>JRYJ01000153.1_pt1 | contig 74203 bp, 68 predicted proteins | sample 235371 | NCBI WGS metagenome assembly JRYJ01 (sample SAMN03074219, study PRJNA261477) | activated sludge metagenome | biome: Wastewater Treatment Plant; feature: Wastewater; material: Activated sludge; isolation source: activated biomass of a wastewater treatment plant treating hydrocarbon... ... | reverse complement strand
CCGCACGGTGCGGACCAGCCCGTCCCCATCGAACACCATGACTTCCGCCGCCAAGAGCCCGTTCACGCTTTGGTAGACCAGCGTCACGCTCCCCACGCCGGCCAGGGTGTGGCGAAGGTCGAAGCGCAGGTTCGGGTAGGCCTGAAGGCCCTTCCGAAAATACTCCTTCAACGCGTCGCGGCCACGAATCCTACCCGCGGGGTCACCCAGGAGGTTCTGCACGAACGGACTCGTGAACTCGACGTCAGCCGCATAGTGACCGATGATCGCGTCGAGATCGTGGCGGTTCCAGGCGTCGATCCATTCCTCTGCAAACCCAGTTGCCCGTTGTTCGTCCATCATGGCCTCGTGCACGAAGTCACGGGGCGGCTCTGCGCAGACTGTTGACGTACGCGATGAGATCCCAAATGTCCTCGTCGCGCAGAAGCTTCTTCGGGAACATGGCCGTACCCGGGTGTCCGTACTTAATCGATCGGAATCGATCAAAGTCGTCCTCCGATTTCAGCGTGGCGGGATTTCGGAGGTCGGCCGGCGGCGGCTGTAGGCGGGCCAGTTCCTCGCGCAATTCGGGCGAGAGTTTCGGCTTTCGTGTCGGGTCTCCTTGCAGGCCGTGGCACATGTAACATCCGCCCAACTCGTGGTAAAGCCGTTGACCTGCCGCAATTGCTCCAGCCGGTGCAGCCGGAGCCGTGCTAGAGGGCGCCGCCGGACCGTTGCCTCGGAGTGCCGTAAGATAGGCCAGTAGGGCCAGCACCTCCTCATCGCTCAGGGCTGCTTCGGAAACAGGATGCATCGCGCTTCGGAGACGTCCGTGCCTGATCGCATCGAAGCGCAGTTTATCCGTGGTGAGCGTGAGTCCGGCAGGATTCCTGAGATCGGTGGGTGGGGGCTGCATGGCAGCCACATTTTTCATGATGTTAGGTGACAGACTCTCCGGGAGTCGATCGCGATGTCCGTCGACCCCGTGGCAGGTCGAGCAGCGTCCGGCGCCGTTGAAGATGGCCCGGCCTCGTTCCGCCGCCACGGAGAGGCGTTCCATCGGGGCTGGCTCGGTTGCATGGGCCTGCGGGGACTGCACAAGCCGGCAGGCGACCAGCAGGCAGAACACTCCTGTAAGGATCCGGGCAACGGATGGGGACATGCGTTCAGCATGCCACTGAGCGGGCGGCGACTGCAACGGTCGGAGAAGAAACGATGCGATGATCGAGGCCTGCCTGCCGAAGGGGAATGTTGAGAGGATCGGTTATCTGGTCGGGGAGATGCCGATGGAGGGACCGGTTCGTGCGTCTTCGTTGAGGGAGCTTTCGACGTTGAGCCGGCGGCCGGATTCGGTACGGGTGTTCAGGTCGGAGTCTTTCGGTTTGACGCGGTGACGCGGCAACTGACACCGCGTCTGCGCGGGATTGCACCGCCCTCGTTGCGTCTGGGAAGGTAGGGTGCTTCGTCCTGAATGCTGCGGCCGGTTCTCGGATTGAGACCGGACTGGTCGGATTCTTGAGCCAAGCCCCATGTGCCCGGGAGCGACAGGCCGACCAACGCACAGGCCATCGCAGGTACGCGTTTCACTCACTACTGCCATACTGAACAATTGATAGCAGGTCTAGGCGGGATGTCAACGCCGCGCAGGCCCGCGCAAAACAGGTATTCCTGCACCGGCTCGCCGTCCTCCTACTTATGGCGGCGGCGGGCGGCTATCTCCTGTTTTCCGAAGGTGGAAAAGGATCGGTTCGGGAGGAGCAGACCGAGCCGCTCCCCCCGATCCCCGCCGACGGTGCGACGCATCCTAGAACGACATCGATGCGCGCTGATCCATGTCCTGCACGATCTGCTTGGTCTGCTCGCCCGACGAGGACGTCGTCGGACAGGCCTCTCCCGCCCAAGCGTAGACCGACCCTCACACCATTCCTCCAACCAACATCAGGACTCCTAACATCGTCTTCATGGCGCTCCCTCCGTGTGATGGTAAGTGGTTGCTGTGCCTTCGAACCACTGCAGTGGGTTCTATGGTTCTCTACGGAAGGAAGTGTCGGATGGATGGGTCGGGAGAAAAGCCCCTATTCCCGGCACGTTGGCCCGTGGCTCAATTCGATGCCCGGTTGGGACCATGGGCCGGCAAACGGCGGCGCAGGGCTCTTGTCACGCTAGTTGCGCCGGAGGTATTCCGGTCGGTCTCGTGCGGCGACCATTTTGACGAGGTCGCGAATCGAGATCACGCCGACGATCTTTCGATGTTCGGTCACGGCGAGGTGGCGAACCTGCTGTGTTGTCATCGTCTCGCAGGCGTCTTGAATGGACCGATTCACGTCGATGTCCAACAGGGGATAGCTGACCAGCGAGCCGACGGTGACGCTGTTCGGGTCGCGTCCATCCGCCAGCGTGGTACGGACGATGTCGGTTTCGGTGAGGATCCCGACCAATTCCCCGGCCTCCTTGACGAAGACCGAGCCGATTTTTTTGGACGCCATGAGTGTGGCCGCCGCCGCGACCGTTTCCCGCGTGTCCACGATTTCTATGGCCTTCCGCATCAGCACGCCGAGCGGACGATAGACGTCCTTCAGCGCCTGCACCGGGCCGGCGTCGGCTTGCGTGAAGTGCCGGGCCAGATCCCGCACCGACACGATCCCCAGGATTTCTTTGCCGTCGGTGACGCCGAGGTGCCGGACATGGTGCTTGTCCATGAGCTGACCGGCATCGATCATCGGCCGATCCTGCGCGATCGTGAGGAGCGGGCTGCTCATGATCTGGCTCAGCATCGTGACGGAGGGATCTCGGCCGGGGGCCAGCACCTTGACGATGAGGTCGGTTTCCGTGACGATGCCGGCGATCCGATACTGGTGTTGCGACCGATCCAGCGACTCCACGAGCAACGATCCCACGCGCTGGTCGCGCATACGGACGGCGGCGGCGGCGGTGGTGGTGTCCTCCGGAAGCGTTTCCAACTGACGATGCATGTACTCACTGACGTGCGGCTCTGGTGATCCGGTCATGCTGGCTCCTTCTGTTCGCGAGTCCGGCCGGCTCGTGAGCGAAACGGGAAGTCAATCCGAGTGTCCGGGGCCAGAATAGTGGGGCCGCCGGACCCAGTCAAGAGCGGCCGAGCGGGTCGCGCGCGCCATCCAGCGGCTTGTCTTACCCATTGGCAGTGTGTCACAAGGGGGCGGGGAGGACTCCTTGCGCCTTCCTCTGCAGAATGAGCGTCAGAGCTTGACCATCCAGTGACCTGTGGATAGGCTCTGCGGGTGGGAGTTGCCACAATGCTCGGGTGTCGGCCGCAACGGTCGGTCGACCGAGGTGGGACTGCATGATTCTAGTCACGGGCGGAGCGGGGTACATCGGGTCGCACACCTGCGTGGAACTATTGAACGCCGGCCATGCGGTGGCGGTGTTCGACAATTTCTCCAATAGTCACCCCGAGGCCTTGGCCAGGGTCGAGCGCATCACGGGGAAAAAACTTGGCCTGGTCCGAGGGGACATCCGTGACCGGGACGCTTTGCTGACCGCCATCCGCGAAAGCCGTGCCGAGGCGGTGATTCACTTTGCGGGCCTCAAGGCGGTCGGCGAATCGGTGCAGCAGCCGCTGGCCTATTACGACAATAACGTGGTGGGGACCCTGCGTCTGTTGGAGGCAATGCGCGAATGCGGGGTGAAGACCCTCGTGTTCAGCTCCTCCGCGACGGTGTACGGTGAGCCCCAACGATTGCCGCTGACGGAGGACCATCCGCTCTCCGCGACCAATCCCTACGGCCGGACCAAACTGATGATCGAAGAGATCCTTCGCGACCTCCACCGCAGCGATCCCTCCTGGCGGGTGGGGATTCTGCGGTACTTCAATCCGGTCGGGGCGCATGCGAGCGGCCTGATCGGTGAGGACCCTCAGGGAGTCCCGAACAATCTGCTGCCCTATGTGGCGCAGGTGGCCGTGGGCCGGCTGGAGCGTTTAAACGTCTGGGGGGGTGACTATCAGACCCCGGATGGTACCGGCGTGCGCGACTATATCCATGTCGTGGATCTGGCGGTGGGGCACCTCAAGGCCCTCGAAACCTTAGCCACCCTGCGCGAGCCGGACACGTGCCTGACGGTCAATCTGGGGACAGGCAAGGGCTACAGTGTCCTGGACATCGTACGGGCGTTCGAGAAGGCGAGCGGGAAATCCGTTCCCTATCGGATTGCCGACCGGCGTCCCGGCGATGTGGCGTCCTGCTATGCGGACCCCACCCTGGCCTACAAACGACTGGGCTGGCGGGCTGAGCGCGGGATCGAGGGCATGTGTGCCGATGCCTGGCGATGGCAGAGCATGAACCCGCGGGGATATCGCAGCTAACTCTTCTCCGTTTCCTGCCTGATCTTCACGAACTCCTGCCGCAGCATGCCGTAAATTTCTACGTCGACAAACCGGTCGAAGCGCCGATAGTGCTCACGCATGCGACCCTCATAGGTCATGCCGACTTTCCGCAGCACGCGGCCGGACGCGGGGTTGGTGTGGAAATGCGGCGCATAGATCCGGTTAAGTCGAAGGTGGTCGAATCCGTGGGCGAGCACGGCCGTGACCGCTTCCGTGGCATACCCCTGGTTCCAATAGGGTCGTCCGAGCCAATATCCCATGCGGGCGTGATGGTGATCCACGACCACCTCGAGACCGATCGAACCGATCAATTGATTGTCGGCGGCCAGCACGATGGCAAAGTTGACCAGGGTGCCGGCTTCGTAAGCTTCACGCTGCTCGGCGATCCATTGTTCGGCGACGCCGTCCGGATAGGGATGGGGAAGCAGCAAGGTGCCCTGGGCCACTTCCTTCTCCCCAGCAAGCCGCTGGACCACCGAGGCGTCGGCTTGTTCAAAACGGCGGAACTTCAACCGCGCGGTCTGTAGGACAGGAAAGGGTGACATCGAAGGAATCAAAACACAGGAATGCTCCATGTGACAACGGTGATGTGACATCGTCGACATGATTCGAGTGACTCCTCTCCTTGATAAGGAGGGGAGGGTGGCGAACTTCTGCCCCCACCTGACTTCCCCCTTGCAAAGGGGAGGAAATTGATTGGTGCCGCCGCTTGACGAATGACGGTTGACGTGTGACGAGGCTGTTGCCGCTTTCCCGTCGTGCGCCGGGAATGGTATGCTGAGCGGTTACATGGCGACTGAGACGACTCTCTCCCAAACCGAATTGGCCCTGGCCACCGCGAAGCGCCGCACGTTCGCGATCATCAGCCATCCGGACGCAGGCAAAACCACCCTGACGGAAAAGCTGCTGCTCTATTCCGGGATGATCCGTACCGCCGGGATGGTGCGCGGCCGGAAGGGCGGCAAGGCCACCTCTTCGGACTGGATGGGCATGGAGCAGGAGCGCGGTATTTCGATCACGGCTTCCGCCATGCAGTTTCCATATAAAGATACCGTGGTCAATCTGCTCGATACTCCTGGGCACCAGGATTTCTCCGAAGACACGTATCGCACATTGACGGCGGCCGATAGCGCCATCATGGTCATCGACGCCGCCAAAGGCGTCGAAGCCCAGACCCTCAAACTCTTTGCCGTCTGCCGACTCCGCCGCATTCCCGTCCTCACCCTGATCAACAAAATGGACCTGCCCGGCCGCCCGCCATTGGATCTGATGACCGAAGTGGAGCAGGCCTTGAGCATCCACGCCAGCGCGGTCAATTGGCCGATCGGCTCGGGGCAGGATTTCGCCGGCATCGTCAATCGGGCGGATGGGCTCGTGCATCTGTTCAGCCGAACGTCGCATGGCGGGGCTACCAAGGCGGGAGTCGACGTCCTGCCGTTTACGGATTTGGTGAAGAGCGACCGCGCGCCGTCCGACATTCTGGCCCAAGTTCAGCACGATCTCGACTTATTGGAGATCGCCGGGAACCCGTTCAGCCGCGAGGAGTTTCTGAAGGGAGAGGTCACACCGGTCTTCTTTGCCTCCGCCCTGACCAACTTCGGCATCGAGAGTTTTCTCGATGCGTTCGTGTCGCTCGCGCCGAGCCCCGGAGCTCGGTTGGCCGATCGCGACGACGGCGGCGAGGTGTCCGTGGATCCCATCGAGACGCCGTTCAGTGCGTATGTGTTCAAGCTCCAGGCGAACATGAACCCGAAGCATCGGGACAGCACTGCGTTTCTCCGTGTCTGCTCCGGCCGGTTCGAACGCGATATGGTGGTGAAGCATCATCGCCTCGGCAAGGATGTCCGGCTGTCGCGGCCGCACAGTCTCGTCGCGCAGGACCGAACGACAGTGGAAGAAGCCTATCCCGGTGATATCATCGGCATCATCAATCCCGGTGTCTTTGCCATCGGCGACACGATCTCGGTAACCGGAGGATTCAATTTCAAACCGCTACCTCAGTTCCAGCCGGAGATTTTCGCCCGCATCCGGCCGACCGACGTCGGCAAGCGGAAGACGTTCGACAAGGGCATGATGCAGATGGCGCAGGAAGGTACCGTGCAGATCATGCGTAGCCTGAACGACACCGAATCGATGGTGGCGGCAGTCGGGCGGCTACAGTTTGACGTGCTGCAATATCGCCTGCGGACCGAGTACAAGGTGGATACGGCGCTCGATCTCCTGTCCTATAGCTGCAGCGCCTGGTTGGACGGCGATCCCGCGACGTTCAAGGCACCGTCCGACTCGACTATCGTCAAGGATCAGCGCGATCGACTGGTCGTCCTGTTCTCGGATCAACGGATGAAAGCCTTCGCGCGTAACCGCAATCCGGACCATGTCCTGCGGGATATGGGATAGCTCGCCGGGTCGTTCGCCGATGATCAACGAGTTGTCGACGGAACGTAGTCGCCGAGCCGTTCCTCCTTTTCGCAAAGAGGGGCGAGGTGGGGTCGAGACTTCCTCTGCCTCCCCTGGCCCCTCCTTGCAAAGGAGGGGAAGTTCAACGTCGTGTGAATCTTGTTCGGGTCTTTGGCCGATAGCGGATAGCCAATGGTTCATAGCCGATAGCTGACGGCCGATAGGTGAGTATGACCCGTCATCATGTGATCACCGCCTACCTGCTCCTTGGCTTGAGCGCCGGCTGTGCCGCAAAGGCGAACATTCCGCCTCCGCCGCCGGAGCAGAAAATCGGCGTGGTCGATCTGCTTGCGGTCGCCGAGAGAACGCAAGCCGGTGCGCGGCTCCTTACCGTGATCCGTGCCGAAGCGGCGCAGTTCAATCAAAAGTTCGGGTCCGAACGACAGCAACTCGATCAGCAACTGGAGTCCGGCCAGATTACCGCCGAGGAGCATCAGGCTCGTCATCAGCGTTTGAATCGCGATGCGCAGGTGGTGCAGACTGAGCTGCAGCAAAAGCGCAAGCGTGTGCTGGCGCCCCTCAATACCAAGGTGGCAACCCTCGTGAAGGGCATGGCCGAGCAGGAAGGCTTCACCATGGTGCTTGTGAAGGGGAGGGCTGAATCCGCGATGATCACGTGGCATTCCATGCCGGAACTCGACTTTACCGAGCGCGTCATCGAAGAAATCAATCGGCAGTATCCCTGACGCCCGGCAGGACGGTCCCTCGGCTCTCCACCGGTCTCGTTCAGTCCGCGGTTGACACACCCGTTCATAGCCAGTAGCGTACCGGCGCGATCTCCCCATTATCCTAGGAGTGTATGTACGTACGAGCGAAGCTGCTGCTCACCTGGTTGCTGCCGTGGCTGGCGCTGTCGGGCTGCGCGGACGTGAAGCCGCACGAAAAGCTGCATAGTGTCTTATGGATGCGCCAATCGGCCGAGTACCACGCCAGCACGGCGCAGGCCTATCGGACGGCGACCGAAAGTTTGAAGCAGGCGCTGGCCGATCCGGATAAATGGCCCAGCGCCGTCGAAGCCCAGGGGCCACATGGTGGGAAGCAACTCGCCGTCATCGTCGACGTCGACGAGACGGTCCTCGATAATTCTCCGGCAGAGGTGGCGAACATCAAGGCCGATCGCCGTGCCTTCGATGTGGAGGCCTGGAAGCAATGGGAAGCCAAGGCCGAGGCACGGGCCATCGATGGCGCCCGGAACTTTCTGCAGTTTGCGGCATCCCACGGGGTGGCGGTGTTCTATGTCACCAACCGGTTCGATGAGGAGGCGGTCAGGGCGAACTTGACCAAGCAGCAATTCCCCGTCGATGCCTCCGAAGACGTGGTTCGGTTGCAAGGCGAATGCGCCGGGGGCGACCGGTCTCATGACAAAGAATGCCGGCGGCAGGACATCGCCGCCAAGTATCATGTGGCCTTGCTGGTGGGCGACGATCTTGGGGATTTTTTCAGCGTGCAGGGGCTCACCGTCGACCAGCGACTCGAACGGGGGCGGGCCCATGCACCACGTTGGGGCCGGGAGTGGATCGTGATTCCAAACCCTACGTATGGATCCTGGGAACGTGCCATGTACGATCCTGTGAACGACGACGGGGGCACGATTCTTCGAAAGAAGTTTCGCAGGCTGGACGCCCCAAACTAAGCCCCCGAGCCGCGCGATACGGTACGCAGGGGGCATGGGGGACCACAGCGAGGGAAAGTTGCCCAATGGATCAGGCGTGGTTCCCGTACGTCCTGTTTTGGAGCATCGGTCTGCTCTTTTTCGCAGTGGAATGGACCTTTCCCGCGCGGGCGCTGCGGTATCGCTCCGTCTTTCTAAGAGACTTGGTGGCGCTGGGTATCTACAACCTCTCCTTTCTCGTGGTGGTCCAGGCGACCGATCGGGTTCCCATTCCGGACTATCTGCCTCCGGCCGCCCGTGAGATGCCCACGGTATTCAAGCTGCTGATCTTTTATGTCGTGGAAGATTTCGGCCTGTACTGGATGCACCGGCTCGTGCACACCACTTACGTCTGGCCGGTGCACCGGTGGCACCATTCCCCGGCATACCTGTATTGGATGGCCGGAATGCGCGCGACGATCCCGCACATCCTTCTGTTCAACTGCGCGTATGTGGCCGCATTGCCTTTGCTCAAAGATGCGTCAGGCTGGGCCTTTCAGTTCATCATGGTGGAACACATCATCCGAAACAATTGGATGCATATGAATGTGACCTGGAATTCGTCCTGGCTGGAATGGCTCTTCGTAACGCCGCGCTATCACAGCATTCACCACAGCGTCGATCCGAACCACCACCGGGCCAATTTGGGGGCGTTGCTGATGGTCTGGGACCGTTTGTTCGGGACCTACTTTGACCCGGCCAAGGTTCCCCTGCCGCTCTCGTTCGGCATCACCGAGCGCGTGTCGACCGCAAGGCTGATCGCAGGGTTCTAGATCCTGAGCAGAGGTTAGGTGGCGGGCTCGCCGTCTCCGCGCAATGTGCAGGCCGGTCAGGACGCGGCGACGGTCCTCTGTGGCCGCGCATAGGGTGACTGCTCTTGAACACGCCGGGGGTGGGTTTTCGCGTGATGTGCCATCCACCAAAACCAGGCGCGGGGGCGTTTAGGTGAGGCGAGCCGGAATTGAACGGTCGAGCGGAACGTCGACGGCGGCAGCGGTTGGCTGAGCAATAGACGAACAAAGTAGCCGTCGGCTGAGACCGTGAGTGCCGGTATGAGCAGCGGGAGGTCCGCGGCTGCAATGGCCACGCGGCCGATGTCGAAGAGGGCGATCCGGTCTGCCATCTCGCCGGGGCTGGAACTCGATGCGACGCGAGCGACCTGTTCCAGCGTGATCAGGCTGCCGTCTGGGAGGACGGGCACCACGCCGAGAATTTCCACCGGCGCATCGGCGCGAGCCACCTCGCCGACCGGCGTGCGGGGGAAAAGTTGTGTGATGGGCGTCGCCCACCATGAGAAGAGTCGTCCGCGATCCGGAGACCTGAGCGCCAGCCCGTGCTCGGCCGGCCGATACTCTCCGAGGTCTTTGTCGAACACCTCCGGGATGTTGAACTCCGCATGGCCTGCGCGCTCGTTCTCGAGTATGGCGGCGGCTTCTTGCGCGGCATCGATCTCCCGAGCCACGAGCATGTTGAAGCGCGCCGCCAGCTGATACTCCCATACGGCGGGCCGAACGGCGGAGGGACGGTAGACGCCGGCGCTCCAGCGCGACACCGCGCCCATGCGCCGGACCCGTTGTTCCTGACTTGCGCGATACCATTCGGGTTCCGGCTCCGGCTCCACCGTGCCGCCCGGTCCGGTGAAACGGGCGAGGGTGCGGACGCCATACTCACCATGCCGAACGTATTCCAGGACCGCCGTGCCGGCGTCGACCTTCTGGTCCTGGGTTACGAGTAGGCGCACGACGCGTCCGGGTTCGAGTGGGACGATCGGTTCCAGCGTCTCGAAGACCGGTTGGATCACTCCCACACCCTCGACCAGAACCTGGAGTGGGTAAAGCGCATAACCCGCGGCTCCGGCCGTTACCAGTAGCATCAGACCCAGAATGATGTGCGGAGTGCCGGATTTTGTTCCGATCATTCGTCTCTCGACCGCCTGAGTCGCGTGCCTGTGCAGCGGCATCGGTTACGGCAATGAAATTCTCCCATAGACCGTGACGGGCGACGAGAAAATTCCGTTCGCTAACGGCATCAGACACCGAAAGGAACATCGCGATATGCAACGGGGGGCAACACGGGTTGGGATCCAACTTGGAGCGACGGCGTTCGCCGTGTGGTTCTGCCTTGGCACGGCAGGGCCGGTCACGTCTTCGGCCCGCGTCATCGAGGTGGTACTGTCGGTTCAGAATGGTAAGGTCGCCGCGATCACGCCGACCAGCGGCACACGAGAGATCGACCTGGGCGTGGGAGAGACGGTGCTGAGTTCGGCGTCGAAAGGACTGAACGGTATCGTGATCAGCTCCGTGAGACTGTTGGGATTCTCGTCCGAAACCATGACCTGGCACGAGCAGTCGCTTGATTTGAACGAGCAGGTGCTGGACAAGCGCGTGTATGCCACCTTCAGCCTAGTTCGGACGAATCAGCGGCTCCATGCCTTCCGCGCCACGCTGGGTCGCTGGGTTGAGGAGCATCTCGGGCCCAACGAAGAGGTGAGGACGACACGCGGGGCCGGTCACGTCATCGCGGTGGTGACCAACGAACGGGTGTTCGGCTTTTCGGCTTTCGCCGGGGGGTTCTTTACCAAGGATCTTTCCTCGGATGAGAAGGTGTTGGCGACGGACGGAGAGACCGACGTGATCGTCCTGACCACGAAGCGGCGCCGGTTGGTGCTCCGCGCCCAACAGAACAGTTGGGAGGAATTACATTGACGTCGATTCCCGACACTCGAGCACATACGACGGCCGTGTCGCCGGGTTGCCTTCGGATGAGATGACCCGGCAGGGCGGGATGTCGGCCTGGAGCCGCTTCAGGAGCCTGGGCATCGTCATTGAGGCGGGATGTTCGCAGAGCCAGACGTGCATCCCGGATTCCGGTTCGTCATAATGCCGTTGCACGCGGAAGCCCGGGTGCTCCATGAAGTAGGCGGAGAGAAAGCCGGTGATGGCCGGCACCACCCACTGATGTGCGCGCATATAGGCGGCCGTCACGCGAAGTTCCGCTTCCTGCAGTTCGTCGTGTCCCACGCTGCCTGTTCCTTCCCGTCGATTGTGCCGCCGCACTCTATCAGGTCTCAACCCGGGAGGGAATATTGTATACGCGGGCGGGATCTGTGTAAGGTAGCCCCATGGGCTTGATGAGTTACAACAAGGTCCCCATACCCTCGTTCATGTACGGGACGGCGTGGAAAAAGGACGCAACGACCGGATTGGTCTTGGCGGCCGTGGAGGCCGGATTTACGGCGATCGACACGGCGAACCAACTCATCCATTACGATGAGGCACGGGTCGGGGAGGCGCTGCAGGCGTTGGCCGGGCGCGGTATCACACGGGAGAAACTGTTCCTCCAGACCAAGTTCACGCCGGTCAACGGCCAGGACCACCGGTTGCCCTACGATCCCCGGGCCGATCTTGTCACACAGGTCGCGCAATCGTTCGAAAGCTCGTTGGCCCATCTGCAGACCGACTATCTGGATTCCTACGTCCTGCACGGACCCTATTATCGCCGCGGCCTGGGCAAGGAGGATTGGGAGGTCTGGGGGGCCATCGAGGCGCTATACGATGCGGACAGGACCAGGATGATCGGCGTGAGCAACGTGTCGGCCGAGCAACTGTCGCTGCTGTGCGAGTGGGCCAGGCATCGACCGATGGTGGTACAGAACCGCTGCTATGCGGCAACGGGATGGGATAAGGAGGTTCGGGAGATCTGCCGCTCACAGGGGATGATCTATCAGGGCTTCTCGCTGCTCACGGCGAATCGCGACGTCTTCATCGAGCCGGACGTCCGGGCCATGGCGGCGAAGTATGGTGTCGGACCGGCGCAGATCGTCTTCCGTTTCGCGATGCAAATCGGCATGCTCCCGCTGACAGGGACGACGAATCCGCAACATATGAAGGAAGACCTCGCGTGCGACCGGTTTTCCCTCTCCGCAGACGAACTCCACCGTCTCGAGACCATCGGGCTATAAATGGCGATGGGGCGGATTTCGATCAAGCGTGTCTATGCACCTCCAGCCGGAACCGACGGCTTCCGGGTGCTGGTCGACCGGCTCTGGCCGCGCGGCCTGTCGAAGGCATCCGCCCGTGTCGACCTCTGGCTCCGCGACCTCGGTCCTTCCACCGCGCTGCGGAAATGGTTCAATCACGATCCGGCCAGATGGAAGTCGTTTTGTACCCGGTATCGGGCTGAATTGCGGCGGAAACCCCGGTTGCTTGCCGCGCTTCGCGAACAATTGCGACGCGGTCCGGTGACGCTTCTCTATGGAGCGCGTGACGAACGTTTCAATCAGGCGGTGGTGTTGCAGCAGATGCTGAAGAAAAGAGCCACGCGGCGTCCGACCGTCAACGCTCGGTCGCGGAGGCTGCGTGGGACGCAACCGGCTGGACGGTCATGAGGACCGGTCCCTTTGGACGGAGGGTCATGAGCGGATCGGGCAGGATCGTCTGACCTTCCACCAGCCTGAGTTGCGACCGCGAGGCAAGCGTCGTCAAAATCAGCACTCCTTCAAGCTCGGCGAACGATTCGCCCACACAGCGGCGTCCTCCGCCGCCGAACGGAAAATAGCTGAACGGCGGGCGTGTCTTATACGACTCAGGCGAAAAGCGTTCGGGGTCGAAGCGATTCGGATCCGGGAACCAACGCGGGTCGCGCTGCATGGTCCAGGGGCTCACCAGCACATAGGCGCCGCGAGGCAGCCGTGCTCCGGACGGGAGCGGGTCTTCCTCTCCGGCCACACGCGTGTGCAGGGCCCAGGCCGGCGGGTACAGCCGCAGCGACTCCTCCCACACCATCTTCGCATAGACCACCCGCGGGAGGTCCCGTACCGTCGGTAGACGGCCCTCCAGCACCTCCTCCAACTCGCTCCGCAACCTGTCGCGAACCGTGCGAAATTGGGATAGGAGAAACCAGGTCCAGGTCAGTGCATTGGCCGTCGTTTCGTGACCGGCCAGAATCAGCGTCACCAGTTCGTCGCGGATCGCCTCTTCGCTGAGCGATCGGCCATGCTCGTCCGTTGCCGCGCACAGCAAGGACAGGACGTCGTTCCGGCCGGTCGCCTCGGCCCGTCGTTCCCGAATCAGCCGGCGGACCAACCCGTCGAGCCTCTCGTGAAAACGGGCGAACTCGCGATGGAGCTTGGTGGGGAACCACAGCGGCGTCAATTGTGCGAAGATCGAATTGTACTGTTTGTTGATCAGCCGATGTCCGGCATGGAGGGATTCCGTAATCAGCTCGGCTTCACTCCCCATCTCGCGTCCGAAGAGAACGGACCAGATAATGGACAAGGTGAGCCGGCTCATCTCTCGGCCGATGTCGAGCGTGCCGCCCGATTCCCATCGCGCCACGGTGTCGGCCGCCTTTGCCGTGATCGTGTCGGCATAGGCGTGGATATGGTCCCCATGAAAGAAGGGAAGGAGCAATCGCCGATGAGCGTGGTGCGCCGCTCCTTCCAGGTGCAGCAGCCCGTGACCGAACACCTTGGCTTCGACCGGGGGCACCGGCGCCTTGACGTAGTTATGCTGATTCGTCACCAACACGTGCTTGACGTCGTCGGGGTGGTTGAGCACGTAAACGGCAAGGTCGGATTGGCGCAGGAGGATTTCAGCCACGCGGCCTACCGGCAGCTTCACCACGTCGCCATACCGGCGGCATTCGATCAGGAATCCCAGCGCATCTTTTCGAAATTCAGGAAAAAACCCGAACCACTTGGACACGGGCGGTCCGGTGAGAGTCGGAGCGGGGGTGCGAGGGATCGCCATAGACTTCGATACGGGTCTGTGGCCAGCATACGGGCTGATGAAGGGGCTGTCAACGGAACGACCGTCCCGACCCTGCCGGTCTTATGGTATGTTCGCAGATCCGTGCGTGGCCGATTGGGTTCACATCGGAACAGTGATGCGATGAGGCAGGAACGGGGAATGAGCGTCGCCATTATCGGCGGAGGGCCGGCCGGCCTGATGGCGGCCGAGGTGGCTTTGGCCGGTGGCGCGCACGTGAATTTGTTCGACGCCATGCCGTCGGTCGGGCGCAAGTTTCTCTTTGCCGGAAAAGGCGGCTTGAATCTGACCCATTCGGAACCGTCGCAGGCGTTTCTCTCCCGGTACGGCAGTCGCCGCAAGCAGCTCGAGCCGCTTCTTGCGGCCTTCGGACCCGATGCGCTACGGGCATGGGTGCGTGGGCTCGGGATCGAGACGTTCGTGGGGTCCTCCGGCCGCATCTTTCCCACCGATATGAAATCGGCCCCGTTGCTGCGCGCCTGGCTGAGGCGGTTGCGGCAATCCGGTCTCATGGTGCATGCCCGGCATTGCTGGAGCGGGTGGGATGCAGAGGGCGACTTACGCTTCGAGACGCCTGATGGGCCGCGCAGGGTGGTGGCCGACGCGACGATCCTCGCGTTGGGGGGAGGCAGTTGGCCGCAACTGGGATCCGACGCCGCCTGGGTGCCCTTGTTGCGGGCACGAGGCGTGCGGATCGCACCCCTTAAACCGGCCAACTGTGGGTTCGACGTCGGATGGACCGAACACTTCCGGGCCAAGTTTGCCGGGCATCCCGTCAAGACGGTCGGGGTGGTGGCGAAGGGTGTGGATGGCCACGTGGTGCGCGCGCAGGGCGAGTTCGTCATTACCGACACCGGCATCGAGGGCGGCGTTGTGTACACGGTGGCAGCCTGTCTGCGTGACGTGATTCACGCCAAGGGAAAGGCCACGCTGCGGCTCGATCTGGCGCCGGATCGTGAGTTGCCGCGATTGCTCGGGGATCTGTCGCAGCCGCGCGGCAAACGCACCATGGCGACCCATTTGAAGCGGCGAGCACACATCGAGGGCGTGAAGGCAGGGCTGTTGCGGGAAGTGGTTCCGAAGGAAGCGTTTGCCGATCCGAAGCGATTGGCACCCGCCATCAAATCGCTCCCGCTCACCCTGGTCGCACCTCGTCCGCTGGAGGAAGCGATCAGCACGGCGGGCGGCGTGGCCTTCGAAGCGCTCGACGAGCGACTGATGCTGCGGGCCCTGCCCGGCGTGTTCTGCGCAGGAGAGATGCTGGATTGGGAGGCTCCGACGGGAGGCTACCTCTTGACGGCTTGTTTCGCCACCGGCCGCGCCGCAGGAGCCGGGGCATTGGCCTGGCTCCGACAACCAGTGGCGAGCGACGGGTAGCGAGTGACACAAGGGGTCGGAGCAAAAGTCGGAACCAAAGAGACGGTTCCAGGAGAGGCCACGGTCGACATCGCGATCGTCGGAGGCGGAGCAGCCGGGTTGGCCGCGGCGATCTTCGCCGCGGAGCAGAATCCACGGCTCGCGGTGCATGTCCTCGATGGCGCGAAGAGTCTCGGGGCCAAGATTCTGGTGTCTGGCGGGGGCCGCTGCAACGTCACGCACGAGACGGTCACGGCCGATGATTTCTTCGGCACCCGGCATCTCGTGCGCAACGTGCTGGCGACTTTTCCGGTGTCCGCGACCGTCGCCTGGTTTACCTCGATGGGCGTGGATCTGAAGCGGGAGGAAACGGGTAAGCTCTTTCCGGTGACCGACAAGGCCCGGACGGTGCTCGATGCGCTGATCCGCCGTTGCCGGGAATTGGGCGTCGTTCTGCGTCCGGCGCATCGGGTGAAGGATATCGTTCCGGGCGAAGGGACCGGAGAAACAGAAATGGACGAGGCGCCACCGTACACGGTCCGTTATCAACACGGGCAACTTGATGCCCATCGAGTGATTCTGGCGACCGGCGGCCGCTCCCTCCCGCGTGCGGGAAGCGATGGAGCGGGGTACGAGTTCGCGCGCCGGCTTGGACATCAGGTGACGCGGACGGTTCCGGCGCTCGTGGCCTTGGTTCTCGACTCCGCCTGCTTCCATCGCACGCTGTCTGGGCTGTCTCAGGAGGTTCAACTCACGACGGTCGTGCAGGGGAAGTCTATCGATCGCCGCAGGGGCAGCCTGCTCTGGACACACTTCGGTATCAGCGGGCCGGTGGTGATGGATGCCAGCCGGTTCTGGACGCGTGCCAGAGCGGCCGGGCATCCGGTCGAGCTCTTCGTCAATTTTCTTCCCGGTCGGACGGTCGAGCAGGCGCGCGAGCGGTTTCTCGCCCAGGCGACAAAGCATCCTCGCCGATCGGTTCTCAGCACCTTGGCGGAACTGGTTCCCGAACGATTCGCCGAAACGTTCTGCCGCCACGTCTCGTGCAATCCGCAGACGACGGCGGGGAACTGTGCCAGGGCCGACCGCGAGCAGCTGCTGGCCGCGCTGACACGCTTTCCCTTGCCGGTCATCGGTGATCGCGGATGGAATTTTGCGGAGGTCACGGCGGGAGGGATTCCGCTCGAGGAAGTCGATTATCGAACGATGGAATCAAAACGAAGGCCGGGGCTCTATCTGGTCGGGGAAATGCTCGATTGTGACGGACGGATCGGGGGCTTCAACTTCCAGTGGGCCTGGGCAACGGGGTTTCTGGCCGGCCGGGCCGCCGCCTCTTCATGCTGCGAGAGGTGAGACGTGAAACGGGAGAGGTGTTCATCATTCTCTGTTCCGCGACGTCTGCCGTTTTACGGTTCACCTCTCGTGCGCCTTGCTATGCTGCCAGTGCCATCGCCTTCGGATAAATCGGCGCCAGATCAGTCCCATCGTTGCGATCCTGTCGAGGATTCTCGCCCTGGTGTTTCGGTCTCGCCAGACAGGCCCATGACGTGAGGGATCGGATCGATGACCGTGCAGCGGAAGCAAGGGAGCCGGGTGCGTTGTCCGTGGGTCGGGGAGAAACCCCATCTGATTCACTATCACGATGAGGAATGGGGCAGGCCGGTGCACGACGACCGGAAGCATTTCGAGATGTTGTTGCTGGAGGGGGCGCAGGCCGGCCTGACCTGGGAGACGATCCTGCGGCGACGGGAGGGCTATCGCAAAGCCTTTGCTGGCTTCGATCCCAAGCGAGTTGCACGGTTCGATGCCAAGCGAAAGGCGGTGTTGTTGCAGGACCCCGGCATCATCCGAAACCGGTTGAAGATTGAGGCGGCGGTCACGAACGCTCAGGCTTTCCTGGCCGTGCAACGGGAATTCGGCTCGTTCGACCACTACGTCTGGTCGTTCGTCGGAGGGCGCCCGAAGGTGAATCGTTGGAACACCATGGCGGAGGTGCCGGCCACGTCCGCCGAGAGCGACGCACTCTCGAAGGACCTGAAGAAACGAGGCTTCCGTTTCGTCGGCAGTACGATCGTCTATGCCTACATGCAGGCGATCGGGCTGGTGAACGACCACACCAGGGACTGCTATCGTGCCCCGCGACGCTGAATGCGTTGCGCTATTCCTCCGTATGCGTTCCGTCGAACTGATCGAGAGCTTGGCCCAACGCCACCCGTAATTCTTTGAGTTCCGCCGCGCTGTCCGATCGGGTGCGGTCCTGCACCGACCGGTTCAACGCTTTCAACGGAGGCAGAATGCGCCGGTCGGTCGTTCTCCCGAGCGCGCGCACGATCTCGATTTGTCCCGGAATGTTTTCCTGCGGGAGTTGCGCGAGCAGGGCCGGCACGATGTCGCTGGTGGGGTGCAAGGCCGCCAGACGCCCCAACCCCTTGATGGCCGCCAAGCGCGTCGGCTGCTGGGGCGCTCCGAGCGCCGCCAACAGGATCGGAATCCCGTCCTCATGTCCGATGTTTCCCAGGGCTACGAGCGCGGCCTGTGCGACCGGTGGTTCGGGACTTTTCGCCGCTTGGCCGAGGGCGGGAATCGCTTCAACCGCGGACATTTCTCCCAAGAGCGTGACGATCGTCGTCTGCTGCGGCACCGCCGTTTGAGGAATCGAGAGCACCTTGAGGAGGCGGGCCGGTTGTCCCCACTCGGCGGCGAGCAGGAACGGAAACGGATCGTCCTGCAATCGGTTGAGAAGATGCTCCATCGCTGCTCGGCCCTTGTCGGTGGCGTCCTTCGTGCGGACTTCGTGCCGCCAATCGGACCACTGCTGCTCGAGGCGGTAGCCGAATTGGCAGGCGGGTCCCTTCCACAACCGTGCGGCGGCATCCGGCTGGTCGGCATCGCCGCCGGAGCGAAGGGGGCCTTCCCAGGTCTTCCGCTCTTCGCATTTCACCTTGAGGGTGAGCTCATGGGGCTGCGACGGGTCCTCGACGATGGTATAGCCGAGAGCGGAAAGGCGTGTCGCCACCGCCCGTTGAAGGGCGGTACGATCCGCCGCGCCGTCGGCCGCCAGGGCCACGGTTTCCACGTGCACGCGCTCGGCCTGCTGGAGCTTCGTTTTCTGCTCCTCGGTCCAGACCTCGCGACGGGCCTCCCCCCGATCGATGCCCGACAGGGCCAGAAGGATCGTCGTTGTCAGTGCCAGGCCGATGCGTTGCAGTCTCCGCAGTCTGTGTGAATCGATCGTCATGCGTGGGGCCGTCCTCGATCATCATTCCCGGTTACGTTGACTCACCGACGCTATAGTGCGGTATCGCGGGGCCGAGTTGCAATCGTCGGCGGAAGTTCCACGGGCTGTGGTATGCTCGGCGGACGGCCGTAGGACATATGAACCGACATCGGCAAAAGAGCTGTGGGTGGATCGCGGCGGGGTGCCTGGTTGCGGCGCTCGCCGGTTGCGGCGGAGCGGCCAAGATCCTCCCCAATTTGAGTATCGAGGAACTGAAGCCGGTTCCCGGCATCGTGCCGAGCGGTCGGGTGGTCACGGGCGCGATCGTCGGCATGAGCGGAGATCTCGTGCAGGTCGATACCGGTGAGCGGGTGTCGAGGACTCTCTCGCTTGAGGCCGGAGGAGAAGAAGCGCGCGGTCTCAAGGTCGGCGATGCGGTCGAAATCGTACTGAACGATCGGGACGAGGTGGTGGCCTATCAACGGCCGGCGCCCAATCCCCCGACCAAAATTCTTCGCGCGTCGCTGGGCAGGAAGTTTGAGATCACCAAAGAGCGCGTCACGATCCGGTTGGAGACCGGCCGCGACGTCGGCTTCTATGCCCGGACGGTGGCGATGGAGAAGTTGGCGGCGTTGGAAGTGGGCGAGACGGCCGATTTCGCCATCGACCGGTCCTATCTGATCGTCGACGCCCATTCGCTCGGCAAGCCGCGGGAACTGCCGCTCGGCTCCTCGCCCCGTGCGCCTCAACGGCGGGTGGAAGGGGCGTTCGTCACGATCAGTGACGGTCGGGTTCGCCTTCGGACGAAGATCGACGAGATTCAATCCTATCCGGTGCGGCCTCTCCTGCAACCCGCCATCGAGCAACTGGCTCCCAACGAACTGGTTTGGGTCTACCTCGATGCGCAGGGGCACGTCATCGACATGGTCCGCGTTCCGCGTTCGTAATCCAGCCGGTGCCGCTGCCGCTCACGACCGGAGCAAGGACACCAGCCAGGGCATGGCAGGCAGACAAATCAGCCCGGCACCGATCGACAGCGTCACCATCGTCGCGGCCAAAGACTGATCAAGGTCCTCTTCCGTCGCGAACACCAGCGTATTCAGTCCGACCGGCATCGCCCCACTGAGCGCGACCACCGCACGATCCACGTCGGAGAGTCCTAAAGCGGTTGCCCAGATCCAGCCCGCGATTCCCCCTCCACCCATCCGAAGGAGCACCGCCGCGGCTGCTACGACTCCGTGTCGCGCGAGGCCCGAGGCATCCATAGAGAGCCCCAGGACCAAACTCGCCAACGGCATTGTGGTGAGGTGAACCGGTGTGAGGAAGGTGTGGAGCCACTGGGGGAGATGGAAGCCGGCCGCACGGAAAAGGCTGACGCCGCAGATCGCCCAGAGTGGCGGCGACATCAGAAACCGTCCGAATGCCCGGCTGCGAGAACCGGCGTGGAGGCCATGGGCGACGGCAATGGCAAAGACCACCGTGAAGACCAGCAGGCCGCGGCCGAGGTCGAAGAGGATCGCGCGGGCCAAGCCGGTCTGCCCGAAGAGTCCAAACAAGACGCCGTACCCGAAGAAGGCCATGTTCATGATTGAGGTGCCGATCAGGACGGTCCCCCGTGATGCGCGGGACAGATGGAGCGTCCGACCGAGCAGCCAGGAGCAGGGCAGGAGCGACAGCATCACGAGCCAGGCTGCGACCGGCAGCCGCCAGAGTGTCGGATCGAACGGAAGCCGGTCGACGGAGATCAGGATGGTGGCCGGCAGGCTGATACGAAAAATAGCCTGGACGATGCGTTCCGCATGGGTCTGACCCAGCAGCCCCCACCATCGGAGCGTCGCACCGAGCAGTGCGATAAGCATCATGGCCTGCAGCGGAGCGTGCATGCAATCGCCGGCGGTCAGCGACGCGGGGGGAGTTTGACGATCCTGGTGATCAGCCAGTCGTTGACGGCGTCCGGCAGCAGCTGCGCGAGCCAGGCGCGAATCCTGGCATCCGACCCGACCAGGTAGCGTGTCCGGGGAAAGCGCGCACGTAAGGCGTGCATGACTGCCTCCGCAACCAAGCCGGCGAGTTGCGCCCGTTCACCGGCTTCGCTGGCCGTTTCCTTAATCCGCGTGAATCCCTCCTCGTACATGGCCCTGAGGTCCTGGCTCCAAGAGGCATCCCACGCGTCGACTTCCTTCCGTGTCTTTTTCCAGATCGGCGTCGCGATGGCGCCCGGCTCGATAATGGCGACCCGGACGCCCCAGGGCTGCAGCTCGATGCGGAGTGCGTCGGTGAGGGCTTCCAGGGCATGTTTGGAGGCTGAGTAGGGAGCCATGAAGGGCATGGCGGCACGCCCGGCGATGGAGCCCATATTGACGATGCGTCCGCGTCCCTGACGGATGAGCGGCAGAAAGGTTTGCGTCACGGCAATCACGCCGAAGAAATTGACTTCGAACTGCCGGCGCCACTCGGCGAGCGGCAGGACTTCCACCGGTCCCGCCACGCCGATGCCGGCGTTATTGACGAGCCCGGCCAGCCCCACCTCTCCCATCATGGCCTGGACCGTATGGCTGGCCGCGACGATCGATGCCTGGTCGGTGACGTCGAGGCGGATCGGCATGAGCCGAGGGCCGGCCTGGCGTTGCAGCGCCTCGCCGTCCGCCGAGGCGCGCACGCCGGCGAACACTCGATACCCGATCTTGTCGAGTGCAAGCGCACAAGCCGCACCGATACCCGTGGATGCGCCGGTGATGACGACGGCATCAGATCGGGCGGCGGGAGAAAAGAAACTGAACACGTCCGTGGATTCCCTTGAGGAAAGATCCCGCGGGTACCCTACCACACTTTGCCGCTTCGCCCAATGCTCTTCCCGCGACGGCTAGAGAATCTGACGGCTAGAGAATCTGAGGATCCGGTGACGCGGTGATCTGGTGGATGGTCGGAAGCCCAACGTCGCCACATCACCGAATGGGGGAGGTCTTGTTGACACCGTCCGGGGAAGGGCTTAGCCTGTGCGCGGTTTCGCGTGCGGTGCGCATTCGGCGCGGTGACCGAGTCCCGTTTTTCTCATCCACAAGGGAGGCGCTATGGAAGGATCAGGGGTGAGGAACGTCGTGCTCGCTGGAATGCTCTTGTTGACGGCCGGCTGTGCGAAATCGGTCGCCGGTCCGCCGGGCCCTCCTGGACCGATGGGGCCGGCCGGACCTCCTGGGCCTCCGGGACCTGGCGCTTCGGCCTCGGCCATCAACGCCGTCGAACGCCCGCCGGCCTCGGGCCGGTTCGAGATCGTCGCCGCGGGCATCCTCCGCGGCGACGGAAACTCCCGGCAACCGGTCTACAACGGTCTCCGCGCCAAGGCCGAACGGGACGGCGAAGTGCTTCTCACGTTTCCCGGCTATGTTCCGCCCCAGGCTTCGGCCTTCCAATATCTGGTGAAAGCCGGCGGAATGGGTACGGCCGCCCGGACGGTGCTCGTGACGGTGGATCGGTTCGAGCAGCGCGGGATCGTGTTGCGTGTGACCAATTCCAGCAAAGGTTTGCCGGTTCAAAAGGACGTTCTGCAGAAGACGGAATTCAACGTAGAGATCAGCCGGTTCGAATAGGTGTTGTCCGAGGGCTCTGCGCGGCCTTCGTGGCGGGCTGAGGCACGATGTCGTGGCGGTCAAGCATGAAGAAGCGCCGCGCGGGTCTGACGATGGTTGTGATAGTCTGCGCCTCGGGCGTCGTGGCGGCTGAAGGGGGCATCGATCTCTGCCCCGGCTTGAGACCGGCATCTCCTTCGCCGCAGCTTCCGTCGTCCCCAGGAAGAGGAGAGATGCCCTATGTCCCCGACGAACTCTATCGTATCAGACGATTCGTCGGCACGATCCGCACGCTCGATCTGAACGGGCGACGCGTCGAGATCGTTCCGTCCGTGGTCTCCGGGTCGGAGGAGCCTGCGCGTAAGGAGTCGTCGGAGGCTGGCCCGGCGGATGACGGTGTCTCTGGTTCCGTGGCCGCCTCGCCGGTCACGCTGCTCTTACCCACCGACACCTCATTGGCAGAGCTGCAACGGTTCATGCCTGGTGCGGCGGCCGCTTTTCTCGTCAAGGAGGAGCACAGCCGGCTGTATCCCTATGGCCGCGCCAGGTTGTACGTGGTCGAAGCGAAGGTGCTGACCGACCAAGAAGCGAGGCTGTGTCTGGGGAGGACTCCGGTGCCCGTGCGCTAAACAAGCGAGGCCGGCGCTCCGAAGATGCGGAGGGTTCTATGCGGCAAGTGAGTGAGCGGCCGGCTGGATCCGCCGGATGGCCAGGACCTGGTTGCCGTTGCCTTGGTATTCGAGTTGATCGAAGCTCATCTTGTTGGCCATCGCGATGCCGCGTCCATGCGTATCGCAGGCCCGGGAGGGATCAAACTCGAGATATTTCTTCCAGTCAAAGCCCTCACCTTCATCGGTAACCTCCAGACACAACCGATCTTCCCGCCGTGCGAAGCGTGCGGTCGCGACGCGTGAGGCGTAGCGGGGATCGACCAGGCGGCGCGCGATCTCGGCTTCCAGTCCGTCGCAGTCGAGCAGCCGGGTTTTTTCGGCATAGCCGATGCCGAGATTGCCGTGCTCGACCGCGTTCATCAGTAGTTCGAGGATGCCTGTGACGACCCGTTGAGGAGCCGGATAAGCATGGGAGAGGAGCATCGCGAGATTCTTGGCTTCTTCCAGCGTTCTGAAGTGGAAGGTGGCGGATTCGAGCAATCCCATCGTCGCAGTGGTTCGGAGCAGGTCTTCACGCACCTCCAGATAGCTGATGCGGTCACGAATCGCCGCATCGACGATCGCGCGGAGCGTGGCCTTGTCGAACGGTTTCGTCAGGTAGTAGTGGGCACCGCTCTGGAGCCCTTCCAGGATCTGCCTCGGTTCCGTGGCAGCGGTTTGCATGATGACCGGAACGTGGGTCAGGGTCGGGTGCTGTTTCATCTTATGAAGGATCTCCATTCCGTCCATACCGGGCATGACCCGATCAAGAATGACGGCGTGAAAGCACGCCGGGTCGGCTTCCAGAAGCCGCCAGGCCTGCTCTCCGCCGCGGGCGGTGACCAAGGCATACCCGCTCTCCTTGAGGAAGTCCACCAGAAGATCGAGATTCAAGGGCGAGTCGTCGACCACGAGTAGATGAATGTCGGATGTAATCATGGTTTGTGCTGCGGTGGCTGCGGCTGCGCGCGCCGACAAAGGTCCCGATCAGCTGCCGGGCGTATGTTTCTATCGGGATCAGGTGGGAAATCCTTGAACGGGAATGGCGAAGCGACCGGCCCACGGTGGTGTCTTGTCCGCCGATGTCCTACAAGGCCGGTCGGTCGTCGTGGAAGGAACTACTGTTTGACGATGTCAAGGAGCTCGACTTCGAACACGAGCGTGGCGCCGGGCCTGATGACCGGCGGCTGACCGCGATCGCCGTAGGCGATTGCCGACGGGCAGACCAACCGGCTCTTGCCGCCTACCTTGATGAGCTGCACGCCTTCGGTCCAGCACTTGATGACTTGATTCAGCGGGAACGTCGCCGGCTCGCCGCGCTTCACGGAACTGTCGAACACGGTGCCGTCGATCAACGTGCCGTGATAATGCACTTTGACCGTGTCGCTCGCTTTCGGGGTCGCGCCCTTCCCTTCCTTGATCGTCGTGACGATCGCGCCCGATTCCGTCTTCTTGGCGCCTGATTCCGCCGCGGCCTTCGTGGCAAACGCCGCGCCCGCCTTTTTCTCGATTTCCGCCAACGCCGTGGCACGCGTCTGCCCAAGCTGGTTGATTTTCGGACCGTAGGTCTGCAGATCGACCTTCTGCGGCCGCTTGAGAACGCCGTCGGTGAGGCCGGACTTTACGAACTCCAACTCGGCTTCGCTGAGGGTGAACGTGCCGAGCGACTGGCTGACCGCGAGCCCCAGGGCGTAGAGCGTTTTCTGATCTTCAGTGGTCGGATCCGGTGCGGCCGCATTGGCCGAGGTCCCGAGGACCGTCAGGACGGAGAGCACGACGATGAGTGAACGCATGAAACATCCTTTCTGCTGAGGGCGTAGCTGCCTCACCATACGGCACAGGACCGCTATCGCACAAGCGAATTCTCTGAGCTAGCCGAGCCGGTCGCGGTCGTGGGAAGCCGACAGATCCTGAATCGGGCCGAGCGGAACGATGCGGGTGGGGTTGATGTCGTCGTGCGTGACGTAGTAATGCCGCTTGATGTGATCGAAGTTGGCCGTCGCGGCGATCCCGTCCGTTTGATAGAGGTCCTTGAGATACCCAAAGAGATTCGGATAATCCACGATCCGGCGAAGGTTGCACTTGAAGTGGCCGTGGTAGACGGCGTCGAACCGCACCAAGGTGACGAACAGGCGCCAGTCGGTTTCCACGTACCGGTCGCCGAAGAGGTACCGCCGTCCGGCGAGGCGGGTCTCCAATTGATCCAAGGCCTCGAACAGCTCACGCACGGCCTCCTCGTAGGCGCGCTGCGCGGTGGCGAAGCCAGCCCGATACACCCCGTTGTTGATCCGATCGTAGATGTACTCGTTCAAGGCATCGATCTCGCTGCGCAGCGGTTCCGGGTACAAGTCCAGAGTGCTCTGGGTGAAGCGGTTGAACTCGCTGTTGAACATGCGCATCACATCGTCGTCCGAGTTGCTGACGATGCGTTTGGTCACGGTGTCCCACAAGACCGGGACGGTGACACGGCTGCGATAACCGGGATCGGTGGCTCGATAGGCTTCGCTGAGAAATTGAAAGCCGTTGATGGGATCGGTGGAATGCCCGGGGCCTTCGCGAAACGCCCAACCGCGATCGTCCCGAATCGGGTCCACGACGGTCATGCCGATGACGGATTCGAGGCCCTTGAGTTTGCGGACAATGATCGTGCGGTGCGCCCAGGGACAGGCGAGCGAGACATAGAGGTGATAGCGTCCTGCCGCGGCGGGAAATCCGGACCGGCCGTCGGCCGTCACCCAGTCGCGAAAGGCGTCGCCCTGGCGTTTGAATTCACCGGTGTCGGTTTGTTCGTCCGGGAATTGGGCTGTGGGACGTGTGGTCATACATGTTTCCAGCCCACCTTACTGGGAATGAGAGGAGGCCGTCAATTGCAGCTTGGTGGGAATTCGCTAGCGTTGCGCCGGTTGGGTCGGACGATGCGGAGCGGCGAGGTCCCAGCCGACTGAAAAGAGAACAAGGAGGCCGGCGGCGGTCGTTTGTTTCGTGCGTGCCGAACTTTCGCGCGGGGGCAGCGGCTCATTCGCCACCAGCCCGTCTCCCAGAACCCGGGCATCCAGATCCAGCACGCCGCCGACGCCGAGATTGAAGCTGTATTGGTCGGTTCGATGCGGGCGGTACCCCATCATCAATCCGAATCCCACGGCATCGACCACTCGCGAGCCGGGCGCGATCGTCAAGAAGGGCCCCCAGCTCCATCGTTGCTCGTCCCATCGGTCCAGCCAGACGTGCATCTCCGGCATGAACCGCACGAGATCATTTCGTTCGTTGTCGATCCGCACGATCCGGTTGACGACCGTGACGGAATCCACCCGCCGGGGACCCAGATTGTGGGTCCATCCCAACCCCAGTCCGAACCCCAGGCTCTGGAAGAGCCAGGGACTCTGTTGTTCGTCCAAAGCGTTCTCGTCCCGCCGGCCGTCCATGGCTGTCGCTCGAGACGGTTCGCCGGGGCGTACCGGCGTCGGCGTTGAAGGTTGCAAGGTAGGTGGCGGCGGCGCCGGAGAAATTGGCACAGGGAGAGCGGATGGTGGCGACGGTGGTTGAGGGCTGGCCTCAGCGGAGGGTGTCACTTGGGCTTGAAGAGCCCTGGTTGGTGCCGGTGGCGGTTCGGGTACCGTGCTCGGCCTCGCCTCGTGCGTTTCAGTTGGGCTAACCGTGCGGCTTTCCGATGGCAATTCCCTTGAAGGAACCGATTCGGGGATGACGGTTTCGGTTGCCGGGCTGGGAATGCGCGCAATCTGACCTTCCGGTTCTTGAGGTGCAGACGGAGCAACGGGTTCCGGCTGAATGGCTTGGGAAGGTGCGCTTGGTTTGGCCGGCGGTGGAGGTGTGTCCGGGAGCGCGTTGGCCTCCGTTGGTTTCTCCAATGGGGGAGGGAATGCCTCACCAGCCGGTGGCTGCGGCGCCGGAACGACAATGACGGGTTCGGGTGAAGCGACGGCGGATTCAGGTTGAGCAGACACTACCTGGGGTGGTTCCGGCGAAGGCGGTTCGGCCGGCCTCGGGAGGGGTTCAACCACCGCCGTCGATCGTGGTGCTTCAGCGGGATGGGTGGTCGGTTGCGTGGCGCTCGGCGGCGCCGTCTGTTGCGCGGTCGAAGGCTCTGGCTGCTGCAGGGTGCTGCTGGGCGCGGTCGGTAGTGGTGCCTCAGGAGCGGCAACTGCAGGTGGAGGGGGTTCTGCGGCAGGCGGCGATGGCGGCGGAACCGGTTGAGGAGGCAGACTTGCGGCCGGTGCTGGGGGCGGAGCCGTTTTCACAAACGCCGTGCGCAGGATGTCGTTGCTGCTTTCCGTGGCCAGTGTGATTGGGGTGCGGCCGTTTTTGTCTTTGATGCCGGGATCGGCTCCACGATCCAGCAGGAGTTTGACGACGTGAGCCTGTCGTGCGAGCCGATCCTTCTTGGATTCACCGGGAAGCTCCCAGAAGCGCCGGACCGCCTGATGAAGCGGCGTGAAGCCGAGCACATTTTGTGCCGAGGTGCGGGCTCCTGCTTCGAGAAGCGTCTCCACGGATGTCACCTGTCCCGTGAAACTTGCTTCGTGCAGGGCGGTGTTTCCGTCACGGTCGGTCGCATGGAGGTGGGCGTGCCTCGCCAACAGGAGCTTCAGCAGCGGGAGGTTACCTTTCCCCGCGGCCGTGATCAGCGGAGTCGCCCCCTGTGCGTTGCGTGCTTCGATGTTGGCTCCGCGGTCGAGTAGGAGTTTTACGCGTGCGGGAGTACTTTCCGTCAAGGCTTTGTGTACGGCCCGTTCCGATCGATCGGAGAGGACGGCTGGTTTTCCCCGCAGGGAATCGGTTCGGGCGTCGCTGAGGATGGCGAGCCCAAGGATGGAGAGCACGGTCGCGCAGGTGATCCCGGCGCTGCGATGCAGCCTGGACAAGGCGCTCCTAGTAGGAAACTCAAGAGGTTCCGATCAGGCGTATGGTTTAGCATACAGTCTCCGTGCCCGTCACCAGCCTTTCGTAGCGGTCAAGCGTGAAAGGGCTTGGAATCCTGCGGGGTTTTCCATTACATGGTTTGAGGCAAGCGAGAGGCCGGTGGCCTAGGACATCCGACGTCGACGCGAGGAGAGCGCATGGCACAACTCATTCGGCAACCAACCAGAATTGCAGCGGCGGGAAATAAGCCCAAACTGATCGACGAATTCATCGGTCGGGTCAATTCAGGAACTCCGGAAGTGAGCATTGCCCGGATGCAGAGCCCGTCGGGCTGGCAAGAGCCGGGACAAACGCCGGAGTTCGACGAATACACGGTCGTACTACGCGGCATGTTGCGGGTGGAAACAAAGACCGGGGTACTGGAGGTTCAGGCCGGGCAGGCCGTCATCACCAGACGGGGAGAATGGATTCGCTACGGGACGCCCGGTCCGGAGGGAGCGGAGTACATCGCGGTGTGTCTGCCGGCCTTCTCACCGGACACCGTGCACCGCGACGCAGGCTCTTGAAAATCTCCTCCAGCTGCGTTCTCGCGTCACTGAGAGGCTCAACGTACGGCTCAAACAGTACGTCTCGCTTCTTCATTCGCTGCGGCCGCAGACGCGGAACGACGCGCCCCGGCGCGACGGGGCTGGGCGGGTGAGACAAGCGGATCTTTTGAACAGCCTGCAGGCTTGCGTAGCACGTTGACCGGTCTTTCAAGAAAACTGTAGTTACCAGCGGCGGTGCCAGCGGCCGAAATAGGGTCGGTAGTACGGGGGGCCCCAGAAATAGGGACGGCTGTAGTAAGGTGGACCGTAGATCCAGGGCCGACCCAGGTAGAGCCCGAACCCCACGGGCGGATACAGGTACAGGCCGGCACCCGGCGTCACGTAGCTGTACGTCACCGAGGACGACTGCTCGGACAACTGCCGTTGTAGATCGGCCGTCGCGGAGGCTTGACGGTCGACCTGTTCCTTGAGCTGGCCCATCTTGCCTTGCTGCAGCTGGAGTTCGGCTTCCAATTTCGAGATTTTGTCGCGCTGGATTTCGATAAAGGCCTGGAGGCAACGTGTGTGGGCATCGCCCGTATAGTTGGAGCATTCCCATGGGCCTGAAGACTCACCGGCGAGGGCGGGGGAAGCAAGAACGGCGGCGGCGAGCCCGACAGCAAGAGCGAGAACGAGGTGCCGAGGGGATTCCATTCGACCGGTGGAATAACGCATCATGGTATTCCTCCCAGGCTAACTCCAAACAGTTTACCATGTCGGGGAGTCTGAGGCCAGACCTGTGACTCCGTTAAGCACAACGCAGCATCCCTGGTCAGGTTGACAAAGGGAGGAGACGGGGAATCAACAGACACCTGGGGGATCAGTCGGTTGGGAGGCGATGTAGAACCAGAGGAGTATGGACGATGGGACAGAAGCAAATCATCGCAGTGGTCGGTGCCACGGGAATGCAGGGGAACGGGTTGGTGCGGGCGATTTTGAGCGATCCGCAGAGCGGCTTTACCGTTCGCGCGCTCACCAGGGACGTGCAGTCGGATAAGGCGAAGGAACTTGCGCGGTTGGGCGCCGAGGTGGTGGCGGCCGACGTACACGACTTAGAGAGTCTCAAACGCGCGTTTGCCGGGGCCTATGGCGCCTTCTGTGTCACCTTCTTTTGGGCGCACATGTCCCCGGAAAAGGAATTCGGTGAAGCGCAGGCAATGGCGCAGGCGGCCAAGGCGGCGGGGCTTCAACACGTGATCTGGTCCACGCTCGAAGACACGCGTCGCTGGGTCCCGTTGTCGGATGCGCGGATGCCGACCCTCATGGACAAGTACAAAGTGCCGCATTTCGATGCGAAGGGGGAGGCGGACGGAGAATTCCGTCGGCTCGGCGTGCCGACCACCTTCTTCCTGACGTCGTTTTACTGGGACAATCTGATTTATTTCGGCATGGGGCCCAAGAAGGGGCCGGACGGAGTGCTGGCCATCACGCTGCCGATGGGTGACAAGCGGTTGCCGGGGATTGCCGCGGTGGATATCGGGAAGTGCGCACTAGGCGTCTTCAAAAAGCGGGACCAGTTTCTCGAAAAGACCGTCGGGGTGGCGGGGGAGCACCTGACCGGAACTCAGATGGCGGCCGTCCTGACAAGACACCTCGGCCAAGAAGTACGATATAACGCCGTCTCGCCGGAAGTCTATCGCGGTTTCGGATTTCCTGGTGCGGATGATCTGGGCAACATGTTCCAGTTCAAACGGGACTTCAACGATGTGTTCTGCGGGGCAAGGGATCTTTCCATCGCACGCTCGTTGAATCCTGCGTTGCAGACGTTCGATCAGTGGGTGAGTTCGAACAGGAACCGCATCCCATTGACCTAGTGCGAAGCGCAGAACCTGTCTGGCCGTCACATTTGACGATTGACGTTTGACGAGGGGCGCGCATCCTCGTTGCGCCTGCCCCGCCGTTGTTCCCATTCCTCCAGCGATCTCGGCCAGTCATCCTTCAGCAGGCGGGACAGCGCCCGGTCCGCGAGCAATCTCCCGCCGGTCTGGCAGGTGGCACAATAATTCGCCTCGTTCTCCGCGTACCGGATGCGCTGAATGGGGGACCCGCAGGTCCGGCAGGGCCGGCGGTATCGGCCGTGTACGGCCATCTCCTCTCTGAATGCCGTCACCCGTTCCGGGAAGCCTTCTCCCACCTCCTCGCGCAGCCGCTCGATCCATTCGTGAAGCACATCGCGCATCGCCTCGTACAGGCTGATCATGGACTCCTGATCCAATTGAGTTGTGAGGGTGACCGGGGAGAGCTTGGCGCGGTGCAGGATCTCGTCCGAGTAGGCATTCCCAATCCCGCTGAACAGCGAAGGGTCCGTCAGGGCCCGCTTCAGGGTGTGGCGTTCGCGACGAAGGGCTGCGCAAAACTCTTCGGAGGACGCGGTGAGGGGATGGATTCCCCCCTGATCGAACTCGGAGAGTGCAGATCGGCCTCGCACCAGGTGCAACGAGGCGCGGTGAGTCGTACCGGACTCGGTGAGCAGCAGGGTGCCGTGGGAAAACTCGAACTGCGCCAGGCCGTTCCTCGGCAATCGCGTCATGGCGCTTGTCTTCCAGTGCAGGCGCCCGGCGATCATCAGATGCAGCACTACGTACAGTTCGTCGTCGAACTCGAACACGAGGCGCTTTCCGATCAGGCGAATGTCGCGAAGGGGTCGTCTCTGCAGCGTCTCAGTCGAGGGATCCACGGTCCGCAACAGAAAAGGACTGAGCACCCGTAGATGGATCAATGGATGTCCCACCACGCGGCGACTGAGGGCCTCCACATACATCGTCAGGTCGGGAAGCTCGGGCATGATACCCTCTCCAGGAAACCACTCCTATCTTGGCATGATATCGGACGGGCTGTCATGGAAGGTGGCACGGTGCCTCCCAGGGCGAATCGGTATCAAGCCTAGGACATTTCCCGGTCGGTCGTTCGCCGTCCGGCAGCCTTGTCTTGATCAAGGTTCCCGGACAATGTAGAAGCTTTTTGGATGGAGGATACGCAGTCGGTTCTTCGGTGGGAGAACGATCTGCCCGTGATTTCCCTGCGGAGGTGCCATAAGAGCGCGGTTTCTGATTGCGATGTTGTGTCTGTGGGTGGCGGGTTGCGCGACGGTTCCCACCCCGACCGTCGATCGATCCAACAACGATGAAGCGGACCAGTATATCGCGAAAAGCTATTGTTCCCCGGCCGTCAGTCCGGAAACTGTCGCCCGCGAGCAGCGGCAAGGCCCCTCGACGGTTCAGCCGGAGCAGGCCTATGCCGAACACCTGGCGCCGTTGTCGTCGTCATCCCGCCAGATTGCCAGAGTCATTCAAGTCGAAGACCTGGTAGCGCGGATTCCGGTGGTCGAAAACGACGTGTCCCGCAATGTTCCGGGAGCCCGCCTGCGTCTGCTCGAACTGCGGCAGGAGCTGTCGGACAAGCTGTTGCTGGCGCTGTTCGATGCTTCCAGTGTTGCGGCCGAGTTGGAATGTGAAAAAGGGCGGGCGGATGCACTGGCGGCGGGACTTGAAGAAGTGCAGAACGACGTCCAGCAGCGGCGCACGGTGATTGCCCTCCTTGCCGATGCGATCGCCGGCTTGTTATCGGGCCTGTTCCTCTTCGGGGGCACGGAGGTGTTGGCCGGAGGGGCGGACATCATCGGTAATGTTCTGCAAGGCAGCTTCGGCTATGCTGTGTTGGGCGGACAACAGCAGTATGAGCTGCGGCTCACGCGTAACCTGCTGCAGGAAGTGTGGGAAGGGTCCGAGTCGTCCATGCTCATCCCGGAATCGGTCTGGAGGTTTCTGAACAGTTCGCCTTCGACCGACCGTCAGGTCTCACGGCGTGATCTGATCGTGCAGGAATGGAAGAAGCGCTTGGGCCAGGTGGGCCAGGAAAAAGACCTGCGGCGGGTGCAACTGTACTTCGGGGATGGTGGGGTGTATACCGGCAATGAGCTTCGTCGGCGAGCCGAAATGTTGGACCGATTGAAGGCCTCGATCCGTCTGATGAATCAGGATCTCAACGCTCTGTTCAAGGAATCCCTGGGTTCTCTCTCAGGGGCGGTCAGGATGGCGGACAACGGGACGATGACCTTGATCGACTGAGCGAAGGTTTCGTCGGAGGGCGCGGACCGTCCGTTGCCGGTTCCATCGGTTAGGCCGCGGCTCTGTGATGGGCTCTGTGACGAGAGAGGTGGCACGACGGTTTGGCCGGATTGCACCGCCCGCGATGAACCTTGGCGACGCGGGGCAAGTCGACACGCGCGACGGTTTTGTTGACCGGGGAGACGCGCTCCTCGGACATGAATCCTGGAAGCGAGGCCAATGTCGTGAATACGCAGATCGATACGACCGCGACGATCCAGGTGATGCAGATGGACAACCGCATGAATTGATTCGTAGCACAGGCCGTTCAGAAGTCAACGAAACTCCGTCTCCGCACCGATGGCCCCATTTCTGTGTCTGCCACTGTTTCAGATCTGAGACAGCGGCCCTCTTTTCCGCACAAGAAACGAAAATGTTTCCGCCGGGACGACAAGGGCGGTTGATTTCCCATGCGCAGGCCGCCTCATTGTTGGTCGGTCCCGCCGGTTACCGCGCGAGTTTCTGCTGCAGCCGGTCGATGTAGTTCTTGATGAAGTGGTCGGGAATGTCCTGACCGGAGAGATTCCGCCAGAACGAGGCGATCGACAGGCGTTCAGCGTCGTGATCGGAATAGTATCGGTAGGCCGCTCCGTCCTCGAGCACGACCTCCGGGCCGAAATGCCTGAAGGAGCCTTCGTCGAGGAAGGCGAAGATTTCCAGCGGCGGCATGAGGGGCACCGGGTCCTTGTCGTTGACGAACCGCAGCAACGGCAGGCTCCGGTACTTGCGCACGCCCTCCCGGTTGGTCACCTTCGGCTGGCCGAAGGTCATGGCCCGTCCAAGCACCGCACCGTCTTCCTTGAGAAGCATCAGGACGATGGCCGCCGCCGCTCCTCCGAGACTGTGGCCGGTCACCCGGATTTCGTATCCTGGTCTCAACAGCGGTTTGGCGAACCGATAGGCGAACAGGGCCGTATCGGCGAAGCCTTTATGGAGCGGGACCTGCAGGCGTTCGTCCACCACCTTGTTGTAATCGATATCCATCTTGATGTTGTTCAGGTTCGCCGTGCCCCGGACGACGACCCACTGGATCCGCCGCGCCTCGTCGGTTTCGACGAAGGTCTTGGCCCCCAGGGGACTGATGGGACTGATGGCGAACCGGTGTCCCGGTTCCCCGCGTTGGGCGATGACGTCGTCGCTTTCGTATACCAAGGCGGCACGGCTGGCGTACTGCAGAGCTTCCGCGAAATCGATGGGGGCCGGCGGCGTGCTCGGCTGCACGTTCGTCTTTCCGCAGCCGACCGTCTGGGCGAGGGAAACCACCAGCCAAACGAGCATCCACAGGCGGAGAGGGGAGGGACGATTTAGTGCGCGGTCGTGCAGCTGGAAGCGTTCGCCGATGGTCATGTCTCTCACCGGTTGCGCCCCGCTTGTACTGCGACTGCCTGCGTCTGTCAATCCCCGTAAGAAAAAGCCGAGCGCCTGAGCTCCCTCCCGGAGCGTAATGGCGGTCGACCGTCCGGATCGGCGGCAGCATTGCGCAGCATCCGTCTGCCCGCTACAATCGGCCCGCGTTTAGGGTCCCTGTCCTGCATCGGCTGAGGCATGCTGCTCTCCTTCGTCATCCTCTATCTCGCGGTCTCGGTCGGTATCGGACTGTATGCCGCGCGCCGCGTGCAGAACTCGAAGGATTTCGCCGTCGCCGGTCGTTGTCTGCCGCTGCCGGTCGTCACCGCAACGGTATTTGCCACGTGGTTCGGCGCGGAGGCGGTGCTGGGAATCTCCGCGACCTTCGTCAAGGAGGGGCTGCGCGGCGTCGTGGCGGATCCCTTCGGATCAAGCCTGTGCTTGATCCTCGCCGGATTATTTTTCGCGCCGCGCTTTTATCGCCTCAACTTGCTGACCGTCGGCGACTTCTACCGGATGCGGTACCACCGTTCGGTCGAAGTGCTCTGTACGCTCTGTATCGTCGCGTCGTACCTCGGGTGGGTGGCGGCGCAATTCAAGGTTTTGGGCCTGGTCCTGAACGCGGTGACGGACGACGTCGTGAGTCAACGGGCGGGGATGGCGATCGGAGCCCTCATCGTGCTCACCTACACGGCCTTCGGCGGGATGTTCTCGGTTGCGATTCTTGATTTTGTCCAGATATCGGTGATCATCGGCGGGCTGCTCTACATCGCCTCCATTGTAAGCGGGCTGACCGGAGGGGTGGGGACCGTGATCAGCCATGCGGCGCAAGCCGGGAAACTGGAGTTCTTTCCACCTCCCAGCCTGGACGCCTGGATACCGTTTGTGGGGGCGGCCATCACGATGATGCTCGGGTCCATTCCTCAGCAGGACGTTTTTCAGCGGGTCACCTCCGCGAGGGATGAACGGACAGCGGTGCGCGGATCCATTCTTGGGGGGACGTTGTATTTCCTCATCGCCTTCGTGCCGATGTTTCTGGCCTACTCCGCCACACTGGTGGATCCGGCAAAATTTACGTCGTTGCTGGAGCAGGATTCTCAACGTGTGTTGCCGACCCTTATTCTGGAACACACACCGGTCTTTGCCCAAGTGATGTTTTTCGGCGCGGTGCTGTCGGCCGTCATGAGTTGTTCCTCCGCGACGTTGCTCGCGCCGTCGATCGCCCTGAGCGAGAACGTCATTAGGGCGTTCCTGCCGCGCATGAACGACGGGGAGTTTCTGCGCCTGATGCGAGTGGTGCTGGTCGGCTTCGCCTGTACGGTGCTCCTGATCGCGTTCGGGTCCGAGTCGACTATTTACGGCTTGGTGGTCAATACCTATAAGGTGACACTCGTGGCGGCGTTCGTTCCGCTCTGTGCGGGGCTCTATTGGTCTCGCGCGACCACGCAGGGGGCCCTTCTGGCGATCGTGTCGGGTTTGGTGACGTGGATCGGCCTGGAGGTCTCGGCTCCACCGTCTGCGGTTTGGCCGCCGCAGTTGGTCGGTGTTCTCATCGCCGCGCTGGGAATGGTGGTCGGCTCGCTGTTGCCGCCCTGGGTCGGCGGGACGGTACGTGCGGGCGAGGTGCCGCATCGGGCCCCTGCTACGTCGAGCGCGGACTGACGGCGGCGGGATTCGCAGCACGCAGCAGTTGGCGAATGGTGCGGATGAGGTCCTCGGGCGAGAAGGGCTTCTGGAGAAACACGGTTTGCCCGTCCACCTCGTCGGCCGCGAGCGACACGGCGTCGTTGTACCCTGACATGAAGACGACTTTGAGCGGTCCGATCTGATTCCGGACCCGACGGGCCAGTTCTTTCCCGTTCATCCCCGGCATCACCAAATCGGTCACCAAAACGTCGATCGGAGGCTGGTTACGGCGGATCAGATCCAACGCATGGATGCCGTCCGCAGCCTCATGGACCGTGTACCCGTGCATGCGCAGCACATGCTGGGTCAGCAGGCGCACCGACGGCTCGTCCTCGACCAGGAGAATGGTTTCGGGTCCGGGTTTGGGTTCGGCCGGCTGCGAAAGCCGGGAAGCGGGCACATCGGCCGGCACTACTTCGGGAAGGCACACGGTCATGGTGGTGCCGCAACCCGGCTCGCTCTCGACGGTGATGATCCCGCCGCTTTGGTGGACGATGCCATAGGCCGTGGCGAGTCCCAACCCCGTGCCTTGCCCTTGCGGCTTCGTCGTGAAGAAGGGCTCGAAGATCCGGGCTTTGGTCTCCGCATCCATCCCCGTACCGGTGTCGCGCACACGCAAGCGAACATAGGTGCGGCTGCGCGCGCCTTCCGTCGTGCCCCAGACCTGTTCGGGCGGCACCTGGTCGGTTTCGATGGTCAAGGTGCCCCCCTGGGGCATCGCGTCTCTGGCGTTCACCGCCAAATTGAGCAGCACCTGTTCCAGTTGGACCGCGTCCACCTTCACCCACCGCGGAACCGGGTCGAGCCGCAGGATGATCGTGATGTGCCCGCCCAACAAGCTCTTCAAGAACCCCACCAAATCCCGAATCACACGGTGCAGATCGAGCGAGACGGGATGCAACATCTGTCGGCGGCTGAAGGCCAGGAGTTGGTTGGTCAACGCGGCGCACCGTTCACCGGCCCGCTGGATCTCCTGGACGAAGTGCCGGGCGGTCGAGTGTTGGCTCAATTCCTGGAGCAGCACGGCGCTGTATCCAAGAATCACGGTCATGACGTTGTTGAAATCATGGGCGACTCCGCCGGCCAACCGGCCCACGGCTTCCATTTTCTGCGCCTCCCGCAGTTGCTCCTCCAGTTCGTGCGCGTCGGTGACGTCTTCCGTAATGCCGCTGAGCCGGTCGACGGTGCCGTCGGCCTTGTGGTGCAGCACGACCCGGTCGTGGATCCACCGGGTTTTGCCGTCCGACCGAACGATGCGATACAGCAACTGAAAATCACGTGTCTCCGCGTTGGCGAGCGCGGCGTCGTAGGTCTCGGTGACGTGCGGACGATCATCCGGGTGCACGCACTCCCGCCAGAGTCGTGCGTGTTCGTAAAACCGCTCCGCAGGCAGTCCCCAGATCCGCTCGAACGCAGGATTCACGTAGAGGACCTGCGCCGGGTTGATCTGGGCGAACCACACGCCTTGGTTCAAGTTGTCGGTGAGATAATTGAAGCGTTCCTCGCTGGACAGCAGCGCCCGTTCCGCGCGCCGCCGCTCTTCGATCTCTTCCAAAAGGTTTTCATTCGCTCGCGCCAGATCGGCCGTGCGATCGGCGATGCGGCGCTCGAGGTCGCCTTGAGTCTCCCGCAGTTTCTCTTCGACCCGTCGCCGGTCCTGAATTTCCCTGGTGATGTCGCGGTTCAAACGTTCGATGGCCTCGGTGCGCTCGGTCAGCGAGGTGACGAGATCCTGGTTCCGGATCCGGAGACGAATGGACGTCAGGACCGCGTGGTTCAGGTTCCAGGCTGCGTAAGTGGTGGCGGCCACGAACAGGATCGTCATGCCGGCCAATGCGAAATGGAACGGATCTGCGGCGAGAAAGAAGTGCAGCAGCAGTGGGACCGAGACGGTGACATTGAACAGAAGAAAAGCCGGAAACACGATCGACAGCACCGGCACCGCACCCGCGATCATCCCGGTCAGGACGAACAGCAACAGCAGTTCGTTCGCCCGCGGCAGTTCCGGGCTCAAGAACCAGGTGCTGGCGCCCCAGAGGAGGCCGGTGGTGGTGGTGCCGCCCAGCGCCCAGCGGTACCAGGTCTGCGTCGTCCATGCGGCCGGGACATGATGCCAGTAGCCCCAGACGACGCATCCTCGTAAAGCGGCGATGCTGCAGGTGCAGGTGAGCCATATCAGGAGGTGCGTCCGGGGGACTGCGCTCCATTGCAGCGCCACGATCAGCGCGGCATTGATCACCGACACCACCAGCCCGACGGCGGCGTTGCGGTACAGGACCTTGGTCTGTTCGTCGAGCAGGGCGGATGCAGTCGCCTCTTGTTGCATGAATGTCACGGCGACGTTCCCTCGGGCGAGTGATGAACCTCACGCCGGCCCGGACGGCCGACGACCGATCGCATGCAAGCCGATTGTCGGGGAACAAGGACGATACGACTAGGACTCTAGCATGACCAGGGGGGCCGAGGTCAAAAGTTGATTCGTAGATTCACGGAGCCGGCGTGCAGGGTCGTGCGGTAGATGCCGTTGACCGTCGGGTTCACGTTGCCGGCGATCGTCCGATCCTCGTACAAAATGGCCTTATAGGCCAGATCGAGGCCCAGTCCCTTCGGGCTGAGGGTCTTGCCGGCGCCGCTGCAGGGAATCACGCCGAGGAAGCGGCCGTTTCCGTAGCACATGAATCCCAGTCCGCCGGCAATCGCATGTTGATCGCCGTCTGGGATGGCCGGGTTGAACGTGGCGTCGGGAATCGCTTTCTGTGAGTGCCAGTAGCCAGCACGGACGGCCACGTCCCAGTCCGGAAGTGGTTCCGGCTTGAGCCACTTGTATTCGGTGCCGATCATGACCGTGTACCCGCTGTTCCAGTTCGCCGGGGTGGCGATGGTGAGGCCATTGGACAGGGTGGTGTCCAGGTTTCGAACGGACTTCCAGCCGGTGTACATGACATCCATTTCCAGTTTCCATTCACGTGCTTTATTGCGCACCGGCCAGAGGGCGACGCCGCCCGTCAGGACCTGGGGCACGACGAACGTCGTGCGGGCATCCGCAATGCGTGAGCCGCCGGCCAGCAGTTGCCCGTCCAGATGGAGCGTGGCCTGGCTTCGGTAGATCACGCCGATATTCACCAGCGGGAGGCCGTCCTCGTTACGCAACGGGGTGTACAGCATACTGACATTGAATCCGGCGGCCGTATCGTGGCCGTTCAGTTCCATGCCGGTGCCGGCAGGAATTCCGAGGCCGCCCGGCCAGCGGAATTGCCGCTCCACCTGTCCCTCCCCCGAAAGACCGGAGAAGGTATAGATATCCGCACCGATGCCGAGGGCTACATCCGGATGGACCTTGAAGCCGATCGACGGCCGGATGTCCAACAGTTCAAATGCGGCCTTGGTGGTGGCCGTGGAGAAGGGGCTGCTGTCCGACCAGCGGGTCAGCGTGCCGAACGGATTGAAGGCGGCGAGACCGACGACCAAGCCATCGACCGAACCGAGGCCGAGGTCCTTGAGATTCGCCGTGACGTAAATACTGGACGGCGGCGGGAGTGCGACGCTGCCGCGGAGATCGCCAGAAACCGTCGTGCCGCCTGCGTTCTGGGACGAGAACTTTCCTCCGATGAGGGTCGTTCCCGCCGATAGCTGCACTCCGTGGAGTTGGGTCATGCCGGCCGGGTTGTAATAGCCGGCCGACGCGTCGTCGGCCTGCGCCGTAAAGGCCGATGCCTGACCCGCCGCGGAGGCGCTGTGATCGACAATTTGAAAACTTCCTGCCCAGAGATGCTCGGGCAGAATCGGCAAGGTTGCCAGCAGCAGCAGGATGCACGTTTTTTTCACCGACGGTCTCCTTCTCTCGGCTGATCTTGCGTAGCGTGGCGGATGAGGTGTGCGGGCCGCCGCCCATCTAAGGGGACTGCCGTCGGTTTGTCAAGCGGAGGGTTGTGTACGAGGCGCGGCGTGACCCGTCTCCGTGGATGTGATTTCCTGCACCGGATCGCGTATGCTCCGCCTATGAGGAATCGGTGGTGATCCGCGGACGGCGCTGGATCAAGCGTGCACTCGTCGTGCTGGGGATCGGCGTCGTGCTGTCGATCGGCGTTGCCGTCGGCTATGGTCTGTATCTGTCGACGAGCCTGGCGCTCCCCCGCGGCGACGAGCATCCTCCACGATTGATCTTCGGCGCGCCGTTCCTGCTGAAACCCGACCTCGACATCGCATCTTCCCATCTGGTGGAGCGCCTCCAGCAACTCGGGTACCGCGCCGTCGACTCAACGGTGCGGGCGGCGGGCGAGTACCGGATCACGCCGACCGAGGTGGAGATTTACCTCCACGAATTTCCGGACCTCCACCTGCGGCCGTCTCCTGTCCGGCTGTCGTTGGATCAGGGACGGGCGGTGCGGGTCGTGTCGCTGGAGCACGGCGGCGATGTGTTCCCGACCTATCTCGAGCCCCAACTCATCAGCGGCCTGCGCGGAGAGTCGCGCCAGGTGCGGGAATGGCTCCCGTATGCCAACGTGCCGGCGCGGTTGATCGAGGTGTTGCTCGCCATCGAGGATCGGCGGTTCTTCAGCCATCCGGGCATCGACCCGGTGGCGGTCGCACGGGCTCTGTGGCGGAACGTGATCCGTGGCGACGTCATCCAGGGCGGCAGCACGATCACCCAGCAATTGGCCAAGAATCTCTTCTATTCACCTCGTCGCACGATGACCAGAAAGCTGAAGGAATCGGTCGCCGCCGTGGTGCTGGAAGCCAAGTATCGCAAGAAGGAGATTCTCGAAAGTTATCTCAACGAAATCTATCTGGGACAGGTCGGATCAGTGTCGATCTACGGCGTCGGCGAAGCGGCGCACCGATATTTCGGGAAACGCGTGGATGAACTCACCTTGGCCGAAACGGCCTTGCTGGTCGGCATGATCAAAGGGCCGAATACCTATTCGCCGTTGAAGAACCCGGCCTTGGCGAAGCAGCGCCGCGACGTGGTGCTGTGGCGCCTGCGGGAGCAGGGACTGCTGGCCGAGGACAAATGGAAGGAGGCGGTCGATGCGCCGGTCCAGATCATGTTGCCGCAGGAGACGTTGGCGGACGCGCCGTTTTTCGTGGACTATCTGCTCCGCCAGACCGAGGAAGCCACCGGGGCGCCGTTGCCGGACGGGGTGAAGATCTACACGACCATGGATCCCGTGCTCCAGCGGGTGGCGACCGAGGTATTGCAGAACGGGTTGGCCAAGTTGGAGACCGCGCACCCGTCGCTCAAGGAACGGGACGAACAGCTCCAGGGGGCGTTGGTGGCGTTGGATCCGAGCACCGGCTCCATCGCGGCGATGGTCGGGAGCCGCGACTATCGCACCAGTCAATTCAACCGGGCCGTGCAGGCGAAGCGCCAGCCCGGGTCCCTGTTCAAGCCCTTCGTGTATCTGGCCGCGCTCGAAGCGCGTCGGGAACTGGGGGCCGGCCAGCCGGTCACGGCGGCCACGCTCCTGGCCGACGACCCGGTGACGTTCGAGTCCGCGTCCGGCGCGTGGGCCCCGCAGAACTACGACCGCCAATTTCACGGCACCGTGTCGCTCCGCACCGCGCTGGAGCAGTCGTACAACGTGCCGGCCGTGAAGCTGGCGCAGGCGGTGGGGACCAAGCGCATTCTTCAGACGGCGCAGAAGCTGGGCATCCGGAGCCCGTTGGCCGACAATCTGTCCATCGCGCTCGGTACCTCGGCCGTTTCGCTGTTGGAAATCACCTCGGCGTACGGCGCGCTTGCGCAGGGCGGCGTCTTGATACCGCCGACGGCGCTGCAGACGGTCGTCACGGCGGAGGGCGACGCGGTCTGGCACCACACCCCCGAACGTCATCCGGCGGTGTCCCCGCAAGGAGCGTATGTGGTCACGAATCTGCTCAAGGGTGTGGTGGAGCGGGGCACGGCGGCCAAGGCCAAGGCCATGGGTCTCCGTGGAATCGTGGCCGGCAAGACGGGCACCACGGACGCCTACCGTGATGCCTGGTTCGTCGGGTACACCCCCGACCTGGCGGTCGGGGTGTGGGTGGGGTTCGACGACGAGGAGCCCCTCCGGTTGACGGGTGCACAAGCCGCACTGCCGATCTGGGTCGACTTCATGCGGCAGGTCGTGCCGACGGTGTCGCGAGATTTTTCCGCTCCTCCGGGGGTCGTGACCCGTGAGATCGATCCCAGGACCGGACAACTTGCCACTTCGCGCTGCCCCGAGCGGCTGGCGGAGGTGTTCATCGAAGGTACCGAGCCTTCCGTGTACTGCGAAGTGCACGGCGAGGGCTTCTGGGAGCGGCTGAAGCGAACTTTTGGTTTTTCCTAGGCCGGGTCGGAATCTTGGTGTAGGCTCACCTCATGTTTCGATGGTCCTCCAGCTCATCCGCCCACGATCTCGACAAGGAGTCCGCAATGAAGAAGACCGGTTTTGTGGAAGACGACAACATCACTCTGCTTGCCCGCGGCGTTCTGCTCAAGGGCGAGATTCGCGTCGAGGGTACGGTGCGCATCGACGGCCGGTTGGAGGGCGACATCCAGACCAAGGGGACGGTGGTCATCGGCGAGGACGGCGTGGTTCAGGGCACGATTACGGCCGGGGTCATCATCAACAGCGGAAAGATCAAGGCGACGGTCACCGCGTCCGAGCGGCTGCAATTGTTGAAGACCGGCATGCTGGTCGGCGAGGTCCATACGCCGGCCTTCTCCATGGAAGACGGCGCCAAGTTTCAGGGGCTCTCGGATATGGGGCTTGCCTCCTGGGGTGAGGAAGCGAAGGCGCTCCCGAACAACGTTCGCGAGCTTCCCGCTCAACGCACCAAGACGGTGGCGCTGCTGAGCGAGAATTCCTGACGGTCTCCTGGCGCGACACCTTCCGTCGCGCCGCATTCCTCCCTTCCGATTCCGAACACGCGGTTCCCTCCACCCCGAGCCGCACCGTCCTCCGCGATTTCTTCGGTTCCGCCCCTACCTCGGCGTGACTTCAGCCCGACTTTCTGCTATCACACGATCGACCGTCGTCACAGGGGCCGCCCGACGAATGAACCGCCAACAGATCTTTTCCCTCTGCTTTTTTATCGTTCTCCTGGTGCTGCTCTACCAAATCGTGCTCATTTTCCGCCCATTCCTCTTCCCGATGCTGTGGGCGGTGATTCTGGCCCATCTGTGCTTCCCGCTGCACGTCCGGTTGACCGCGTGGCTCGGCGGGAAGGAATCCCGTTCGGCCGTGCTGTTGACGCTCGGAGTCATGGCCCTGGTGGTCGTCCCGCTGATCGTGCTGAGCATCATGTTCGTGAAGGAAGCCGGCACGGCTGAACAAGCCATCCGCGAGTGGATCGCCTCCGGCGGTGTGCAGCGGCTGCCCGATCACCTCTCCCGTTTGCCCGGCGGGAGCATGGCACGGCAGTGGCTCGAGCGGGTCTCCGGCCGCGAGAGCGACCTGGAGCAGATCGTCCTCTCGAGCGCCAAAACGTTCAGCCGCTATATCGTCGGGGAGCTGAGCGACCTGGTGCGGGACGCGTTCATGCTGGTGGCGGATTTTCTGGTGATGATCTTCACGTTGTTCTTTTTCTTCAAGGACGGTCGCGATTGGCTGGCCGCCTCGTATGCCCTGATCCCGCTCGAGAACTCCCACAAGCAAAAGATATTCGCCCGGTTGGACCAAACGATCCGGGCCGTCGTCAAGGGTGTGGTGCTCACGGCGGTCGCGCAGGGGCTCCTGGCCGGGGCGGCCTACGGCGTGTTGGGCGCTCCGTTTCCCATCGTGTTGACGGCGTTGACGATCCTGCTGGCCCCGTTGCCGTTCGGCGGCACGGCGCTCATTTGGGGGCCGGTGGCGGGCTATCTCTTGTGGGCCGGCTCCGTTGCGCAGGGCGTGGCGATGCTGGCCTGGGGTGCCGGGGTGGTGTCGACGGTCGACCAGATCCTCAAACCGCTGTTTATCGGACAAGGCGCACGGATTCCGGTGTTGCTGCTGACGTTCAGCGTGCTGGGCGGGCTGGCGCTGTACGGGATCATCGGCCTGTTCCTCGGACCCATCCTGATCGGGTTATTCCTCACCGCCGTTCAAATCTACCGGGACGAGTATCACCAGCCGCCGGCTCAGACGGCCCCGGTCGTTCCATCCTGACTCGCCTCATATCCGTGAAGCGTATCTCGTGTATCGAGAACGCTAAGGGCTGATGGCCGAAAGCTCATCGCTTCGCTCACGAGATACGAACGAGGTTTCACGAACGACGGAGCTTCGATTCATTCCAATGGAATCGTGATCGCCATGCCGCCGACCACGTCGTTGAGCTTGAAATCCCGTTTCGGGCTGAGCGGGTGGCCGTTGTGGCAACTCACGCAGGCGGCCGAGATGGCCCTGTCCGCGTAGATGGCCTGAAAATACTGCTTGCGTCCGCTGGTCACGATCCCCGTGAAGGGGCGTTCGGGGTTTTGCGCGAAGCCTTCCAGCGCGCGGCGCTCCAAGTCCGTGGCGGGGGCGTTGCGCTGGTAAATCGGCCACAAGCTGATCAGCCGATACCGGATGCCACGACCGGACTCGGCGACCAGCTTTCCGGAATGTTGCAGAAACTGGGCGGGGAGAGGCAGGGCGTTCTCGTTCTCCCAGTGTTCCGCCGCCGAGACGATGCCTTTCGCCTGCATACGATTGACCACATGGTTGGTGTAGATCGTTCGGTCGGCCTCCAAGACGGCGTGAACGTAGTCCGCCACCCGCTCCGGAGGGATGCCCGTCGGTGGTGCGACGTCCTTGGCCGGTAGGGAGTAGGCGGTGGCGAGTCCCATGACCAGCGTCAACCACAACGTCCGCCGGCGGCCTGCGGTCAGGATGTTGCGCATGGCTCCTCCTTTTGCGCGCGGGCTCCCTCCGCCGGCAGCGTGATGATGCAGGTGGTGCCCTGACCCTCCGCGCTTTCGATGCGGATCTCCCCGCCGAATTTCTTGATCAACCGTTGTGCGACCGTGAGCCCGAGGCCGGATCCTTCCCCTTGACCTTTCGTCGTAAAGAACGGGTCGAACACCTTCCCGAGGTGCTGTTTGGCGATACCCGGCCCATTGTCTCGAATCTTGATCGTGACCAGCCCGCCCTGCTCTTCCGTGCTGAGGGAAAGGTCGCCTTTGCTGCGCATCGCCTGGAGCGCATTCGTGATCACGTTGATGAACACGAGCCGGATTTGGTCCGGAAGGGCGCTGACATAGGGCAGTGAAACGTAGTGCTTCTTGACGTTGACCCCGAGGCAATCGTGCGAAGTTTGGGCGATGGCGAGCGCTTGATCCAGCTGGGCGTTGATATCCACCGCCACGCGCTGATCCTTGGATTCCCTGGTGGCCACGCCGGTAAAATCGCGGATGATCGCCGCCATGCGCCGGCCGTGATCGACGATGTCCCGTGCATAAGCCTTGGCCCGCGTCAGGTCCGCTTCTTCCTGAATCGCTTCGCCGAGTCCCAGAATGCCGAAGAGCGGATTGTTCAGTTCGTGCCCGATGCCGGCGGTGAGCACCCCGAGGCTGCCGGATTTTTCGGCTTGGATGAGTTGATCCTGGAGCCGCGCTTCATCGGTCGTGTCGCGCAGGACGAGGCCGAACCGCCGGCCTTCACCGCTCCGGGCCTCCAGCGGAAACCACTGGTAGTGGTAGATCCGCCCCGCGATCGTGAGCTCGTGCCGGTGGTCGTGCTGCGCGTGACTCAGGACCGGCGCCAGCGGATCCCGCGCTTCCCTCGTCTGGCCGTCTCCGGGCGACGTCGCGCGAGAGCGGGCGGCCTCGGTACCCGATTGCTTGAGGGCCCGCTCCAATTGGTCCCGCTGTCCGGGGCTCAGGCCCAGGAGATCGAAAAACGAGCGGTCCGTGCCTTGCTCCGGCGTACGTCCGAGCAGATCGCGCGACGCCTGGTTCATATACTGGACGCGGTCCTGCTGGTCGACCAGGATGATCGGGGTCGGCACCGCGTCGAGGACCTGGTCGGTCGATTTCTGTAGGTATTGCACCTCTTGGGTCTTTTCCTCCACCTGCGTTTCCAGGCCGGCGAACGCTGCTTCGAGTTGCGCGTTCATCCGATTGAATTCGACCGCCAGCTCTTCCAGTTCATCGCCCGTTTGAATCCGAATCGGCTCGTGCAACTCTCCCCGCCCGACGAGTCGTGCCGCTTCCTGCAGGCGGCGCACCGGCGTGACGATCCGGCTGGCCGCCAGATATCCGAGCGTTGCCAGCAGTCCGACGGCCACCAGCGCCAGCATGGACATCCAGGTCATCAGATGCTGGATAGGTGCGAACAGCTCGTCGGAGGATTGCCAGACGAAGGTATGCCAACCGCCTTGTTCCAGGGAGCCGTTGGTGGCGCGGCTGGTTTCAGGAAGCGGGGCGAATCCGATGATGGCGGTGCCATGGCCCCCGTGTCCGTCACTGGACGCGCTGACCCATCCCGGTTGAAGCAGCGTGACCTGCGGGATGAGCGACGGATCCGACAAGCGCACGCCCGTCGGGAGAATCGGACAGCTCATCACGATGCCGCGGCTGTCGATGAGCATCACATGGCCCGTCTTGCCGAAGCGGATGGGATGCGTCGAAGGTGAAAAGAACTCCTTGGCATCCAAGACGCGGTGGATCACGCCGACCACTTCGTACCGCAGACTGTCCATCACGGGCATCGAAATGGTGAAGACGTACGTGTCGGCCTGCTTGTCAAAATGCACATCCTCGATGAAGAGCTGGCCGACCCCCTTGTTGTAGGCGCCCTTCCACCAGGGCTGGTCCGCATGGTCGAAACGTGGTTTGGTGGTGAGGGCGGCGACCAGATGGCCCTGCACATCCGTGACGAACAGCATCTTCGTCGCGGCCCGGACGACCTGGGGCAGCAACTGATCCGGTTCGCTGCGGGACCCGGCATAGTATTCACGGAGCAGGCCGGCGACGGGACTCTCGTTGATGGCTTTGAGGGCGGCCGGATCGCCGCTTTCCCATTGTTGCTTTTGCACGGCCAGCAGCTTGCCGACTGATGCCGGGTCTCCGCTCTGCAACTGATCCCGCCGCTTCTCCAGTTCCCGCACGATGATCGGATTGACGGCAATTCGCGAGGTCCGGGATACCTCTTCCGCCACGAGCAGGTCCAGTTTGCGGGCCGCCTCCGTGGCCAGGGCCTTGAAGCTTTCCCCGCTGACCTCGTGGATTTCCTTGGAACCTTGCAAAAAGGCCAGGCCGAGTCCGAGCAGCAGGGGGACCACTCCGACCAGCAGCATGGACACGATGAGCTTTCGTTGGAGTCCCCAACCGAGCGCTTTCGACAAGACCGGCCTTTCGTTCGTCATGCGGATGCACACTCGATGGGTTGAGGCACGGGAGGAAACTCGATCCGGAACGTCGTACCTTTTCCGACGGTGCTGTTGACGCAAATGTGGCCCTGCATTTTCGAGATGACCGACATCACATTATAAAGGCCCAACCCCGTCCCCTTTCCGGGGGGTTTGGTCGTGTAGAGCGGTTCGAAGATCTTCGGCAGATTTTCCGCAGGAATGCCGCAGCCCGTATCGGTCACGCTGACGCTGACGACGCCGTCCTCGTTCAGGGAAGTGGCCAGCGTCAAGGTGCCGCGATCGCTCATGGCGTGGACGGCGTTGGTGATCAGATTGACGAAGACGTGGAGCAGTTCGTCGGGATTGCCGGTCACCTGCGCTTCCTCGGCATAGTGCTTGACCACGGTGATGTCCTGCAGCGTCACCGCGTAGCGGGCGATCCGCAGCGCTTCGTCGAGCTTGGTATTCAGGTTCACGCTGAGATCGGCGTTGGTGCCGTCTCGGCGCGCATAACGGGTCAGGTCGCGACAGATCGCGCTGGTGCGCTTGACGGCTTCCACAATGTCCCGCGCCTGCTCGTGGACGGCGTCCAGATCCCGTTCTTCGGTCAGGTTTTCCGCCAAACCGAGGATCAACTGCATGGGATTGTTGATGTCGTGGGCGATACCGGCCGCGAACGACCCGAGCCCGGCAAGCTTCTCGGCGTGCAACAGCTCGGCCTCCAGTTTCATCTCGTGTTGGATGAGCGTCCACAGCAGGCGTGCGGCGGCGCCGTGCAACACTTCCGCGCCGGGGTGTTTATGGGCCCGGATCGTCTGTTCCATGGTGGGGTCGCCGGTGACGTCGACGATCAGGTTGGCGCCCCCGTTCCGGATCAGATCCGACACCTGCTCGGCCACGCGTACGTTGAGGTCCCGCGCTCGGTTGAGCCCGGGAGCAGCGGGATCTTTATCGACAATGCCGACAATGTCGACGTCGGGGATCTGATGAAGCAGGTCCAGGAGGGCAGCCCCTCCCTTCCCGGCCCCCACGATGGCCACTTTGATGGCTGCTCGTTCCATGATCCGCGCCGGTACTCCGCTGCCGTCCCTCCGGGGGCCGCGGTGCCGCCCCCGGACTGACGGGTAGGGGAATGCGTCGCGACTCGACGATCAGAGTCGTGCGAGTTCCCGTTGTTCCATGGCACGGGCCACAGCCGCGCGCAATTTCTCGCCTTCAACCGGCTTCACCAGGTAATCCACGACTCCACTGCGCAGGAAAGTGGTCGCCATGTCGGTATCCGGGAAGCCCGTCAGGACGATGATCGGCACGCGGGGCCACTCCCGCTGGAAGTATGCGATGGCTTCCACGCCGTTGATCTTCGGCATCCGGATGTCGCAGATGACCACGTCCAACAACAGTCGATTCTCTCCGGTGTTGATGGCTTCGATGGCCTTTTCGCCGTTTTCCGCCTCGAGGACCTCGTACCCGGCCTTGGTCAACGTCATCTTGACGACCTTCCGAATATCCGGTTCGTCGTCGACGACCAGTATGCGGCCGTTGCATTCCGATTCGCTCATGAAGAAGCCGGATTTGAACTCTCCCATGGCACCCTCCTTGTGGTTTGAATCCTGTCGATCCGGTCACCGCACTTGCGCAACAGGAAGGGCAACAGTTGTGCCATGAGAGAGTATTGAGAAAGAGGCGGTGTGGCAAGGAGTTAGGAGGCGGCCACAGTGAAACGGGCCTGGGGCTGGTGGTTGAGAACCACCAGCGCGCGTGAAATGCACCACCGGCTCGGAGAAACTCGTGTGGTGACGGGGATGGCAGACGCGGGGGCAAGGGACCTGCTGCAGCAGGTCCCTTGCGGGAAAGGCGACTAGCAGGCTGGTGACAAAGTCCGCCAGCGGCGTTCTCACATCGCTCAGAGGCTCAACGTACGGCCCGGGGAAAGAGCCTGTCTTGGCAGGCTCGGGGTCCGGGTGGGTGCGAAGGAATACGCTTCGCCCTCACGACACCGCCGGCTCACCGACTCGCCGGCGTCCACAAACATGGCGCTCATTCTTCTTCGCGCCGTGGACCTCGCTGCGGCCTTGCTGGACGGCCTTTCTGAACAGCCTGCAGCGCATTCTGATGGCGTCCGTGTCCTCAGACACGACTCCGNNGTTTGTCAACACACTGCTAGTTCGCGGGAGCCTTTCCGAAGAAGTGCAAGTCTTTGTCTCCGCGAATATGATCCGGAGTAATCACGTACTCACCGCCCAGGGTGGGGCCCCAGATTTTGTTCGCAGTGACCTTATCTCCCCCTGTGAAGAGGAATCCCATGCCTCCGGCGATAGCCCCGAGGACTGCGACGGCCATCTTGATGCCCCCGTATGGCATGGTCAGAAAATAGCTGCCAAGGCCTTGGACTGCCTCCGTGCCAGGCCCGGCCGCCGCGGCGGGGCTGGTGAACGTAATGAATTGGAGACCGAACACGAGGGCAAGGGTGACAACCGTTGTCCGAACGAACGTGGTCGCATGGCCGGATCTTCGACAGAACATCATACTCCTCCTTTGGTGTGGGAACCGCATCGAAACGTGCGCTCCGGTGAGGTAGTCTAACGATGGGAACTCCGGATTGCCAGTGCCGAGCACGCTCCTACGTAGCGGCGTACGGATCGGGCGACGGGAATTGCCTCTCGACTCCGTCCTGCGTTATGGTAAGTACCGTACGATGATCAGCGCAGATGCCGTCACCGCCATCATTCGAGAGACGTTGCCCGACGCGGCGGTGACGGTGATCGATAAAACCGGCACCCAGGATCACCTGATCGTCCGCATTGTCTCGGACCGGTTTCGCGGCATGAATCTGCTGGACCGTCATCGACTCGTCTATCAGGCGCTGGCGGCGCCCATGAAGGACGGGCGCATTCATGCCCTCGAGATTACGGCCAAGACGTCGGACGAAGTCTGACGGAGGAGGATGCGATGGCCGACCCGATCGAAGAAGAGATTCACCGGGAAATCAAGACCCATAAAATCCTCATCTACGGTAAAGGCACCAAGACCATGCCGATGTGCGGATTTACTCGGGAGACGATGCAGTTTTTCAACAAGTACGGCTATCCGTACGAAGTGATCGACGTCCTGTCCCAGCCGGCCAAGCGGGAAGCCTTGACGAGGATGACCAATTGGCCGACGTTGCCCAAAGTCTTTATCGACGGGCAGTTTTACGGCGATACGGATATTCTCGATCCCATGGAAGCCAAGGGCGAGGTCGTCCCCCTCCTGAAGAAAGCCTTCGGGGAAACCTCAGCATAAGAACGCAACCGGTTCCGGTCCACGCGCGGTGGCGAGGCGCCGGCGCCCAGTCCCTCCCGTCCCGCCGAGCCGGCCTTCCGTGCGCGGAGTCCGGTTTTGATTGCCGGGAGCGCCGGTGAATGGTACAGACTCCTAAGGGATTTCAATCCGATCGGTCCCTGCCGGAAGGATGTGTTCCCGGGCTTCTCTATGGCTCCCAACGTTGTCTCGGCCGTCCCAACGCCGGCCATGAACCGCATGAACGACCAGTCTCCCCCGACCAACATACCGCTGTGCGTCGACCTCGACGGGACTCTGATCAAGACCGACCTGCTGTGGGAGTCTCTCCTGTACCTGATCAAGAAGCAGCCGTTCGTCCTGCTATTGCTTCCGCTCTGGTTGCTTCGCGGCCGGGCCGCGCTCAAACATGAGATCGCCGCGCGGGTGCGGCTCGATCCGAAGCACCTTCCGTACAATCAACCGTTCGTCGATTTTCTCCGCCAGGAACGACATAGCGGCCGAGAATTGTTGCTGGCCACGGCAAGTCATGTGACCTTCGCCCGGGATGTGGCGGGTCATTTGGGATTGTTCGACGATCGGGTGCTGGGCAGTGACGAAGCGGGCAACCTGAAGGGACACGTGAAGGCCAAGGTGCTCGTCGAACGGTATGGCAGCCGGCGCTTCGACTATGCCGGTGATTCGACCGCCGATCTCGCGGTGTGGGCCGAGGCCCACCAGGCGATCGTCGTCAACGGGTCACCCCGGCTGGTGCGACAGGTCGAGGCCACCACCGGCGTCGCCCGGGTGTTCGATCGTTCCCGGAACTGGTTGCGGATCCTGGTGCGGACGCTTCGCAGCCATCAATGGGCCAAGAATGTATTGGTCTTTGTTCCATTGATCGCCTCGCATCAGGTGGGCGACGTTTCTCGCGTCCTGTCCGCCCTCCTGACCTTCGTCTCGTTCAGTCTCTGTGCGTCCAGTGTGTACATCGTCAACGATTGCCTGGATCTCGAATCCGATCGCCAGCATCCGCGTAAGCGCACCCGCCCGTTTGCCTCCGGCGATCTGTCGATCTCGTGGGGCCTGCTGTTGGCGGCGGGAAGCCTTGTGGCCAGTTTCTGGATCGCCGCACTCGTCGGACAGCCGTTCCTGCTCGTCCTGGCTGTGTATTTGGTGCTGACCACCGGCTACTCTTTCTATCTGAAACAATTCGTGTTGGTCGATGTGATTCTGCTCGCGCAGCTGTATACGGTTCGGGTGTACGGCGGCGGGGCCGCCACGGGCATCGTGCCGTCGCACTGGCTCCTGACCTTCTCGCTTTTCATCTTTCTGAGCCTGGCCCTCATGAAGCGCTTCACGGAGTTGCGCCTCATGGAACATGCCGACAAGAAGATTCTGCACGGCCGAGGGTATTGGGTCACGGATTTGGAACATATCGCCAGCATCGGATCCGCGAGCGGGTTGCTGGCCGTGTTGGTACTGGCGCTCTACATCAGCAGCAAGGAAGTCCTGGTCCTGTATTCCCATCCGGAGATGCTGTGGTTGGTCTGTCCGGTGATGCTCTATTGGATCAGTCGGGCGTGGATGTTGGCGTACCGTGATCGGATGGAAGACGATCCCGTCGTGTTCGCCGTCCGTGATCCCAAGAGCTATATGATGGCGGGCATCATCGGCGTGATTCTGTTTCTGGCCAAGTAACGATAGGTCCCTCTCGATCCCGCGGGTCGTTCAGCTCAAATTCCCCATCCTCCGCTGATCTGGATATTGGCGCCATTGACGTAGCGGGCCTCCTCCGAAAGCAGGTACCGGACGGCGCCCACGGTGTCCGTCACGCTCCCCACATAGCCGGCCGGAATGCGTTTCACCACGCCGGCGAGCTCCTCCGGCGGTGCGCTGCCCGAGTCGATGAATCCGGGCGAGATGGCGTTGACGGTGATGCCGTGCGGAGCGAGGAGCTTCGCGAGGGTGCGGGTCAGGATCAGAACGCCGGCCTTCGCGATGTAGTGCGCCGTCACGTCCGGTTGCGCCACCATCTGGTCGGCGTTGGCCATGCTGAAATTGACGATGCGTCCCCATTTCCTCGCCTTCATCCCGGCGGCGGCCGCCTGGCCCAAATAGAAAATCGGATGCAGGTTGCCGTCGAACATCTCCCGCCAGCCCTGGACGGTCTCGTCGAATAAATTCACACGGTGGTACGGTCCGGCGCCGTTGATGAGCGCGTCGATCCGTCCCCACTGCTGTTCGACGTGCGCAACCAGGCGTCGGGCGGCCTCGGGGTCCGACACATCACATTGCAGGGAGAGCACCCGGCCTCCCCGGGACACGATCTCCTGGCTCGTCGCGGCCGCCGCCTCAGCGCTGGTCCGATAGCAGATGGCAATGGACCACTGTTGGGCGGCGAGGTCGAGTGCGACCGCCCGTCCGATGCCCTTCGCCCCGCCTGTGATCAACGCGACTTTGTTCCCCATGGTGGTGACTCCCCTACGATTGGCGTTCGCGCAAGCGCCTCCCGACCAGGTCGAGCGCGCCGGCGGTCCGCGACGAAAAGACTTGCTCGGATTTCGGACGTGCCCGGTCGAGCGCCGCGTCCCGGATCAGCGCCCGCAGGTCGTCCACCGTGTCGACGTCCCGCCATGTCGGCAGCAGAGCCACGCTGGCCCCCTCATCTTCGACCCGTCGGCGGGTGAGCGCCAGCACTTGGTCGGTGGACCAGGGCATATTCCGGAACAGGGCAGGGCGGGGTTTGGTCATCCCGATCAGATGGTACCCGCCGTCCTCGGCCGGCCCAAGCACGACGTCGTGGTCCGCGAGGAGTTCGAAGGCCTGTCGGTATTGGGGCAGCGGCAGGGAGGGGACGTCGGTGCCTACCAGGACGACCCGCCGATACCCACGGCCGAGGAGGTCGGCGAATGCCCGCTCCATCCGCGCCCCGAGGTCCTTCCCCTCCTGGTCGAGAAGGTTCACCCCGTGGCGGGCCTCCATGATCTTGAAAAAGACGTGTGCGCTCGACGGTGCGCAGGCGAGAAAGCGGTCGATGGTCAGGCGGAATTTCCCCATGGCCGCCTTGGTTCGCTCCAGAGTGTCCAACACGAAACTGCCGTGCAAGGTGGCCGCCTCGTCAGGCGTCAACGGCGGGCACAGCCTGGTCTTCACCTGGCCGGGCACGGGAGCCTTGGCAAAAATGACCAAGGCCTCGGGGGCGCGGGGCGGAGGAGGTCCTGGCTGTTTGGAATGCGATGTCGGTTTGGGGGCGCTCATGTCAGCGGACCGTCCGGTAGACCTTCGACAGCGCAGCGGGGCTGACGCCGACCCAATAGAGGAATCGCAGGAGCCACATCAGGAGAATGGTGCGAATCGGCCCGTTCGTTTCCCACCGCCGGTAGGAGGTCACCACGGGTTCGGTCAGGGCGGCGATTTTGCCCGCCCGTTTGAGGCGCCGGGTGAACTCGATGTCCTCCATGAGCGGAATCTCGGCGAATCCGCCCAATTCCTCGAACACGCGTCGGCGTACGAAGATCGCCTGGTCGCCGGTGGAAATCCCCGTCAACCGCGAGCGCCGATTCATGAACCAGGCGACGATCTTGGCCGATCGGGTCTCGCGGTCGAAGCGGACGTCGAATCGTCCGCCGACACAATCGCCGTCGTCGAGGCTCTGCAGAATCAAGGCACGTGCTTGCGTCGGGAGCTCGGTATCGGCGTGCAGGAAAAGCAGGATGTCCGTCGGGCTCGAAGCCGCACCGGCATTGAGTTGACGGGCACGACCGGGTGCGGAGGACAACCACGTGATAGGACTGAAAACGGAAGACTGAAGACCGGGCGGGGAAGGGGATGCGGACGGTGCTGACCCTGTCGTGAGCATGGACGTCACGATCGCACAGGTTCGGTCGCTGCTGCCGCCGTCCACCACGACGATCGCGTCAAATCCCAATGGCCTGGTGTGCTCGAGGGTTGTGCCGATCCGCTGTTCTTCATTGAGGGTGGGAATGATGACGGTGATCGTCTTCGCGACCCTTGGAGCGAGCACCGCACCACGCTCAAGCCGGTTTCTTCGGCTCGTTGAACATGAAATACACCACGACGACGACCGTGACCCAGAAGACGGTCTGCTTGTGCCAGAACAGCACCTCGCCGTAGTGCGCGAGGGCCAAGCCGAGGACCAAGGCCGCGCCGATCAAAGAATATCGGATGGTGAGGTTCTCCACCACGGAGTTGGCCCAGACCGCGAGGCCCCCGAAGTAGATGAGGAAGGGCACCACGTTGATCTCAAACCCGCCGCTGATCGAGAGAAAGATGTTCAGGAAACCGATGAACATGAGGGCGGTGCCGACCATCATGCCCACGACGTTGGATTGCCGCTCGGCGTGGCGCTCGTCGTCCTCAACGTCGCGGCGTGGGCCTGGCGTCGCCGGTCGTATCGAAGGATCGGGAAGGTCGCTGGGCGGTGCCATGATCACGCTTTAAAGTGCTTACTGAGTGTCAGCGCCTGCCGCTGGTACGAGGAACCTAGGGTGGCGCCGTAGACCTGCGTCGGAATCTCCAACATCCGATCATACACGACTTTGAAGAAGGTTTGCCCGTCGTGGATGAGGAACGGGACGTCATGGGGGCGGACTTCGAGGACGACCTGGGTGCCGCGCAACGCGCCCTCCCCGTAGCCGAAGCCCGGGTCGAAGAAGCCGGCATAGTGCGTGCGCAGCTCGCCGCATGCCGCCTCGTAGGCCACCATTTCAGCGGCATAGCCGGGCGGGACGCGGATCCGTTCTTTCGAGGCGAGGATGTAGAACTCTTCCGGCTCCAACAGGAGGCTGTCGTGCCGGTGCCGTTTCAGTGGTTCCCAGAAATCCTGCGCGGCATAGTACCCGATCTTGGACAGATCGATGACGTGGCTGTTTTTCTTGGCCCGATAACCGATGACGCCGTCCTCGCGGTCGTTGCCGGACAGGTTGATGCGCAGGAACAGTCCGCGGTCGGTTCGGAATTCCTTCTGGCTGAGCGGTCTCGGTACGGCGGTATTGTGGTAGAGGAGCGGGGTCTTGCCGTGCAACCGCTGCAGTGTGGCGTCGGGCACGGCGGCTTCGCCCTGGACGAATCGGATCTGGTTCAAGCAATAGCCCGTCTGCACCTTGATGGCAAATGAACGGGGGACGACTTCGAGAAACAGCGGTCCCCGGTAGCCCGCGCGGATTTCGTCGAATCCGGACGTGAGGTCGGTCACGATCCGGGTGAACACGTCGAGCCGTCCCGTCGTGCTCTTCGGGTTGGCCCGTGCGCGGATCATAGCGGGGAGGTGCAGGTGTTCCAGCAGGGGCACGAGGTACACATGTCCCTTTTCGAGGATGGCGCCGTGGGTCAGGTCCATCTCGTACATGACGAGGTCGGACTGATAGAAATCCAGCACGTTCAGGCGGCTGCTGATGGCCGACAATTCGGGAAGAAAGCTGCTGATGAGTCGATAGGCTTTCCTGCCCAGTCGGAGGTCCAGGCTGGCCGGCTGGATTTGGCGCTGCTCGATCGGAATGTCCGCGCGGATCGCGCCGCGCGTGATCATGTCGGTGATCTGCTGGTAGGGAAGAATACCCTGGCCCCGGGCTGCGCGCGTCACAGGTGATCGACGCCTCCGTCGCAGCCGTTCCCGGTGGTGGACCAGGCGGGATGGGCGCCGACCATCGGCAGTTCCCGTCCCTGCCCCTGTTTGGCCTGCGGATAGTGATAGGTCTTGTTCTCGTAATTCCGCAGCACGGCGCCGTCCTCATCCAGATGCACGAGATAATCCGCGGGGAGCAGCGGGATCTTGCCGCCACCTCCCGGGGCGTCGATGACGAAATGGGGGACGCCCATCCCGCTGGTGTGTCCCTGGAGTGCTTTGATGATCTCGAGCCCTTTCTCCACGGTGGTTCGGAAGTGGTTCGTGCCCTTGGTGAGGTCCGCCTGGTACAGGTAGTAGGGCTTTACGCGGGCCAACAGGAGCTGATGCACCAGTCGTTTCATGATTTCGGGGTCGTCGTTAACCCCCTTGAGTAGCACAGTTTGTGCTCCGAGGGGAACCCCGGCGTCCGCCAACATACCGCAGGCCCGTTTGACCTCCGGCGTCAATTCGTCGGGATGGTTGAAATGCAGGTTCATGTAAACGGGGTGATACCGTTTCACGATCTCGCAGAGTTTCTGGGTAATGCGTTCCGGCAGCGTACCCGGGACCCGCGATCCGATCCGGATCAGCTCCAGATGCGGGATGGTTCGGAGTGCTTTGAGTATGCGCTCGAGAAGATAGTCCGGAAGCAGCAGGGGGTCCCCGCCGGACAGAATGACGTCGCGGACTTCCTGGTGCTCGCGCAGGTAGGCGATGGCCCGGTCCAACTCGCCTTTCTTGAGAAAACCGGGCTTCCCGACCAGTCGCTTGCGCGTGCAGAACCGGCAATAGATCGGGCACTGATTCGTCACCATGAGCAACACGCGGTCGGGGTATCGGTGCACCAGATGGGGAACCGGGCTCATCACGTCTTCTTCGAGCGGGTCGTCCTCCGCATCGGCATCAGCCATCTCCGCTCGATCCGGCACCACCTGTTTCCAGATCGCATCTCCCTTTTCCTTGATCGTCGAGAGGACTATCGGGGTGATGCGCATGGGGTAGTCGCCCACGATGTCTTCGACTTCTTTGGGGTCGACGCCGAGCCGCTCGGCCAGATCCTTCGGCTTCACGACACTCTCCGCCAGAATGCGTCTCCAGTCCTCCACGTCGGTATCCTTTCGATTTATGGTTCCCGCGGGATCAGAGCGTTGGAAGTCGACCAGTCCCGGATGCCATGGGCGGTTCTCCCTCGGAACCGCGATCTCCCGTCCTCAACCCCGGGTGCGGTCGTCACGCGTCGGCCTTAGCGTAGTGGGTGTCCAGGTGGGCAAGGATGTCGTGTGTTTCCGTGAGCACGGTGTCGCCGTCTTTCAGAACGGGGACATAGTACTGCCCCGAAACTTCAAAGACCTGTGTGCGCATCGGACGAAAGTCCGGCACGATGATGTCCTCGTAGGTGAGCTTGAGCCGGTTGAGCCGGTTCCGCACGATTTCGCAATCCGGGCACCACTGCACATGATACAGTTTCAGCGACATGTCTTATCACGTATCAAGAATACGGCCAAAACGCAAAGGGGCGGGACATTTCCGAGGGACGTTCAGCATGGGCCGATGCCGCAGGGGGCCATGATGGCGTCGACCATCCCATGGATGATTTTCTTGTCGGCCGAGCAGACGGTCGCCAGCATGCCCCCCAATTCGGCCTTGTCTCCCACCACGAAATAATACGGCGACAGTCGAACCCGCCCGGACATCGCCGTCATCCGATCGGTCCGCTCATCCAAATACGTGCATTCGAACAGCCGCCCCTTGTGAAACTCCTGCAGGACGTACGGCGTGTGCGGGAAGGCCTGCAGCGCCTGCTCCAAGGCTTGAGCCCATTCGGTCTGAGGGAGGTCATGGCCGATAGACACGCCTCGACTGCCCCACGCCAACTCCGAAAAGCCGGAGGGTTTCACCACGAGCTGTCGCTCCTTCTGTGTCGTGTGCGCCAATCGTCGGAAATCCGAGAGCGCCCTTCCTCCGGGACGGAGGTGCGGGATGATCGCGATGGGGGGCACGGGCCGCGGATCGAGAATCCAGGTGCGCGGGAGAACCCGATTCAGGCTGGCCAGCGTGTCCCGGCTCAATGCCTGTTCCCAGAAAGGAGCAAGTTCGGGGTGGTGAAACAGGGCAAACGCCAGTTTCTCTTCCAAGGCCGGCTTATAGGGAGGGGTGACTGCAACCGTCTCTTTCTTGGCCGCGTACATGATTAATTCGGCTTTCGGGATGTTCTTCAAGTCGAACAGTTCGTAGAAGCGGTAAATCACGCCGATCGGCCGCCGGCCCTCCGGGGTGTGGAGGAACAGTTCCTCCTCGGTAAACTGAACCGCACGGGGTTCCACGCAGTAGGTCTCGAGACCGATCTCCCGTAACCGTTGCGCCATCCAGTCCATCTCAGGCCGGTATTCCTTGGCCTCCTCCGAGACGACGATGGCCGCGCAGCCGGTGTGGTCACCTTGTTGCGCCCGCAACATGGCGGCAAACCCTTGCACCATGCCGTCGCGCCCCGCAATCAGCGAGTCCCGCACGGCGGGGCCATCCTGTCCGGTATGCTGGTCGTAAGCCCTGGAGAGGCAGGCGGTCAGGCCGATGCCGCCGGGAACCGAATCCAGTTCGGTGATGACCATTCCGTCAGCGGTCGGGATGACGTCGGGGCGGATGACGGCCGGAATCAGCGTCCGAAACCGGTTCATGCGGCTGTAGGCAATGAGCGACTCCGGTTTCCCCTGGTCGAGATAGGCGGACACCCAGCCCGGTTGGATTCCTTTGACGCTCTCCTGATAGAGCCGGTTCAGGGCTCGGTAGAAGGCCAGAAGATCTTGCCCCAGGTGCTGAAAGAACGCGAGGTCCGAGGCCGGGATACGGAATGGAACCGGCGAAATGCGAAAGCGGGCGATCGGCGAAGTGGAATCGCTTTCTTGCTCAGGGGCAGCGATGCGTACGAGACCGGCTCGAATCAGCTCGTCACGGATGGCGAGACAGCGGCGGCGGGACTCGTCGGGGCTCAGGGGTTCGACGGGATGTTCGGCAAGTGTCAAGGCCATGTCCTCGACGCTGGCGGCTCAACGGCACGACCTGCGCGGTCCGACTCGAGGTGGAGGAAATCGTAACATGGGATTTCGGGTCGGTACAAGTGCAGAGCGGCATCCGTGGAGCGGCGATGCAGAACGGCGGCGAGAGGGTGTGCCCTACCGGCGAGGAGCAGAGGCGGAGTGGTTCGGTGAGGAGTCGAAGACCCGCACGCAATTGCGCCCGGCAGCTTTGGCCGCGTACACGGCACGATCCGCTGCAATGATCAGTTCGGTGGACGTTTTCGCGTGAGCCGGCAGAGAGGCCACGCCGACGCTGGCAGTGAGTGAGAGCGGGGTGCTCGCCAGCGCCGCGAGCTCCGGGAGCAGCATCAGCGTACCGATGCGGCGGTGCAATCGTTCTGCCAGAACGGTGGCGCCTTCAACCGGGGTGTTCGGGAGGATGATGGCGAATTCATCGCCGCCGTAACGGGCCGGGACGTCGGAGGAGCGGCCGATCCGCTTCCCCTGTTCACCCGGTTGGCGGCTGTCCAGCAGCCATCCCATCGCGTGCAACACCTCGTCTCCGGCCTTGTGACCGTAGATGTCGTTGATCTGTTTGAAGTTGTCGAGATCGACAAAGATCAGAGAGAGCGGGGAATTGGTCCGTTTGGCCTGCGCGCACAGTTGGACGATCGTCTCCTGAAAATACGTATGGTTGAACAGGCCGGTCAAACCGTCGCGGATCGATTTGTCTTTCAGCTGCTGATTGAGATGGGTCAGTTGGCGATTCGCTTCCTGGAGTTGCAGGTTGAGGGTACGCGCCCGTTCCTGCTCCCGCTTGAGCGAGGTGATGTCGGTGAATGTTTCGACCAGATGGGACTGCCCGTCGTTGGTGGAGAGTTTCGACCATTGCACGAGCAGCCACTGTTTGTTCGGGAGCTCGACCTCGGTTGACGTGACGCGACCGGTTTGCAAGGCTTCGGGGGCTTTGCAAAAGGAGCAGGGCGTCGCGCAGCCGGCGATGGTGTTGTGACAGGTTTGATCGGCGAGATTTCCGAACTGCGTCTGCGAGGTGGTGTTCTGGTAGAGCACCTTGTAGCTGGCGGGGTCAATGATGACGATGCTGACCGGCTGGGCGTTCAAGAGTGCCTGCGGATCGTAGGCGGAATTCTGTGCCGAATCATCCTTGGCCATCGGCGACCTCGGGAGACCAATGGGGCACCCTCGAGTATCACAACGAAGCGCGCGACCGTCAAGAAAATGGTCGGAAACCGCGCGGGATTAGGACTGGGACGGCGTTAGTGATACAATGCGCCCACATCCCATGACGGGCACATTCGTTCCGGTCCCGCTGACCATTCGCACGCCATCCATGACCGGCTCACCGCTGCAGATCGTTCCAAGCCAGGTGTGCCTGCAGTGCGACGTGTGTTGTCGGTTTCCTGAACCGGACAGCGTCCTCCGGCCGTTCTTCACTGCAGATGAGCGACGTGCGGCGATGGCGGCCGGTGTCTCGTCCGAGTACTTTCCGCAGGAACAGGGCGGGCCGGTTGCGTTGGCGCCCCATCCGACCGGGGAAGGCTATCTCTGTCCGGCCTTCGATCCTCAGACCTCCCACTGCCGCATCTATGACGTCCGGCCTTTGGATTGCCGTCTCTATCCGTTTGCGATGATGTGGGATGCGGCGCATCAAGGCGTGGTGCTGGGGTGGGATAGCAAGTGTCCGTTCATGCGCGAGGCGGTTCCGTCTGAGATCGCATCGGCTGCCGACGCCGTCGCGCAGTGGATTGAACGGGATGAGACACTGAGGACCCTCGAAGCCCATCCCCGGCTGATCGGACCGTTTCAGGATGACGTGATCGTCCTGCAACCCCTTCCACGTTTGACGGCCCGGCTCGGCGCGAGGGGAGCCGCGGGGCAGCCGCAAGTGCTCACGATTCAGGATCGGGCTCGATTCGAGCGTGCGGCAAGACTCACCGTTGAGTCGATCACTGTTCCGCTCGCCGCATTTTCCTTCGGCTATCACTACATCTGGCGCCATGTCTTGACCTATGCCTGGCAGGAGTTGGAAGGGCGAATGTGCCTGTTCGCCCGCTCGCCGGATGGATGGTTCCTGGCGCTGCCCCCGCTGGGATCGGGTCCTGTGGAGCGCCCGCTCGCTGCGGCCTTCCGATGGATGAAGCAACAGAATCATGGGTCGTCGGCCACGCGAGTGGAGAATGTCCCGGAGGAACTGCTCGGAGCGATTCGCGCGCTCGGGTACCGCGTGGTTCCCAAGGAATCCGACTATGTCTATTGCGCGGCCGACCTGGTCGGTTTGACCGGTGATGCGTACAAGTCCCAGCGGGCGGCCTGCAATCGCTTCCTCCGCGAGCAAGGCGGGCGTTTCGAGCCCTATCGGACCGACGATCGAGAGGAGTGTCTCGCGCTCTATGACGAGTGGAGTGATCAGAAGGCGTACGCCGAGACCGATACGTGGAGCCGGATGCTGAGGGAAGATTCCCGAGCGGCCCATGAGGAAGCGCTCAGCGACCATGCGGCTTTGGGACTGACCGGCGGCCTGGTGCGGATGGGCGGTCGGATCCGGGCGTACACGTTGGGAGGCTGGCTGAAACCCACTGTCTTTTACGTGCTTTTGGAGGTGGCTGATCGCACCCTCCCGGGCTTGGCCCCGTTCGTGTTTCGCGAATTCTGTCGCCAGGCCGTTCAAGGCGGCGCACTCTGGATCAATACGATGGATGATTCGGGCCTGCCGAGCCTTGCCAAGTCGAAGCGTTTGTATCATCCTACACGCCTGCTGCCCAACTTCGTTGTGACGGAGCCGTGACGATGCCCACGCCTTCCTCCGCTCCTTCCGATCGCCGTTCCTATGTCTGGTTGCCCGTCCTGATCGTGGGCATGACGATCGTCGCGCTCGTGATCGGGGCGGTGATGCTGCGATCGATCGAAGTCCGGCTGGTCGAGGCGACCGGTGAAAACCTCACGCTGGCTGCTGCGGAAATCGCCGACAAGCTCGACCGGCTGATGTTCGAACGGTACGGGGACATTCAGATGATCGCCCGTGCCTTCTCCGGGCGCCAGGGCGACAAGAAGTTCATGGAGGAATATCTGCGCTGGATGAGGTCGTCGTATTCCCCGATGTATCTCTGGCTCGGAATCGTGGACCATCAAGGACGTATGGTGGCGGCCACGGACCCCGCGCTGGTCGGACAGGACCACAGCAAGAGCGGGTGGTTCGAGGTCGTTCAACGTACCGGCAAAGTGCACGTGGACGAAGTCGAAACGCACGAACCGAACAACACGGTCGAGGCCATCGCCTTCACGGCGCCGCTGTTCGGACCCAAAGGCGAGTTTCTCGGGGTGGTGACCTCGCGCATCGGCCTTTCGATGTTCGAGGACGTGCTGATCGAGACGATCCGCGAGATCCAGAGCTCGGACCGGTCGGCAGGACCGTTTGAGTATCAGTTTCTCACCAAAGAAGGCGTGGCGTTCGTGGATTCGGCCGTACCGAACCTGGAGCGAGCCAATCTGAAACGTGTCGGGCTGCCCTCCGCGCTGCTGAGCGAAGCGGGAAAACCCGGGTACATCGAGGAAAAACATCTTCGGCGCCACGTTCAGGTGGTAACCGGCTATGCCCAGACCAAGGGCTATAGCGATTACCCCGGACTGCAATGGACCATTCTGCTGCGGATGGATCGGGACGTGATCCTGCTGCCCATTCGCGCCATGATGTGGAAACTGGGCATCGCCGCCGGGGTGGTCTGGCTACCCATGTTGGGACTGCTGCTCTGGGCCACCGGCCGGCTGCGCAGCGAGTACCAGCAGGCGCAACAGGAAAGTGAATGGGCCCGCGCGGCGGAAGCCGCGCTCCTGCAAAGTCAGGAACGGAATCGGGTCATCGTCGATACAGCCTTGGATGCCGTCATCTCCATGGACGCGGCCGGGATCATCACCGACTGGAATGCACAGGCCGTCAACATTTTCGGCTGGCAGCGTGAGGATGCGTTGGGCCGGCGGGTATCGGAGACGGTCATCCCCGCCCGCGATCGCCAGGCGCACGAGCAGGGGCTTCGCCATTTCCTGGCGACCGGAGAAGGACCCCTCATGAACCGCCGCATCGAGATGGTCGCCTGCCATCGGGACGGCCGCGAGTTCCCCGTCGAGGTTGCGATCTCCCCCGCGCGTCTCGGCGATGCCTACATCTTCAGCGCCTTCGTGCGCGACATTACGGCCCGAAAGCGATCCGAGCGCCAGCTAGCCTCGCAGTATGCCGTGACGCGGGTGTTGTCGGAATCGCGGACGCTGGAGGAAGCAGGTCCGAAGATCCTGCAGGCCATCTGCGAAAGCCTGGAGTGGGAACTGGGCGTGTTCTGGAGGCTGGATCGACAGGGAAACGTGCTGCGCTGCCTCGAGCTTTGGCAGTCGCCAGCGGTCAAAGCGGATGAGTTTGTGTTGGCGACGTGGCAGCATGCGTTTCCGCTCGGATCGGGCCTGCCCGGTCGTATTTGGCAAACAGGGCAACCGGCATGGATTACCGACGTGATGCGGGAACCCAATTTCCCCCGCGTCGACGCCGCGGCGAAGGTCGGGTTCCACGGGGCCTTCGGCTTTCCCATTCGCGTGGGTACCGAAGTCGAAGGTGTGATCGAACTGTACCGGCGCGAGGGGCGGGACCCGGATGAGCAGTTGCTCAAGATGGTGACCGATGTCGGGTTGAAAATCGGACAATTCGGCGAGCGGGCGCGGGCCGAAGAGGCGCTCCGCCGGACCGAAATGCAGCTGCAGCAGTCGCAAAAGATGGAGGCGGTGGGACGTCTGGCCGGCGGCGTGGCCCACGACTTCAACAATATGCTGACCGTGATTCGTGGCTACAGCGAACTGGTGCTGAGCCGGCTGGCCCCCACCGACGGATTCCGCAAGGAGCTGGAAGAGGTCAAGAAAGCGGCCGATCGCGCGTCCGGGTTGACGGGGCAATTGCTCGCGTTCAGCCGCCGCCAATTCATCGCCCCCAAGGTGCTCGATATCAATTCCGTCATTCACAACATGGAAGGGATGTTGCGCCGCCTGCTGGGTGAGGACATCATCGAGCTCTGTACCGTGCTTGATCCGGAAGTCGGGCAGTTCAAGGCCGATCCGGGACAGATCGAGCAGGTGATCATGAACCTGGCGGTCAACTCACGGGATGCGATGCCCAACGGCGGTCGTCTCACGGTCGAGACGGTCAACGTCCAGTTCGGGCACCGTCGAAACCGGCCGCCGATGGGGGCCGAGCCCGGCTCCTACGTGGCGCTGATCATGCGCGACACCGGACATGGGATGGACGAAGAGACGCAGTCGCATATCTTCGAGCCGTTCTTCACGACCAAGGAAAAGGGAAAGGGCACCGGGTTGGGCCTGTCCACGGTGTACGGCATCGTCAAACAGAGCGGCGGCTTCATCGAGGTCGAGAGTAAGCCGGGCCGTGGTGCGACGTTCAAGATCTTTTTCCCGCGCGTCGATGGGGTCGCTCAAGGGGCCGAACCGGTCACGGCGGGCGGCGAATCGGTCAAGGGACGCGAGACCGTGCTGCTGGTGGAAGATGAACCGGGTGTGCGCCGGCTGGTCAACGAGACCTTGCGTCTGCACGGCTATACCGTCTTGGAGGCGCGGCACGGCATCGAGGCGCTGCTGACCGGGGCCAAACACATGGGGCCGATTCATCTGTTGCTGACGGACGTCGTGATGCCGCAAATGAGCGGTCCGGAGGTGGCGGAGAAGCTGGCCTCGGTTCGTCCGGAGGTCAAGGTCCTGTATATGTCCGGCTACCCCGATCACCCGGCCTTCTCCAAGGGCGGTGTCGACACGGAACGGTCTTTCCTGCAGAAGCCCTTTACCCCGACGGCATTGGCGCAGAAGGTGCGCGAGGTGCTTGACGGTACCAAAGTGGCCTAGATCGACCGCGGCGTTCCGCAGCTTGAACTTCCCGCCTGATTCCGTTTATCGTGGCTGACCGTCACGCGAAATTTTCTCCGGTCGAAGGTGTTGCGATGAGTGAAGGACCATCCCGGTCCGTGGCGAAAGGGCTGGAACGCGAAATCGACCGCTATCGGATCGAGCGCGAGCCGTATTATGCCGAGGTCCGTGGCGAGGTCGGCCTTTTTTCGATCGCGGCCAAGAATCGGATGCCCGTCATGCTGAAGGGGCCCACGGGCTGCGGGAAGACGCGCTTCGTCCAGCATATGGCGTACCGCCTCGGGCGTCCGTTGATCACGGTGGCCTGCCACGAAGACCTGACCGCATCCGATCTCGTCGGGCGGTATCTTCTCAAGGGGCAGGAGACCGTGTGGATGGACGGTCCGCTCACGCTGGGCGTGAAGCACGGCGCCATCGTGTATCTGGACGAAATCGTCGAGGCCAGAAAAGACACGACCGTCATCATTCACCCGCTCAGCGACGATCGGCGACTGTTGCCCATCGAAAAGAAAGGGCAGGTGATTGAGGCGGTCGACGACTTCATGTTGGTCATCTCTTACAATCCCGGTTACCAAAGCATTCTGAAGGACCTGAAGCAAAGCACGAAGCAGCGGTTCATGGCGATCGAGTTCGACTATCCGGGGCCTGACATCGAGAGCCGGATCGTGGCGCACGAAGCGGGTGTCAGCGCGGACGTGGCGCAACGATTGGTCAAGGTGGCCGAAAAGGTCCGAAACCTGAAGAACCACGGCTTGGAAGAAGGCGTGAGCACGCGCCTGCTGATTTATGCCGCGACCTTGATCGGCCAAGGGGTGCCTCCCGACCGAGCCTGCGATGTCGCGATCGCCCGACCGATCACCGACGATCCCGACATGCTGCGCAGCCTCATCGAGGTCGTGAAGGCCGTGTTCTGAAGACAATTCACAGTGCAACATCCGAAATGAAGAACGAAACACGATGATGAAGGCAGGTCAATCTTGCATTGTGAACTTTTCATGTCTCATTCGGCGACGCCGCACATGCCCGTAACAAGATCGTGTGAAACCTTCCAGGCATTCTCACCATCATCCAACCCTTGCCGCTGCCGTACGTGACACGCCGGAGGGCGTGCTGCTCTCGGTGCACGTGCAGCCGCGAGCCGCGAAGACGGCCTGCGCCGGTCTCCACGGGGACGCCCTGAAAGTTCGGGTGGCCGCACCACCCAGCGACGGCGCCGCCAACGAGGAACTGCGCCGGTTTCTTGCCGCACAATGTGAGGTGCCGCTGGCGTCGGTCGAACTCGTTACCGGGGCTGGCAGTCGTCGGAAACGCCTGCGGATCAAGGGGACGACCGCCGATCGCCTTTACCGGATACTGTTGGGGACGTGATGTTCGAAGCTCGTCGGCAGACCAACGCGCTGTGCGGGGCCGGACGCGCCGGGGCGATTCTTCTGATGCTGGCCGGGTGTGCCGGACCGCGGCCGGTGCTGGCACCCAACGCCCACTATGATCGGGTCGGCCAGCAGGCCGCGGCGTTCGACATCGCCCGGTGTGAGGAGAAAGCAGCGGCAGCGGGGGCGAAAGGCGGCTCGGGCAAGACCGGAAAGGTGGCCACCGAAACGGCCATCGGTGCCGGGGTCGGCGCGGCCAGCGGCGCCGTCGGCGGTGCGATCGTCGGCGATGCCGGCATCGGCGCGGCCATCGGCGCGGCGAGCGGGGCCGTCTGGGGGTTCCTCATGGGGCTCTTCACCGCCGGCAGTGAGCCGCCAAGCGAGGCCTACGTCAATTTCGTAAACCGTTGTTTGCAGCAGCAGGGCTATGAGGTATCGGCGTGGGAATAGGGACAGGGTCCTGCGGGGAGGGAGTCGGTTGGAAGGCGGCGTGAGGAACATCTCAGCATGAGGAGCCTGTCGATGCGAATCTCCCAAGCGGTGCTGACGGGGACGTTGTTCGGTCTGCTGGCCTGTGCAGGCCCGGAGCCGGTGCTCAAGTCCAACGAGCGGCTGCTCCTCTACGGGAAGGAACAGGCGGAACGGGAGATCGCCGCCTGCCAATTGAAGGCGGAAGCCGCCGGCCTACGCCATGGAACGAACCGCAGCGGCAATGCCGCATCCGGTGCCGTGATCGGCCTGATCGGGGGCGCGGCGGTCGGAGCGTCGAGCGGGATTGTCGGGGGGCCGACGGGCATCGCCATCGGGGCCGCGGCCGGCGGGGCCGTGGGGAGCGTGTTGGGGTTCCTGGCCGGAAGTTACAAGCCGCTCGATCCTCAGCCGGACTACACCGCGTTCGTCGAACGTTGTCTCAAGGAAAAAGGCTACGAAACGACCGGCTGGCAGTGATCCGTCAAAACATGAAGCAGCCGTTGTAATCGGCCAGCAAGCATTGAAATCGAATCGAGATCCGCTCCAGCCGTTCGACGTCAGCCGCGGTCGGTGAGCGGACGTCGACCTGCCGCAGCCACTCCAGATCCTCCCGCAGTTTTCGCCACGACCAGCGCGAGGTGCCCGGTATCAGCGCCCGTTCATCGGCGGCGGCGGCGAGAATCGTCCGGAACGACTCGACCTCGTCCGCAAACTCCAGCCGATTCGGATCGAACGTGTACGCCGTCGCGTCGTGATCGAGCGCCTGCAGCACCCGTCCCAGCCACTCGGTCGTGACCGCCATCCGTTCGTAGTGCAGCGTGCCGGCGAGATCGGCGGGGGTGTGATACCGGGGGTGCGGGCGGAGGAAAGAAACAGAAACGGGACCCGGTGGTTGCGGAACACATCGTAGTCGCTGAAGGCTTCATGTCCATGCCCGGGGATTTCTTCGACGAGATGAATCCCGACGGGAAGAACCGTGAGAGGTAAGACGGGGGACGACAGGATCGCGCGGTTTGGAGCAGGGCGGTCCGTCTCACGCTTCACAAGCGACGCGTCACGATTCACGGTTTCTTGAAGCCGTCGATACAACTCCGGACTCTTCTCCGCGCCGATCGCGAAGATCACATCTTTGAGCGGTTCCCACTGGATGCCGCCCATGAGATCCATGATCACCACGGCTTGGAGGTTCGCCGGGGCGCCGATCTCGGCCGGCAGATGGTGGAAGAACCATTCCGATCCCATCGTGGGGGTGCCGAAGTGGGGTGGTTCCTCGCTGTTGAAGGCCGCGAACACAAGTCCGTACTGCGTAAGCGGCGGGACGGTCCGTGCCACTTCGAGCAAGATCGCAACCGACGAGGCGTTGTCGTCCGCGCCCAGGTGGGCCCCGCCGAGGTGGTCGTAGTGGGCTCCGATCAGGATCCACCGAGCCTCGTGCGTTTTGACGGCAGGCGGTTTCACGCCGATCAGATTGTCGCCCAGGTGGGGCGCGATCGGTTGCCGATATCCTCCCAGCGAACCGAACGGCTGGAGGTCGGCGGCGCGAAACTGCTCCTCCACGTACTGCGAGGCTCCGTGGTTGCCGGGAGTGCCCGGTTGTCGGCCCGCGAGCGCAGGGCTGGCCAGGAATTCGACATGCGACGACAGTCGTCGACCCGCTTCGCTTTTCGCGGAGAAGTCGGCCGAGGTCAATGCCTCCATGGTGCGGAGGCATCCGCTCGTGGTCAGCAGGAGGGCGAGCGCGAGGGGAACGGTCGGGAAGAACAGCCGATGTTCCGGAAGGGCCGGCGCAAGCCGAGTCACGACTTGCCGGACGCCTCCGATCCATGTGAGGCCACGGCTTCTTTCGGCGCCATCGGCAGCGGAGCCTTGTGCCGGAGTGCCCGCCCTTTGCCCGGCGTGGGATCGGTGATCATGCCATAGCACTGCCGCCCTTCATGGTCCTCCGGGAGGTATTCGGTAATCGGCATCCCGTCCTCCCGCACGAACAACAGGCAGTGGCAGTACTTGTAAATCTGCATCTCATCGCAGGCGCACATCCAGCGCCGCAGTTTTGCTTCCGCCTGCTTGTCGGGGTAGAAGTTGCAGGGGCAGAGCGGTTTCCCGAGTTCGTCGACGTGAGCGGCAAGCCCCTTCACGACGGCTTCCGTGACGGCGGGGTTGGGATGCATCACCGTTCCGCTCTTCTCGGCGAAGCCCTTCACGTATTTCCACATCTTGTCGAGTGATGCTTGGCTGGGTTCGGCCATCCTACGGCTCCTTGAGCATGCGGCGAGCGTTGACTGATGAGTGCCGAGCACAGTTTACAAGCGAAATTGCGTCCTTTACAATCCACAACTTCCATTAAATCGGTGACATGCACCATGCCCTCAGGGCCGGTACAACAACGACTTCTGAAGCAGTTGGCGGAGGAGCTGGGACCGGCTGCGACCTCGATCGTACAAGATATGGCCCGCACCGCGACGAGAGCGGATATGCTCGAGGGCGTGTCCGTCCTGCTCGACGAATTGGCGGCAGTTGCCCCAAAGGCGGCGCGGGGGGCGATCAGTGCATTGCCGGAAATGCAACGGCGCGGACTGCTGGGCCAGGTGTTGCCCTGGTTGGATCTGGGCACCGCACTGGCAGGGACGTCCGGTGCGGTGGCCCTGCGCTACTTCAAGGAAAGCCCCGTGGTAATGGGGTTGATGGACCGGGCGCAGCGCGAAACTGTCCTGGCCGCTGCGCTGGACTTGGCCGATCGCGACGTGAACGTAGCGTGGGAATTTTTCCGGGTTGCCCCAGAAATCGTGATCGGATTGCCTGCGGACACCTGGGCCACCTGGATGGACCTGGCCTGTGAGCTGGCCCAGACCGATTTTGCATTGGCCGTCGAGTACGTTCGTCAGATTCCTGCCATCGCCCAGGTGCTCCCGGTCCAGGAGGCTCGATCCTGGGTGACGTTCGGGATGAAGCTCATNNGGGAAGCCGGATTACTTGGGTGTGTTGGAATTTTTTCGGACGAGCCCCGCGATTCTCGGGGATATCCCAGAACAGGAAAGTCGACGTGCGGTCATTCGGTTGGGTGCCCAGGTCGCAGAGCGGTCGCCCCAGGCCGGCATTGCGGTGCTGTCCGAAGCTCCGAGCATCGTACGCCGGTTGCCGACCGAGGAGTGGCGGCGGGATGTGCTGCGTTACGGGTTCTTGGTGGCCGAGCGCGATGCGGATGCGGCGCTGGCCTACCTGCGGCGCTGCCCCGAACTCGTCGCGCTGATCGGATCCGGCGAGGGCATGAGAAACAAGTTCCAAGCCTGGTTCGCCGCCGGGATGGAAGTCCTGGACTACAGTCTCGAGGCCGGACGGGCCTACTTCGCCGTCGAAACGGAAAAGGCCTTGGGCGCGGTCTCCCAAGCCATGAGCGGCGTGCCGTTGCGTCAGATCGCCCGGCGCGTGAAGCTCTTTGCGCAGGCGCTCTGCGGACAGGATCTGCGCATCCATGAGTTGCCCAATGCGCTCGAATCCCCGTTGCCGGTCGCACGGGCTACGGTCGACGACGACGGGCGCAGTATCGGGTTGCCGTCGCTGATCCGGCGCTATCCCACGTACGATGAGAATGTTCGTCTCTATCTGGTGATGGCCGCGCACGAAGCCGGCCATCTTGAGTTCGGGACCTTCGATCTGCCGCTGGCCAAGCTGCAGGATCTGGCCGACGACCTGACACGGCGGTATGGTCGGTCTACTCCCGGAGCGCTTCGGCGGCTCGGCGACCTCTTTGCCCGGTATCCCCAACCAGGACTGATCCGTGACTTGTGGACGATCGTCGAGGATGCCCGCGTGGAGTTTCTGCTGCGCCGGGAGTATCCGGGGCTGGCGCGCGACTTGGCGATCGTCGCCAAGGATGCGGTGACCATCCGTTCGTTCTCGCATGGTGTCACGGTCCGGGAAATGGTGGTCGATCAACTCCTCTTGTGCTCGACGGCGGATCCCGGATCGCCGACGGTGCCGGAGCCCGTGAGGGCCGAGGTCGATCGGTTGTGGAGTCTGTTGCAAGGCATCTTCGATCCCGCAGCCACCGCCGAAGCAGCCGTGCGATTGGCGGATCGGCTCTACATCGAGCTGGAGACGCTGCTTGCGCCGCGCGGTGAGATGCTTCAGGGGGATAAGGGAACCGACGAGGTGGGTGACTCGCTGCCCGCCCCGCGCGCATCCGAAGCGCTTTCCGATGTCTATCGACCGATGGAGAATTGGGACTATCGCGGGGCCATGGATCCGGACTTGGTCCGAGACCGCAGCGAGACCGCCCCGCAGCAGGTCTCCTCAGGGACCCAAGGCGATGCCGAGGGCGGTACCGGCTTGGCCGGTGCGTCCGGTGGAGGGCCCTCCGGAGCCGGAACGGTGCGGTCGCAGCAGGCATCCGATGACGCGCTCGCACCGGGCCGGCGGCAGCCGTCGCTGGTGGAAGAGGTGTTGGCGTTGGAGGGTGAGCGGCCCCGATCGGATGAATCCGCTTCGGCTTCGGGCAAGGTTACCCGCTATCGCGAATGGGACGCGTCGATTCAGGATTACCGGATGAACTGGTGTCACGTGGTCGAACGTGAAGCAACGGAAGGGGCGGAGGATTTCGTCTTGGATACTCTCGCCGCCCAGCGCGGCGTGGTCGGGATTCTGCGGCGATACTTTGAGAGTCTCCGTCCACCCGGCCTGCGGCGTGTGCCGGGGCAGGTCGACGGTGAAGAACTGGATATGGATGCGGCCGTCGGTCGGCTGGCGGATCTGGCCGCCGGGATGGAGCCGTCGGATCGAGTCTACGTGCGGCGTGAGAAACGGGAACGGAACGTCGCGGTCGCCTTCCTGGTCGACCTCAGCGGCTCCACGAGCCGGCAGGTTGGGGAGGGCCGGCGCGTCATTGATGTCGAGAAGCAGGGGCTTGTGTTACTCTGCGAGGCCCTGACGGCCATCGGCGATCAGTTTGCGGTATACGGCTACTCCGGCCAGGGCAGACAGCACGTCGACTTCGTCATCGTGAAGGATTTCGACGAGCCGGTGACGGGGCGGGCCGGAGCGAAGCTGGGCGGCATCGTTCCCCTTCAGCAGAATCGCGACGGTGCCGCCATCCGCCATGCCACACACAAGTTGTTGGGCCGCCAGGCCAAGACGCGCTTGCTCGTCGTGTTGAGCGACGGGCGCCCGCTGGATGACGGGTACAAGGATGAGTATTCGCTGGAGGATACACGGATGGCGCTCCGCGAAGCGCGGGCTCGCGGGGTCGAACCGGTGTGCATTACCGTCGATCGCGATGCGGACTCCTATCTGCGACGGATGTACGGAGATGTACGTTTCGTAGTGATCGATCGCGTGGAGGGGTTGCCGGAGAAGCTGCCGAGGATTTACCATCGGCTGACCGCCTGAGGGAACGTGAAGCGTGAGGTGTTGTAAAGGGCAGGGATGGAGAAACAGGTAGAAAAAAGCACCGTGCCGCCATGGCTGTATAAGCTGTTCACCGGCCATCAGTACCCGTATGTCCGGCGCCAGGCGAAGTTTGCCAATCGGGATTTCAAGCCGGGCGAGGAGCGTCCGGAGCCGACCCGCGAAGAGATCGATGCCAAGTTTTGGGAGATCTATCCCCGTTGCACGGCCAAGATCCTTGAGGAAGTGAAGACCGGCATGATCGTGGTGTTCCACGAGCTGGGCGAGTATCCGCCGGGTGGGTATCAGGAGTTGGTGGATACCCCGGAGGAGTTTCTCGCCAAGACCTACGGCAAGAAGAAAATCAAAGTGAACTTCTACGACGGGGAGAACTTCGTCTGCACGATCAATTTCAAGGTCGGCGGCTGGACGGGACACGAACACACGTGAAGGGAGCAGGGTGAGGCGTACGGAGTCCGTACGCCTCATGCCTCACGCTTCACGTTTCACGAGGTGTGATGATGGGACGACCGAAGATTACGGTAGTGGGCGCGGGCAACGTCGGAGGCACGGCCGCACAGCGGCTGGCGGAGAAGAACGCTTACGACGTCGTATTGGTCGACATTGTGCCGGGCGTTCCGCAGGGCAAGGCGCTGGACATCACCCAAGCCGGGCCGGTCTGCGGCTACAGCACGCGCGTGGTGGGGACCAACGGATATGAGGAGACCGCCGGCTCGTCCATCGCCGTCATCACCTCGGGCATTCCGCGGAAACCCGGCATGAGCCGCGACGAACTGCTGACGACCAACGCCAAAATCGTGCAATCGGTGGTGAAGGAGCTGGTGTCCCGCTCGCCCGACGTCATCCTGATCCTGGTCACGAATCCGCTGGACGCGATGGTGCACGTGGCGCGGCAGACCAGCGGACTACCGAAGTCCCGCGTGCTCGGCATGGCCGGGGTGTTGGATTCGGCCCGGCTGCGCTCGTTCGTCGCGGAAGAATTGAATGTGCCGGGCACGGAGGTCCAGGCGATGGTGTTGGGCGGCCATGGAGACACGATGGTGCCCTTGATCCGTCAGACGACGGTGGGCGGAAAGCCCATCACCGACCGGTTGTCGGCCGAACGGCTGAATGCTTTGATCAAGCGCACCAGGGACGGTGGAGCCGAGATCGTCGGGCTGCTCAAGACGGGCAGCGCGTTCTACGCGCCCTCCGCATCCGCCGTGGACATGGTCGAGGCCATTATGAAGGACCAGAAGCGCGTGTTGCCCTGCGCGATGCTGTGTGAGGGCGAATACGGGCTGAAGGATGTGATCGTCGGCGTGCCGGTCAGGTTGGGCCGGGGCGGCGGCGAAGCGGTCGTCGAGTACGATCTGACCGCCGAAGAGCGCGCGGCGTTGGAAGCGTCCGCCGCCGCAGTGCGGGAGTTGTGCGGAGTCGTCGATCGCCTCTTGAAAGGCTAGTCGTCCGTCCGCACTTGCTTGACAAGCTTGCACGGGCTGCAGTAGAGAACGTGCCCTAGCAGTAAACCGTTAGCGTTGGGGGAACCATGAAATTTCTTGAAGATCCATTTCAGACAATGGGCGCGGGGTTCGCGCTCGCTGTCGTATTGATATTGGTGTATTTGCCCATGGCCGGAGTCGGAGCGGGTGACGCGGATTGGCTCGGCATGGTCGTGCGCTGGGTCCATTTCCTGGCCGGCATCACGTGGATCGGGTTGCTGTACTTTTTCAACCTGATCAACGCGGGATTCCTGAAGAGCTTGGATGGGCCGACCAAGAACATCGTCATTCCGAAGCTGATGCCGGCGGCGCTGAACTGGTTCCGGCACGGGGCGACAGTGACGGTGCTGGCCGGCATCATTCTCTACTTCTACCTCTATTCGAAGGGGGGAACCGGAGCGGTCGCGCTGGGGATCGGCGGACTTCTCGGGATCATCATGATGGGGAACGTCCATGGGGTCATCTGGCCGAATCAGAAGAAGATCATCGCGGCCGTGCAGGCTGCCGCGCAAGGCACCCCGGCTCCGCCGGAAATGGCTCAGTGGGGAAAGACGGCACTGATGGCATCCCGAATCAACTTCCTGCTGTCCATCCCGATGCTCTTCTTCATGGGCGCGGGCAGTCATCTGAAGTAGATCTCCTTGCAAGGTCTTGGGGGCGGTCTCCTGTCACAGGGAGATCGCCCCTTTCTTTTCGCTGCACCCCATGCCCGCGCAGGCTCTCTGGAACCATTGGGCCGAGATCCTCTAGCAGGCTGTTGAAAA
>JRYJ01000577.1_pt1 | contig 76747 bp, 73 predicted proteins | sample 235371 | NCBI WGS metagenome assembly JRYJ01 (sample SAMN03074219, study PRJNA261477) | activated sludge metagenome | biome: Wastewater Treatment Plant; feature: Wastewater; material: Activated sludge; isolation source: activated biomass of a wastewater treatment plant treating hydrocarbon... ... | reverse complement strand
CCGCCCTGGATCATGAAGTTGCCGATGACGCGGTGGAATATCGTGTTGTCGTAGTGGCCGGCCTCGACGTAGGCGAGGAAGTTGGCCACCGTCTCGGGCGCCTTGGCGGCGTCCAGTTCGAGCGTGATGACGCCGTGATTGGTGTGCAGTTTGACCATGTCGTGTTCTCCGGTTTGGGCCACTCGCGCGGCGGTCAGGGTTTGGCTTCGATGACGCGGACGGACTGGATGACCACCGGCGTCAGCGGCACGTTCTTTAGTGCCCTGCTGGGCGCCGGCTGGGCGATCTTCCACATACTGATCGTTGTTCTGCAGGCGTTCATTTTCATGATGCTGACGGTCGTCTATCTGTCGATGGCGCATGAAAGCCACTGATTCACCCCTTCGAAAGTCTCATTAATTTGTCGCGATAGAAAGGAAAGCAAAATGGAAAAGCTCCAGTTCTTGGCGATGATCCAGGCCTACACCGGCGTCGGCATCGGTCTCATCATCGGTCTCGGTGCCGCCGGCGCCTGTATCGGTGTGGGCATCATGGCGAGCCGCTTCCTCGAGGGTGCCGCACGCCAGCCCGAGATGATGCCCACTCTGCAGGCGAAGGTGTTCCTGCTTCTCGGTCTGATTGACGCCTCGTTCATTATCGGTGTTGGCCTCGCCATGCTGTTCGCCTTCGGCAATCCGCTGCTCGCCGTCATCCCGAAGTGAGACTCTAGCCTGCCGCCAACCGATACCCGACCGAGGGTGCTATGAATATCAACCTGACTCTGATTGCGCAGGCGGTCGCTTTCGCAATCTTCATCTGGTTCACGGCCAAGTTCGTGTGGCCATACCTGCGCACCGCTGTCGACGAGCGTCAGAAGCGTATCGAAGAAGGTCTCGCTCATGCCGAGCGCGCCAAGCATGACCTGGAGCTTGCCGGCAAACGTTCCGCAGAGACCATTCGCGAGGCGAAGGATCGATCCGCAGACATCGTTGCCCAGGCAGAGAAGCGCGCCCAGCAGATCATCGATGAAGCCAAGGAGGCCGCCAAGGTCGAGGGTGCCCGTATCCTGGCGGGTGCCAAGTCCGAGATCGATCAGGAGGCCATGCGCGTCAAAGAGCAATTGCGCGAGCGCGTAGCCGATCTGGTCGTTGCCGGCGCAGCAAAGATCCTGCGCCGCGAGGTGGATGCCAAGGCGCACGCCGAGCTGCTGACCCAGTTGCAGCGCGAACTTTGAGCGAGCCCTGCCATGGCTGAAGCCACTACCATCGCCCGGCCCTACGCAGAAGCGGTGTTCCGTCTCGCCGACGAGAAGAATGCTCTCGCGGCATGGTCCTCGACACTGGAGGACTTGGCCCGGGTCGCGACCAACCCCGAAATGAAGGCCTGTATCGGCAACCCGCGCATCGCCCGCAGTCACGTTGTCGATTGGTTTCTGTCCTTGTGCAAAGGCGTCACCGACGAGGGCAAGAACTTTGTGCGTCTGCTTGCCGACAACAATCGCTTGGAGGTCCTGCCCGAAATCCGGGAGCACTTCGAGAGCCTGCGCCACGAGCGCGAAGGCGTTCTGGAAGCGCAGATCCAAAGTGCCTTCCCCCTCGACGAGGCACAGAGGTCGCGCCTGGTGAAGGACCTGGAAACGAAGTTCAAGCGCCGCATCACCGCCACGGTCACCACCGATCCGGAGCTGATCGGCGGAGTCAAGATCGTAATCGGCGACAAGGTCATCGACGCTTCCGTTCGCGCCAAGCTCGCCGCGATGCGCAGCGCGCTCCGCAGCTAGGCCGGCGACCACGGGCCCAGGACGTATTAGGAGATATCCATGCAATTGAATCCATCCGAAATCAGCGAACTTCTCAAGAGCAAGATCCAGAACCTGGGCGTCAGCACCGAGGAGCGCACTCAAGGCACGATCGTGTCGGTCACCGACGGCATCTGCCGTATTCATGGCCTTGCCGACGTCATGCAGGGGGAGATGCTGGAGTTTCCCCGCAACACCTTCGGCCTCGCGCTCAACCTCGAGCGTGACTCCGTCGGCGCCGTTATTCTCGGTGACTACGAGCACATCACCGAGGGCGACACCGTCAAGTGCACGGGACGAATTCTCGAGGTGCCCATCGGTCCCGAGCTGATCGGGCGTGTGGTCAATTCGCTCGGCCAGCCCATCGACGGCAAGGGCCCGGTCAATGCCAAAATGACCGACGTTATCGAAAAGGTCGCCCCGGGCGTGATCTGGCGTCGATCCGTGGCCCAGCCGGTGCAGACCGGATTGAAGTCGATCGACTCCATGGTGCCCATCGGCCGTGGCCAGCGCGAGCTGATCATCGGCGACCGCCAGACCGGCAAGACCGCGGTGGCCATCGACACCATCATCAACCAGAAGGGCAAGGACCTAATCTGTATCTACGTCGCCATTGGCCAGAAGGCGTCGTCGATCATGAACGTGGTGAAGAAGCTCGAAGAGCACGGCGCGATGGAATTCACCATTGTCGTCGCGGCATCCGCGTCGGACTCGGCCGCGATGCAATACATCGCTCCTTACTCCGGCTGCACCATGGGCGAATACTTCCGCGACCGGGGCCAGGATGCTCTCATCATCTATGACGATTTGACCAAGCAGGCCTGGGCCTACCGCCAGGTGTCGCTGCTGCTGCGCCGTCCGCCGGGCCGCGAAGCCTATCCGGGCGACGTGTTCTATCTGCACTCCCGCCTGCTCGAGCGCGCCGCGCGCGTGAACGACGACTACGTCGAGAAATTCACCAAGGGCGAGGTCAAGGGCAAGACCGGCTCGCTGACGGCGCTGCCGGTCATCGAAACGCAGGCCGGCGACGTGTCGGCGTTCGTGCCGACCAACGTCATTTCGATCACCGACGGCCAAATCTTTCTCGAAACCGACCTCTTCAACGCCGGCATCCGGCCTGCCATCAACGCCGGTATCTCCGTGTCGCGGGTCGGTGGCGCAGCGCAAACCAAGGTGATCAAGAAGCTCGGCGGCGGCGTGCGTCTGGCGCTCGCCCAGTACCGGGAGCTGGCGGCGTTTGCCCAGTTCGCATCGGACCTGGACGAGGCCACGCGCAAGCAACTCGAGCGCGGCCAGCGCGTGACCGAGCTGATGAAGCAGCCCCAATACTCGCCCATGAGCGTGGCCGAGATGGCAGTCACCCTGTTCGCGGTCAACAACGGCTATTTCGACGACATCGAAGTCAAGCGCGTGTCCGCCTTCGAGCATGGGTTACAGCAGTTCATGAAGCAGAAACACGGCGAGCTGATGAACAAGATCGACTCGACCAAGGATCTGGACGCCGAAGGCGAAAAGGCGCTCGCCGCCGCCGTCGATGACTTCAAGAAGAACTGGGCCTGAGCGCAAACGACGGAGCTGAAAAATGGCAGGCGGTAAGGAAATCCGCACCAAGATCAAGAGCGTGCAGAACACGCGCAAGATCACCAAGGCCATGGAGATGGTGGCCGCATCCAAGATGCGCAAGGCGCAGGACCGGATGCGGGCCGCCCGTCCCTATGGCGAAAAGATCCGGCGCGTCGCGGGCAACCTGGCCCACGCCCTGACCGAATACAAGCACCCCTTCCTCATCAAGCGCGATGCCGTCAAGAACGTCGGCCTGATCCTCGTCACCTCCGACAAGGGTCTGTGCGGCGGCCTCAACAGCAACGCGCTGCGCCTCACGGTGACCAAGATGAAGGAATGGGACACTGCTGGTGCCAAGACTTCGGCCACCTGTATCGGCAACAAGGGCTTCGGCTTCATGCAGCGCACCGGCGTCAACGTGGTCTCCCACGTCACCGCCATGGGCGACACGCCGCATCTCGAGAAGCTCATCGGGCCGGTCAAGGTTCAGCTCGACGCCTACGTGAAGGGCGAAATCGACGCGCTGTACATCGTCTACACCCGCTTCATCAACACCATGAAGCAGGAACCGGTCGTGGAGCAACTGCTCCCGCTGTCCGGCGATACCGTCGGCTCCGCCAAGACCAAGTGGGACTACGTCTACGAGCCGGAAGCCAAGGACGTCATCGACGACCTGCTGATCCGTTACGTCGAGGCCCTGATCTATCAGGCCGTGGCCGAAAACATGGCCTCCGAGCAATCCGCCCGGATGGTTGCCATGAAGTCCGCCTCGGACAACGCCAAGAACGTCATCGGTGAGTTGAAGCTGGTATACAACAAGGCCCGCCAGGCTGCGATTACCAAGGAACTTTCCGAGATCGTCAGCGGCGCCGCCGCGGTGTGACGCGTAGATTTTTATTTTTGGGGATTTGAATATGAGTCAAGGTTCAATCGTTCAGTGCATCGGTGCCGTTGTGGACATCCACTTCCCGCGCGACGCCATGCCGAAGGTCTACGACGCCCTCAAGCTCGACGCTTCCGAAGCGAACGGCATGGCGGAAGACGGCCTGACCTTCGAAGTACAGCAACAGCTGGGTGACGGCGTCGTCCGTACCATCGCCATGGGTTCTTCCGATGGCCTGCGCCGCGGCATGAAGGTCAACAACACCGGTGCTGCCATCTCCGTGCCCGTCGGCATGGGTACCCTGGGCCGCATCATGGACGTGCTGGGTCGTCCCATCGACGAAGCCGGTCCGATCGACACCAACGAAGTGCGCCCGATCCACGCGGCCGCTCCGAAGTTCGACGAACTGTCCTCCTCTGTCGACCTGCTCGAAACCGGCATCAAGGTTATCGATCTGATCTGCCCGTTCGCCAAGGGCGGCAAGGTCGGCCTGTTCGGCGGCGCCGGCGTCGGCAAGACCGTCAACATGATGGAGCTGATCAACAACATCGCCAAGCAGCACTCCGGTCTGTCCGTGTTCGCCGGCGTGGGTGAGCGTACCCGTGAAGGTAACGACTTCTACCACGAAATGAAGGACTCCAACGTTCTGGACAAGGTCGCCATGGTGTTCGGTCAGATGAACGAACCCCCGGGCAACCGTCTGCGCGTTGCGCTGACCGGCCTGACCATGGCCGAGCGTTTCCGTGACGACGGTCGTGACATCCTACTGTTCATCGACAACATCTACCGTTACACCCTGGCCGGTACCGAAGTGTCCGCCCTGCTGGGCCGTATGCCTTCCGCGGTGGGCTACCAGCCGACGCTGGCCGAGGAAATGGGCCGCCTGCAGGAGCGCATCACCTCCACCAAGGTCGGCTCGATCACCTCGATCCAGGCCGTGTACGTGCCCGCGGACGACCTGACCGACCCGTCGCCCGCCACCACCTTCGTGCACCTCGACTCCACGGTCGTGCTGTCCCGTGACATCGCCGCGCTGGGTATCTACCCCGCCGTCGATCCGCTCGACTCCACCTCCCGCCAGCTCGACCCGCAGGTCGTGGGCGAAGAGCACTATGGTGTCGCCCGGGCCGTGCAGATGACCCTGCAGCGCTACAAGGAACTGCGCGACATCATCGCCATTCTGGGCATGGACGAACTGTCTCCCGAAGACAAGCTGGCCGTGGCCCGGGCGCGCAAGATCCAGCGTTTCCTGTCCCAGCCCTTCCACGTGGCGGAAGTGTTCACCGGCTCCCCCGGCAAGTTCGTTTCCCTCAAGGACACCATCAAGGGCTTCAAGGGCATCGTCGCCGGCGAATACGACCACCTGCCCGAGCAGGCGTTCTACATGGTCGGCGGCATCGAGGAAGTCATCGAGAAGGCCAAGACGCTGCAGTAACGCGGCGACAGCATAGGAGCCAGTCATGGCAATTTCTGTTCATTGCGACGTCGTCAGCGCCGAAGAATCCATCTTCTCCGGCGTGGTCGAGTTTGCCGTGTTTCCCGGCGAAGCCGGGGAACTGGGCATCATGCCGCACCATACGCCGCTGCTCACCCGCATCAAGCCGGGCACCGTCCGCCTGAAGGTGCTTGGCCAGAGCGAATACGAGCTGGTGTATGTCTCCGGCGGCATGCTGGAAGTGCAGCCCGACATGATCACCGTGTTGGCCGACACCGCCATCCGTGCCCACGATCTGGACGAAGCCAAGGCCCTGGAAGCCAAGAAGCGTGCCGAAGAAGCGCTTGCCAACAAGCAGGCCGAAGTCGACTACGCGGCGGCCGAAGCCGAGCTGGCGCAAGCCATCGCCCAGCTGCAGGCCATCCAGCGTCTGCGCAAGGCGGTTCACTGATCCGGCAACGGATTCGGCAGAGAAAAGGGCAGCTCCGGCTGCCCTTTTTGTTTGTCCGCCCCCCGGGGGTTACAAGCGCTTGAGGCGCTTCTCCAGGCGTTCCACGTCGTCCCGCAGGCAGTCCACTCCGGTGGCCCAGGCCGCCACCTCTGCCTTGGGGGCCAGGATGGCCTGTTCCTCCACCAGGTATTCGGCGCCGTTGGCCACCAGGCGTCGCGCTGCCTCCTTCTGGGCGGCGAGTACCGAGCGCCCGGCCATGGCCAGCCGATGGGCGGGAATGTCGCCGATCACCTGCGCCAGATCGCCTTCGGCATCCCAGCGCAGGTTGCGGAAGACGAACGCCAGGGCCTCGGCGAAATCGGCGGGTCCGGACAGCCGGGCAGCCGCCAGTACCGACGCCGGGTCGGCCAGGTAACGGAGCGGCGCGTCTGCCGGCAGGGTGATCTCGACCACCGGCACCGAATCCGCTGCACCGGCGTGAAAATCCCCTTGGCCGGTTACGGTCAAGTCGAAGTTCAGCGGACCGGCGCCGATACGCGCGGTCTGGCCGGCAAAGGGGTGCAGGCGCTCCCGGGCCCATTCCGCGCCAACAAGGAGATGGTTGAGGGCGCCGACGAGCAAGGGGGCGAACATGGTGATGCCCCGGCCGTCAGAACTTGTAGCCCCGGTGAAGGGCGACCACCCCCAGGGCGAGGTTGAAATACTCGACTTTTTCCAGCCCGGCGCCTTCCATCATGGCCTTCAGCTCTTCCTGGCCGGGATGGACGCGAATGGATTCGGACAGATAGCGGTAGCTGTCCTCGTCGTTGGTGACCAGCTTGCCAATGCGGGGAATGACCTGGAAGGAATAGAAGTCGTAGAGCGGCGCAAGGGGTTTCCAGACCTGGGAGAATTCCAGGACCAGCAGCCGGCCGCCGGGGCGCAGTACCCGGCGCATCTCGGCCAGGGCAGCGTCCTTGTGGGTCATGTTGCGCAGGCCGAAGGCCACCGTCACGCAATCGAACCAGTCGTCGGGGAAGGGCAGCTTCTCGGCGTCGCACTGGACCGCCGGCACCATGTAGCCACGGTCCAGCAGGCGGTCGCGGCCCCGCGCCAGCATGGCGTTGTTGATGTCGGTGAGCCAGACCTGGCCGCTCTTGCCGACGCGCTTGGCGAAGGCCAGGGAGAGGTCGCCGGTGCCGCCGGCCACGTCGAGAACCCGGGAACCTTCGCGCACGCCGCTGCGCTGGATGGTGAAGGCCTTCCACAGGCGGTGCATGCCTCCCGACATGAGGTCGTTCATCAGGTCGTAGCGGCTGGCCACGGAATCGAAGACGTCGGCGACACGCCGCGCCTTCTCCTGCTCGGCGACGGTTTCGTAGCCGAAATGGGTCTTGTTGTCGTTCATGGTTCAGTGGTGGTGGCCGCAACTGCCGCCGGTGGCGGGACGCGAGGTGGTATCCACGTCGCGGGAGGCGCCGTGGACTTCCAGTTGATGCAGGTATTCCTGCCACAGCTCGTCCCGGTGGCGGCACAGGTTGTAGAGGAGATCCCAGGAATAGAGGCCGCTGTCGTGGCCGTCGGAAAAGACGAAACGCAGGGCATAGGTGCCGACGGGTTCGATGCGCTCGACGGTGACGTTGCGCTTGCCGGTCTGCAAGGTTTCCTGGCCCGGCCCGTGCCCCCGGGCTTCGGCGGAAGGGGTGAAGACCCGCAAGAATTCCTGGCTGAGCTGGTAGGTTTCGCCGTCCTCGTAGACGAATTCGACCTGACAGGATTTCTGCTGCAAGCGGATATCGGTGGGAATGGGCGTGTCCTTGTCGAGACCGGCCATGGGTGTTCCTCCAGTGCGAGTGCGCTAGTTTAGCTCACTCGCACCCGGGCGGCAGCAAGATGGATCAAACATGCGGCGATGCCCCCGGCAAGCCGCCGCGCTCCCCTATTCCACCAGTTTCAGGCGCATGGCCATGCGCATCAGCTCGATGTCGCTCTTCACCCCCAGCTTGGCCTTGATCTGGTAATGACAGTTCTGGGCGGTCTTGGTGCTGATGTGCAGGGCGTTGCCGATTTCCTCGGCGCTGCGGCCCGCCACCAGCAGGCGCAGCACCTCGAACTCCCGTGGCGACAGCTCCCGGCAGGGGGAATCCGGGTCGTCCAGGAGGGCCAGGGCCATTTCCGGGGCGATGTCCGGGGACAGCACCCGGCGCCGCTCCGCCACCTGATACACCGCCTGCACCAGGGTTTCCGGCGGGCTGCTCTTGGTCACGTAGCCCAGGGCGCCCGCCCGCAGCGCCTGGGTGGCGAAGAGCGGGTCCTGGTGCATGCTGAAGGCGAGGATGCGGGCGTCGGCGTCCCGCCGCAGCAGGCGGCCGATGAGTTCGATGCCGCCCATGTCCGGCAGGTTGAGGTCGAGGACGACCACGTCCGGCGCTTCGTCCCGGAACAGGACGTAGGCCTCGGCGGCGCTGCCCGCCTCGCCGACGATGACCAGGTTGGAACGGCGCTCGAGCAGGCGGCGATAGCCCTCCCGCACCACGGCGTGGTCATCCACCAGCAGGAGGCGCAGTTGCCTATCCATGGCGGGCCTCCCCCGGGGCGGCTACCGGAATCCTCACCGCCACCCGCATGCCCCGGGGCTGGCGGGGGGTGAGGGCGAAGCTGCCGCCCAGGGCATGCACCCGCTCGTGCATGCCAAGGACGCCGAGACCCCCTTCCCGCGCCACGGCCGCCCCCTGGCTGCCGTCGTCCTCCACGGTCAGTTCGATGTGGTCGGCGTGGCGGGCCAGGGACACCGCCACCCGGGCCGGTTGCCCGTGCTTGGCGGCGTTGGTGAGGCTTTCCTGGACGATGCGGTAGAGGCTGACCACGAGATTGTCGGGCAGATCGTCGAAACGGCCGGCGATGGACAGCTCGAACTCGCACTGGCCGTGGCGGGTGCGGCGCCAGCCTGCGACCAGCTGTTCGAGGCCCGCCGCCAGGCCGAATTCCTCCAGGCCCACCGGCCGCAACTGGCGCAGGATCTGCTGCAGGGAGTCCATCATCCGCCCCGCCGTGCGGGCCATGGCCTCGGTGCAGGGCAGCAGGTCCGGCAGGCCGTCCCTGGCCAGTTCGTTGGCGTAGGCGGCTTCGGCGTTGATGGAGGCGAGGCACTGGCCGAATTCGTCGTGCAGTTCCCGGGCCAGGTGGCGCCGCTCCTCCTCCCGCACTTCCAGCAACCGTTCGGCCAGGCGCTTCTGTTCCGCCATGGTGGCCTGGAGCCGTTCCGCCAGGTGGTTGAAGACGGTGGCGATGCGCTCCAGTTCGATCAGTTCGAAGCGGGGGAGGCGAACCGACAGGTCGCCCTTTTCCATGTCGCCGAGGGTCGCCAGGATGCGCTCGGTCGGCTGCAGGGCCCGGTGCACCGGCACGTAGAGGAGAAAGTTGAGAAGCAGGATGCCGCCGGCGATCCAGGCCACGGCGCGGATCTGCTCCCAGGCGTCGGCGGCTTCGCTATCGAGGTCCGGAGTGATGGTCAGTTCGCCGATCTTGATGCCGGGATACTGGCCGATGACCCCGCGATAGGCCACTTCCGGGCCGATGAGCTCGCCCATGGCCCAGCGCAGCAAGCGGGGCGGCTCCCCCGGCTCGGAAAAGCAGTGGCGCACCACCGGTCGGCGATAGATGTCGATCACCTCGGCGCAGAAATGGACGAGGCGGCCCAGGCCCTGCACCGTGGCCAGGTCGATGTCCACCGCCGAACGGGAGAAGGAGCCGGTGCGCCGTGACGCCTCGTCGGCGATCAACTGGCGGATGGTGCTGCCGGTGCGCTCGATGTTGGCCGCCACCCGCTCCCGGGCCTGGACGAGAATGACCGCCACGGCAGCCAGGAAGAGAAGGCCCGCAAAAAGGGTGATGCGGGCCAGCAGCGTGCGCCGCAGGTCGATGTGCCGCCGGGGCCGGGCAAAGAGGGGCATGGTGTGGGCAGGGCGAGGGAGAGGCCCATTATCGCGGAGGGCGGCGTCAACGGAAATGGGCGCTTACTCGGGGACGTAAACCAGGGAGCCGTCCTCCAGCCGATAGGCGACGCCGGCCTTGACGCCGCCGCCCCGGCCGCCGGCGCCGGCGGCCTTGAAGCGCTCGACGCGGGCGCCATCCTTGATCAGCACCTCCATGTCGGGCCGACCGGCGTTCTTGATCACCGTCACCTTGTCCTGGGCGAAGGCATTGACCGGGTTGTTGGCGATGGCCAGCAAGAGGGCGGCGATGACCACCAGGAAAACGTCGATGAGATTGACCAGGGAGAGGATGGGATCCTCCACCTCGTGGTCGTCCTTGAGGGAGAGCTTCATCACCGGCCTTCCTCCGCCAGCCGGGCGAGGTCCTGGGCGTACCAGCGGCGGCGGACATTCACCACCCAGTAAGTGACGGCGGCGGCGATGAGGGCCAGGATGACCGCCGAGAAGGCCACCATTAGGTTGCGCGACACGTCCGCCAGGTGCCCGTCGGCGAGGGCCTTCAGGGCGGGGCCCATGGGGATCATGGTGGCCACCAGGCCGAGCATGGGGGCGACGCGGGTGGCGATGCGGCCGAACTCCAGGCGCTCGACGGCCAGGGCTTCCAGCGCATCCAGGCTGAGGGCCGGATCGGCCCGGCGGGCCGCCAGCAGCTCGTGGCCGGCCGGCTCCCGGCGGCGGCGCTGGCGTGCCTGCCAGGCGAAGGCGCCGAGGGCGTAGAAGGCATGGAGGAAGAGAACGCCGATGGCCAGCAGGACCGGCGCCAGGAAGAGCTGACTGATGTCGTACATGAAACTTTCGAGGGTGGCGTTCATGCGGCGGCTCCCGGTCGCTCGCGGCGGGAGGCGCCGGCCGCCCCGGCGGCGAAGACCGCCGCCAGCAGGAGGAGCGGCCACCACATCAACTTGGCCAGGGGTGCCGGCTCCACCCTTTCCAGGCGCTGCCCTTCCACCGCCGTGCGAGCGATGCCGACGCCGATGCCGTTGCGGTCCCGGGCTCCGGTGTGATGGCCGGTGGCGAGGAATTCCTTCGCTTCCGCGCTGCCCTCCGCCGCGGCGGCCTGGAACCACTTCATGGCTTCCGCCTCGTCCCTGGGCACGCCGCGTCCCTCATACAGGGCCGAGGCGTAGTGGAGCTTGCCCAGGGTGGCATAGTCCGAATCGCCGCTTTCCGCCGCCTGCTTGAACATGGCCGCCGCCTTGGCCGAATCCCGGGGCACGCCGGCGCCGTCCTCGTACATCAGGCCCTTCCAGATCATGGCCCCGGTGTAGCCGGCGGCGATGCACTTGTCGAAAACGATGTGGGCCGAGGCGTGGTCGCCGCATTTTTCCAGCAGGTAGCCCTGGGCGCAGGTGATCATGCTGGCGGGCTTCTCCAGGGTACGCTTGAGGGAGAGGTCGCTGTCCTCCTCGGGGAAGCTGCCGCCGCAGAGGACGTTGGCGTCGGCGGCGGGCGCCAGGCAGGCCAGCGCCAGCAGGGCGGCGGCGAGGCGGGGAGGGGACGATGGGATGCTCATGGCGGCACTCGGCTCGGAAATGGAACAGCCTCCAGGTTACCGGGGCGGCAACCCGGGGGCATGAGCAAAGCACCCTGCGGGGGCCGGGCAAAATGCCCGCTCAGTCGAGGCGGAAAACGAGGGGGATGCGCACCCAGGCTTCCACCGCCTCGCTGCCCCGCCGGGCGGGGACGAAGCGCCACAGTGCCACCGCCTCCAGGGCGGCCCGGTCGAGGGCGGAATCGCCGGCGCCGCTCGCCAGGCGGATCTCCCGCGGGTCGCCGGCGGGGCCGATGCGGGCCTCGACGGTGACGGTCCCCTCCACTCCCCGGCGCCGGGCCGAGGCAGGATAGGCGGGGGGCGGATTGGCCAGGTAGGCGGCGTCGTAACGGGGTGGCTCCAGGACGGCGGGGGTTGCCGCCAGGGCGATTACGGCGGGCGTCGCCGACGGGGCCACGCCTTCCGGCGCTGCCGCCGGCGGGGCAACCGGGGCAACGGCGGGCGCGGCCAGGACCGGCGCAGAACCTCGCGGCGACGGCCGGGCAGGGAGAGGCCGCACGGGGGGCGGCCGGTTTTCCGGCACCGCCGGAGAGGTTGTTGCCGACGCCGGTTGCGGGGCTGCCGAGGCCGTCAGCCGTACCTCCAGGAGCGATGGCGGCAGCGCCACCGGGGCCGGCCGGTGCAGGGCCGCCACCGCCACTGCGTGGACGGCGGCGGAGGCGAGCAAGGCGTGGCGCAGCAGGCGGTCCATCAGAAGCGGTGGGAAACGGTGAGGCGCAGGCTGCGCGGCTCGGTGGGATGCAGGTGGCGGTCGAAGACGGGGGCCGCCTCGCCGGCCAGTTGCGAGTCGTACCAGTATTCGATGTCGTTCGCCTTGCGGTCGAAGAGGTTGTAGACGTCCACCGCCACCTGGGTCCGCCGGTCGAACTTGTAGCCGAGGCGCAGGTTGGTTAGGGCGGAGGCCGAGGAGCGCACCGCATTGTCCTCGACCAGGGGCCGCGGCCCGAAGTAGCGCAGGCGCAGGGCGCCGAACCAGGGGCCCAGGTTGTCCACCGTCATCCCCAGGTTGGCGGTGGCGGTGACGGCGCCGGGAATGTGGCTGCCGGCCGGGTCGGCATCGCGGAAGCGGGCCCGGGACCAGGCCAGGTCGGCGTCGAAGGCCAGCCAGTCGGCGGCCACGTAGAGGTTGGTCCATTCCACGCCATAGCGACGGGAGGGCCGCGACGGCTCGGTAGTGCCGGCATCGCCGACGAAGAGCAGTTCCGACGCCGTATCCAGCTGCCACAGGGCAACGGTGGTCTGCCAGCCGCGCAGCGGTTCACTGCGCAGGCCGACTTCGTAGCCCTTGGTGCGCACCAGGGGCTTCACCCGGTCCACCGGCGTCGTCCCGTCCGTCGGATCGACGCGGATGGTGGTGCCGCGGGCATCGTTGGAATGGAAGCCATGGCCGTAATTGACGTAGAGTTCGGTCTTCTGCCAGGGGCCGAAGACCAGCCCGAACTTGGGCGTCACCATCTGGTCGCCGGCCCTGCCGGAGTTGGCGGCCAGGCTGGAATCCACCTCGAAGCGGTAGGCGTCGCCGCGCAGGCCGACGAGGGAGCGCAACCAGGGCAGCCAGCGGATTTCGTTCTGGGCCCAGAGGGCCAGGCTCTTCTGGGTGACCTCGTCCTCGCGCACGGTGGCCAGGGTGTTGCGGGCCCGGGTGGCGAAGAGTCCCACCGGCCGCAGGCGGTCCAGCCGTCCCTGGAGGCCGAAGGAGTTTTCCACTTCCCGCCCGCCCCACTGGCCGAAGACGGCGTGGGAGGCGGCGACCCCCCCCGCCTGGCGGCGCTCGGCCTGCTTGAACTGGTCCCCCGGCGGGCAGCCGTTGGTGAGGCAGTACTGGAAATTGGACCACAGGTTGAGGCCGGACTTGAGCCACCAGACATTGGCCCGGCTCTGGCTGTCCCGGCCCCGCGCCGCCCACTTGCCGGAGAGGCTGTAGCGATGCGTCTCGCCGCCGGTGGTGGGGTCCAGGGTGCCGAAGCGGCTTACCAGGCCGCCTTCGATGGCCCGCTTGGCGACCTGGTCGGTTGACGTCCACTGGCCCCGGTAGGCCATGGCGGTGACGGCGAACCCGTCGTTGTCGCTACCCTGGCTGTAGCTCAGCACGCCGTTGAGCTTGCGGTAGTTTTCATGCACCTGCCAGGGGCCGTCGTTGTGGAACCACTCGAAGCCGTAGAGCAGCCGCCCCGGCCCCGCCTCCGGCGAGCCGGCCAGCAGGCCCCGGGCATAGCCGTTCTCGCCCAGGGTGACCTGGCCCAGGGTGCCCTCCAGCTTACGCACGTAGTCGATGTGCGCCGCGCCGGCCGAGGCGAAATCGCCTTCTTCTGCGTAATAGGGCCCCTTGCGGAAGCGCACCCGCTCCACCAGTTCGGGGATGAGGAAATTGAGGTCGGTGTAGCCCTGGCCGTGGGCGTGGGTGGGCATGTTCACCGGCACCCCGCCGACGGTGGTGGCGAAATCGGTGCCGTGGTCCAGGTTGAACCCGCGCAGGAAGTACTGGTTGGCCTTGCCGTCGCCGGCGTGCTGGGTGACGATCAGCCCGGGCACCATTTCCAGGGCTTCGCCGGGCCGCAGGATGGGCACCGCCGCCAGGCGCTGGCGGGACACCACCCCCTCGCTGCCGGCCGCCGCCTCCCCCAGGAGGTTCTCGCTCTGGGCGCGGATTTCCACCGGCGAGAGGACTTTCGCTTCCTCGGCCCCGGCAGCGACGGCGCCGAGAAGCAGGTAGGAATAAATTATTTTTCGTCTTAAATCCATGGTCAAAAAAAGCCGGCTTCCCGGCTCGCCTCCTTGGTTGGCAAGTTATGCCACGGCGGTCCGCCGGGTGAGGCGCACCGACAATGCAAAGCTGCAGGCGATGATCGCCACCAGGCCGAAGCCGAAGGCCAGTTCCTTGCCCTCGCTCCAGGCGTCCACTGCCGGCAGGGCCAGCTTGGCGAGGCCGAAGGCGGCCACCAGCAGGCTGACGCCCGACACCACCAGGCCCATGACGCGGGAGGCGATCAGCGCTACCTGGTCGGCCCGGGCGATGAGGCGGGAGATCCACAAGCCGTTGATGCCGTCGGTCAGCAACATGCCGAGGAGGAAGAGCAATGCCAGCACCAGGGCGTGCTGCCAGCCGCCGAACTGGGTGGCGGCCAGGGCGAAGAAGGCGGCCTGGGAGAGGGTGTCGAAGGACAGCGCGAAGAGGGCGCCGACCCCGGCCACCATAGCGGGATGGCCGGCGTGGCGCAGCCGCCCGAGGAGGCGGCCCTTGAGGCCGACGGGCTGGACGACTTCATGGGGCTCGGCCTGGAGGACGGCGGCCAGATTGAGGCTGCCCAGGGCGAAGAGGAAGGCGATGGAGATGACGGCCCCCAGCACGCCGAACCATTCCGGCACCGCCCAATGGCCGGCCAGGGCGGAGACGCCGAGGGCGATGGCCACCACCACGGTGCCATGGCCGAGGGAGAAGAGGGCGCCGCAATAGCGGGCCAGGGCCGGGTTGGCGCGGCTGTTGTAGCGCGTCATGCCGTCGATGGTGGCCAGGTGGTCGGCGTCGAAGCCGTGCTTCATGCCGAGCACGAAGGTCAGGATGAGGAGCGACAGGAAATCGGTGGGCAGGGTTTCCATGGCGGCGTATGAACTCTATTAATATTGTTCATACAACAACCGTGCCAGGGAGCCAAGCCCTTGTCGATACTGGTTTTTCCGGAATTGCCGGGTTCCTTCCGGCAAGCCCGCTTGGCAGCTGGCCCTGCCAAACTGATCAGCGGCTTTCCACAGGCAGGGAAAGGGTGAACACGGCGCCGCCTTCCGGGCGGTTGGCGGCGGCCAGCTTGCCGCCGTGGCGCTCGACGATGCCGTAGCTGATGGACAGCCCCAGGCCGGTGCCCTGGCCCACCGGCTTGGTGGTGAAGAAGGGTTCGAAGAGGCGCGGCAGGTGCTGCTCGGGAATGCCGGGGCCGTTGTCGGCGAAGGTGATGTGGGCCATGCCGCCTTCCACCTGGCCGGCGATGACGAGGCGGGGCTCGGCCAGGCTGGCGGTGGCGTCGCAGGCGTTCTGCACCAGGTTCATGGCCACCTGCTGCAGCTGCCCGGAAGAGCCGGAGCAGGCCAGGTCCGGCGGCAGGTTCACCTCCACCGCAAAGCGGGCGGGGGCGCTTTGCACCACCCAGCGCACCGAGCGTTCGATGACTTCGTTGAGATTGACCCGCTCCGGTGTCGCCTTGTCCACGGCGGAGAAACGCTTGAGGGCGTCGACGATGTCGCGGGTGCGCTCGGCCCCCTCGATCATGCCCTCGATGAGGGGGGCCATGTCGGCCAGCACCCGGTCGATCTTGAGTTCGGCGCGCAGGGCCTGGAGGGCGGCATCCTCGGCGGCGTCGGAGGCATGGACGGCGCTGAGGTAGGTTTCCAGGCGGCGGGCGTAGCGCTGCAGGGAGAGCACGTTGCCGAGGACGAAGCTGATGGGGTTGTTGAGCTCGTGGGCGACCCCGGCCACCAGTCGGCCGAGGGAGACCATCTTCTCGGCGTGGAGCAACTGGCCCTGGGTGCGCTTGAGGTCTTCATGGGCCTGGCGCAGGGCGTGGTAGGCGCGGCGCAGCTCGCCCACCGGCCGGCCGGTGACCACCATGCCCATGAGCTTGCCGGTCTGGGAGAGCCTGGGCGTGCAGTTGATGGAAACGGGCACCGTCGAGCCGTCGCCGGAGCGCATGTACAGTTCGCAGTCATGCACCCCCTGTTCGCCGAAGCGCTGGAACAGATCCCGGGCCTTGGCCCGCTCCGTGTCGTCGGCGAAGAGGTCGAAGACGGGCTTGCGCTCCAGGTCACCGGCGCTGCGGCCGGAAAAGTGCTGGAGGGAGGAATTGACCTCCTCGACGTTGCCGTTGCGGTCGCAGACGATGAGGATGTCCGACATGGAGGCGAGCACGCTCTCGATGAACTGGTGGGACTCCTCCAGGGCGGCGTTCTTTTCTTCCAGGGCCACTTCGTACTGGAGGAGGTCGTTGTAGACCTCGTCCATCTTGCGGATGACCTCGATCCACGCCTGCTCGCCGAGTTCCTCGCCGGCGGCGTGGAGCAGGGATTCAACGGGCGGGACGGAAGTGGACATGGGCTTCCCCGTGTTCGTCGTGGGCATGGTGGTGCTCCGCCTCCAGGGCGATGACGTTGAGCTTGCCGTGGCGCACGCCCCGCTCGGCGACCAGGGCGTCGGCAAACTGCTGCACCTCCCGCGCCGGCCCCCGGAGGATGACCGATTCGAGGCAGTTCTCGTGGTCCAGGTGGCTGTGCAGGGCGGCGACGGTGAGGTCGTGGTGGTCGTGCTGGAGGGCCGTAATGCGCTCCGCCAGTTCCCGCTCGTGGTGGTTATAGACGTAGGAGAGGTTGGCGACGCAGTAGCCAGCCGGCTCCTCCCGCTGGCGGTCGCCCTCGATGGCGGCGCGGATGAGGTCGCGCACGGCCTCGGAGCGGTTGCTGTAGCCCCGCTCGGCGATGAGGGCGTCGAACTGCCGGGCGAGGGATTCGTCGAGGGAAATGGTGAAACGTTCCATGATTCTCATCCTAGCCGCGGAATCGGCGGGTATTCAACCCAGCAATTCTAGCCCGGATATTTCATGCGTATCGCGGATGCCGGCAAGGGCCGGCCCGTAGGGGGCCCCTGCCGGCGGAGGTCACCCCTCCCGCCGCCGCTTTTCCGCCTTCTTTTCGGCGATGAGATTGATGTTGCCGCTGGGCAACTGTTCTTCCAGGCGCACGGTGAAGCCCCACAGGTAGGCCAGGTGGTCGAGGACGGCCTCGGTTTCCTTGCCCAGGGGGCGGCGCTGGTGCTGGAAGTGGCGCAGGGTGAGGGAACGATCGCCGCGCAGATCGACGTTCCAGACCTGGATGTTGGGCTCGTTGCTGCCCAGGTTGTATTGCTCGGCCAGCTTCAGGCGCAGGTCGCGGTAACCCTGCTCGTTGTGGATGGCGTCGATCTTGAGCTTGGCCTTGGTGTCGTCGTCGAGGATGGCGAAGAAGCGGAATTCCCGCATCAGCCGGGGCGACAGGTACTGGGCGACGAAGCTTTCGTCCTTGAAGTTCCTCATGGCGAACTCGAAGGTGTCCCGCCAGTCGGAGCCGGCGATGCTGGGGAACCACTCGCGGTCTTCGTCGCTGGGGTTTTCGCAGATGCGGCGGATGTCCTGCCACATGGCGAAGCCCAGGGCGTAGGGGTTGATGCCCGAGTACCAGGGGCTGTTGTAGGGCGGCTGGTAGACGACGTTGGTATGGGACTGGAGGAACTCCAGCATGAAGCCGTCCGAGAGCTTGCCCTCGTCGTAGAGCGTGTTGAGCAGGGTGTAGTGCCAGAAGCAGGCCCAGCCCTCGTTCATCACCTGGGTCTGGCGCTGGGGGTAGAAATACTGGCCGATCTTGCGCACGATGCGCACGATTTCCCGCTGCCAGGGCTCCAGCAGGGGGGCGTTCTTCTCGACGAAGTAGAGGAGGTTCTCCTCGGGCTCCGCCGGGAAGCGGCGTTCCACTGCTTCCTCCGCCCGCTCGTCGTGGCGGGGCAGGGTGCGCCAGAGGTCGTTCACCTGGGCCTGCAGGTAGGCTTCCCGGTCCTTCTGGCGGGCCCTTTCCTTTTCCAGCGACAGCGGCGGCGAGCGCTTGTAGCGGTCCACCCCCAGGTTCATCAAGGCATGGCAGGCGTCGATGAGCCGCTCGACGGCCTCGAAGCCGTGGCGCTCCTCGCATTCGGCGATGTAGTTCTTGGCGAAGACGAGGTAGTCGATGATGGCGTCGGCGCTGGTCCACTGCTTGAAGAGGTGGTTGCCCTTGAAGAAGGAATTGTGGCCGTAGGCGGCGTGGGCGATGACCAGGGCCTGCATGGTCAGGGTGTTTTCCTCCATCAGGTAGGCGATGCAGGGATCGGAATTGATGACGATCTCGTAGGCCAGGCCCATCTGGCCGCGCTTGTAGCGGTTTTCCGTCTCCAGGAAGTGCTTGCCGAAGGACCAGTGGTGGTAATAGACCGGCATGCCGATGGAGGCGTAGGCGTCCATCATCTGTTCGGCGGTGATGATCTCCAACTGGTGGCGGTAGCAGTCGAGATGGTAGGCCTTGGCGACGCGGCCGATCTCGGCGTCGTAGCGCTCGATGGCTTCCACCGTCCAGTCCGAGCCCTCGGCGATATAGTGGCTTTTCTTTCGGCTCATACCAGGCGTTTCCTGAAGAGTTCCCGGAAAACCGGGTAGATGTCCTCCGGTCCGGTGATGCGCTGCATGGCGAAATGGCCGGGATGGGACGCCTGCAGTTGCTCGTATTCCAGCCACAGGTTCTGGGGCTCGCCCTCGGTGATCTCGATGTAGGCGTAGTACTGCACCAGGGGCAGGATGGATTCGCTGAGGATTTCCCGGCACAGGGGCGAGTCGTCGTTCCAGTTGTCGCCGTCGGAGGCCTGGGCCACATAGATGTTCCAGGTGGCGGAGGAGTAGCGGGCGGCGATGATGTCGCGGGTCAGCTTGAGGGCGCTGGAAACGATGGTGCCGCCGGTTTCCCGGGAATGGAAGAAGTCGTCCTCGTCCACCTCCTCGGCGGCGGTATGGTGGCGGACGAAGACCACCTCGATCTTTTCGTAATTGCGGTTGAGGAAGAGGTAGAGCAGCATGAAGAAGCGCTTGGCCATCTGCTTCTTCTGCTCGTCCATGGAGCCGGACACGTCCATCAGGCAGAACATCACCGCCTGGGTGGAAGGTTGCGGGATACGAACCCGGTTGCTGTAGCGCAGGTCGAAGGGGTCGATGAAGGGGATGGCCTCGCGGCGGGCCTTGAGGGCGGCGATCTCCCTTTCCAGGCGGACGATGTCCGGGTCGCCCGGGCAATCGCGCCTGAGGCGCTCCAGCTCTTCCTGCAATTCCCGCAGGCGGGCGGCATGGGGGCCGCCGATGGCCACCCGCCGGCCGGCCGCCCCGCGCATGGTGCGCACCAGGTTGATGTTGGTGGGCACGCCGGTCTGGGTGTAGCCGGCCCGGACCCGCTTGTATTCCTCGATCTTGGCCAACTGCCGCTTGACCAGGTTGGGCAGGGCCAGTTCGTCGAAGAAGATGTCGAGGAACTCGTCCCGGGTGATGGTGAAGACGAAATCGTCCAGGCCCTCGCCGTCCGGGCTGGCCTTGCCCTTGCCCTGGCCGGCGCCGCCGCCCATGGGGCGCTCCACCTCGTCGCCGGGGTTGAAGCGGTCGTTGCCCGGGTGCACCCGGCCGCGCACGCCGCCCTGGCCGTGGTGGAAGGTGGGCTCGGAAATGTCCTTGCCGGGGATGCCGATCTTCTCGCCGTTGTCCAGGTCGCGGATGCCGCGCTTGGCGATGGCGTCCGCCACCGCTTTCCGGATCTGGCCCTTGAAGCGGTGGATGAAACGGCTGCGGTTGATCGAGCTCTTGTTCTTGCTGTCCTGCCGCCGATCGACGATGCGTACCGTCATTTGCGACCTCCCAGTGGGGGCGGGACCGGCCCCGCCCTACCGCATCACGAAGACTTGCGAACCCGCAGATACCATTCGCAGAGCAGCCGGACCTGCTTCTCGGTGTAGCCCTTGGTGATCATGCGGTTGACGAAGTCCTGGTGCTTCTTCTGCTCGTCGGCGCTGGCCTTGGTGTTGAAGGAGATGACCGGCAGCAGTTCCTCGGTGTTGGAGAACATCTTCTTCTCGATCACCGCCCGCAGCTTCTCGTAGCTGGTCCACGACGGGTTCTTGCCGTCGTGCTTGGCCCGGGCGCGCAGGACGAAATTCACCACCTCGTTGCGGAAATCCTTCGGGTTGCTGATGCCGGCCGGCTTCTCGATCTTCTCCAGCTCGTCGTTGAGCGCTCCGCGGTCGAGGATCTCGCCGGTGTCGGGGTCGCGGAATTCCTGGTCCTGGATCCAGAAGTCGGCGTAGGTGACGTAGCGGTCGAAGATGTTCTGGCCGTACTCGGAGTAGCTTTCCAGGTAGGCGGTCTGGATTTCCTTGCCGATGAACTCGGCGTAGCGCGGGCTGAGGAATTCCTTGAGGAAGCGCAGGTAGCGCTCCTCCACCTCCGGCGGATACTGTTCCTGCTCGATCTGCTGCTCCAGCACGTACATCAGGTGCACCGGGTTGGCGGCCACCTCCCGGTGGTCGAAATTGAACACCTTGGAGAGGATCTTGAAGGCGAAGCGGGTGGAGAGCCCGGTCATGCCCTCGTCCACCCCGGCGAAGTCGCGGTACTCCTGGTAGCTCTTGGCCTTGGGGTCGGTGTCCTTGAGGTTCTCGCCGTCGTAGACCCGCATCTTGCTGTAGAGGGAGGAGTTTTCCGGCTCCTTCAAGCGGGAGAGCACGGCGAACTGGGCCATCATGCGCAGGGTATCGGGGGCGCAGGGTGCCTGGGACAGGGAGGAGTTGATGAGCAGCTTCTCGTAAATGTGGATTTCGTCCGCCACCCGCAGGCAGTAGGGCACCTTGACGATGTAGATGCGGTCGAGGAAGGCCTCGTTGTTGCGGTTGTTCTTGAAGGCCTGCCATTCGGCCTCGTTGGAGTGGGCGAGGATGAGGCCGTCGAAGGGGATGGCGCCGAAGCCCTCGGTGCCCTTGTAGTTCTGCTCCTGGGTGGCGGTGAGCAGGGGGTGCAGCACCTTGATCGGCGCCTTGAACATCTCGACGAACTCCAGGATGCCGCGGTTGGCGAGGCACAGGCCGCCGGAGTAGGAATAGGCGTCGGGATCGTTCTGGGAGTAGGTTTCCAGCTTCCTGATATCGATCTTGCCGACCAGGCTGGAAATGTCCTGGTTGTTCTCGTCGCCCGGTTCGGTCTTGGAGACGGCGATCTGGGACAGCACGGAGGGGCGGATCTTCACCACCCGGAACTTGGAGATGTCGCCGCCGAACTCGGCCAGGCGCTTCACCGCCCAGGGGCTCATGATGGTGCCCAGGTAGCGGCGGGGGATGCTGTAATCCTCCTCCAGGATGGGGCCGTCCTCATCCACGTTGAAGAGGCCGAGGGGGGATTCATGGACCGGCGAACCCTTGATGGCGTAGAAGGGCACCTTTTCCATGAGGGCCTTCAGGCGCTCGGCCAGGGAGGACTTGCCACCGCCGACCGGCCCCAGCAGGTAGAGGATCTGCTTCTTCTCTTCCAGGCCCTGGGCGGCGTGGCGGAAGTAGGAGACGATATTCTCGATCACCTCCTCCATACCGTAGAACTCCCTGAAGGCCGGGTAGATCTTCAGCATCTTGTTGGCGAAGATGCGGGACAGGCGGGGATCCAGCCGGGTATCCACCAGTTCCGGCTCGCCGATGGCGAGCAGCATGCGCTCGGCGACGCTGGCGTAGGCGGTGGGGTCGTTCTTGCACAGTTCCAGGTACTCCTGGACCGACATTTCCTCCTCTTGCGAGGCCTCGTAGCGGCTCTGGTAGCGGGCGAAGATCGACATGGCTGACTCCTTCCTGATGGTTGTTATCGGCACTGCGCTAGTTCCGACAGTTTGAAACCCTATCCCTTCAACGGTTCAACCTGCTTTTCGGTTTAGGCGATATTTTTCACAAAGGCCAATTTTCTCCTCACGCCGCCCGGGGCAGTTCCCGCTGCACCTCGTCCAGGGTCTCGGCGATGCGGTCGAGGCCCCATTCCAGGTCGTCCTCACTGATGACCAGGGGCGGCGCCAGGCGCAGCACGGTGCCGTGGGTATCCTTGCTGAGGACGCCGTGGGCCAGCAGGCGCTCGGCCACCACATGGGCGCTGACCAGGCGCGGGTCCAGGTCGATGCCGGCGAAAAGGCCGCGGCCGCGCACCGCCCGGATCAGCGGCGTCGCCGCCGCCATGGCCTGCAGGCGCGCGAGAAGGCGGGCGCCAAGGTCGGCGGAACGCTGCACCAGGCCCTCGTCCTCCAGCACGTCGAGGGCCGCCAGCCCCACCGCCGCGGCTAGGGCGTTGCCGCCGAAGGTGGAACCGTGGTCGCCGGGGGTGAACACCCGCATCACCGCCTCGTCGGCGAGGAAGGCGGAAACCGGCAGGAGGCCGCCCCCCAGGGCCTTGCCGAGGATGACGCCGTCCGGCCGCACCTGGTCGTGCCGGCAGGCGAGCAGGGCGCCGGTGCGGCCCAGGCCGGTCTGCACCTCGTCGGCGATGAGGAGCACGCCGTGGCGGCGGCAGATGGCGGCGCAGGCCGCTAGGTAGCCGGGGGGCGGCACGACGATGCCGCCCTCGCCCTGGATCGGCTCCACCAGGAAGGCGGCGGTATCGGGCGTGATGGCGGCGGCCAGGGCGGCGGGATCGCCGTAGGGAACGGTCTTCAGCCCGGGCGGGAAGGGCCCGAAGCCGTCCCGGTACTGGGCTTCGGTGGACAGGCCGACGATGGTGATGGAGCGGCCGTGGAAATTCCCTTCGCAGGCGATGATCTCGGCCCGCCCCTCGGCCACGCCCTTGACCTTGTAGGCCCACTTGCGGGCCGCCTTGAGGGCGGTCTCCACCGCCTCCAGGCCGGTGTTCACCGGCAGGGCGCGGTCGTAGCCGGTGAGCATGGTGAGGCGGCGCAGGAAGAGGGGCAGGCGGTCGTTGAAGAAGGCGCGGGAGGTCACCGCCAGGCGGCCCGCCTGGGCGGCCAGGGCCGCCACCAGCCGCGGGTGGCCGTGGCCGAAGCTGGTGGCCGAATAGGCGGACATGAAGTCCAGGTAGCGCCGCCCCTCCACATCGGTGAGCCAGCAGCCCTCCCCCGCTTGCAGCACCACCGGCAGCGGCTCGTAGTTGCGGGCACCGAAGCCCCCTTCCCAGCGGCGCAGGGTGGCGGCGTCGGGGGCGGTCAAGGCGCCCAGGAGCAGTCCCGCCAGGCGGGCCGTGGCCCCCTGGCGGTCCCGGGCCGGGTTGTATTCGGCGATCTCGATGCCGACGCAGGAACGGCGACGCCCCAGTCCCCGCAAGGCGGCCACCAGGTCCGGGCCGCGCAGTCCGCCGGGCGCCGGGGTCGATACGCCGGGCGCGTCGGCCGGGTCGATGGCATCGAGATCCACGCTGAGGCCCCAGGAGCCGTCCCGGCCGACGATGGCGACTGCGTCGGCGAGCACGGCCGCCAGGCCTCGCTCGGCGATTTCCTCCGCCGCGAACAGGCGCACCCCCAGGCGGTCGAGCAATTCCTTTTCGGCCGCTTCCCAGCTGCGAGGGCCGACGACGGCGACGCGGGCCGGATCGAGGGCAGGTCCGGCAATCTCCGTCAATTCAGGAGCGCCGGCCCCGAAGAGGGCGGCCAGGGGCATGCCGTGGGCGTTGCCGGAGGGGCTCGTGAGCGGCGTGTGGGCATCCAGGTGGGCGTCGATCCAGAGCAGACCCGGGGGCTCCCCGAGGGCGCGGCCGATGCCGCGCCAGGTGCCGGCGGCACAGGAATGGTCGCCGCCCAATACCAGGGGGCGGTCGCCCCTTGCCACCACGGCGGCCGTCTCATCGGCCAGCCGCCGCAGCAGGGGAGCGAGGGCCGCATCCCCCGCCGCCAACGTGGTCCGCCAGCGTACATCCAGCCCATTGGCCCGCAGGGCGGCGAGGACGCCCTGGCGCTGCAATTCCGCCGGCCCTTCTTCCGGCCCGGGGGCCGGGGCGCCCAGTGCCCAGGCGGCGCCGATGCACTGGAAGGTGGGGTTGAGAGAAGCGAGTCTGCCCATGGTGCGGCTCCTTTCCACACGGGAACCACTGTTTGCTCACTCCTTCGACCACCGCCGCCGGGCCGGGTTCGGCCAGGCCCGCCGGACGGTCGATCCGGCGGCGCGAGCGGACAACCCGTCAGTGATGGTGCGGATGCTCTCCGGCGTGGTGGGTTTCCGCCGCTGCCCGGTGGTGCAGGGCGGCGTGGATATCCTCGTGGGGAGCCGGGCGGCCCACCCATTGGGGCAGGAGGGAGCCGGCGACCATGCCGACGAAACCCACGCCCAGGCCGATGAGTTGGGGCGGCACCGGGCTCGCCTCGGCGACGAAGAATTCCACCATGAGCCAGGCGCTGAGGCCGCCGACGATGGAGGCCAGCGCCCCCTGGGTGGTGGCACGCTTCCAGAGGGCGCCGGCGAAGAGGGGGACGAAGGCGCCGGCCAGGGTGACCTTGTAGGCGTTTTCCACCATCTTGAAGATGGAGGCATTGGAATAGAGGGCGAAGCCCAGCACCACACAGGCGAAGCAGACGATGGACAGGCGCATCATGCGCAGGAAGGCGTGGTCGCCCATGCGCGGGAACATGGGGCGGACGATGTTTTCGGCGAAGGTGACGGAAGGGGCCAGCAGGGTGGCCGACGAGCAGCTCATGATGGCGGAGAGGACGGCGCCGAAGAAGATGACCTGGGCGAACAGGGGGGTGTGGTTCATGACCAGCAGGGGCAGCACCTTCTGGAAATCCTCGGGGGCGTCGGAGGCCAGCAGGGGGCCATACTGGCCGGGATCGATGAGGGTCGCCGAATAGGCGATGAACATGGGCACGAAGCAGAAGCAGAAGTAGATCGATGCCCCCAGGACGGAGCCCCATACCGCCACCCTGGCGCTCTTGGCCGAGGTGATGCGCTGGAAGACGTCCTGCTGGGGGATGGAGCCCAGCATCATGGTCACCCAGGCCCCCAGGAAGGTGACCCACAGCCAGGGGTCCGGCTCGGGGAAGAATTCGAATTTGCCTGCCGCCGCCGCGTGGTCGATGACGACGCCGGCGCCGCCGGTCTTGTCGGCCATCACCGTGGCGATGAAGAAGAGGCCGCCCATGCTCACCGCCATCTGCACGAAATCGAGCACCGCCACCGACAGCATGCCGCCGAAGGTGGTGTAGGTGAGGACCACGGCGGCGCCCAGGACCATGCCCGCGGTCTGGCTCAGGCCGCCGTCGGTGACGACGTTGAGGATGAGGCCCAGGGCCTTGATCTGGGCCGACACCCAGCCCAGGTAGGAAGCGACGATGCAGAGGGTGGTGATGACCTCCACGGTGCGGTTGTAGCGCATGCGGTAGAAGTCGCCCAGGGTGATGATGTTGAGCTTGTACAGGTAGCGGGAGAAGAAGATGCCGGCGATGATGAGGCACATGGAGGAGCCGAAGGGGTCGGCCACCACGCCGCCCAGGCCTTCCCGCACGAAGGTGGAGGAGGCGCCGAAGACGGCCTCGGCCCCGAACCAGGTGGCGAAGACGGTGGCGGTGACCACCGGCAGCGGCAGATGGCGGCCGGCGACGGCGAAGTCCTTGGTGTTATGGACCCGGGTGGCGGCGAAGAGGCCGATGCCGATGGACACCATCAGATAGAGCACCACGAACCAGACCAGCATGACCCCTCACCCCCGTCGCCAAGATGGGCGCGATTATACGGTTTTGCGGCGCACCAATGGGGTGCGCCGGCGGCCGGAAAACATCAGGGATTCAACTGCTTGTAGGCGCTTTCGGCCAGGGCCAGGAGCCTCTCCCGGGGCAATTCGCCGGAGAGGGCGTAGCCCAGCCGGCCGTCGAGCCAGTAGAAGACGCCCACCTTGCCCTCCAGGGCGTAGCGGAAGGCGGTTTCCCGATTGCCGGCGGCGTTGGTGCGCACGTAGAGGGTGAGGCGCTTGCCGCTGCCGTCCTCGTACATGAACTGGGCCACCGGGCCGCTCTCCCCGGGCAGCAGGCGGCCGCCCACCAGGTTGTAGCCCTCGGCGGCCAGGTGGGGCACCTTGAGCGTGGACCCCAGGCGCTTGGACAGCCACTGCACCAGGTGCGCCTCCTGGTCCGCGCCCACCTCCACCGGATGGCGCACTTCCGGCGTATAGACCACGTGGGCCACGGCGGCGCTGTGGGCCAGGGGCGGCAGGGCGCCCTCCTTCGCCGGCTGCCAGGCCTTGACGCCGTAGCCGATGACGCTGCCCAGGGCCAGCCAGCCGACGGCGGCGGCGATGCGCCAGAGCGGCCTTTCCCCGGGGGGCGGGCGCCGGGCGGCTCGCTGCAGGCGCTCCGGCACCGGCTCCGCCAACACCGGGTCGAAGGCAGCCACCAGTTGGACCTTCTGGGCCTGCCAGGCGGCGACCCGTTCGGCATCGGCAGGGTGGCCGGTCAGCCAGGCGGCGACGGCCGCGCGGCGGGCGGGGTCGAGCTGGCCATCCACGTAGGCGTGCAACTCGTCGTCGCCGGGAGGCAGGACGGTATTCATTTGACGACCCTCAGGTGCGCCGGGCCGGAGCCTTCCTCCAGCAAGGCGCGCAATTTCTCCCGGCCGCGGGCCAGCCGGGACATGACGGTGCCGATGGGCACGCCCAGCAGGCGCGCCGTCTCGGCGTAGGAATATTCCTCCAGCGTGACCAGCAGCAGCACTTCCCGCTGCTCCGGCGGCAACTGGGCCAGGGCCGCCTGCAGGTCACGGACCTCCAGGGCATCGTTCTGGGCCGCCCTGGCGGCGGGCTCTGCCACCATGTCGTCGAGAGCCACCGCCGGCGGCGGCCGGCTCCGGTACTGGCTGACGAAAACGTTGTGCATGATGGCCAGCAGCCAGGAATCCAGACGGCTACCGCGACGCCACAGGGAAAACTTGCTCCAGCCCCGCTCCAGGGTGTCCTGGACCAGGTCGTCCGCCGCGTGGCGGTCGCCGGTCAGGGCCCGGGCGTAACGCCGCAGGCGGGGCAGGTGGTCGGCAAAGCTGTCCATGGGCGCCGCAGTCGGGAAAAAGCTTACTTTGCCACGTGCCAGACGTTGTTGAAACCTTCGCCGGTGGTGTCGCCCGGCTTCTGGTCCTTGATCCAGAAATAGAGCGGCTTGCCCTTGTAGGCCCACTGCTTCTTGCCGTCGTCGCGAGCGATGACGGAGAAGTCGCCGGCGGCCTTGTCGCCATCCATGGCGGCGAGCGGCGGCCAGTTCTCGGCGCACTTGCCGTTGCACATGCTCTTGCCGCTGCCGGCCTCGTCCTTGTCGAAGACGTAGAGGGTCATGCCGTTGCCGCCCACCAGCATGCCGCCCTGCATCTTGGCGGGGGCGTCGGCCAGGGCGGCGGTCGCGGCCAGGGCGGCGGCGAGGAAGAGGAAGGACTTTTTCATGGTGATCTCCTTGGGGTTGAGGTGGTACTCCGTAAACGGGCGGTGGCGGCCGTTTATTCCCGGCCTCCTCATATTTCGACGTGGTTGATGAAACAGCCGGGGCAGCCGGGAATATTCCGGCCCTTGCGCTCGTTCAGTCCGGTTCACCCACCTCAACGGAGCCTGCCATGCGCAACGCCATTGTCTCGATCGCCCTCATTTCCGCCACCGCCACCGTGCTCGCCGCCGAGCCCGCCCCCAACGGCATCGCCCTGCCCGAGGGCTACCAGGACTGGCGGATCATCGGCGTCTCCCAGCGCACCGACAACAACACCCTGCGGGCCATCGTCGGCAACGACACCGCCGTCAAGGCGGCCCGGGAAGGACGCACCCGGCCCTGGCCCGACGGCGCCATCCTCGGCAAGCTGGTATGGAAGAACAGCAAGCACGAAAAGTGGGAAACGGCCATCGAGCCGGGAGCGTTCGTGCACGCCGAATTCATGGTGAAAGACAGCGCCCGCTACGCCGCCACCGGCGGCTGGGGCTTCGCCCGCTGGCTCGGCCTGGATCAGAAGCCCTACGGCAAGGACGCCACCTTCGTCCAGGAGTGCTTCGCTTGCCACACCCCCGTCAAGGACAACGACTGGGTCTTTACCCGCCCGGCTAAGCTGCCGTGAGGTCCGGGCCCCCGGTCAGGCAGTGAACGGCGGTCAGCGGCCCGCGGCCGAAGGATGCATGGCCAGGGCAGTCACCGGAACGGCGCTGGCCGCTATTTTTCTTCCCAAGCCGCAGCATCGAGGGCGATGGCAGTCCCCGGGTCCGGTCAGCCGGCCACTGGCCTGATGTCCAGCAATTCCCGCAACTGGCCGAGGGTGCCTTCGTCCTTGATGACCGCTGCCAGCCACTGCTCCAGGGGCATTTCTGCCCAGTTGGCGGCCCGCTCGGCGAGGAGCGCCACCGGGCTGTGGGGCTCGTTGTGGCGAAAATAGCGGGCAGCTTCGCGCAAGGCGCGGATGGCATCGGCACGGTTGACGAGAAGGCCGACCGCCATGGGAGCGGCGGTAGGTAGCAGGCTGCTCCCGGTGGTTCCTTCCTGGCGGGCAGACAAGGGCGCGGCGGCCTGGGCCTGGGGCAAGCCGCCGAAACGTGCAAGCAGTTTGCCCGCCAGTTCGGCGCAACCCTGAAGGGCCTGGCGCAATTCCCGGAGACTCGGCGCATCGTTACCAAAACGCTCGTCCACCCGTCTTTCGAGGGTGGCGGCGGCATTAGCCGCCGAGGCAATCTGATTCTGGAGCTTTTCGTAGAAGCTGCGGCCGGAAAGCTGTACCGCCTTGTCGAACAGTTCCCCGGTGAGTTTACCGTCGGCGACGGCCTTCTCCCGGGCGGCGGGATCCTTGAGGCCGAGATTGTCCACCGTGCGCGACTCCTCCCAGCGCAACCAGGAATAGGCGCCGGAAGTGCGGTCGGTGAGGGGAATTTCGCGGATCACCAGGGGCATCTGGCGATTGAGCCATTCGATGCGGCTTGCCCGCTCTTCCAGGTCGTCGGGGTCGAGGGGTGGATAGCAGAAGGCCCAGAAGTCGTTGACCAGGCCGTCGAGGACCGCCAAGCCGACGGTCAGGCCCTCGAAGCCCTGCAGGCGGGTCATGGCCTCGGTGTACCAGGCGGCCACCTGCAGATCCTTGCTACGGCGGGACAGCACAGCCTCCGCCAGCTCGCGCACCCGCGGCCAGTGGGCACTCTTGACTTCGGTTTCCCAGTCGCCCTGGGCAAGGCTTGAGTCGTCCTGGCGCCGGGCCTCGCGGATCTCGTCGAACACCGGGTCAAAGGACAGGTCACTGCCACCGATGTCGTCGCCGGGAACCGGCTCCAGCAACTGGGCGATTAAGGCTTGGTTCATAGGATTCTCCTGCGGGGGATCAGCCCTCCCGCCCGAGGGTGGGAAGCGTGGAAATGAGCGAGGCGCCGCAACTGGTCTTGTGGCCCTCCAGGGCGACGGGGATGCCGTCGATGCGCCAGTCGGGATCGCCCTCGACGATGGTGGCGACGCCGTGGCCCGGCAGCGGGCAGGTGACCTTGTCCCCCAGTCGGGCGATCCGGATGCCGTCGACGCTGCTGTTGGCGCAGGCGCTGACCACCTTGCCGCCATGGGTGGTGGGGTCGCCGAGGCGAATGACGCGTTTCATGGGGCGACGATCCTCGCAATAATGGTATTCATGCCGGCTCTCCCGGCGGCACGGCGAAGAACAGCCCGAGGCCGTCATCGCCGGAGAATTCAGCGCAAAGGGCCGCCGCCTGTTCCTGGGCCGCCCGGGCGATGGTCAGCGCCAGCAGGGCAACGCCCCGGGCCTGGCCGTAGTCGCCACCGTGCACCACCAAATTGGTGCCGGTGTCGATGGGGTCCACCGCCAGACCGCGGTTGAAGAGGGCGACACCCAGGGTCGCCACGCGGTTGCCTGAACGATCGACGCTGCCGGCGTTGTGCACCAGCCAGCCGCATTCCGGTGGCGGCGAGCCCTGTGCCTCTTCGGCCGCCGGGGCTGCCTCGGCGAAAGGGCTGGCGACGAGGGCCGCATTGACCTGGGCCCGCTCGAGCAGGGTCTGCACGTTGCGCACCATGGCCATGGTATGGCGACGCTCCGCGGCAAACTGGGCGAAAGCCGCCCGGTGCACCCGGGCCAGGACCGGTGCCTGCCGCAGCCCCTCCCGTTCTTCCGGCGTCAGGGCCGCCAGGAGAATCTGGTGGCCGTTGCCGGGCAGCCCCCGTTCCCAATAGGGCGTCATGGCATCGTGATCGCCTTCCACCCGCTGGGCGGCGTCGAGCATGACGTCCAGTTCGGGGTGGGTGAACAGGAGGGCGAACACCCCCTGGCTCGGCGGGCCCAGCCATTTCCGCCGTTCCGCCAGTTGCGGGGTGCTCTCCGCGCCTTCCTCCTCGTCCTGCTGAAGCGCCCGCAGTTGCGCGGAGTCGAAGGCCAGCACCACCGCTCCCGGCAGGTCCGGGGCGCTGTCGAAGAGCCCGATGACGCTGTTGGCAATGCAGTCGGCCCCGGGCAGGAACAGGATGCGGTTGAAATCGGCAGCCCGCCGCTCCGGCAGACCGAAGTCCTGGGCTATGTCCGCCCGCGCCGCCCGCAGGCAGGCGAAGACCTCTTCCCCCACCGCCTCCGCCGGCGGCAGCACGTAGATGGGCAGCACCGTCGCCCCGGGACAGCGGCGGTAAAGGCTGCTGAGGGCCTCGGCAATACCGGGCCGGAGGTGGTCGACAATGGAAATGTCGTCCTCCACCCCGTCCTCGGCGTCGCCAGGCGAAAAATCGACGCCCTCCTTCGCCAGCCCAAAGGCCGGCTGCGCATCCGGCGCCTGGGCGATCTGCGTCATGGCCATGCCACGGCAATCGCAACCGGTCCGCTGCTGCCGTAGTTCCGCCGCGTGCTTCTCGCGGGCATCGGCCAGCACCGCCTGGCGCTCTCCTTCCGCCGCTGCCTCCTGTTCCGCGGTCGCCGCGGCCTGACGCCTCTCGGCCCGCCGGCGCCACAGGCGCCACAGCCCCCAGCCCAGCCACACGACCAAGGGCGGCACGGCATGGATGGCGCCGACCACGGGCAACGTCCACTGCCCGAAATCCGGCCGGACCCAGAACCACAAGGCCCCGCCCCAGCCCGCCAGCGCCAGCAGGAAAACCAGCAAACCACGAAGCACCTCAGCCCCTCCCCTAGGAATCCGCCCGGTTGCCCAGGTAGTTGCTGCGCGTCTGGGCCAGGATGTCGGAACGCCGCTGCACCTCCTCCTGTGCCCGCGGCAAGGCTTCGGCCAAGGCTGCCGCGCAGATCTCCGTCACCGAAAACGCCATGCCGCACGCCTGCGCCTCGGCCTTGAGGGTCTCGATCTGGGCGACGAGGGCGGCGTCGAGGTTGATGGTTACGGCGCGTTTGGAGGGCAACATGGTTGTGATCGTGGAAAGTGGGTTCAAGCGACTTTCGGGAATTCGTCGCCGATTGCTCCTGCATCGGAGACCAATATGGAGTCGCCTCCCGCATAGACTTTCCGGAAACGAAGATAGCCAGCCTTGGCCGAAAAATCAGGCTCCCGGCCCTCCGTTAACATGCGTGGGATTTCCCCGGTTCGGGAAAACTCGTCCGCGGCCCGCCGTTGCTCCGCCGTCAAACCATCGGTGATACGAGGGTTGCGCCGCTGCAATTGGGCGGCATTTCGACGTCGCTGCACCCATTGGGCCAATTGCGCCTTGGTATCTTCTTCGCTGTCTGGATTGCCGGGGATCAGCTTGAACCATGCGCGTGAATCATGAACATACTCATCAAAGAATTCGGCAATCCCGGGAGGCAAGGAAGGCGCATTCGACCACCAGGTTGCAATCTCTTCCCACTCGTTTTCGCGAGAATTGCCGAAGCCGGCTTTCTGCCGGCGGGGAATATAGTGCCCCCCCTTTTTTTCAAGCCAGGCCTCGAATTCCTTGATCTCGTTCTCGAACTCGAGATTGGCGCTGTGCAAATCGTTTTTGTCGAAATTGCCCGCTCGCTTGAAGCTTTCGGTCTTGTCCAGGGGCAAGCCTGCGGTAACTCGCCTCTGGTAACGCCAGAGGATGTAGAGTTGGCGTTGCTCCCGCATGATTTCCGTCAAGCCGGATTTGACCTTGCAGGCGGCGAGATAGGCGTTGAAAGCCTGGATCGTCGGGGGGGCCAGTTGGAAACGATCCTTGACAGGTTGTCTGGCGAGTTCCAACTTCAATGGCACTCCACTCAAACGCGCTGCCCGGTACATATAGATAAGGGGTATTCGCGACAGCATGTCCGCCCCGCTCCCATCGGTTCCCTTGCCTTGCTCGCGAGGGGCGTAGCCTCCCCCCAGGTCCGAGTGGACCCCTGGGAAGACGATTTCTTCGGAGCTCTCGGGCAGACTGTCATGAACGGCAATGGAGTCCAGGGGAAAGCTGCGCCTGATTTCGTGTGCCGCAACCAGATGGAGGGTCTTGATCCTTTCCGGGATGCGTAGGCTGACCTCGGCATCCGACCATTCACCGTGACCGTCGACGAACCCCAAGCCCCACTGGTTGCCGAAAGTGTTGGCTCCGCCCACCGAGGCAACCGTATCCAATAGCCCCAGGAAGTCGAACTGGACCGGAAACCCGCCGAGAGTCATGGTTTCGCCCTTGCCTCGCAACAGGGCATCCAACTTGCACAGGGCCACGAGCCAGTTGGCAAAGGCGCGGGCTTCCGTTGCGCCCCGGGAAAAACCGAAGATGGAAATGTTGATTCGCTTGACGATTCCGGGGTCGATCTTCTTCGGTCGGCCCAGCAGATCGTCGTACCAGTGCGGGGTGACGGCGTGGTGCAGGCGCTGCAGCAGTTCCTCGAAGGACTTGCGGGTGGCGAGTTCCTTGGCGTCCTTGTGTCTCAGGAAATCCTCCCAGAACTTCCCGGGCCGCGTTTCGCGAAGTTTTTTGTAGTCCAGGTCGATCTCGTTGGCCAGTCGCTTGGCCTCTGCGTTGCCGACGAGCGGTTCCTTCAGGAAGTAGCGGTGCACGTTGTTGATGGCTTGCAGCAGGGCCCATACGACTCGCGCGCCGCCCAGGTGGCCGATGGCCGCCCCCATCGTCGCCTGTGCCCCCTTGCCCGCGTCACCGACTTCGTTGAACTCGGTGCCTACGCCGGGCACGTAAACCCGGAAGAAGTGCGTGTAGCGTTCCGGCTTGTAACTCCAGTTGGTGTTTGCGGGGAGTACGCCGGGGACGCTTTGCCCCGGGTAACAGTCGTAAAGCCTTCCAATGTTGCTCAGGGTTCCCGGACCTTCGTCTTTCCGATAATTGTTGCGCGTGCCGTCGAAGAAGAAACCGAAGAACAACTCGGTCTTGCAGGATTCGCCGGGGATGCCGAGTTTGGGTTGTTCGCGGGGTTCCCATTTGTCTCGGATTTCGTCACGACCTTTTTTTTCGAATAGGATTTCAAGATCGTTGGTATTGGCGTTGGCATAGGACTCGGGAATTGGATCAACTAATCGGGTGCTCATGGCCGTCCCTCCCGCAGGGCTTTCAGTCTGGCCTCGCTGTTCGCCAGAGATGCTTGGCGTCTCTTTTCAAGGCTCAACCGGTAGTTGGGATCGTCGGGGCCGGAGAAGCCAGCCGTTCTTTCTTTCCCATACTTCAAGTCGTGCTCCCACCACTCCTTGGCGGCCTGCTCGGGAGACGCCTTCAGTTCCGCAATGAGGCTCTGGGAATTGCGGACATCCCCTTCCGCCAACTCAATGTGCTGATCCCAAAGTTTCCGCTGGAATTCCAGCGAGGGTTCCGGCCATCCTTTCGGCTCACCGGGCCACTTTTCGTGGTCGGGTTGATAGTCGCTCGATATGACGCCCATGGAGCCGTCAGCATGGCGTATGACCCAAAGGTCACCGGGCTTGCCGGTTGCGTAACGGGGGACTTCGACAGTTACGTTCTCATGGATGGGCTCACCATAGGGATTGTTGGCATCAGGCTCGGAACGGTGTGTTGCCTTGATGTCAACCCGGATGCCCGGCTTCCAGCGCTTGGGCAATGCGTAGCAGCACATGATGCCGCCTGCGGAATAGGCTCCGATCAGTTCGCCGCCCCCGCTGTTGGCCGGATTTGAGGGGTCGGTGACCGTATAGCGGAATCCCTTGTCCGTATAGTTCACGCCGTGAAGGTTGACTGAAACCTTGCCACCGGTATCACAGCCACCGGCCAGCGGCAGGGCGAGAACGAGCGCCAGCAGAACCCCTCGTTCCATTCGTTTCCCCCAGATCATCATGTCGCCTCCGCCATGATTGGTTTTGCCCATTGCCTTATCGGAAACATGTCGTTCGCAGTCAATATGTTCATGGATGACTTGGCAGCCGGTTAATGAACTCCTCACACCATGTGAGTAGCTCGGCTTCGGGCACCCGTGCTGCATCAGCGGTTCGCATTGCGCTGCAGACCGCCTCGTGAGCCTTGGAGGGGCTGGTCCATACATGGCCGCGATCCTCCAGCAACACGAGAAGGCTATCCGCCTCAGCGTCATCAACCAATAGGGCAAATTGTTCGTCGCTCAGCTTAGGGGGCGCCTCCGGTACCGGCCCGTCCTGGGAGTCGAGTACGATTTTTGACCAATGGCCGGATCTGTCCACGTAGTGCCAAGCGATGGCAGGGCCGTGCAGCGAATGGCGCTGCGGGGGGGTCAAGGCGCGATAAATTCCAGGCAGTCTGCGCGTGTCCGCTATGCGGAAGTGGAAGTACTGGCCACCGGCATCCACTAGACACCACGCCGCCAGGCGGGCCGCTAGTTTCGCCGGAGCTTCTACAGTGATCAAGGCGCTAACCATTGGATATCCGCTGCAAACGCCGAGGAATTCGTCAAGCACAGGCGACGATGGCTGGAACGGCACGAGCATGGGAGAGACATCCTTCGCCTCCTCGGAGCAGCCCGGAAGCGATTCGAAAAGAAGAATGGGCGTGCAGACCTTCGCAATTTTGCGATGCAATCCGGGAATAAAGGCACCGTCCACCAGGAGACTGACGGAATGTTGTCGAGGATGGTCATTTCCCAGTGCTCTTAAAGTCTGGAACCAGTTGTCGTTGAATCGATCAGTCAGCATTATGTATGCTATTGGGGTGGCCGAATCATTCGACGTTGGTGAAGGCCGGCCCGGCGGCCAATGACTTCTTCAGGCATGCCACACAAATCGAGCGAGGAAATGACGGGAGTGGAACCGTCATGCTATCCGGCCCCGTCAGCTTGTGGTTCGCCCCCTTGACGCTGACAGTGCCGGGGCAGTGAATCTCGATGTTCCCATCCTTGAGCCGGATGTAGCCGCCGCCGGAGGTGAGCAGGATTTCCTCCTTGGCGGCGACGATGATCTTGTTTTGGGTGGACGTGACGGTCACATCCTGCTCCCCGGTGACTTCAATTTCTCCCTGCTGCGCCTGCACCTGCACCTTCCCCTGGGCGGCGATGAGTTTGAGGCTGATCTTCTCCCTCACCCCATTGACGAAGAGGCTCACATGCTGCCCCACGTTGGCCAGCCAGCGCCGCCCGGCCGTCAGGTTGACATCCCGCTGCGCCACCTGATCGATATTCGTCCCGGCGGCCATGCTGTGGTTCTGGGGCGTCGTCTGGGCAATCCCCGCCGGCGCGGAAAGCACCAGGATCGGCTGCCGCCCGGATTCCTCCTTCGCCGTCCTTGATTCCCTGTCCGTATTGCTCCCCGCCTCCCAGGCCTTCACTGCCTCGACGTGATGCCTCAGATGCCCTTCCTTGGCGGATGCCTCCCTGGCATTGTCGGAACTGACCTTCTCGGGGCCATGCTCGATCGTATCCGCCAGCTGCCTGGTGGCGACTTCACCGAGACTCCTGGCCAGTTCATACGCCGCCTGCAATTGCCCCTGGGCCCCGTCCCGGGCCAGTTGCCTGCCCCCGGCGTTGGCTTGGGCTTCCGTGGTGATGAACAGGCCCTGGGCCGCCCGCAGGGCCCCCTGGTGGTCGGTCCGGAGCTCGAACCCCTCCCCCCGGGCTTCCCCCTTGCCGTCGGTGCGGGGATGAATCAGGAAACCCTGGTTCAGTTGCGTCTTGCCATGTTCGCTACTGAGCTTGGTGCGGATTTCGCCGGTACTGTCGTCGAAGAGCAGTTCGTTGTAGCGGCTCCCCTTGTACTCCTTGGACTTGTGCCCGGAGAGGGCCTTGTTGGCCGGCAGGCTCCCCGCCCCGCTGAAGGTGGGGGGGCGGTGGCTGCCGTTATAGACCACCCCGGTGACGAGGGGCCGGTCGATGTCCCCCTCGATGAAGTCGATCACCACTTCCTGGCCGATGCGGGGAATGTATTGCGTCCCCCAGGCGGCCCCGGCACTGGGCAGGGCCACCCGCACCCAGGTGGAGGAACGGTCGTCGAAATCCGCCCCGCCCTGGGGATGGTCCTGGGGCCGTTGCCAGTGGAACTGGATCTTGATGCGCCCATGTTCGTCGGTGAAGATCTCTTCGCCCGGGGGGCCGACCACGGTGGCGGTGGTCAGGCCGCCGGCGGTGGGTTTCTGGTGGGTGCTCTGGTGATAGGCGGGGACGACGGGGACGCTCTTTCGCACCACGGTGAAGGTGTTGCGGTAGGGGGGGGTGTTCTGACTGCCTGGCAGGTTGGGCTTCGACAGGCTCAGCCCGAACGGTGAGTTGCCTCCCCCGGTCGGGGTGAGCAAGCTGCCCAGGGTGTTCTGCGCTTCCGGGGTGAGGTTGTTCTCGGCGCTGAAGGCGAGGCCGGTGACGAGGAATTGCCGGTCTTCCGGATCGTCCTGGTCGTGCCGGGGATGGTCGGCGAGTTCGAACCAGGTGCCGGGGACCAGGTGGCGGGCGCTGCCGCCGCCTGCGAAGGTCTTGCCGGCGAGGTCCTTGGCTTGTTGGCGCAGTTCGGCATAGCGGCCGACCTCGTCGGGGGTGCTGCCGTAGTAGCCGGTCTGGGGGTCGTAGTCTTCCAGGGTGGTGGTGAGCGCCTGCTGGGGGTCGCCGCCGGGGTTGCGGGTGGTGTCAGAGGCGGGGAGCCAGGTGCTGCCTTTGTAGTCCCAGGTGGTGAGGGCGACGGCGCCGGACTGGAGGCGGCGCTCCCCGGCCCAGGTGTCGATGGCATCCGCCGTCTCGACGCCGTCGGTGCGGTGGTAGCGGACGGGGGATTCGCCGGCCGCCGGGTGGGTAGTATCGGCGTCCTGGAGGATGAGGGTGTGGAGGATGGGGGCCTCCTGGCCGTCGTCACCGGTGGCCGCGGTGTCGGCTGCGGAGAGCGAGGTGTCGGGGTCGGGGCCGTGGGTGTAGCGCCAGGTGATGCCTTCTTCGGCGAGCAGCCGGGTGATGAAGGCGAGGTCGGATTCGCGGTATTGCAGGGTGTAGGAGCGGATCGGGTAATCCCGGGTGAGGCGGTCGCGGACCTGGAAGGCGGCGGTGAAGGCGGGGTTGCCTGAAATGTGTTCGGCGAGGATGGCCTGGACGATGGCCGGCACCGATTGGTCCTGGAAGACGCGGCTGTTCCTGCGGTGGGCGAGGGTGGCCAGCGCCGGTTCGATGGTGAGGCGGTAGCGGGCGAAGCCGCCGTCGCTGCCGTCGTGGCGGGCGGCGGTGACGAGGCCGGTGAGGAGGCGCGCGCCGCCTTCGGGGAGGAGGAGGGAGATTTCCAGGGGCTGGCCGATGAGGCCCTTGAGTTCGAGGAAGCTATCCGGGGAGAGGCAGTCGAGGTCGTAGCGGTAGTTGCGGGAGAGGGCTTCTTCACCCCTGACCCGGTGGGGGAGGAGGACTTCTTCGGAAAAACCGCTGCCCGCGGCAAAACGCAGCTTGAGGAGGCGGGATCCCTGGCCGAAAAGGGAGACGCCAGCGGCGGCAAGGTCGGCTAGGGGGGAGAACATGGCGGTGTGCGGTTCAGCGGGTTGAAGGGGCGGAATTTTATCAAGACAGCATATGCCGGGCCATTGGGGCTTTGGGCATAGGGCTGCCTGTGAGCGGGAATCATTTGACCGTCACCACCAGCTTGTCCTTGCGCACCTTGAGCTCCACCGCCTGCACTGCCTTGCTTTCTGCCATGTGCGCCAGCACCTGGTCGGAAACCTGGGCGAGAACGGTGTCGGTGATGATGGCCTCCGCGTCGCGGGCGCCGCTGTCGACTTCGGTGCACCGGGCGACGATGAGATCGGCCAGGGCGGCATCGAAGATCAGTTTGGCGCCGTGGTTGGCCAGCAGGCGGCTCTTCACCTTCTCCAGCTTGAGGCCGACGATGAGCCGCATGATGTCGTCCGAGATGGGATAGTAGGGAATGACCGCCAGGCGGCCGAGGAAAGCCGGTTTGAAGGCCCGCTGCAGGCTGGGGCGCAGGAGTTCCCCCAGGTCCTCCGGCGTCGGCGGGCGGCTTTCGCCTTCTACCGTCACACCATGTTCGACGGCGCTCATGACGAGGTCGGTGCCGACGTTGGAGGTGAGGATGATGATGGTGTTCTTGAAATCGACCTCCCGCCCCTCTGCGTCTTCCAGGACGCCTTTGTCGAAAACCTGGAAGAAGAGTTCGAGGACGTCGGGGTGGGCCTTTTCCACTTCGTCGAGCAGGACCACCGAGTAGGGGCGGCGGCGCACGGCTTCGGTCAGCACGCCGCCCTCGCCGTAGCCCACGTAGCCGGGAGGCGAGCCCTTGAGGCCGGAGACGCTGTGGGCTTCCTGGTATTCCGACATGTTGATGGTGATCAGGTTGCGCTCGCCGCCGTAAAGCGTGTCGGCCAGGGCCAGGGCGGTTTCCGTCTTGCCGACGCCGGAGGGGCCGACAAGCAGGAAGACGCCCTTGGGCTTGCCCGGGTCTTCCAGGCTGGCCTTGGCGATCTGGATACGGCGGGCGATGAGGGCGAGGGCATGGCTCTGACCGACGACACGCTGTTCGAGGAGCCGGTGCAGGTTGCGCACGGTATCGATTTCATCGGCCACCATGCCGCCGAGGGGAATGCCGGTCCACCCGGAAATGACCTCGGCGATGGTGGCGCCGTCGACGCATTCGTAGATCAGCGGTTGCACCTGGTGCAGGTCGTGGAGGCGTTGCTGGCTGGCCAGCAGGGCCTGGCGGATTCCGCCATCGCCGTCCTTGGCTTTTCCCTTGCGGGGGGAGGGCTTGGCGTCGCCGGCAGCCGGGGTGGCCAATTGCCCCCGCAGGGTAGTGATTTCCTCGACCAGTTGCTGTTGCTGGGCGAAAGCGGCCTTGTGGACGGCGAGATCCTTGTCCAGCTCCTGGCGGCGGGAGGCAAGTTCCGCCAGCCGTTTGTCGTGGGCGGGGTCCTGCTCCTTCTTGAGGGCCGCGGTTTCGCGGCCGATGTTCTGGATCAGGCGCTCCACGTCTTCGATGGCCGCCGGCTTGCTGGCCCGGGAAAGGGCGACCCGGGCGCAGGCGGTGTCGAGGACGCTGATGGCCTTGTCCGGCAACTGGCGGCCGGTGAGGTAGCGGCTGGAGAGTTTGACGGCGTCGACCACGGCCTCGTCGAGGATGCGCACCTGGTGGTGGGCTTCCATGGCATTGGCGATGCCGCGCAACATCTGGACGGCCGCTTCTTCGGAGGGCTCGTCCACCTTCACCACCTGGAAGCGGCGGGCCAGGGCGGCGTCCTTTTCGAAATATTTCTTGTACTCCGACCAGGTGGTGGCGGCGATGGTGCGCAACTCGCCTCGCGCCAGGGCAGGCTTCAGCAGGTTGGCGGCGTCGTTCTGGCCGGCCTGGCCGCCGGCACCGATGAGGGTATGCGCCTCGTCGATGAAGAGGATGATGGGCTTGAGGCTGGCCTTGACCTCGTCGATGACGGCCCGCAGGCGGTTCTCGAACTCGCCCTTGACGCTGGCACCGGCCTGCAGCAGGCCCAGATCGAGGGTGCGCAGGGTGACGTTCTTGAGCACGTCGGGAACGTCGCCCTCATGGATGCGCAGGGCGAGGCCTTCCACCACCGCTGTCTTGCCGACGCCCGGCTCGCCGGTGAGGATGGGATTGTTCTGGCGGCGGCGCAGGAGGATGTCCACCATCTGGCGAATCTCCCCGTCCCGGCCGAGGACCGGATCAATCTTGCCGGCCCTGGCCTGGGCGGTCAGGTCGATGGTGTATTTTTCGAGGTTCGGCGAGTTTTTCGGGTGGCCGTGGCCCGGGAAGGCCGTATTCCCCTCCTCAGCCTTCGTCTCGCTGGGCTTGCCACTGCCGTTGTGGCGCAGGATGGCGGGCAGGTTGTCCTTGAGGTCGTCCGCGGGCAAGCGCTTGAGAACGGCGCAGGAAGCGGCCAGCAGGCGTTGCAGTTCGTCGTCGCTGACGAGGGCCAGGAGCAGATAGGCGCTGCCCAGATGCTGCGCCCCGTAGTTGACGCTGGCCCCCAGCCAGGCGGCTTCCAGCCAGCGCAGGATGTTGCGCGACAGCACGGGGTTGCGCGTGTTGCCGGTGCGGAAGCGTTCAAGGCTGGCCTGCAGATCCTCGATCAGGCGCCCCGCGTCGATGTGGTAGGCCTTGAGGATGCGCAGCAGGTCACTGTCCGAAGCGCCGATCAGTTCGAGCAGCACGTGCTCGATATCCACCTCGTGGTGGGTGCGCGCCAGGGCAACGTTGGCCGCCGATTCCATGGCCTTGCGGGTCGGGGTGTCGAGCTTGCCGATCAGGGATTTGAGATTGAGGGGCATGGTCGGGCGAGGCCGGGCACTCCGGCTCCGGGAGGGGGGATAAACAGCAAGGGTCGCGAGACGGAATGTCTGCGACCTTGCGGCTATCAGTCGAAGCGGACTTCCACGGCGTGCTTCTTGACGTTCCGGGTGTCGATTCTTACCTGCATGACACCCGGCTGAACACCGAGCACCTGGAGTTCGTCCCGTACGGCAATGGCCCGGGCCACAGCGGCATCGGTGGGATTGGCAACCTGGGTACGGTCGCAGTAGCCGATCAGCGTCACTTTTCCGGCACTCTTGGCGCGATCCGCCAGTTGGGCAAGCTGTTGCCTTGCCTTGTCATCCAGGGCGACCGTCATTTTCTGGAAAGGAACAGTCGATGGGTTGGGTACGATGGCGGCCGGCTTGACAGGGGCTAGCGGAGCCGGCAGGGGCTTGGCATCGGCAGAGGCGGAGGTGGCGGCGGCACTGGTCGGGGCCTGAGCCTCTTCCGGCTTGGGTTGATTGGAGGAGCAGCCGGCAAGTACCAGAATGCCGACCGCCAGGGCGACACGGCCGAGATTGTTGTTCCAAAACATTTTTCGTCCCTAGATCAGGTGTCGTGCGTTTGCAGACGCACTGTTCGGAAAAAAGCCGCAACGGAAAGCCATCGCGGCCTGTCCCCCTTGCGGGAGAGGTGCCTCAGGCGATCGTCTTGTTCGCCGTGAGATCCCAGCCGGCGCTGACGTTGCCGCCGCCGGCACCATCGGCACGTTTCTGCTGGGTGTAGGTCCATTTGATCTTGCCGTAGGAGAGCGATACTGCCTCGCTAGGAAATCCGGATTCCGCGGAAGAGGCGCCGTTTTCGCTGACGGACGAGACAAGCACCTGCTCAAGCCTGATCTCCATGTACTTGACCTTGTCGCCGCCAGCACGGCAGAACTCGATAGTCACTTCCTTGATGTGCTTGCCGGTACAGCAGGCCTCCAGCAGCTTCGGCGTCGCCTTGTCCAACTGGTGCACGAAATTGAAGGTGCCATGGTTGACGCGCTCGGCGGTAGCGCCACCGACGGAACTGGCAGTACTGGAAGCGGGCTGCTCGATGTGGTGGTCGTAGTTGATGACCTCGATCCAATCCTTGTGCTTGTCGTCGCTGGATTCACCGGGAATGCCATCGATCTTGATAAATGCGTCAAATGCCATGAAGAGACTCCGTTTGTTTAGGAACGAACATTATAGTCCAATGTCATTAATAAAAATGCCAAATAAGTGCCTGGCCGCGACTGCCCCAGTCTTGTGAGCAGTTGCCTGTGGCTACCGAGTCGGCTTCGGCAACTCTGCCACCAGACGCAACGAGATCGTCAGCTCGTCCAACTGGAAATGCGGCCGCAGGAAGGCGGCAGCACGGTAAACGCCCGGCTTTCCAGGGACTTCCACAACATCGACCCGGGCTTCCCGCAGGGGATATTTCGCCTTGGCTTCCTGGGAGGCGGAATCGTCGAGCAGGACGTACTGGGCGAGCCAGGTGTTGAGGAAATCCTGGACGTTTTCCCGGGAGGCAAAGCTGCCGATCTTGTCCCGCATGATGGCCTTCATGTAGTGGGCAATGCGGGAGGCCGAGAAAATGTAGGGCAACTGGGACGAAAGCCGAGCGTTGGCGTTGGCGGCATCGGTGTTGTAGGTTTTCGCCTTCTGGGTGGATTGGCCGCCGAAGAAGGCAGCGTAGTCCGTGTTTTTGCAATGGACCAGGGAGATGAAGCCGAGGTCCGAAAGCAGCTTCTCGTTGCGGTCGGTGATCGCCACTTCCGTCGGACACTTGAGGGCGATCTCCCCGTCGTCGGTGCGGAAGGTGTGGGTAGGCAGCCCTTCTACCAGGCCACCGCCCTCGACGCCGCGGATGGCCGCCAGCCAGCCATACTTGGCAAAGGCGTCGGTGAGTCGGGCACCAAAGGCGTAGGCGGCATTGGCCCACAGGTACTTGGAATGGTCGGAGCCATCCACGTCCTCCTCGAAGTTGAATTCCTCCAGGGGAACGGTTTCCCGACCATAAGGCAGGCGGCCCAGCACGTGGGGCAGAACCAGGCCGACGTAGCGGGAATCCTCGGATTCGCGGAAGGATTTCCACTTGGTGTATTCGACGGTGTCGAAGATTTTGGAGAGGTCCCGGGGCTTGCCGATGTCGGTGAAGCTGTCGAGGCCGAACAAGGTGGGTGCCGCTGCCGTGATCAGCGGGGCATGGGCTGAGGCGGCGACGTGGGACAACTCGTCGAGGAGATAGAAATCCTCGGGATGACGGGAGAACTCGAAATCGCCGATGAGGCCTGCGTAAGGGGCGCCGCCGAAGGTGCCGTATTCTTCTTCGTAGATCTTCTTGAAGAGAGCGCTCTGGTCGAATTCGGGCGAGGTCCGGAAGTCTTTCACCAGATCTTTCTTGCTGGCGTTCAGCATGCGGATCTTGAGCATGGGACTGGTCTCGGACTGCGTCACCAGGTATTTCAGGCCGCGCCACGAAGCTTCCAGCTTCTGGAACTCCGGGTGGTGCATGATGGCGTTCACCTGATCGGAAAGCAGCTGGTCGAGTTCGGCGATGCGTAGATCGATGCTGGCCGCCAGATCCTTGGACAGGGTGACGGTGCCGGCCAGAACCTCGTCTACCAGTTCACCAATCTGGTCCCGGGCAATGAGCCGTTCGTTATCGTTGACCGCCACCTTGCTCTGATCGACGATCTGGTCGAGGAGGCTGAGCCCCTCGGTCGCTTCGGGAGCTTCCAGGACCCCCATTTCCATTTCCGCTGCCATGGCTCAGGCCCCTTTCTTGGAACGGGCGGCACCGATCTTCTTGAGCTTCTCGGTGTCGCGAACGATGCTTTCCAGCAATTCCTCGAACTTGTCGTTGCCGCTGATCTTGTTGCGCAGGTCGGAGAGGCGGGTGCGGACCTCGAGGAGCTGCTTCAGGGGCTCAACCTGGTCCACGACGCTCTGGGGCTCGAAATCGGCCAGTTTGGCGAAATTGAGTTCCATGCCCAACTGCGTGCCGTCCTTCTTAAGTTCGTTGTCGACGCGGATGGCAAGACGCGGGGCAACGCCCTTGAGCACGTCGTCGAAGTTGTCGCGGTCGACCTCCACGAATTTGCGATCCTTGAGCTTGGGTAGCGGTGTTTTCGGCTGGCCGCTGTAGTCGCCAAGGACGCCGAGGACAAACGGCAGCTCCTTGGTCTCGATGGCGTCGCCGATCTCGACGTCATAGGTGATCTGCACCCGGGGCGGGCGCACCCGTGACAATTTCTTCTGCGTACTTTCCTTGGCCATGTGCCTATCCTTTCAAGATGCTCGAGCTACGGTTACCGGGTTCATCAACCACGTGATCTAAATATTGCGTGCCAGCTGCCGGCCCATATCGCCGAGGAAGCTGCAGAGCGCCGCCAGCCGGCAATCCGGGTCGGCGAGAATGCGGCCAAGGGCGTAGGCCGATTCGGCATACATGCGGTGGCTCTTCCAGGCGTCGTTTTCGGTGCCGAGGTCGAGAAGCATCGCCGGTTCGATAGGCGCGCCCAGCAGGACGGCGGCGAAGCTGTCGGGAATGCGGCCGACGGTGGCCACCAGTTGGGCGCCGATGTTCGGGCGGCGTACCAGCAGGTAACTGCCCCGCCAGGGCTGGCCGATTCCCGCCCCCGACCACAGAGCCGCCAAGATGGACAGCCAGGTGCTGGCCATGAGGGCTTGTTCGCCCTTGTGACTGGAGAGCGGAAGGAGAATCAACTGATTGGTGGAGCGGTGATCGAAGCGGCGCAGATAGGCTTGATAGAAGCCGGCGTTGAGCACCGCCTGGGACAGGGGGGCCGGGCACGGGCCGGCGGCCAGGAGGTCAGCCATGCGGTGTGCCGGCTGGGTTTCCAGGAAGCGGGCCACGACGCTGCCGGCCAGTTCCAGGTCCTCGGCGGCAGCATCCTGGGAGCGCAGGCTCGATTCGAGAAACTGCCGGCAGGAGAGCGCCTCGACGGAATTGTCGACGGCGTTCACCACCTGTTCCCGCAGTCCATCGAAGAAGACCTCGTAGGCGATGGGCGACACCGCCAGGTAGTTCTCAACGCTCTCCCGGGGCAGAATGGCCGCAGCGACCAGGGGGTAGCGACGGCCGGCCTGGTCCTGGCTGGGCATGAGGGCGCCGATCATGACGTGGCGCTGGTCCTGGGAGATGTACTGGAAATCGACCGGCTCCGCGCCATCCCCCGGGGGCTCCTGGCGCTCGCAGGCCTGCTGGATGAGCTGGTCGAACTCCAGGGCCACGGGATGGGTGGCGTTGACGCGGACAAAATCGGGCCGGTTGGGCAGCTTGCCGAACAGGGCGTAGCTGGCGGCAGCCTGCGACTCGGTACGATTGAAAGGCAGGACCAGCATTCAGTTTCCTCGGACGATGATTTTTTCGGGCAGCCCCAGGCGGCGCAGGCTTGACAGGGAAAGAGGATTGGCCCCGCTAACGTGGCGGAAATTGAAGCGGACCACGTCGCCCTCGCCCTCGCCAACGGCGGTGCGCTGCAGGGCTCCCGGTGCCGCCGCGAAACGCCATTCCAGTTGGGCCGTGTTGTCGCCATGCTCGTCGATGCGGGCTTGGGCCAGCAGGCGCATGAGCCCCAGACGGCCGCCGAAGTTGGCGACCGAGGTGGGCGCGCCGGCGAAGGACACCACCTGGATGCGGGCGCCCTGGGCCGTATTGGCGGGGGCATTCGGCCACGTGAAGCCGACCCAGGGCTGCGGGCCATTGCGGTAGCGCAGCACCTGGCCGTCAACCTCGATGACGATTTCGCTCAGGCCAGGGGTCGGCACCGCCTGCAGCTCGAACCGGGCGCCGTCACCCTCCTGCAGTACCGCATTGCCGGCTGCGCTCAGGCGGGTGACACCGCCCAGGAAGGCGGGGTTGAAGCTGAGGCCGAGGTTGGCCCAGGTGCGGGGCACCAGTTGCTCGCCCCGCTTCGTCACCAGACCAGCCAACTGCTTGTCCACAAAACGGGGCAGGATGCCCTCGCCAGGCTTGAGAAACTTGGCGATTTCGGCCATCGATGCCTCGTTGGCCGAATCGGCGAAGGGGTACTTGCCGGCAAGGAGACGCCAATGGGCCATTACCTCCGCCTGCCAGGCCCGGTTGATCTCTTGCTCGACATGCGGGATGAGGGTGGCGTAGGCCTGGATTAAGGGGCGCACGAGGAGCGGGCGAACCACTTCCCGGGCTTCGTCGGAAGCATTGGCCAGGAGGGTGCCGTCCACCAGGGCCAGGGCCTCGGCATATTCCGAGCCGCTGGCACTCAGGGTCGCCTGCATCAACTGGCGGGCCGGGATGCCGGGCTCCGGATTGGCCGCGATCTGGGCCATTCTGCCCTTGAGCTTGGCCAGCATGTCGAGATAGGCCGACAGGGGCATGCGCCCGCCGTCTCCGCCCGCGGTCAGCGCCGCCAGAAGGCCGAACCTGCCGCCCACCTCGCCAAATTGGGTCGGCGCCGCCGGCACCGGCGCCGGAGTGTTGCTGCCCAGGACCAGCTTTTCCGTGCGCTCGATGACCGAGTTCCTGGCGCTTTCGATGGATTTGCCGAGCTGGGATGGATTGTCCCAGGCGGTTTCGTAGGCGGCCTTGGCGAGGATAAGCTTTAAGGCCGAGTTCTGGGCGTCGGACAGCTTGCCGAGGGCCTGGGCGGCGTTTTCAAGAGACCCGAAGTCCTGCACTGCCACCCCTTGCAGGAATTTCTTCCATTCCCGGGCATATTCTGCCTTGTATAAGGCTTCCAGCTCCTGGCGGCTGCGCTCGGTGTTGCCGTCCTTGCCCAGATTTTCCAGGGAGGATGAAGCGAGAACCCAGTCCTCACCCTTGATCTCCCCCTTGCTGGCCTCGTTGATGGCGGAGCGGAAGTATTTTTCCCAGGCCTCGCGGGTAAAAGCTCCGGGCAGGGATGCGCTGCCGGCGACCAGGTCGAGGTCGCGACTGTTCAGCATGCGGCCAACGGTCATGGGGGCGAACTGGGTGTTGGCGCGCGCCTTCAGTTCGTTGTACACCCGCTCGGTGGTGGAGAGGCGGCGGAAAGCGCCGCGCAGAGTCTCGCGGCTCTGGCCTATCAGGTCTTCGCGGTTCTCTATGAGGGGCAGATCCCGCTCGCCGATCTGGGAGACATAGAAGGCCACCACCCGTTCCGCCAGACGATTGATCTCCTCGGGGTTGCCCTTGCCCCGGTGGGCACTCAGCCAGGGGTGCCAGTACTTGGGGATCTGGTCGGAAAGATGGGAAATCTCCATGCGCTCCTTCTGCTTGAGCATAAGGTAGGTTTTCAGCGCGTTGTAACCATCTTCCAGTCGGTTGCCGTCGGCGGGTACCGCCGACGAGGCGGGGATGGTTTCCGCCACCCGGCGGAAGGAGCCGCCTGCCGCGGCGAACGGCGGGATGCCGTCGGGGCGGTAGAGGGCGTGGCCGGTCAGGGGGTGCAACGGCTGGGCGGTCTGATAGCCGATGGGAATGATCGGCAGCGCACCGCCGGACGGTTTCGGCGCCGGTTTCGGGGCGGCCTTGGGCGGATCCGCCGGCTTGGCTGGCGCCGCGGGGGGCGGCACGCTGCCGCGCAGGCCGCCCAGGGTTTGTTCCAGGGCCGCCTTGACCGGCACCAGCATGAGGTCGCGGACGCCGGTGAAATATTCCTGGCGTAGCGCCCTTTCCACGGCCTCGCCCTGGTAGAGGCCGAGGCCGAGCTTGAGGGGATGTCCCTCCTGCCGGTATTGATAGAGCTGCTCGATGCGCAGTTGCAGGATCTGCAGCGCTTTCAGTCGGTCGCTCAGTTCTCCGGTTTCGGCCAGTTTGCGGGCGACGAGGAGTTCTTCCTCGGCGCTGGCGATCAATTTCTGGTTCCCGACGAAGGACCAGGTCAGTCCACCTGCCAGGAGCGCCAGCATGCACAGGCCGGCCACCATGCCGGCAAGGCGGTAGCGGCTGCCGGTGGGTTTCAGCTGTTGGGTGATCAGGTGTCGATCCGGGAAGATGATGTCTTTGAACAGGGTCCGCAGGAAAAAGCTGTTCGAGGCCGGGGGCTGTGCGGTTTCGAAGCCCCATTTCGCCAGGTCGAAGACATTGGAGACACGGTTGCCGGCGGCAAGGCGCGGATTGCCTTCCTGCAGGGCGCTGGTGAAGTAGAAACCGCGCAGCAGGGGTTTGCTGTGGTAAGGATCGTCCTGAAAAAGGAGTTCGACGAACTTGCACACGGCTTCCCGCATGGCGTTGAACTCGATGGGGAAGGCGAAGAGGGAAGGGCGTGAGACATTCCCCCGGTTGTTGGCCAGTTTGTCGAAGCCCATCTGGACAAGGCCCCGGTGCAGGGCGTCGAACTGCTGGCCGACGACGCGCACGGCGTCGAACTCGCTGCCCTGGTCGTGGGAGAGGGTCGCCCCCCAGACGCCCTGGCGCTCCTCTTCCGGCATGTCTTCGAAAAACTGGGCAAAGCCGCCGAGCAGATCGATCTTGGTGAATACCAGGTAGATGGGCACCTTGATGCCGAAGACGTCGTCGATCTCGTTGATGCGTTCGCGCACCTGGCGGGCATAGACCAAGAATTGCTCGCTCTTGTGCTGCACCAGTTCGGGGAAGCTGATGGCGACGAGAATGCCGTTGACCGGGGCCTTGGGGCGGTACTTCTTGAGCAACTTGAGAAATTCCAGCCACTCGGGGCGGTCATCGCGCTGGGTGGAGTAGCGCCCGGCGGTGTCGAGGAGCACCCCCTCGGTGGTAAAGAACCAGTCGCAGTTACGGGTACCGCCCACGCCCTGCACAGCCTGCTTGTCCCCGAAGGGGAAATCGAGGCCGGAATGGAGGATGGCGCTGCTCTTGCCGGCAGCCGGGTGGCCGATGATCATGTACCAGGGCAGTTCGTAGAGGGCAGCCCTGCGGCTGACCTTGCCCAGTTGGGAAGCCTTTAGGGTGTCGATGGCGCCAAGGAGGCGCTGGCGGAGTTGGGCCACATCCCGTCGCTGCTCGGCACTGGCCCCGATCACCGCCTCGTCAGTCTGCCGCCGCAGCACCTTCTCCAGAAGGCTGCCGGCCCGGTCGGTGACCAGCCTGCCGATGAGAAGGGCCAGAACCCACAGCAGCATGACGCCGACAATCCAGACCAGCCGGACCTCCTGGCTGGTTAGCCCGACAAAGGGCCCAACCAGCCATATGAGGCCGATGAGGATCAGGAATCCCAGGGCCGACGCCAGTTTCGCGTTACGCAACAACTTCCACATCACTCTTTCCTCGGCTTCATGTCTTCCAGGCGGGCGGCCACCTGCCGTTCATCTCGCGCTTGAGCGCCCAAGGGTGGCCACCGATTCGGTTACTTCCAGGTGCCCGTAATCCTTGAACCACCAGCGCCCGCCCCACGTCAGACCGGCGCGTTCCGCCTCCTCGCCCAGGGCGATGTAAGCCTGCATGGCCCAGGGATCCCGTTCGGAAATCACCAGGCGACCGTCGCGTAGGGGCGCCAAGTCGGCGGCGAAGCCATACTGATGCTTGCTCTGGAATGCCCGGGCACTGGTAATGTGATTGCCTAGGTCGGCCAGCTTGTCCTGCCGTTCCGGGCTCCGGTAGCCCTCCAGGAGGGCAAAGGGGTAACCCCGCTCGCGCAGGCGGGAAAGCACCTGCAGGACCATCTGTGTGAAGCGCGGGTTGAGCTTGTTCCAGTCCCGGTCGGCGCTATCTAGGGCGGGCCGGTCGCTGCCGATGAAGAGAGAGGGCGGCAGGGCAGGCGGAGGCACCAGTCGTTCCGGATTGAGGGCGGCTTGAATGTGCGCCTGGCGCTCCAGTTCCTGGGCGGAAAGAGGGTCGGGGGCAATGATCGCGGAGAGTGACAGCACGCCCCCCACGACACCGCCGCCGACGAGGGCCGTGAGGGCGAGGCCACGGAGAAAGTATCGGGGCAGGCCCAATCTCGCCAACCCTCCGGTTCGGGTTGGCGCGCATGTCTGACCACCGTGGCTGGAGGCGGCCTGTCGCTCGAGTGTGGGAAACGGGGCTACAAAATAGCGCCAACCGACCCAGCTCAACAGAAAGAGCATGGCTCCCAAAGCGGATAGCAGCCCCGCGAACGCCAGACCATCCATCAACCGGAACCTCTTGTTTGCGCAACATTTCCGCCGCTCATTTCGAATGCCATGGTTGTTTATTGTTTGAAAAGTGCACTGTGTGCAGTAAAAAAATGCAGCACGTTATCACAGTGATGTTTTTAGTCAATTTGACTTTAGTCCTAGGTAGTCAAAAATAACAACGATTGTTGATGGTTTTACTCGATAACACACTGCAAAATGACCAAAAACTTCTGATAAGACAGAAAAATTATTGGATAATCTCAAAAATTCGCAGGAGATCCTGGGTATGTATCACTTAAATCATAAAACCAACGGCGTATATTCATTTAGTATTACTCGTTGTATTTTTCTGCATGCATCATTGATAGTGGCAGCCCTTCTTGGAGGCTGCTCGTCGGCACAAAAGTCCTATGGAATCAGGGGTGATGGCGACCCTGTCCTGAATCGAGACGTAAACGGAAAATCGCTTTCCGTCGTCGTTCGCATCTATCAGCTGCGCGATATCCGGGAATTCTCGAGACTCACCTTCGACACGCTGGCCGACGGTCGCCCCGAGACGGAATTGCTCGGCCAGGCCCTGCTTGACCAGACTGATGCAGTAATCGTCCCCGGTGGAACCTACACCAGCACCGAGAAACTGCACGACGAGACCCGCTTTGTCGGCATCGTCGGCCTTTTTCGGCGCCCGGATACCTATTACTGGCGGCAGCTTGTTGAGGCCGACACAATCCGCAGCCAGGGCCTGAATTTCAGGGTCCAGGACTGCTACATTGCCGTGAACGGAGCCAAGCTGGTTTCCCTTCCGGGACAGCCCGCCAACGCTCGACCCGAATGCGGCATGGCCAACCCGCCGGTTGCGCGCCCGGCCACGCGCCCGGCGGCGCCGGCGATGCAGCAAGCACAACAGCCACAGCCGTACCCTGTGGCACCCCGCCAGCAGCCCCAGCCCTATTCCCAGGCGCCACAACCCTATCCGCAGCAAGGTGTGGCGCCCAACCCGGGGCCGCAACGCAGTTGGCTACCTCAGGGCATGCCTGAAGTGAACGTCAACGCCAATACGCCACTGGCGCCCGCCAATGTGCGATTTGGCAGCGGCGGCGTCAGCTCGGTCACTATCGGCGAGCAGGCCCCGGCGGCGGCGCAAGGCTATCCGCCGCCGCAAACGCAGCCCTACTATGGCCAGCCGTACCAGGGGCAGCCGTACTACGGCCAGCCCGCCCCACCGCAGCCTTACCCAGCTCAGAACCCTTACGCCGCGCCGCGCTACTGAACGCCATGTCCGCTTGCAGTCGCATTCTCTGGGGGGAAGGGCTCTTCCTCCGCCCACAACACTTCCAGCAACAGGCTCTCTTCCACGAAGCCGCCGTAGGCCAGGCGCTGCGCCAGGTTCACGGTTACCCGTGGGGCGTGCGCCGTGTCGCCATCGATGCCGACGCCCTGCGTGGCGGCCAGATCCGCCTCGATGTTCTTGAAGTCGTGTTCCGGGATGGTATCCAGGTGGAAGCGCCCAATCGCAATCCCCTGCCGCTTGCCAGGAATCTCGCGGACATTCCCAAGGTCGGCTCCCCAACCGTGGTCTACGCCTGCCTGCCGGTACTAAACGCCTTCGGCGGCAACTGTGCCGCAGATGCCGACGCGGCGGCCAGACCACCGCGCTATTTGCTCGCCCGGGAGATGGTGCCGGACCTGTTTACCAACGCCCTCGAGGCCGAACTCACGACGCTCCATGCCAACGTTCGCCTGATGGTCGAGGAAGAGAACCGCGACGGCCACGCCTGTGTCGCCATCGCCCGTATCGTGCGCAACACGAGCGGCAACTGGGAGCAGGTCCCGGGATTCGTCCCCCCCTTGGTGGAAATTGCCGGCAGCGCCCATCTGGCCACGCAGACCCGTCGTCTCCTCGATATCCTGCAAGCCAAGAGCCAGGCCCTGGCCGCCAATCATCGGGAGCGGGTGAAGAGCGTGGTGGAGTATGGCACTTCGGACATTGCTTCCTTCTGGCTGTTGCACACGGTAAACCGCACCTTCCCCCTGCTCAGCCATTACGCCGCGATGCCCATCCATCCGGAATCCCTTTACCGTCTGCTGGCCCAGTTCTGCGGCGAACTGCTGACCTTCTCGTCGGAACTCACCCTGGCCGACATCCCGGCCTATGATCACGAACGCCTGTCTGCCGTCTTCGACCGCCTCGACAACCTGATTCGCGAATTGCTCGAAACCGTGGTGTCGAACCGCTATGCGCTCATACCCCTGGCCAACACCAAGCCGTCGTTCTTCGTGGGACGGCTGGACAGCGAACGCCTGGTCGAGAACGTGGACTACTACCTGTCCATTTCCAGCGAGCGGCCGACCGCCGAGATCCTGGAAATGGTGCCCCTCAAGCTCAAGGCCGGCTCAGCTGATGACGTGGAGAAGATTCTCAACTCCGCCCTGCCCGGCGTACGTCTGGTGCATGCCACGCAAACGCCGGCGGCGTTGCCCGTACGGGTGGGCAACCACTACTTCATCCTCGAACCCCAGGGCCAGATCTTCGAGCGCATGAAGAAGGCCCGCAGCATATGCATCTATGTTCCCCAGGCACTGCTCGACCTGAAACTCGAGCTTTACGCCGTCTTCCGCTGACCAGGACATCTCCATGACGACCGCTACCCTTGCCGCCCCCGCCTTGTCGCCGGCGCCGACTGCAACATCCTATGCCAAGACCCTGCAGGAACTGCTGGAAGACGGCATCTACCTGCTCTTCCTCCTGCGTAACGGCAACTCACCCAACTCCTTGGCCGAGTTCAACAAGCGCGTGGACCAGTTCCTCGCGCAATTCGAGAGCAACGCCCGCAACCTGGGCAAGCCGGCGGCCGCGATCAGCGAAGCCAAGTACGCCTTCTGCGCCCTCATGGACGAAATCGTCCTTTCCTCGGACTTCCCGATTCGCGAGGACTGGGAGCGGGCGCCCCTGCAGTTGCGTCTCTTCGGCGAGCATCTGGCTGGCGAGCGCTTCTTCGACAAGCTGGAATCCCTGCGCATGGATCCGGTGGCCAACCTGGAACTGCTGGAGGTGTTCTATACCTGTCTCCTCCTGGGCTTCCAGGGCAAGTACCTGCTGGAAGGCAGTGAGAAGCTGAGTTACCTGATCAGCCGCCTCGGCCAGGAAATCACCCATGCCCGCGGCGGTCGCGCCGACTTCGCCCCCAACTGGAAGCTGCCCCAGCGCCTCCAGCAATACGTGCGCAACGAGTTGCCCCTGTGGCTATTCTTCGCATTGCTTGCGGTGGTGGCGACGGCCCTGTTCTTCGCCTTTCAATGGTTCCTGCAGGGCGAAAGCGCGGATCTCGCCCAGACACAGGCACGGCCGGCCATCACGGTCCCGGCGACGGGCGCCGCTCCCGGACCGGAAGATAAACCGAGGACATCCATCTAGGCTTTTCGGAGAGCAGTCCATGCGTCACGAGCGTCACCGGCTCCTCATCGTGCCGTCGGTGTTCGACCGGCTGCTCGACGACCATCCTCGGGAGCCGGTCGAAGACCCGCGGCAGCAGGCCTTCGACCTCAACGATCTGAAGCGCTCGGTGGCCCGGGATCTGGAGGCGCTGCTTAATTCGCGCAGCGTGGATCTGGAGCAGGACATCGAACGCTTTCCCCAGTCACGCCAGTCGGTCATCGACTTCGGCATCACGGATCTCTCAAGCCTCAGTCTGCTCGACCCGGGGGACCGCGCCTATCTGCGGGACAAGATACGCCTTGCCGTCGAGCGCCATGAGCCCCGCCTGGAGCGGGTCCGCGTCAGCCTGGATGCCCCTGCCGGCAGCGAACGCATGTTGCGCTTCCGGGTGGACGCCTTGCTCAAGGTCTTGCCCGCGCGGCCACCGGTAAGCTTCGACGCCACGCTGCAACTGTCCTCCAATTCCTGCCATGTCCGGGAGAACTGAATGCTGAAGGAACTCCTCCCCTACTACGAGCGGGAATTGACCTACCTGCGCGAGTTGTCCGGCGAGTTCGCCCAGCGCTACCCGAAGATCGCCCGCCGCCTGCTGCTCGACGGCAACCAGAGCGAAGATCCCCACGTCGAGCGCATCATTGAGGGCTTCGCCTTCCTCGCTGCCCGCATCCACCGCAAACTCGACAACGAGTTCCCGGAGATCACGGAAGCTTTCTTCCAGATTCTCTACCCCCACTACACCCAGCCCTTCCCGTCGTGCACCATCCTGCAGCTGGAAACGGACCCGGGGACCCCGGAGATCACCCGCAAGACCACGGTGCCCCGCCACCACGCAGCGCTGTCACCGGCCGTTGGCGGTGTGCCCTGCCAGTTCCGCACGGCCTATCCCGTAGACTTGTGGCCCCTCGGCATCAGCGCTGCCCGCCTGCAGCAGACCCAGAACTCCGAATACCTGCGTCGCCTCTGCCCGGAGGCCGCCGCCGCCATCACCCTCGAGCTGGAAACCTACGCCGGCCTGCCCATGGGCAAGATCGGCCTCGACCGCCTGCGCTTCTTCCTCGATGGCGATCCCGGGCTGATGGCCCTCCTGTACGGACTGCTGACCATGGGCACGCTGCAGGTAAGGGTCTCCGACGGCAGCGACGACCCCAGCCACGTGGCCGTTTTCCCTGCCGACAATCTGGTTCCGATCGGCTTTGCCGACGACGAGGCCCTCCTCGACCACGACAACCGCAGCTTTGCCGGCTATCGGCTACTGAGCGAATACTTCGCCTTCCCCGACAAGTTCCTCTTCGTGGACCTGACCGGGCTCGATCACCCGGCCCTCCAGCATCCGGGAGGCACGCTGCGCATCCAGATCTTCCTGCGCCGCTTCCCCGACAGCGAACGCTACAACCGTCTCGCCCAGAGCTTGTCGCCCGGCAATTTCCGGCTCGGCTGCACGCCGGCGGTCAACCTCTTCCGGCGCGCGGGCGACCCCATCCGCATCAGCCACCAGCGCACCACCTATCCGGTGCTCCCCGACGGCCGTCGGCCCCGGGCCTTCGAAGTCATCGCCATCGACGCCGTCGCCTGCGTCGAGAAGAACGAGGCCGGGGAAGCGGCCCGCACCGTGCCGCCCTTCTATTCCATCCAGCACCACGGCCGTGCCGAGGAACAGCGCTTCTATTGGTACGCCACGCGGGAGCCGGCCGTGCATGAAAACGACGCCGGCACCGACGTCGAGATCGCTTTCGTGGACAGTCAGTTCACGCCCCACCGGCCGGCCCTGGAGGTCCTCTCCCTCGACCTGACCTGCAGCAACCGCGATCTGCCCGAGCAGATTCCTTTCGGTGGCAGCAGCAGCGCCACCCATGCCGATTTCAGCCTGCCCCGGTTTGCCGTGGTCAAGCGCGTGCGCCCCCTGCGCAAGCCCACCGCCAGCCTGCGGGCGCCTGCCAAAGCCGGCCTGCAGTGGCGCCTAATCTCCCACCTGTCCCTCAATCACCTATCCATCGTCAGCCAGGGCAAGGAGGCGCTTCAGGAAATGCTTACCCTGTACAACCACAACCAATCGCAGACGGCAGCCCGCCATATCCAGGGCATCGTCGCCATCGAGAGCCGGCCGGCAACGACCCGCATCGCCAGTCGCCACTTTTCCGGCTTCGCCCGCGGCATCGACGTCACCCTCACCCTCGACGAAAACGCCTTTGTCGGCAGCGGCATGATGCTCTTCGGCGCCATTCTCGAACGCTTCTTCGCCCTCTACTGTGGTCCCAACAATTTCACCCGCCTGACGCTGCGTAGCAAGCAGCAGGACCAGGAGATCGCCCAATGGCCAGCCCGAGTCGGCGCCGCCATCGTTCTCTAGACGCCGAACTGCTAGCCGAAGGGCCCCGCTTCCGCTTTTTCCAGGCGGTGCGGCTCCTGGCGTTGGGTGCCGGCGGCGCCGGTGCGAAGGCTCCGGTTCCACGGGGGCTGCGCTTTGCGTCGCCCCTCTCCCTTGGTTTTCCCGCCAGCGAGATTACCGGCATCGCCCTGCGCGAGGAGCGCTTCCCAGCCGGGCAACCGGCAGCGGAGGACGGGCCCGCCCTGCAGATGACCGTTGGCTTTCTCGGCTTGACCGGGCCTTCCGGCACCCTGCCAGTGCCCTATACCGAGTTGCTCATCGAGCGGCGCAACCATTTCCGCGACACCGCCGGCCACCAGTTCCTCGATCTTTTCACCCATCGCGCCACCGCCCTCTTCTACGAAGCCTGGCGCAAGCACCGTTTCTACCTGCCCTACGAGGCCGGCGAAACTGACGGCTTCTCCCGCCATCTGCTCGACCTCGTAGGCGTCGGCCTGCGTCATCTGCAGCATCGGCTGGAGCAATGCGGCGGCGGCATCCCCGACCGCTTCCTCATCCACTATGCCGGCCTGCTCTCCCAGAAACCCATGTCAGCAGCCAATATTGCCGCCGTGGTACGGGGCTATTTCGGCGTAGCGGCGGAGCTGGAACAGTTCGTCGGACAATGGATGCTCCTGCCCATCGGAGAGCAGAGTGCCCTCGGGGGTTCCGCCTGCGTACTGGGCGAAGATGCTGTCGCCGGCGAGCGCCAGTGGGACCGCCAAACCAAGGTCCGTCTCCGCCTGGGGCCCCTCGAGCGTGCCGCCTTCGCCGGATTTATGCCCGGCCAGTCTGGTCTGGCGGCACTGAGGGAACTCGTCCAGTTCTGTGTCGGCTTCACCCTGGATTGCGACGTCGCCCTCGTCTTGCGCCGGGAAGACATCCCGGACCCGGTTCTGGCCTGCGGGGATGTCATGGCCCCCCGTCTCGGCTACAACCTCTGGCTAAATACCTTACGCCCCGGCGAGGATGCCGCAGACGTACAGTTCGCCCTGCTCGACGGAGGCCGGCTCCAATAGCTATTCAATGGACCGTACACACCATGCACGGATCGAACGACCTGACCACGTGCTGAACCGTCGGCGGCGCGCCTTCGCCGGCGGGTAGGCCGACGAGGGCCTGTTCCAGGGCGCCGGGGCGGCCTGCGGTGTCGCGGGGGGCGAAATTCCAGGTGGTGGGGGCGATGATCTGGTAGCGCTCGATGCGGCCGCGTTTCACCGACAGCCAGTGACCCAGGCTGCCGCGGGCGGCTTCGACGAGACCGGCGCCCTGGCCCTCGTCGGGGAAGGGGCCGTGAGCGCAGAAGGGGTCGCCGGGAACCAGTTCCTTCACCCATTGCTCCATGGCGGGAACGACCGTGGCCAGTTCCACCATGCGGGCGGCTATGCGGGCGGTGACGCTGCCGCCGTGGCGGGCGACGAGGTCGCGCAGCAGGGGCTGGCCGGCCGCCGCCTGGCGGGCGAGGGCGCCCACTTCCATGACGGCACCGTCGAGGCGGGGCGCCTTGCACCAGGTGTAGGCGTCTGGCTTGTCGGCGGCGACCACCGTCTGGCCCTGGGCGGGATGGCGGGGTTCGCCGTCGGCCAGCCAGGCGTGGCGGGCATCTTCGCTGATGGCCCCGGGGCACAGGGGTTGCGTTTCGCCGCCGGGCTGCCAGGCGCCAGCGGGAAAGATGTCGTAGGCGCCGTAGGAGAGGAAGCGGTCTTCGGCCCGGCCGGTGCGCTCCAGTCCCAGGTCTGCGGCGGCGGCGAGAAAGAGGGGAAAATCCCCCCCCCGGCCGGCGGCCCAGGCGGCGAGGGCGTCGGCAGAATCGAGCGCGGCCACGGCCTCCAGGCTGTCCCCCAGCAGCGTCTCTTCCAGGAAGGTGCGGAAGACGCGCAGCAGGGCGAGGATGCGGATGCGTTCGGCGGCGGTCATGGCGCGGGTGCTGCCGCCGGGCTGCAGGGCCAGGGTATGGGGCCACTTGCCGGCGAGGAAGCCCATCAGCTTGAGGAAATTGGCACGGGCCGGCAGGACGTCCGCTGCCGCCGTGCCCTTCACTGCCTGGAAGCGGGCGGCGGCGGCCGCGTGCCAGGGGCGCCCGGCATAGGCGCCGCGAGCGAAGTCGGGCATGAAGAAGAGGTAGAAATGGGTCAGGTGGTCGGCCAGATTCTCGGTGGCCTGGATGAGACGGTGGGCCAGACGGCCGTTGGGGGTCGGCGCGATGCCGGCGAAATCCGCCAGGGCGGCGGCCGCCGCCGCCGACTGGGAAACCGAGCAGATGCCGCAGATGCGGGGCACCACCACCAGTGCGTCGAGGGGCACCCGCCCTACCAGCACCTGCTCGAAGCCGCGGAAGAGGGGCGAATTGACCCGGGCGGCAGCAATACGGCCGTCTTCCAGGTCGAGGCTGATCTCCAGATCCCCTTCGACGCGGTTGAAGGGGCCGACGACGATTCTCTTGCTCACTTCAGACCTGTTTTCTTGATGGCGGGATGGACGACGGTGTGGTCTTCCACGGCGTTCTCACGCACCCGCTTGGGGGTGGCGGACTTGGACAGGGCGGCCAGGGCGACGAACCAGGCCTTGGGCATGTCGGTGGGCAGGCCGATGGGGATGCCCGCCACCTTGGGGGTTTCCTGGAAGGGATGGCCGGGCTGCTCGAAGCCCGGCTCGGTGCAGGAAATGCAGGCGTAGCCGCCGCGCAGGCAGGAGCCGGCGCCGTTCCAGGTGCGCACGTTGCAGTCGGCGTGGGCCTGGGTGCCCTTGCAGCCCATGTTTTCCATGAGGCAGCCGAGGTCCGAGGGCTTCACGGCGCTGGCCTTGAATTCGTAATACTCGTTGCGGGTGCAGCCGTGGTGCACCAGTTGGTCGGCGTAGAGGAGCGGGCGCTTGAGGTCGTCCACATCGCTGCGGGAAAGGCCCTCCAGGGCGAGCTTTTCCAGGGTATCCACCACCCAGCCGGGGTGCACCGGGCAGCCGGCGATGTTGACCACCGGCAGGCCCGAGCCGGTGCGGTATTCGGCGCCCAGCAGGCCGCCCGCCTCGTCGTTCTCGTATTGCAGGCCGCAGGCTTCCAGGGGGTTGCCCGGAGTGCTCGCCGAAAAGCCGCCGAAGGCCGAGCAGGAGCCGATGGCGAAGACCCAGCGGGCGCGCCTGGCAAGCCGCTCGACCCATTCGGTGAGGGGCCGGCCGCTGCCGGCCATGAGGTGGAACTTGCCGCTGCCGTTGGGGCCGCGCAGCATGGCGCCCTCGACGCAGAGCACGTCGAATTCCCGCCGCCCCTCGGCGCAGTCCTCCAGGATGGCCAGGGCCTCGCCGTCGCTTTCCACGGACAGGGCCGGGTGCCAGACGAACTCGATGCCGGCGTCGCGCAACTCGTCGAAGAGGGGGCGCGGCTCCGCGCACAGCAGCGACTGGGTACAGCCGCCGCAGCCGCCGCTCTGCAGCCACAGCACTTTCAGCATCAGGCTTGCTCCAGGCCGTAGCGCACCAGCTTGGCGCGCAGGCCGACGCGGGAGAGGCCCAGCTCCCGGGCGGCGCGAGATTTGTTCCAGCGGTGGCGGATCATCGCTTCCTTCAAGACCTGCATCTCGAGCTGATCCATGCGTTCCTTGAGGCCGCCGGAGAGGCTCGCCAGCCAGGCCAGTTCCTCCTCCTGCACGTCGCCGACGGGTGTGCGCAGGACACGGGGGGAGAGCAGGTCGGCGCCCAGCTTGGGGCCGTCGGCCAGGGCCACCATGCGCAGGATCTCGTTTTGCAGCTCGCGCACGTTGCCGGGCCAGCGGTAGGCGGAAATGCAGGCCATCGCCTCGGTAGTGAAGCCGTCGGCAACCTTCTCCAGGGCGCGGCAACTGGACGTCAGCAGGCGCTGGGCCAGCAGCGGCAGATCCATGGGCCGCTCGCGCAGGGGCGGCACGTGCAGGGAAATGGTGGCCAGGCGGTAGTAGAGGTCCTCGCGGAAGCGGCCGGCGCGGACTTCCTCCTCCAGGTCGCGGTTGGTGGCGGCGATGACCCGCACATCCACATTGACCGAGCGGGTGCTGCCCAGGGGGCGGAATTCGCCCTCCTGCAGCACGCGCAGCAGCTTGACCTGGAAGGCGGGGCTGGTCTCGCCGATTTCGTCGAGGAACAGGGTGCCGCCGTCGGCCTGCTGGAAGAGGCCGACGCGGTCCTCCACGGCGCCGGTGAAGGCGCCCCGCTTGTGGCCGAAGAGTTCGGCTTCCAGCAGGGTGTCGGGCACGGCGCCGCAGTTCTCGGTGATGAAGGGCTTGTTGGCCCGGCGGCTCTCGTAGTGGATGGCCCGGGCGATCATTTCCTTGCCGGTGCCCGATTCGCCGGTGACCATCACCGACAGGTCGAAGGGGGCGATGCGCTCGACCAGGTCGCAGACGGCGTTCAAGGGGCTGTCCTTGCCGCGGATGAGGCCGGCCAGACCGAACGCGTGCCTGGCCTTGTCGTACTTGGTCTCCACCCGGCGTTTCAGGACCGGCTCGGCGGTGCGCAGCTCCAGGGAGAGGCGCTGGTTCTCCTGCTGCAGGCGCCAGACCTCGGCCGCCCGCTGCAGGGTGAGCAGCATCTGCTCCGGCTGCCAGGGCTTCAACAGGTATTGCCAGATGCCGGCCTCGTTGACGCCGCTGATGATGTCCTCGGCGTCGGTGTAGCCGGAGAGGATGATGCGCACCACGTCCGGCCAGCGGCCGCGCACTTCCTTGAGGAACTGGACCCCGGTCTGGCCCGGCATGCGCTGGTCGCAGAGGATGACCTGCACGCTGCCGGACACCGCCTCCCGCTGCATGATATCCAGGCCCTCCTCGGCGCTGGAGGCGCAGAGGACATCGAAATCGTCCTCCAGGGTGCGGCGCAGGGCCTCCTGGGAGCGTACTTCGTCGTCGATGACGAGCACCTTGGGCAGCTTGATGGCAGCGGGACCGTTCATTCCGGAATGTTCCAACCGAGTTCGCGATGGCGGGCGAGGTGCCGCGGCGTCCACGACTGGGGCGACTTGGCGACGAAATGATAGCGCGCCACGTGGTAGGAGGGGTCGAAACCGTAGAAATTGCGCCGCATTTCGTTCAATTCCTCGGCCCGATAGGCGGAAAGGGGCTTGGCCGCCTCGTCGGCCGCCCGCTTCGTCGCCTTGGCCGCCAGGCGGTCGGCGAAGTCGGGAGCGGCGGCCAGTTCGGCGGCCCGGCGCGCCACGTCGACGCGGAAGGCACTGCCCGGACCGGGCAGGCAGGCGTCGTAGAATCCCAGCTGGACGGACTCCCGGGCGGTCATCGGCAGCCGGTGGCGCATGATGGCCCGGGCGCCCTCCTCGCCGACCCGGGGCGGCAGCAGGTAGGTCCACAGCTCCGAGCCGTAGAGATTGCCCATGTTCTTGTAGTGGGGGTTGAGCATCACCCCGTCCCGCACCCACACCTGGTCCGCCGCCCGGGCCAGGAAGCAGCCGCCGGCGCCGGCGTTGCCCTGCAGGGCGGCAATGGTGAGGTGGCTGTCGCAGGCGAGGATGGCCTCGGCCAGGTCGTCTATGGCGTTGATGTTGGCCCAGGATTCGTCGGCAGGGCTGGCCGCCGCCTCGATCACGTTGAGGTGGATGCCGTTGGACCAGAAATCCCCGCCTCCCTGCAGGACGATCACCCGGGTCGGCCGGGTGGCGGCCCAGCGCAGGGCCTCGGTCAGGCGCCGGCACTGGCCGGTGCTCATGGCGCCATTGGTGAATTCGAAGGCGAGGAAGCCAACGCCGCCGGCCTCCTCGTAGGCGATGTCCTGCCAGGTAGGCTGGGCGGCCTTCCACCAGCCGGCCAGGGGCTTTTCCGGCAGGGCCAGGGCTTCCGGGAAGGCCAGGGTGGCGGGCAGCTTGAACGAGCCCTCGCCGGCCCGCCGGGCGTAGCCCAGCCACACGGCGCCGTCGCGGGTGGCGCGGCAGACGGCGGTCTCGCGGCGGGCGATCAGCGCGCCGGGGGTCCCGCGCAGCTCCGCCTCCGGCCAGGCGTCGTAGAGCCAGGCCGGCTGGTCGAAGAGGCGGTCGGCGACGCCGGGAAAGCCGTCGGCGGCGTTGAGCTTGGCCAGCACCGTGGCGGTGTCGTCGGCCTGCCAGTCGATGGCCCGCTCCGCCTGCTTCATGAGGGGGCGCAGCCGGCCCCGGGCCTCGGCGCCGGGCCTGGCCGGGGTGAAATCGCCGGCGGCGAAGCGGCGCACCGCCTCCCGGGTGGCCTGGACGGCAGCCTCGGTCACCTCGTTGCGGTAGATGGAGGACTTGCGCGCCGCCCGCAGGGGGAATGTGGCGCTGGCCCACACCGGGCCCGCGTCCATCTCGGCCTCCGCCTGCAGCACGGTGACGCCCCATTCCTTTTCGCCCTCCCGGATGGCCCAGTCCAGGGCCGAGGGGCCACGGTCGCCGACAATGCCGGGGTGTACGATGAAGCAGGGCACAGTGCGCCACACGCTCTCCGGAATGGCGCGTTTGAGGAAGGGGGCGACCACCAGGTCGGGCCGGAAGAGCGCCACGGCCTCCTCGGTCACCGCGTCGGCAATGTCGAACTCGACGCTGGTTTCGTGGCCGGCGGCGGCCAGTTCGCAGAAGAGGCGCTGGGACAGGCTGTTGAAGGTGTGGGTGAGGAGAAGAATGCGCATACCGTTCGATTTTTTTCCGGTTATTCCGCCCTCGTAGGGCCATGAATGGCGGGGTTTACCGACCGCCAGGCTCTCAGGGCGCATAAATCTATTACCTTCGCCTTATTTTTCATGCGCTTAGGTTTCGCTACCATGCAGGTCGACAAAATACAGGGAGCCGGATCATGCAAGGACAGACCAAATCCGCGGCCAGTAGCAAGTCGTCTCCGCGCCGCCGCCAACGCCCGGAATTCATCGCCGCCGTCCGTTACCACGACGGGCGCCGGGAATTGGTCCGGGTTCGCAACGCCGACGACATCAGCGACGCCCGCAGCCTCGTCCTGGCCGAACTGGTCGACGTGAGCAGCGTGGTCATCGCGCATCGCCACTGATCCGGCCGCCTTATTCAGCAAATCCGCGGCAGTTGCTCGCCGGAGAGCCAGTCCACGATGCGCCGGCCGCCGAAGGCGGTGGTCATCTGGACAAAATGATGGGCATCCTCCCGCACCTCGCCGATGATGGCGGCGTCGGCGCCCAGAGGGTGGGCCTTGAGGGCGGCCAGCAGCTTTTCTGCGTCGCTGCCGGCGCATAGGGCGATCAGCTTGCCCTCGTTGGCCACGTAGAGCGGGTCCAGGCCCAGGAACTCGCAGGCCGCCTCCACCGCCGGTTTCACCGGCAACGCCTTCTCCTGCAGCATCATCCCCACCCCCGATTGCTTGGCGATCTCGTTCAGGGTCGTGCCCAGGCCGCCCCGGGTGGGGTCGCGCAGCACGTGGATGTCGGCGCCGCTGTCCAGGGCGGCTTCGATCAGGCCATGCAGCGCCGCCGTGTCCGAAACGATGGGGGAATCGAAGCCCAGGCTCTCCCGCTGGGCCATGATGGCCATGCCATGATCGCCCAGCGTGCCGGAGACCAGGATGGCGTCGCCGACCCGGGCCCTGCGTCCCGACAGTTCCCGCCCCGGCGGCACGACGCCGACGCCGGTGGTGGTGATGAAGACACCGTCGCCCTTGCCCCGCTCCACCACCTTGGTGTCACCGGTGACGATGGGCACGCCGGCCTCCCGGGCTGCCTCCGCCATGCTCTGCACGATGCGGGCGAGGTCGGCGAGGGGAAAGCCTTCTTCCAGGACGAAGGCGGCGGAAAGCCACAGCGGCTTCGCACCCATCACCGCCACGTCGTTCAGCGTCCCATGGACGGACAGGCAGCCGATATCGCCGCCCGGGAAAAACAGCGGCGACACCACGTGGCTGTCGGTGGCCATGACCAGCCGGCCCTCGCCCGGGTGCGGCAGCACCGCCCCGTCGTCCCCCTGGGCCAGCCATTCGTTGCCCAGATGGCGGGCGAACAGTTCCTCGATCAACTGGGCCATGGCCCGGCCGCCGGAACCGTGGGCCATGTCCACCTGCCCGTGCTTGATGTCCAGGGGCCGCACGTAACCGGCCCGCACCTTGCCTTCGCTCACAATGTCTCCTGTTTGTTTCCTTGGTAGCGCCGCCAGAGCCAGACCACCGCTCCGACCATCAGCGCGTAACCGAGCCAGCGGGTGAAGCCGGCGATTTTCACGTCCTTCGCCAACACCCCCCAGCGCAGGAAGATTTCCGTCCAGTCGTGCTCGCCGCCGCCCACCAGGGGCAGTTCCTGGGCCCGGGCGTCGGCCATGTAGCGGGCGACGTTGAGGAGATTCTCCCCCAGCCAGACCACGGCCATGGCCAGCCCCGCCGGCTCACCGCGGCGGGCGAAGTGAATGGCCACTATCGCCGGGAAGGCCAACTGGAATATCGTGCCGCCATAGACCATGAGGCGGTCGCTGAAGGCGCCGACGATGGGGTGGCCAGCCTCGTGGAAGGCGAGGTTGGCGGAATCGAGGAGGGGAATCCAGCCGTCGCGGGAGGTCCAGTGGATGCCCAGCAGCAGGGCGCAGACGAAGATCGCCGCCACCAGGGCGGCGCCGCGCACCGGCTGCCAGCGGCCGGTCGTTTCCTCGGCGTAGACGATGACTTCCGGCTTCAAGCGATATCCTTGTAGCGGCGATAACTCCCCGCTTCCGTTCGGGCTGAGCTTGTCGAAGCCCGTAGCGCACCGCCCTTCGACGGGCTCAGGGCGAACGGAGCAAAGTTGGCCGAATGAGTCATGATCGTTTCGCTCACGTTGAACTAGCGCGAAACCTCGTCGGCCACGTCCTTGTAGCGGCCGTAGGTGTAATGGGCGGCGCAGGCCCCCTCCGACGACACCATGCAGGAACCGACCGGATTCTCCGGCGTGCACACGGTGCCGAAAATCTTGCAGTCCTGGGGCTTCTTCACCCCCCGCAGGATGGCGCCGCATTCGCAGGCCTTGTGGTCGGGCACCGACCGGTACTCCAGAGGAAAGCGCTTCTCGGCGTCGAAGGCCTCGAATTCCTTGCGGATGCGGAGCGCCGAGTAGGGCACCACGTTGAGGCCGCGCCATTCGAAGGCCCGGCGCAGCTCGAAGACCTCGGCCACCAGTTGCTGGGCCTTGACGTTGCCGTCCCGGGAAACGGCGCGGGAGAACTCGTTCTCCACCTCCGCCCGGCCCTCGTTCACCTGGCGGATGAGCATGCGGATGGCCTGCATGACGTCGAGGGGCTCGAAGCCGGCGATGACTACCGGCTTCCGGTATTCCTCGGCGAAGAACTCGTAGGGGCGGCTGCCGATGATGGTGGAGACGTGGGCCGGGCCGATGAAGCCGTCGAGGGGCACGGTGCCGTACTGGCGCACCTCCGGCGACTCCAGAATGCTGGAAATGGCCGAGGGGGTTAGCACGTGGCAGCAGAGCACGGAGAAATTGGTGAGGCCGAGGGCCTGGGCCTGCTTGATGGCCACTGCGGTGGGCGGCGTCGTCGTCTCGAAACCGATGGCGAAGAACACCACCTGCTTTTCCGGGTGTTTCTGGGCGAGCGTCACGGCGTCGGCGCTGGAATAGACCATGCGGATGTCGCCGCCCTTGGCCTTGGCCTTCAGCAGCGAGAGGCTGTCGGAGGCCGGCACCCGCAGGCAGTCGCCGTAGGTACAGAGCGTGACGCCTTCTTCGAGGGCCAGGCGGATGGCCTGGTCCACCCGGCCGATGGGCAGGACGCAGACCGGGCAGCCGGGGCCGTGGATCATGCGCACGTTGTCGGGCAAGAGGTCGGAGACGCCGTAGCGGGAAATGGCGTGGGTGTGGCCGCCGCAGAACTCCATGAAGTGGTAGCGCCGCGCAGGGTTGGCCTCGGCACGGATGGCGGCGGCCAGTCCTTTGGCCACCTCGCCGTCGCGGAATTCGTCGATGTATTTCATCAGTGGATGACCGGGTCGTCGCCGGGCAGCGCGCCGCCCATTTCGGCAAAGAGGGCCAGGGTCTTTTCCGCCTCCTCGGGGTCGAGCTTGTTGAGCGCATAGCCGACATGGACGATGACGTAATCGCCCACCGCCACGCCGTCCACCAGGGAGAGGGAAATCTCCTTCTTCACCCCGGCCAGGTCCACCACGGCGTTGTCGCCGTCGCGCAGTTCGATCACTTGGGCGGGAATCGCCAGACACATCAGTTCGTCTCCTTGTGCAGTTGCCGGGCCACCCAGGCCTGGCCGAGGGCGAGGCCGCCGTCGTTGGGCGGCGCCCGGCGGGCTTCCAGCAGTTTCAGGCCGGCGTCCTCCAGATGTCCCCGCAGGGCGGTCATGAGGACGGCGTTCATGGCGCAGCCGCCGCCGCAGGCAACGGTCGTCAGCCCCGATGCCTGCGCCGCGGCGCTGACCCAATCCGCCAGCCCGCGGGCCACGGTGGCGTGGAAGACGGCAGCGCCATGGGCGGCATCGTCGCAGTCGGCGAGGAAGGATAGCAGCGGCGCGAAATCCAGCCTATCGGCCGTGCGGATTACCCCGTCGGTCAGAGGTTCTGCCGGGCCATGGCCGGCGGCCAGCCCTTCCAGCTCCATGGCCGCCTGGCCCTCGTAGCGGGCTTCGGCCCGCAGACCGAGGAGCCCGGCGGCGGCGTCGAACACCCGCCCCAGGCTGCTGGTGGGCGGGCAGCGCAGGTCGCGGGCCAGCATGGTAAGGAGCGGCCCGGCGTCGCGGCCGGGGTGGCGCTTGGCCAGCCAGGCGCCGATGCGGTGGCCGTGGCCGCCGGCGTGCAGTGCCGAAACCGCCATGCGCCAGGGTTCCCGGGCCGCCCGGTCGCCGCCGGGAAGGCGTAGCGGTTGAAGATGGCCGAGGCGCTGGCAGGCGGCGCCGTCCACCTGCAGCAATTCGCCGCCCCAGGCGCCGCCGTCGGAGCCAAGGCCGACGCCGTCGAGGGCGAGGCCGAGCAGCGGGCCGTCGTGGCCGTGTTCGGCGGCGATGGCGGCGATATGGGCGTGGTGGTGGCCGACGGCGATGGCCGGAATGCCCCGTTCGGCGGCGAAGGCCAGGGCCAGGTGGGTGGAGGGGAAATCCGGGTGGAGGTCGTGGGCGACCAGGGCCGGTTCGACGTCGAGGATGGCCAGCAGGTGGGCCACCGTTTCCTCCTGGAAGCTGATGGCCGCGGCGTTGTCGAGGCCGCCGATGTGCTGGGAGAGGAAGGCCTGGCGGCCCTTGGTGACGCACACCGTGTTCTTCAGGTAGGCGCCGAAGGCCAGCACCGTCGGGCCGTCCTCGGCCAGGGGAATGGGCAGGGGCGTGTAGCCCCGGGCGCGGCGGATGAAGGCTGGCCCCTGGAGGGTCGGGCGGACCAAGGAGTCGTCGCAGCGCACGACGATGGCCCGGTTATGGACCAGAAAGGCGTCGGCGATTTTTTGTCCCCTCGCGGCGAGGCGCTGCAAGGCTTCGTCGTTGGCGATGACCAGGGGCTCGCCGTGGGGGTTGGCGCTGGTCATCACCAGCAGCAGATCGCTCGCGGCTTCGCGCCAGGCGGTGCCGGCGGGACGGCCGGCGGCCTCGTGCCAGAGCAGCAGATGGTGCGGCGTGGTGGGCAGCATGGCGCCCAGCCAGGCGAGGCCGGGGGCGATGCCGGGCAGGTCGGCAGCGCCCTTGGGGCAGAGGACGATGGGGGCGGCCGGGTCCGCCAGCAGGGCGGCCTCGGCCGGACCGACTCGGGCGAAAGGCGCCAGGGAGGCGGCGTTCAGCGCCATGACGGCGAAGGGTTTTTCCTCCCTGTGCTTGCGCGCCCGCAGCTCGGCCACGGCGGCGGCGTTGCGGGCATCGCAGGCCAGGTGGAAGCCGCCCAGACCCTTGAGGGCGACGATTTTCCCAGCCCGCAGGAGGGTCAGGGTAGCGGCGATGGGGTCGCCGGGCAGTTCGGCGCCATCGGCATCGAGGAGCGACAAGCGCGGGCCGCAGTCGGGGCAGCAGGTGGTCTCGGCGTGGAAGCGGCGATTGGCAGGGTCGGCATACTCGGCCGCACAGGGCGCGCACAGCGGAAAAGGGGCCAGGCTCGTATTTTCCCGATCGTAGGGAATGCCGCCGCTTACCGTATAGCGCGGGCCGCAGTGGGTGCAGGTGGTGAAGGCGTAGCGCCAGCGGCGGTTGGTGGGGTCGCAGAGGTCGGCGGCGCAGTCCGGGCAGAGCGCGGTGTCGGGGCCGATGGCGGTGGCGACCGTACCGCCGCCGCTGTCGAGGATGGCGAAGCCTTCGCCGGCGGCGTCGTTGGCGGCGGCCGCCTCGATGGCGTCGATGCGGGCCAGGGGTGGCGCTTCTTTGGGCAGGCGTTCGAGCAGGGCGGAGAGGGCCGTCGGGGTGCCGTGGGCAGCAATTTCGACCCCCTCGCCGTCATTCCTCACCCAGCCGGCCAGGTCCAGTTCCCGGGCCAGGCGCCAGACGTAGGGGCGAAAGCCGACGCCCTGCACCAGGCCGCGGACGCGGATGCGCTGGCTGACCACCTTGTCTTGCCTCGCCGGACGGTACCGTTCAGGCGGGCTGGCCGCCGAGTTTGGCTTCCAGCTCGGCGATGCGGCGCTTCAGAGCATCCACCGTGTCGGAGCGCTTGCCGGCCTGGGCCTCCAGCCCGGCCTCGATCCAGCGCAGCCAGGCGGACATGCCGTCGCCGCTGGTGGCGGAGACGCGGAAGACGGTGAGGTTGGGATTCACCTTGCGGGCGTTTTCCTCGGCCAGGTCGGCGTTGAAATCCAGGTAGGGCAGCAGGTCGCACTTGTTGAGGAGCATGACGTCGGCGGCCCGGAACATGTCGGGGTATTTCAGCGGCTTGTCTTCGCCCTCGGTCACCGAGAGGATGGCTACCTTGTGCTGCTCGCCGAGGTCGAAGGCGGCGGGGCAGACCAGGTTGCCGACGTTCTCGATGAGGAACAGGGATTCGTCGGCCGGCTGCAGGCGCTGCAGGGCGTGGCCGACCATGTGGGCGTCCAGGTGGCAGCCCTTGCCGGTGTTGATCTGCAGGGCCGGCACGCCGGTGGCGCGGATGCGCTCGGCGTCGTTGGAGGTCTGCTGGTCGCCTTCGACGACGGTGATGGCGAGCTTGTCCTTCAGGGCCTCGATGGTCTTGCAGAGGAGCGTGGTCTTGCCGGAGCCGGGGCTGGAGACGAGGTTGAGGGCGAAGATGCCGCGCTCGTCCAGCCAGGCGCGGTTGGCGGCGGCGTAGCCGTTGTTCTTGGCCAGGATGTCCTGCTCGATCTGCACCATGCGGCTCTGGCTCATGCCCGGCGCGTGGGCCCGGGCGGGGCCGGTACCGTAGTCGAGGTCGCCGCCGACACCGTGTTCGTGCGTGTGGCCATGGCCGTGCTCATGGTCGCCCGCATGGACGTGGGTGTGGGTGTGCACCGTGCCGTCGGCATGGCGGTGGGCATGCTGGTGGGAGGCCAACAGGGCGGCGTGGGCCTCGTCATCGTGATGGTGGCCGTGGGCATGGGGATGGGCGTGATCGCCGTTGTGCACATGACCGTGGCTGTGGGTGGTGCCATCGGCGTGGCTATGCACGTGCTCATGGGCGCCGGCCAGGGCGGTGTCGCCGTGGCTGTGGGCGTGGTCCCCCCCATGGTCGTGGCCGTGGCTATGGACCGTGCCGTCGGCATGGGCATGGGTGTGATCGTGGGGGTGGAGGGCGTCGCCCTCGACGCGGGTTTCACCGGCACCGCAACCGCAAACCGTACACATCGTCTCGTCTCCTAAATCCTATTCAATCTCTATTTCCTTGACCCGCATCTCCGTGCCGGCCGTGGGTTGAACCTGATGGCTGCCGCAGGTGGGGCAGGCCCCCCACAATTCTTCCATGGGCACCGTGGCGCTGCACACCATGCACCAGCCGGCCCCCGGCACCGGCACGATTTCCAGGGCGGCGCCCTGGGCGATGCCGCCGTGGGTCACGGCCTCGAAACAGAAGGCCAGGGCCTCCGGCTCCACCGACGAGAGGCGGCCGATTTCCAGGACCACCGTCTTCACCCGCGCCGCGTTCTCGCGGCGGGCGGTGTCTTCCACCAGTTGCAGCACCCCCTCGGCAAGGGACATTTCATGCATGACTCACCTTCAATTCATAGGGCAGGCAGGGATCCAGAGCCAGCACCGCCCGCTCCAGCCCCCGCCGCGCCGCCGCCAGGTCCGGCCACTGCTTGCCCGCCACCAGGGCGGCGAGGCCTCTGCCATCGGCGAAGTGGCAGTCGGTGGGGGCCCATACGCTGTAGGCCGCGACCTTGCCGCCTTCCAGACGCACGGCGTGGGTCAGCACGCCGCGGGCGGTAAGGGTCTGGCCGACGCCCCGATCGCCCTCGCCGGCCGCGGCAATGGGGTAGGGCGCGCCGGCGGCCAGGGCGCGGGCGGCGAGGACAGTTTCCTGCAAGCGCTGCCGGTAGGCGTCGGCCACGGAGGCCGGCTGCAGCACGGCGGGCTCGCCGGCCGCTTCATCCTGCCAGTATGCGAGCCAGGCGGCGGGCGTCAAGGGCGGCAGATCAAAATCGGCCGGTATTGCGCCGTCCCCGAGGACGGCCAGGCAGCGGGCGGCCAGGGAGCCGGGAGCGGGGGCGCCCTGCCAGGCGGCGGGGGCGATGCCGAGGAGGGTTTCGGTCAGCACCCGCTCCGTCGCCACCACCAGGCTGTCGCCGGTACGGGCATTGCGCCAGGCCGCCAGGGCCTCCCGGGCCTGGGGCACGGCCAGGGCCTGGGGCCAGTCGAGGAGCAGGCGCCAGAGGTGCTCGTGCAGCATTTCGCTCCACAGGGGCGCGGCGTCGGCGGGGTGCAGGGGTTCGCCGCGGGCCGCGTCCAGGGCGGCCTGGGCGGCGGCACGCTGGGCCTGGGCGCAGAGGGTATAGAGATAGGGAATGGTCTTGACCACCGCCTCGGGCAACTGGCCGATGAACAGGCGGGTCACCGGTGGCCGCTGCAGCAGGACTTCCGGGGTGGCGAGGCACCCCCCGGCGAAGCGGGCGGTGACGGCGAGTACGCCGGCCGTGCTCATCGCCCCAACCCCAGGAAGGCGCGGCGGGAGGCGGCCGGCGCCACGGCGGGGGCGGCGGCCAGGGGTGGTTGCAGCAGGGCTTCGACCGCGGCCAGGGCCGTGAGCCGCGCCGCCTCGTGGCTGTCGAATTCCCCGGCGGGGGAGAACAGGGAGCAGAGGTGGTAGCGCCCCAGGGTGGCTTCCTCGGCGATGGTGAATTCGTAGTCGCCGGACGGGAAGCGCCAGTCCACCTTGCTGCCCGCCGCCGCCACGGGCCAGTCGCCGGCCTCTCCCGGCAGGCGCAGGAGATTGACGGCCCAGGGGGTGACCAGGGCGCCGATCCAGTGGCCGTCGGGAGCCAGGCGGAAGCCGACGGCTTCCACGGCCAGGGCGGCGTTGCAGAGGGGCACGTCGGCCATGGGGCCGGCGGCTACGGCGCGGAAAACGGCTTCCAGCAGCGGCGCGGGATGGACGGCCCGGGAGGTCACGACGGGTTCAATCCTTGATCAGCATGAACTTGTGCCGGGGGGCGTCGCAGCCCGGGCAGCACCAGTCGTCGGGCAGGTCGGCGAAGGGAGTGCCGGGGGGGATGCCACGCACCTCGTCGCCCTGCCCGGGGTCGTATACCCACCAGCAGATACCGCATTCCAGCCGGTCTTCCGGCCGGACCCCGTGAAAGGAACCTTCGAAGCGCATGATCTATCCTTCAGAAACCGCATCCACGATGCTCTGAAAGCCATCGGGACGCAAGGACTGCGCCCCCGACGGCAAGTCAGGCCGGCTCCGCCATCATATCCAAGTACTCGCCCAGGCGCTCCAGGGTGTCGGCGAAATCTTCCATGGAGGCGAGCGCCACGTCCGGCATGGCGGTGATCTCGATGGAATTGAGGATCAGGGTGTCCATGCTGTTGAAGTACTGCACCCACCAGGCGTTCTTCAAGCGCGTGCTGGTGATGCGGCAGTTGCCGTAGCCGCGGGAGAGCAGCGACACCTCCCGGTGGCCGAGCCAGCCGTAGAGGGTATCGAGGTCGGCGTCGCTCACCGGCAGCAGGGTGAGGTTGATGACGTGGGGGCCGTCGCTGGGCTGCCAGCCTGCCGCCTGGCGGCGGATTTCCTCGACCAGGGCCTCGGCGTTCATGACCCCGTCGGGGTAGGCGGGCGGCGGCAGGTCGCCGGCGGCGGTGGCCAGCATCATTTCGCCGAGGACGGCGGGAATGGGGCCGGTCTCCAGGCGGTCCACCAGGACGCGCCCGTCGTCGGCCAGCTTCAACACCCGCCACAGGCCGGCGAAGGCGCTTTCCTGGACGCGCCAGTGCTGGGGCGCGGTGGTGAAAGCGCTGACCTCACCGAAGCCGAGGGACTGGTTGATGATTTCCCGCAGGGAGGGCCGCAGGGGCAGCAGGTCGAGCTGGGCGCCGCCGGCGAAGCCCACCGACGCCATACGCTCGCGGAAGGCGCCGAGCAGCTCGCCGGCGGCGGCCACCGCCTCGGGGGAGGCGTTGTCCGGCAGGCGGGGGGCGGAGAAGGTCTCCATCTGCGGCAGAGGCAGGTATTCCGGGGCTTCTTCGCCCTGGGAACCGGGCCCCATGGCCACCACGGAAATGGGGAAGGGACGCAGCTTGGCGGGGTTCATGCGCAGGCTCCTTGGGCAGTGACGGCACGCACGGGGATGCCGATGGGTTTGGGCTGGGCCGGGCCGTCGAGGAGGCGGGCCACCTCGGCCTGGTACTCGCTCCAGTCGCGGATGCCGTTGAGGGCGCCGACGTATTCGCCGTCCCGCAGGAAGACTACGGCGGGGGCCCGGGCGACGCCGAAACGCTGCATGAGGGCGGGACTGGCTTTGTGGTCGGCCACCCAGCAGTTGATGGCGCCGGCCAGGGGCTTCAGGGCCTCGGGCAGGATGACGCAGGCGTCCAGGACCTCCAGGTTGCGCTGGGGATCGTCGGTGAGCAGCAGGGCGTTGAGGCCGGCCGGGGAAAAGGCGGCGGCGTCGCCGGATACCGTGCGGAAGTCGTGGCGCACCACCAGGCGGGCGATGGCGCCGGCCAGGCGGTCGAGGGAGGTGGTGGGGGCGGCGAGGTTCAGGCTCATGCGGGTTCCTTTCGCAGGAAGGCGGGCAGTTGGGGTTCGCGGTCGAGGTCGGCGAAGAAGGCGGCGAAGTCGCTGCTCCCCTGGCCGGCGGCATCGACGGCATCGAGGGCGGCATCCACCAGGGCGGCGCGCTCGGCGTCGATCACCTCGCGGGCGGCGCCAAGGAAGGTGAGGAGCCAGGTGCCCGGCGGCTGGGGGCCGACCAGCAGCAGGTCGATGTCGGCCTCGCCGTGGCGGCCGGCGCAGCGGGCGGTGAACTCGCTGCCCGCCAGGACACGCATGGGGATGCCCAGGCACATCAGGCGTGCTCCAGGTTGAGGAAGCGGGCGTCGCCCAGGCGGTAGGCCGCTTCCGCCGGCGGCCGGCCTGCCTCGTAGGCATCCATGGCCAGGGCCCGGTCGTTGACCCGGTCGCCATCGCCGGCGCGGGCTTGCGGCACCGCGCCCCAACGCTCCAGCCAGGCCAGGCCGCGGTCGAGGGCGGCGGGAATGCGGGCCTTCACCACGTCGCGCAAGCTGCCTCCGAAGTCTTCCAGTTCCTCGGGCTGTACGCCGATGAGGACGAGTTCCGCCGGCAACTTGCCGGTCAGGTCGGCGGCGGCCAGCACTTCCTGGAAGCCGGTCTGGTGCAGGCTCATCTTCTTGGCTCCCATGAAGCGGGGCACTTCGGCGCCCACCACCTCGCGCAGGGTGCCGGGTTCGTCGCCGTAATCGACGGCGTCGAAGACCAGCAGGCAATCGGCCTCCTGCACGTAGGGCAACAGATAGAGGCCCTGGGTGCCGCCGTCCATCACCGTCACCTGGGCCGGCAGGCGCCAGGTGGCATCGAGGGCCTCGACGCAGCGCACGCCGAAGCCTTCGTCGGCCCACAGCAGGTTGCCGATGCCGAGCACCAGGATGCGGCGGGGCGTTTGATTGGACATGGAGCGATCCTCGGTCATTGCGTCAAACCTCATAAACAAGAGCCGTGCCAAAAATCACCGGGCATGGCCGCCGGCGGGAAAAGCGTCGTGGGACAGGCGATTCACCCTGCTTCTGCCAGAGTCGCGTGGAAACCAGGCAACCACAATGGCTGCCATAGTGGTTATCTGGAGACCGGTTGCCGCCCTTCACCCGGTTGAAAAAAATCCCCGGGGGCTGCCCGGGGACAACGCAAGGTGAAACTACCAACCTTACCAAGGTTGCCGGGGCACCGGAGCCGGGCGCCCCCGCTCCCTCAATCCTTGAACATCCGCCAGCCGCTGATCATGGTGGAGATCAGGGACTGCCGGCTCATGATGTCTTCCCGGATGGCGGCGTAGATGTGGATGGCGACGAAGGTCATCATGATCCACATGCCCAGGCGGTGCAGGCTGTGCAGCTGCATGGAGCCGCCCACCGCCGGAATCACCCAGCCGAAGACGGTGTCCGTCCAGTGGCCGTGGCCGGCGCCTTCGCTGTAGAGGGCGAAGCCGGTGAACACCATGCCGAAGGCCAGCAGCGTGAAGAAGAAGAACATCATGAGCTGGGCCATGGGGTTGTGGCCCACGTACTTCTTCGGGTACTTCTCCAGGAAGAGGTACCAGCGCAGCTCGAAGAAGACTTCGCTCCACCAGGCCTGGTTGGTGATGGGCAGGCGGAAGATCTGCTTGGCGTGGTGGTTGCCCACCAGCGCCCAGTAGGCCCGCCCGACCAGCCCGAAGGCGAAGATGTAGGCGGCGGCGAAGTGGGTGAAGCGGATGAAGCCGAGGAGGAAGTTCTCCGCCGCCTCCCCCGGCACCGTGGGCAGGGGCAGGCCGATGAAATAGCCAGTCACCGCCAGCACCAGGATGCAGGCTGCGTTGATCCAGTGCCACAGCCGCACCGGCGCTTCATAGACGTAGATCGAACGCACCTGCTTGCCGTGGCGTTCGGCCTCCAGCATGTCCTGTTGAGAGAGCATGGTCGCTTCCTTTCCGGGACTGGGTTAGCGGACCTTGACCGACGCCATTTCCTGGCCGTCGGGACTCATGACGTGGGTCGAGCAGGCCAGGCAGGGGTCGAAGGAGTGGATGGTGCGCAGGATCTCCAGGGGCTCGTCCGCCTTGGCCACCGGGGTGTCCATGAGGGAGGCCTCGAAGGCGCCGATCTGGCCCTTGTGGTCGCGGGGACCGCCGTTCCAGGTGGTGGGGACGACGCACTGGTAGTTGTCGATCTTCGTGTCCTTGATCTTGATCCAGTGGCCGAGGGCGCCGCGGGGGGCCTCGGTGAAACCGGCGCCCTTGGCCTCCTTCGGCCAGGTGCTGGGCTCCCACTTGTCGATGTTGGCGGTGTTGAGGTCGCCGGCCTTCAGGTTGGCCATCAGCTTGTCGAAGAAGTGGGACATCTTGTGGGCCGCCCACTGGCATTCCAGGCCCCGGGCGGCGGTGCGGCCGAGGGTGGAGAAGAGGGCGGTGACCGGGGCGCCGAGTTCCTTCAGCAGAGCATCCACCGGCTCCTTGAATTCCGGGTTCTTCTGGGCGTAGCCGATGATGTAGCGGGCGAGCGGCCCGACTTCCATGGCGTTGCCGCGCCAGCGCGGCGCCTTGATCCAGGAGTACTTGCCGCCTTCGTCGAGTTCCTTGATGTTGGTCTTGGTGCCCTTGGTGTTGGGGCCCAGCACGAAGTTGGGCTCGGTGACGCCGTCGAAGGGGTGCAGGCCCTTGCTTTCGTCGGCGTACTTGTACCAGGAGTGGGCGACGTATTCCTGGATCTGCTCGGGGTCCTTGAGATCCACCTCATGGACCTTGGAGAGGTCGCCGTTGATGATGGCGCCCCGGGGCAGCAGCAGGTTGGAAGCGGAGTAGTCGTTGGCCTTTTCCGGAATGTCGCCGTAGGACATGACGTTCTTGCCGGACAGCCCGCCACCGTACAGCCAGCCCTTGTAGAACTTGGCGATGGCGATGAGGTCGGGGATGTAGACCTGCTCGGTGAATTCGATGGAGCGGTCGATGATGCTCTTGACCAGGTTGAGGCGCTCCATGTTGATCGCGCCGACGGCGCCGGTGCCGTCGAGGTTGATCGCGCAGGGCACGCCGCCCACCAGCCAGTTGGGGTGCGGGTTCTTGCCGCCGAAGATGGTGTGGACCTTGACGATCTCCTTCTGGAAGTCGAGGGCCTCCAGGTAGTGGGCCACCGCCATCAGGTTGGCTTCCGGCGGCAGCTTGTAGGCCGGGTTGCCCCAGTAGGCGTTCATGAAGGGGCCGAGCTGGCCGGATTCGACGAACTTCTTGACCCGGTTCTGGATGTCGCGGAAGTAGCCGGGGGAAGACAGGGGCCAGGACGAAATGCTCTGGGCGAGCGCCGAGGTGGCCTTGGGGTCGGCCTTCAGCGCCGAGACCACATCCACCCAGTCCAGCGCGTGCAGGTGGTAGAAGTGCACCAGGTGGTCATGGACCTGGAGGTTCAACTGCATGATGTTGCGGATGATGTTGGCGTTTTCCGGGATCTTGATGCCCAGCGCGTCCTCCACGGCGCGCACCGTGGTCAGGGCGTGGGTGCCGGTGCACACGCCGCAGATGCGCTCGGTGAAGGCCCAGGCGTCGCGGGGGTCGCGACCCTTGAGGATGACTTCCAGACCGCGCCACATGGTGCCGGTGGACACGGCGTTCTTGATGACGTTGTTGGCGTCGAGGTTGACTTCCACCCGCAGGTGGCCTTCGATGCGGCAGACCGGGTCGACGACCACGCGCTTGCCGGAATTGTCGAGTTTGAAGCCTTGGGTTTCGTAGGCGGCCATCTCACTTCTCTCCGTTGGTTTCAGTTTCACCGGCCTTCTGGCGGGCGCGGGCCAGGGCGGTGACGGCGGCGTGGGCGGCGATGGCGGCGCCGACAGTGCCGGCGACGGCCTTGCCGACGGTGTCGGCGTTGGATTCGACGCCGAACTGCTTGATCTCGGTCACCCGGTCATAGAAGCCGGACTTGTCCCAGAAGCCTTCCTCGGAACAGCCGATGCAGCCGTGGCCGGACTGGACGGGCCAGGAGACGCCGCCGTTCCAGCGCATGGAGGAGCAGGCGTTGTAGGTGGTGGGGCCCTTGCAGCCCATCTTGTACAGGCAGTAGCCCTTGCGCGCGCCTTCGTCGTCCCATTTCTCGACGAACTGGCCGGCGTCGAA
>JRYJ01000378.1_pt1 | contig 77926 bp, 74 predicted proteins | sample 235371 | NCBI WGS metagenome assembly JRYJ01 (sample SAMN03074219, study PRJNA261477) | activated sludge metagenome | biome: Wastewater Treatment Plant; feature: Wastewater; material: Activated sludge; isolation source: activated biomass of a wastewater treatment plant treating hydrocarbon... ... | reverse complement strand
ACGGTGTCGTACATGTGCCAGTGCCAGTGATCTTCCTCGGAGTTGCCGAGCGACGCGGCGACGCCGCCCTGGGCGGCGACGGTATGGGAACGTGTCGGGAAGACCTTGGAAAGGACGGCCGTCTTCAGGCCGGCTTCGGACAATTGGATGGCGGAACGCAGACCGGCGCCACCGGCACCGACGATGACCGCATCGAACTTCAGAACGGGAATACTCACGCTTACAGCCTCCAGAGAATCGCAGCAGCCCACGCGGTGTAGCCCACCAACGCGGCAATGGTCAGGACGTGCAGGGTCAGGCGGACGCCCGTCGGCTTCACGTAGTCCATCCAGATGTCACGCACGCCAATCCAGGCGTGGTAGAACAGGCTGAGGAAGAAGAGGAAGGTCACGAACTTGATGAAGCCGTTGGCGAAGACGCCCTGCCAGGCTTCGAAGGTGCTCGGACGCACGATGAGGAGTACGGCAGCCATGAGGACCGAGTACACCGCCATGATGACGGCGGTGGCGCGCTGGGCGATCCAGTCCTTGAGGCCGTAGTGGGCGCCGACGACGTTGCGATTGATCACAGCAGAATCCCCCACAGAACCAGGGTGAGCGGGATGCTCACGGCGAAGACGACGGCGGCCGACTTGCGGGCTGCCTCCTTCTCGATGCCCACGTGGAGATCGAGCAGCAGGAAGCGGATGCCGGCGCAGAAGTGGTGCGCATAAGCCCAGATCAGGCCCGCCAGGACGACCTTGGCCGGCAGCGAGGAAGCGACGGACTTGAAGGTGGCGAAGGTGTCGGCGGACGTCAGGCTCGCCCCGAACAGCCAGAGCAGGACGGGAAGGCAGAGAAAGAGGCCGGCCCCGCTGACCCGGTGCAGAATGGAAACTTTGCCCGGCAAAGGCAGCCTTATTGTCGTCAAGTCCAAGTTCTTTGGACGCTTCTTGATGGTCATTTCTGCCATGAACGTCATCCCTCGCGAAAGAGTGCGGTTATCCGCTTGTACGTGGTTGAAAAGGTCCGTAATTATACATTCAAAATCAGGCGAGACACAGACACATCCTCGCTTCCGGGGCTAGTTCCTTGGCCCTAACCCGGCTCATCCCAGTTCGTTGGCGTAGTGGTGGCAGCGGGTGCAATAGAGGCCGCGCCGCCATTCCACCGGCTTGTTGCCATAGGTAAATGCCGTCCGCTCCACCAGCAGCAAAGGGTCTCCAGGCTTCAGCCCGAGGAGCCCGGCGCAGTGCGCATCCGCAGCGATGGCCCGCAGGCGTTCCTCGGCCCGGATCATGCGCACGCCGTATTCGCCCTCGAACAGGCTGTAGAGCGAGCGATCCCAGCCGCGCAGACGCTCCAGGGAAAGACCGGGGAACATTTCGCCAACCAGGTAGATCTGGTCCAGCACCACCGGCTCGCCATCGAAGCGCAACAGGCGCTCCATGAATACCACCGGATCCTTCTCGGCGATGTTGAGGGCCAACGCCACCTCGGCGGAGGCCGGCTCGACGCGACAGGAGAGCGGCTCGCTGGAGGAATGCCCGGCCTCGCCGGAATCGGGGACGAGACGGAGAAAGCGATAGAAGGAACGGGGGTCGTCGTGGGTGGCCACGAAGGTGCCCTTGCCCTGGCGGCGCACCAGCATGTTCTCCGCCGCCATCTCGTCGATGGCCTTGCGTACGGTGCCCTGGCTGACGTTGAAACGGGCAGCGAGTTCCGCTTCGCTCGGAATGGCGTCGCCCGGCCCCCACTCGCCGGCTTCCAGGCTCTTGATCATGAACTCCTTGATCTGGCGGTAAAGCGGGCTGAAGGTAGGCGACGGGGAGCGCATGATCGAGCGGGAAGCTTCGCGATTCATGGACGGCAATTTCAGCACAATTTCGATTTAACGTCTATCAAAAGTTGTCTTATATAAGACAGATGACGAATTGACATACCCCTTCCGAAAATCTAAGATTCGGCGTCTCCTGCGCCCGCATGCACCCGATACGCATTCCTTGCCGGACGCCCGAGCAGAACACCGAAAACCTATCCATCATTCAGGAGCGACATATGTCCAAAGCCCCCATGCGCGTTGCCGTCACCGGCGCCGCCGGCCAGATCGGTTATAGCCTGCTGTTCCGCATCGCCTCCGGCGAAATGCTCGGCAAAGACCAGCCGGTCATCCTCCAGTTGCTCGACCTGCCCCAGGCCCAGCAGGCCGTCAAGGGCGTGATGATGGAGCTCGAAGACTGCGCCTTCCCGCTGCTGGCCGGCATGGTCGCCACCGACGACCCCAACGTCGCCTTCAAGGACGCGGACGTCTGCCTGCTGGTCGGTGCCCGTCCCCGCACCAAGGGCATGGAGCGTGCCGACCTGTTGACCGCCAACGGCGCCATCTTCACCGTCCAGGGCAAGGCCATCGCCGAAAACGCCAAGGAAGACGTCAAGGTCCTGGTCGTTGGCAACCCCTGCAACACCAACGCCTACATCGCCGCCGCCGCCGCCAAGAAGGTTGGCCGCACCAACCCCAACAACTACCACGGCATGCTGCGCCTGGATCACAACCGTGCCCTGTCGCAACTGGCCGCCAAGACCGGCCGCCCCGTTTCTTCCCTGAAGCAACTGGTCGTCTGGGGCAACCATTCCCCCACGATGTACGCCGACTACCGCTTCGCCACCTCCAACGGCGACAGCGTCAAGGCCCTGATCAACGACCACGCCTGGAACAACGACGTGTTCCTGCCCACCGTCGGCAAGCGCGGCGCCGCCATCATCGAGGCCCGCGGCCTCTCCTCCGCCGCTTCCGCCGCCAACGCCGCCATCGACCACGTCCGCGACTGGGTCCTCGGCTCCGACGAATGGGTCACCATGGGCGTTCCCTCCGACGGTTCCTACGGCATCCCCGCCGGCATCGTCTTCGGCTTCCCCTGCGAGTGCAAGGGCGGCTCCTTCAAGATCATCCAGGGTCTCGAGATCGACGCCTACAGCCAGGAAAAGATCAACCTGACGCTGAAGGAACTGACCGACGAAGCCGACGCCGTCAAGGACATGCTGTAATCCCCGGCGGCTTCCGCTGCAAAGAAGGCCACGGCAACCGCCGTGGCCTTTTTTCTTTTCCCCCTTACCAGCCAACCCGGGCGAGTTCCCGGGTCCGCGCCACGAGTCGGCGCAGCAACTCGTCGGCAGCCCGCCGGCCCGGGGACGACCGCCCCGCCCACGGAACGCGATAAGACAGCATGACCACCCGGGGATTGGCCGTCGTCGCGTACACGACGATCGACATTGGGCAAAGGGCGACCTGGGCCGGCGCCTCCTCCACCAATTGCCAGGCGATGCGCGCGCTGCAGAACTGCACCACCCGGGCATCGGCGAGGGGCGAAGCCTTCTTGCCGAGATCGCCGGCGGTACGCGCCAGCATGTCGTTGAAGGGAATGACGGCGGTCACCACCAGGCCGGCGGCTTCGATGGCCTCCACCAAAGCCTCCTGCACCCGGATCACGTCCGAGCCACCGCTGGCCACGCTATGCACGTCACCGGCCGCCCACCCCCGGCCGGAAAAGACGAGCAGCGCCGAGAGAAAAAAAATGGGCGCCCATCTGGACGCCCGAATCAGCCACGAGGAAGACACCCGACACCCCTGTGGAAAACGCAGACCGGTCGCCGACGCCTGGGCAGCCCCCAATGCCGCCTCGCGCGCGAATGATCGGCGCCGGTCCCGGCAGGCAGCGGATCGGCCCCCATTGCAGTATGCAAAACCCGACCGCCGCCATGCTCCCCCATAAAGTGCGAGAGCCATGCCATGTTCGAAAGCAACCCCATGGATTTTCCTAACCAGTTGTTAATAAACGATTAATCGCCATACCCGGGCTACCGCGACGGCGCCGGCAACGTTCATTATCTGGACAACTGCTCCATGTGTCAGCAGCAACAAGGAGCGATCCTGTCGCTCCTTGTCGCTGTCGATCAGAAGGTATAGCGGGCGCTGGCTCCGAGCAGCCAGGTACTCCCCGGAGCAGCTTCGTAGTAACGGCCATTGGTGTCGCCAACGATGACCGAACCGACATAGCGCTTGTCAAAGACGTTGTCGAAGCGCAGGAAGCCCTTCAGGGCCCAAGGCCCCGCCTTGTGATCGACGCCAAATCTTACATTGGCGATGGCGTAACCAGGCGCCGCCTTTTGTACGTTGAGGTCTTCGACGTACACCTTGTCCCGGGCGATCACCTCGACCGCCGTGTGGAATCCGGAAGCGACATGGCGCCACGCAACCTCACCGAACAGCGTATTGGCGGCCACGCCCGGAATGCGGTTGCCGGCCTTCACCGTACCGCTGGAAGAGGTGAAATCCTCGTCATAAATGGCGCGCAGCCCGGTATAGGCTAAGCGGCTGGTGAAACCACCCGACCAGACAGAATCCAGGCTCACCTCAATGCCGTGCCGCAGGGTGCGCCCGGCATTCTGGTAGCTCGTTCTGCCGCCGCTGGCGGATGCAACGACCAGTTCGTCCTCGGTGCGCACCTCGAACAGGGCGACGTCGAGGCGGCTCGAGGCACCGACAAAGGCCTTCATGCCCGCTTCGAGGTGCCGGCTGGTGGACGGCTTCAGATCGAAACTGAAGGTGCCGTTGGGGCCCGAATAGAACAGTTCGTTGAATGTCGGTGCCTCGAAACCCCGGGCGGCGCTGACGTAGAGATTGACTGAAGGAGTCACCTTGTAGGTAGCCGCTACGAGGGGAGTGGCCCGATGGTATGAAACGGTGCCGCTATCGTCCCCGTTGTTGGTGGCGAAATAGTGATCCTGGACCTTGAAGCGCACCGTCGTGTAGCGCAGGCCAGCGGTAAACCCCCAACGTTCCCCCTGCCACTCGGACTGGATGTAGGGATCGGTGGTGGAAACCTTGTCGGTTTCATCACGCCGCAAGTTGCCGATGACACCGCAAACGGTACCACCTGTCCCGCAGGTCAGTGCCGAGTTTGCGCTCACATTGTCGGTAACCCGGAAGTTCTCGTAGCCCTTGCGCTGGTCCGTCGACACCTCATGGTCTAATCCAAAGGTCGTCGTCAACTTGCCGCCCCAGGCATCGCGGCGCATGATCCAGCGGGCGCCCAGACCGGAAAAATCCCGGTCGAAATCGATCACCCCGCCGGAATGCTTACGCACCGCCGCTGTTGCCGAGGTAGCCGTCCGAATCCGCTGCACAGAAAACGGTATCGACTGGAACTGGGTGACAGAGCGCTGTCCGGCAAAAGCCGAAAGCTGCAACATGTCTTCCCCAAAGCGCCGCTCGTAATTCACGCCGCCCTGGACATGTTGGATGCTCTTGCGGGTGTTGTAGATCAAGGCGTTGGGGGTAACCGAACGTGGATCGGCCTTGTATTGCTCCCATTCGCGCCCCAGGGGATCCTGAGCATCCGGCTGGTCGAAGTAATTCGCCACCGCCACCAAGCGACTGTCGGCATCCGGCCTGAAGGACAACTTGGCCATGTACTGGTCGCGGGTCACCGAGCTGTGATCGCGATAGCCCTCGGTATGAAAACGTGACGCGTCAACCACATAGCCGACTCCGTCCACCTCGCCCTGGCTGGCGACATCAGCCTTCCAGGTACCGTAGCTGCCGCCGCTGAAGTTCCCTTCGACGGTGGGCCGGCCCTTGCCGTCCGGGGTGAACATCTGGATCACGCCACCGGCGTGATTGCCGTACACCGCCGACATGGGGCCGCGCATGACCTCGATGCGCTCGGCGCGGTCGAGGTTGAAGGTCGCCGCCTGACCCTGGCCGTCCGGCATGGAAGCGGGGATGCCGTCGCTCACCAGGCGGATGCCCCGCACACCGAAGGCGGAGCGGGCGCCGAAGCCGCGGGAGGAAATCTGCAGGTCCTGGGCGTAATTCTGGCGGTTCTGGACGGTGATGCCGGGCACCGCGGCCAGGGCTTCCGAGGCATTGACCTTGGCCTGGTCGGCGCCAATGCGGGCAGCGTCGACCACGTCCACCGCCGCCGGCAGGTCGAAGGTATTGTGCTCGACGCGGCTGCCGGTGACGACGACGGTATTGAGTTCGATGGACGGCGAATCCGCCAGGGCGACCAGCGGAAAGGCGGAAGCCAGGGCCGCGGCAATGCGCGTCCTGGCCGACAGATGACGGCGGCTGAGACTCATATTATTTTTCCTGGAATGAAAAAGAAGCGCGGCCGCCCCCCGGCAGCCGCCTGCTTAATTTTGCAGCCAACCCTTGTCGCGGGCAACGGCCAGGAAACTGGCGGTGCCCTGGGCGATGGCTTCCTGGTCCCCTGGGAACGCCAGGGCCAGGTCGGCGACGATCTCATCCACCGTGCGCTTGCCGTCACAGCGTTTGAGGATCTCGCCGGCGGACTGGTTGAGTTTGATCAACCCTTCCGGGTAGAGCAGGATGTAGGCACCCTGGCTCTCCTCCCACCGGAACACGAAGCGGGAGTTCAGTTGCGGACAACTATTGATGGTTTGCATACTTGACCTGCAAGGGCGGGACAGCGGCCGAAGCCGCCGTCGCCCGCTCGGTTAGCGCACGTAAACGTAGGCGGTAACTTCGAAGCCGAGGCGGATTTCGCAGTAAGCGGGGGTTTGCCAGTTCATGGGATTGTCTCCTTTGAGTTTGCGGAGCGGCACCATGCCACTCCTGACTTGATTATTCGGCGGCGACGGCCGGGCTGCACCCGGCCATTCGCCAAAAGCGCCTCATGAAAATCATGAGGCGGCCACGACGTCCTGCATGGTGCGGTAGGGGCCCCAGCCCTCGATCTGCACCGGGCAGTAGGCGAGCAGCATGGCGTCGAGCATGGACCACAAGAGGTCGAGCTTGAACTGGAGGATTTTCAGCGCCCGCTCCTGCATTTCCCGGGTGTTGAAGTGGCCGAGGGTGATATTGAGGCCATTGACCACGTCCCGGGGCGCTTCGAACAGGCGGCGCTTGAAATAGGCATAGCCTTCGGGCTCGATCCAGGGATAGAGGGTCGGCCAGAGATCAAGGCGGGACTGGTGGATGGTAGGCGCGAACAACTCGGTGAGGGATGAAGCGGCCGCTTCCTGCCAGGGGGCGCTGCGGGCGAAATTGACGTAGGCGTCCACCGCGAAACGCACCCCCGGCAGCACGTGGCGCTGGGAGACGACGTCCTCGCGGGTGAGGCCTACGGCCTCGCCCAGGCGGATCCATTTCTCGATGCCGCCGACCTCGCCCTCGTAGCCGTCATGGTCCAGCACCCGCTGGATCCAGTGCCGCCGCACGTCCCGGTCGGGGCAGTTGGCCAGGATGTTGGCATCCTTGATGGGAATCATGATCTGGTAGTAGTAGCGGTTGGCCACCCAGCCCTGCATCTGCTCCTGGGTGCACTTACCCTCGTTCATCATCGCCTGGAAGGGATGATAGATATGGTAGCGGTTGCCCATGGCGCGCAGCTTCGCCTCGAACTCTTCCGGGGTCCAGGCCTTCAGTTCGTCCATTTTCACGATTTGTCTCCGTATTGAATGCGCATCCCGTCGTAGGAAACCTCGATGCCCGCTCGTTCAAGCTCGGCGCGCTCGGGGGAATCCTCATCGAGGATGGGATTGGTGTTGTTGATGTGGATGAGGATCTTGCGCGGTTTCGGGTAGCGGCCCAGCAGTTCGATCATGCCCCCCGGCCCGGACTGGGGCAGGTGGCCGATCTCCCGGGAGGTCTTGTTGGCGATGCCCAGGCGGATCATCTCGTCGTCGGTCCAGAAGGTACCGTCGACCATGACGCAATCGGAATCGGCCAGGAACGGCTCGAGGTGGGGTTCCATGGCCCCGAACCCGGGGGCGTAGAAGACCCGCTGGCCGGTGGCCTCGTCTTCGATAAGCACGCCGATGTTGTCGCCGGGATGGGGATCGTTGCGATGCGGCGAATAAGGCGGCGCCTTGCTGGACAGCGGCACGGGGGTGAAGCGCAGTCCCGCTGCCCCGGGAATGGAGAAGGGCAGCGGGGGCGTCACCTGGACCGGTTGCCAGCGGGCCGTGCAGAAATGGGAAAGGACGTTGAAGATCGGATTGCCGGAGGTGAGGTCTTCATGCACCTGGGCCGTACACCAGATGGACAATGGCTTGCCCTCGCGGAGCATGAAGAGGCCGGTGGTATGGTCGATCTGTGCGTCGATCAGCACCACGCCGACAATCCCCGTATCGCGCAGGCCCCGCCCGGGCTGCAACGAAGGGTTGGCCCGGATCTGGGCCAGCAGATCCGGCGAAGCATTGAACAACACCCAGTCCGTGCCGTTGCCGCTGACGGCGATGGACGATTGGGTGCGGACCCGGGTGCGGACGCTGCCGTCGCGCACCCCGGCGCAGTTGCGGCAGTTGCAGTTCCACTGGGGGAAGCCGCCGCCGGCGGAAGAACCGAGGACAAGGATTTCCATGGCGGCCAGTATCCGCCGCCGCCCCCTGCCGGGCGTGCAGGGAATGGCGAACATGGCCTCATGGTTTTCTGGAGCGCGGGATAGCCACCTGCAACTGCTCCACGTTGGCGCAACCTGTCTCGAAAATGGACGTTTCTCAGCTTATTCCTTTCGCCATAGGGGTTGGTACGCAACTTGCGCCGTTGCCGATGCAGGACAGATAACTATTGGCCGGGCGAGTCCCGGTCCCACACCGTTGAAGGAGGATAGACAACTCATGAAATCCGAGGATTTGCTCAGCCAGGCGCTGGCCATCGAGGCTCCCTGGCAAATCGTCCGTGTCCGCGATGACCTGGGCAAGCGCCAGATCGACGTCTGGGTCGCCCCCGCCGGCCAGCGCAGCGGCTGGTTCTTCGGCTCCCGTCCTACCGTGGACGCCAGCCGGGAACAGATCTGGCGCCACATCAACCTGGGCAACTCCCGTTGCCTGATCCATGCCGTACCGCCCGCCGCGGCGCTGGGCGAACCGCCCTCCTGGTGCGGCGAGGGGGAACTGCCCTTCACCCGCGCCATGGCCCGCCAGATCGCTTCCATGCTGCGGGAGGGCGTGAAGCTGCAAAGCGTATGCACCCTGCTCGACGTCACCATCGCCGACCTGTGGAAGTTCAAGCACAACCTCGACAGCGGCAAGGCCGGCCTGACAGCCCCCAGCGTGGCGCCGGCCGAGGCCGCCTCCAGCGTCCCGGAAGCCGACGACCCGATCTGGGAAAAACTCCTCGACGGTTCCCTCAATATCGATATCCGCATGCTCAGCTTAAAATTGCTCCTTTCCAAGCTGCGGGAGCAGATGCGCGTCATCACCGACCCCGAGGTCCGGGTGCTCAAGTCTTACGAAATCCAGCGCTATTTCGTACGCTACGAACAAACCCTCGGCCATGAACTGGGCCAGTTGACCCAACGCTGACTGCGACAACCCGATATCGAAAAAGGAAGACATAGTGAAACCAAATGCTGGACTGATGCGCATTGGCGAGGCAGCGGAACTGATCAAGGCGGGCAAGGCCCTCACCATCGCCGGGGACGAGCAGGCCCTGCGCCAGTTGCCCCAGGGCACCTGGATCGGCGGCACCATCCCCTACTTCATGGCGGCTGCCGGCGGCGTCGTCACCCGGGACCAGGTGTTCGTCAACGAAATCGAGGTCGGCTCCGAGCCGCCCACTCTGCGCCTCTACGACGTGGATAACCTGCCCCAGATCTGCCGCAACGCACCGGACAACGGCTACACCATCGTCATCGTCCCGGCCTTCAGCGAATGCCATGCCACCTTCGCCAAGAACGCACCCAATTACGAAGACATGTTCATGAAGCCCCTCCTGGGCTGGGTCGCCGGCGTCCACCTGGACGACCTGGGCAAGACGACCCCCAAGGTCGTCCTCGGCACCACCGGGGAATTCTCGGACCAGATGGCGGTGGCCATGGACGTGCCCCTGCCCCCCAGCAAGTTTGCCCAGATCGACATCGTCAATCTGTTCAAGCCCGGTGCCGGCGACGACATCACCTTCGCCGACGGCGGCTTTGCTGCCGGCGATTGCCAGATCAACGGCAAGCCCGCCAACCTGGCGGAGTACATGGTGGCCAACAACATCGACACACGCCTGCCCCTGGTGGCGGACTACTGCGGCGCCATGGTCAACGTCAGCGTCAAGGGGGTGGACGCCCAGGCCCGCAAGGTGGAGTTCTACGCCCCGGTCTTCCCCGGCCTCACCTACCGCTTCGCCGCCCCGGTGACCGACTACCTGGGCGCCTTCCAGGCCGCGATGCCGAAGACGGCGGCGCCGATCTCGTTCTCCTGCAACTGCATCCTCAACTACCTGTACTCCGGGCTCGAGGGCAAGCGCACGGCGGGCATCGTCGGCCCCATCACCTTTGGTGAAATCGGCTACCAGCTCCTCAACCAGACGCTGGTCTACCTGACCGTCCAGGGCTGAACATCCCCGAGCAGGGCGGCCAGGCAGGCCGCCCCCCGCTCGGCGAACAAGCGGTGCACCTGCACCCCCGCCGCCCCGCCGTTGCGGGCGGCGGCAACATCGGCGGCGCTGCGGATGCCGCCCACCGCCACCACCGTTCCACGCCCCTCCAGCCAAGCGACGAATTGCGCCAAGCGATCCAGGCGGGGCGGCCCGTCGCCGGGCAGCACCGCCGTCACTTGGTCGCAACCGGCAGCCAGGGCCAGGCGCGCCCCCTCGGGGAACGCACCCTCCCCCCCCACGGGCATCTTCACCGCCAACCAGAGGCGACGCCCGGCCCCGGCCATCCGGCCCCGGACTGCCGCCGCCGCGGCAAAGGCGGCAGCCAGATGCTCCCGGTACGCTTCGGCCAGGAAGCGGCGGTTGGCCTGGGCGCTGAGATTGAGGCTGACATAGTCGGCCACCGGCGCCGCCAGCGCGATTCCCCGAACCCACGCTTCGGCCAGGCCTTCCCCCGGAATGTCCGGCGGCAGGCCGAGCCCGATGCCGATGGCCGCGCTTCCCGGACCGTCACCCAGCGCCGCCAGGGTTCTGACCAAGGCGCCGACGCCGCCGTTGCTTCCCTGCAGCGGATCGGCGGTCACCGATCCGAATTCGACGCTGCCGAAGCCGCTCGCAAGCAGTTCGGCAGCCCGCCCGCCATCCTTGTCGAGGCCGCCGGCCAGTCCGGGGAGAGCCAACCAGGGAGGAGGCAGCGGCTTCATCCCCGCCGCCGGCAGTAATCGGCCAGAAAGTCGGCCAAAGCCACCGCCCCGGCCTCGGGCATGGCGTTGTACAGGCTGGCGCGCAGCCCGCCCAGACGGGGGTGCCCGCGCAGGTGATGGAGGCCGGCGGCTTCCGCCGCCGCCACGAAATCGTCGGTCAGAGCTTCGTCGTGGAGATGGAAGCGGATGTTGACCGGCGAGCGGTGGCCCGGCTCCACCGGCGCCCGGTAGAAACCGCCGCTCGCCTCGATGGCGCCATAGACCCGGGCCGCCTTGCGCGCGTTGGCCGCCTCCATGGCGGCCAACCCGCCCTCGGCCGCAATCCAGTCGAAAACCAGGCCGGCCACGTGGATGGCGGCCATGGGCGGGGTGTAGACGCGGCTGCCGGCCTCAGCCTGGCGGCGGTAGGAAAAGGGAGCCGGCAGACTCTCCGGAGAACGCTCCAGGAGGTCTTCACGGACGATGACCACCGCCAGCCCGGCAATCCCCACGTTCTTCTGGGCGCTGGCGTAGAGGAGGCCGAAGCGCTCGACCGGCAGAGGTGCCGTCAGGAAGGAGGAAGTGCAATCCGCCACCAGGGGCACCGGGCCGGTGTCTGGCAGTTCCGGGTAGGCGATGCCGTCTACCGTTTCGTTGGGGGTGATGTGACAGTAGGCACACTCCGGCGGCAGTTCCCAGCGGCCGCCCGACGGCGCCGCCAAAGGCGTCTCACCGGGATGGCGGGCGGCCAGGCGTACGTCGACCAGACGTCCGCCCTCCTCAATGGCCCGCTTGGACCAGTAGCCGGAATCGGCATAGGCCGCCACGTCACCAGGGACCGCCAGGTTCATGGGCACCAGGGCGAACTGCTGCATGGCGCCGCCGGCGAGGAAGAGGACGCGGTATTGGGGCGGCAGGGCGAGCAGTTCGGCAAGCCGCCGGCCGGCACCCTCCATCGCCGCCCGGAAGCCGTCGCCGGTGAACGGGCGTTCCAGGGGCGCGGCGCCGTCCGCGCCCCGGCGGAACAGGGTTTCCCCGGCCGCTGCCAGCACGGCGTCCGGCAGGCGGGCGGGACCGGCGGCGAAACTGTAGGGCAAGCGCTCAGCCGACCAGGAAGCCGCCGTGGCTCCCTGCCGCCATGCAGAACAGCAGCGGGATGGACAGCATGGTGTTGGTGCGGGACGACAGGTGGGTGATGCGCGAACAGCGCAGGCGCTCGGCCACCGACGCCGGCTTCAGACCCAGCACCTTCTTCTGGTGGGGCCAGAGCACGAACCAGACGTTGAGCATCATGGCCGTGCCAATGTAGGTGCCGATGCCGATGGGCGCCAGGGTGCCTTCCAGGCGCAGGGCGCCGGGCAGCCAGCCGCGGCTCCACAGCATGTAGATGCCGGCGCACCAGGCCACCACGGCGGCCCAGCGGAAGGTGCCGTGTTCTCGGTTGATGACCGCCTGCAGCTTGGGACTGTCCGGGTCGCTCAGATCGCTGGCTGCCAGGGGCCGCCAGGTGGGCCGCTGGACCACGCTGGCGTAGTTGTGGCCGACCCAGATGATGCCGGCGAGGAAATGCACCCAGCGGGCGACGAGATCGAAAAGCGCCGCGTCCATGGCCCTCACCCGCCCAGGTGGCGAAGCACCACCACCAGGGCCACGGTCAGCAGCAGGCCCAGGGCGATGGTGCCCAGGGCGGTGTCGTAGGGGTGAGGCAGGGGTTTCGCGGCGCACTGCGCCGTGCCTGCCGAACGGGCCGGCTGTGCAAAGCCGGCCCGCCGGCGCACCCAACCTTTGGATTCCTTCATTTCAGTGCTCCATGAACTCGGTGGACACGGCGCGGGCGGTACGCAAGACCAGGGGCTTCTTGAAGCGCAGGGGGCGGGTGACCACGGCCACCGCCTCCTTGATGCGCTCGTGCAGAGGTGCGCGGCTGCAGGCCGGATCGGTGTTGCCGGCGTCGCCGGTGAGCAGGAAGGCCTGGCAGCGGCAGCCGCCGAAATCCTTCTCCTTCTCGGAGCAGGAACTGCAGGGTTCCGGCAGCCAGTCGAGCCCGCGGTACTTGCGGAACAGGGGCGACTCGTGCCACAGCCAGGAGAGGGACTTGTCCCGCACCGACTCGAACTCCAGGCCGGGGATCACCCGCGCCTCCTGGCAGGGCATGGCTGCGCCGTCGGGGGCGACGGTGAGGTGGATGGCGCCCCAGCCGTTCATGCAGGCCTTGGGCCGGCCTTCGTAGTAGTCTGGGATGACGAAGTAGACGGTCATGTCCTTGCCCAGCTTTTCCCGGGCCTTGATGACCACCTGCTCGGCTTCCCGCACCTGTTCCAGGGTGGGCATCAGCTCGTCCCGGTTCATCAGCGCCCAGTTGTAGTACTGGATGTTGGCGAACTCGATGTATTCGATGCCCAGGCCGGCGGCCCAGTCGATCATTTCGCCGATGAGGCCGATGTTCTGCTTGAACACCGGCATATTGAGCACCATGGGGAAGCCGTGGGCCTTGATGAGCCGGGCGGCCTCCATCTTGAGGGCATGGGCCCGGGCCCCCACCAGCGCGTCGGTCATCTCGGCCTTGGTGGACTGGACCGAAAGCTGGATCTGCTTCAGGCCGGCGGCCTTGAGGGCCAACAGGCGCTCCTCGGTGAGGCCGATGCCGGAGGTGATGAGATTGGTGTAGAAGCCGAGGCTGTCGGCGTAGGCCACCAGTTCCTCCAGGTCGTCACGCAGGAGGGGCTCGCCGCCGGTGAAGCCGAGCTGCAGGGAGCCGAGTTCGCGGGCTTCGCGCAGGACGCGCTTCCACTCCTCGGTGGAGAGTTCCTTCTCGCCGTAATCCTCGAAATCCAGGGGGTTGTTGCACCAGGAGCACTTGAGGGGGCAGCGATAGGTGATTTCCAGGGAGAGCCAGAGGGGCTTGCCCTGCCCATCCAGAGAGAGGCCTTGATCTTCCTTGGGCATGGCGTTCCTTTCCGCGAGTTGTCTGCAAATGCGCCATTGTTGGCGCCCATCGCCACGCCGGCGACCGCCAAATCCTGAATCGGCGCTCCAGAATTTCACGAGAGGGGGACTAGTTCTTTCGGCATGCGGCCAATCCCTGCGCCGCCCATGACATGCTGCCCTGGGGTATGCTTGCCCCCTCCGACAACCAAACGGTCCCAATGAGCGACTATCGCGAAGACGCCCCCACGCGGGCCGAGATCGATGCCCGCCCCGGCCCGCTGCTCCTGGAATTCGGCACCGACTGGTGCGGCCACTGCCGGGCCGCCGCCCCCCGGGTGGCCGAAGCCCTGGCGGCGCGGCCGGGGGTTCCCCGCCTGCGGGTGGCGGACGGCCCCGGCCGGCCCCTGGGGCGCTCCTTTCGCGTCAAGCTCTGGCCGACCCTCGTTTTCCTGCGCGATGGCCGGGAGGTGGCCCGTCTGGTCCGGCCCACCGAAACCGCCGCCATTGCCGAGGCCCTGGCCACGATCGCCGACGATGCCGGTCACCCCTGATTTCCCGGCGCTGGCGGCCGCCGGCCTCGACCTGCAGGCGGTCTTCGACCTGGCCGCGCTGCCGGACGACCTTGCCGCACCCCTGCTGGAAGCCGCCGGCGGGGCGGGCGCCTGGCGGCAACTGATTCTCCTCGGCCACGGCGGGCGCACCCTGTGGCAACGGGTACAGGCCGCGGGGCTCGACTCGCCCCACCCCATCGACGACTACAGCCGCGCCGTCTTCGTCGCCTGGATGGCCGCCGAGTTGCCGGAAGCCACCTATCGCCTGCTCTACCCGGGAGACGCCCCCATCGGCCTGCAACGCCTGGGCGCCCTGGCCGGCTGGCATCACCCCTCGCCCCTGGCCGTCGGCATCAACGAGCGTTGGGGCACCTGGTTCGCCTACCGTCTGGCCGCCCTCGCCGACACCGCCCTGGTGCCGACGCCGCCCGCTGCCTGGGCTTCCCCCTGCCTCGCCTGCGACGGCCGGCCCTGCATCGCCGCCTGCCCGGCGGGCGCGCTGGACGGCGGCATCCTCGCCCTCGCCCCCTGCCTGGCCTACCGGCGGCGGGGCGATTCCCCGTGTCGGGAAACCTGCCTCGCCCGCACCGCCTGCCCGGCAGGCGCCGGGCACCGCTACGAGGCCGCCCAGTTGCGGCACACCTACCGGCGCTCCCTGGCCATGATCGAAGGCGGGGATATTTCTGGATGACCAGGCCGTCAGGCCATGCTGGAAAGGGCGTTGGCCAGGTCGGAGTCCATGCCGCCGCCGACGCCGCTGACGCCGCCGGCGAGGCTTTCGATGGAAACCTGGTAACCGAGGGAGTGCAGGCGCTCGGCCCACGCTTCCGCTTCGGCCCGGCTGCCATGCCAGGGCCCATGCTCGACACGGACCTTGCCCTTCTGGTCTCTGTATTGGGTGGTGACGCGGTACATCGGAAACTACCGTAAAACCTTGAACGCTTTCTTCCTATTATCGGGGCGGGCGGGCGGCATTCAAGGGTTCTGGCCGGCGACCTCGTCCGCCAGTGCGCCAAGGGCAGCCATGCAGGCGGCGGCGATGGGGGGCGTCAGGCCGCCATGGGCGCCGCCGGGCACCGGCAGCCAGCGGGCCTCCGGCCAGGCACGGCGCAGCCGCTCGGCATGCTGCGGCGGGCAGACGGGATCGGCAAGCCCCTGCACGATGGCGGCCGGCACGTGGCGGATGCGGTCCACGCCGGCCAGCAGGCTCCCGGCCTCGATGAAGCAGTCCCGCGCCAGGTAGTGGAGCTGGATGCGTGCCTTGGCGCGTTGGGCCGGGGTCAGCGGCCCGTCGATCGGCGGTTCGTCCATGAAGGCCCGCTCGTAGTCGAGCCAGGCCCGGGCGGCCTCGTCAGCCGTCGGCACCCGCGCGGCCAGGGCGGCCAACAGCCCTCCTTCCCCCGCCCCGGCGGCGGCCTCCAGGCGGTCCCGGGCGGCGGGGACGCCGCTTTCCAGGTAGGCAGCAACTTCCTCCCGGCTGGCGAGGAAAATGCCCCGCAGCAGGAGCGCCCGCACGCTGCGCGGATGCGCCTGGGCGTAGGCCAGGGCAAGGGCACTCCCCCAGGAACCGCCGAAGACGATCCAGGCGGGAATGCCGAGGGCGCCGCGCAGCGCCTCCAGGTCGGCCACCAGCCGGCCGGTCGTATTGTCGTCCAGGCCGCCCAGGGGCAGGCTGCGGCCGCAGCCCCGCTGGTCGGTGAGGACGGCGCGGTAGCGCCGCGGGTCGAAGAGCCGCCGCTGGGCGGCATTGCAGCCGCTGCCCGGACCGCCATGGAGGAAGAGCACCGGCACCCCGTCGGCCCGCCCGCATTCCTCGAAATAGATGCGGTGGCCGCCGGATACCTCCAGATGGCCGGTCCGATAGGGTTCGGCCGGGGGAAACAGCGGGTCGGCGTCCACCCTCAGGATTCGATGAGGCCGTTGCGCATGGCCACCAGGGCCAGCTCGGCGGCGTTCTGGACGTTGAGCTTCTGCTTAATGTGGTAGAGATGGGTGCCGACGGTACTGGGGCTGAGGCAGAAATCCTCGGCCACCTGATTCACCGTCCGGCCCTGGGCGAGCTGCAGGAAGACCGCCAGTTCCTTCTCGGTCAGGGCCTCCACGGGATTGGCCGAATTGGACAGCTGGGCCAGGGCCACCGCCGGCGCCAGTTCCGGGTCCAGGTAGCGCTGGTCGGCCGCCACCTTGCCCACCGCCCGCAGGAATTCGTCGGGGGCCGCCCGCTTGCACAGGTAGCCGCGGGCGCCGATGCGCAGGGCGCGCACCGGGACGATGTCGTCATTATGGGCCGAGAGCATGAGCACCCGGGCCCGGGGCTCGCTGGCCATTAGGCGCTCCAGGGCTGCGAGGCCGCCGATCCCGGGCATCGAGACATCCATGACCATGACGTCGGGCGTGAGGTCGACGTAGAGCCGCACGGCACTCTCGCCGTTTTCCGCCTCGCCCACCACCGTCGCCCCGGCCCCTTCCAGGAGCAAGCGAAAGCCAAGACGGACGACGGCGTGGTCGTCGGCCAGTATGACGCGGGTACCGTGCAGGGATGCGCTCATTTTCCTTCCTCTGGAGCAGACTGGGGAACGCCCTCGGGCAGGCGGGCAACGAGCCGCAGGCCGCCCTCGCTCAGGGTGTCGATGTGCAAATGCCCGCCCAGCAGGGCGATGCGCTCGCCCATGCCGGCGAGGCCGAGGCCGCTGCCGGGGTTGGCCGAAGGCTGGCCGTCCAGGCCGCGGCCGTTGTCGGTGAGGCTGACGGTAAGCCAGCCGTCCCGCCGGCCGACGACCAGTTCCGCCCGGTCGGCGCCGGCGTGGCGAACGATGTTGGTCAGCCCCTCCTGGACGACCCGCAATACCGCCTGGGCCACCTCGTCGGCCAGCGGGGTGTCGCCGAGGGCCAGGGTGCTGGACAGGACAATGCCCGGATGCTGCCCCTGCCAGTTGGCCAAGGTGCGTTCGAGGACGGCTCCCAGGTCGTCGCCCAGGTTGCTGCGCAAACGGTGGAGGATGGCGCGCACGCCATCCTGCATCTCGCCGGTGACGGCCAGGATGCTCTGGGCCGGGCTGTGCAGCGACGGCTGCTCCTTGGTGCGCTGGACGATGGCGCCGGCCAGGGCGCGCACGGCGGTGACGCTCTGGGCCAGTTCGTCGTGCAGTTCCCGGGCGATGGCCCGGCGCTCGTCCTCCAACCGGGCCTGCATGAGCCGGGCCACCTCCCGCTCGCTCTCCAGGCGCACGTTCTGGTCCACCGCCTCGGCCAGGCGGTCGGCCATGCCGTTGAAGGCCTGGGAGAGCCGCCCCAGCTCCCGCACCGGGAAGGGCGGCAATCGGGTGTCGAATCGCCCATGGCCGGTGCGATCCAGGGCCGACATGACCTGTTCCAGCGGACGCAGGGCCCGGTCGAGAGCGTAGCGGCTGAGGACGAAAAGCAGGACGAGCATGGCCACGGCCCAGCCGGTCAGGCCCCGCACGTCGTCCCAGGCGTCGATCACCGCCCGCGAGGGATCGGGCGTCAGCACCAGTTCCAGGTCGCCAACGATGACGCGGCGGACGGCGAAATAAGGCGTGACCAGATCGGTGAACCAGGCCGGCGGCGCCACCTGGTCGGCCTTGTAGGTGGGCGGCGGCGACTGGTAGAGCCGCTGCCCGTCGGCGGCGAAGACCTCCAGGGCATTGGCGCGGATGCGCCCCACCGGCCGGACGATGGCCAGCACCCGCGCCGGCAGGGCCTGGGGCGGGACATCCCGCAGTTCGTCGGAGAGGACCGTCAGCCACTGCACGGAAACCCGCGTCGCCGCTTCCACTTCCTCGTGGATGCCGGCGCGCACGCCCTGCAGCCAGAAGCCGGCCAGCACCAGCAGCAGGGTGCCGGTGAACAGGGTCAGCACGATGCTGACCCGGGTGTGCAGGCTGCGAGGCGCTGGAAATCTCATGTCGGCTTTTTCAGCTTGTAGTGGAAGGGCACCACGATCTGGACCTCATTGCCGTCGATGCCGTCGGGCAGGGGCGGCAGCGCCGGCAAGCGCTCCAGCACCGAGATGGCGTGCTGGTCGAGCACTTCGAAACCACTGGAGCGGTCGACGTTGATGCCCAGGAGATTGCCCTTGCGGGCCACCCGCAGGCGGACCCGGACCTCCCCCTCCCAGCCGCGCATGGCGGCGATGCGGGGGTAGTCCTGCTGGCGGGCGAAAAGATCGGCAAGATGACGGCTGTAAGCGTCGAGCAGGTTGGACTGGCTGGGTTGCGGCCGAGGGGGCGGCTCCGCGGCGGCCACCGTCGCCGCGGCGACGGGCGGCGGCAGGGGAACCGGGGCGACGGATTCCGCAGGCGCCGCCGGCATCTGCGGAGAAACCGCCCGCGAGGCGAGGACGGGGTGGCGCTCCGCTACCGGCGCCTTGCGCATCTCCGGCGGCGCTGGCCGGGGCGGCGGCTCGGCCACGGCCGGCGCCGCCACCGGTTCCTGGGGCGCCATCATGCGCAAGGTGGCGGTCAGCATCTCCACCGCCGCCTGCCGCTCCTCCGGCGGCCCCTTCACCCAGGCGAGAACACCGCCATGGAGCGCCGCCGAGACCACGAGCATGGCCAGGAACCGGCGATCGCGCCGCGGCGGCGGGAAGTCAATGGCGGTGGCCATGTTCCAGTACATCCTGCTCGATCGCCGGGAACAGGTGGCCGACGGAACGGCGGTATTCGCTGGCTGCCACCGGCAACGCGGCGAATTCAGGCGGCAGCGGCCGCGCCAGCACCTCGTTCATGTCGAGGCCCGCCGCCGCGGCCTGGCGCAGCGAGCCACTCAACCACTTGAGCCAAGCCCGGGTCTGGCGGATGGGAGCGGCATCGGTCGCCACCGGGCCGTGGCCCGGCACCAGCAGCCGGAACCCGGGCTCCCGGGTCACGGCCTCGAGGCGATCCAGGGCCTCCAGCCAACGTTCCAGGCGAGCGTGGGGGGTGGTCGGCGCACGGCCGTTGAAGACCAGATCGCCGGCGAAGAGCACGCCGCTGGTTTCGTCGAAGACTGCCAGGTCGGCGCCGGTGTGGCCGTCGAGGGCGAATACCCGCAGTGCCCGGCCGGCGACCTCCAGCTTGCCGGCCTCGATGCTGCGAGATGGCGCCACCACCTCCGTGCCCAGCATCCAGTCGCCAGTCAGGCGGAAGAGGTTTTCGGCGAAGGCGTTGCCGTCGCCGGCGATGCCCTGGCGGGTTTCCGGCAGGGCCGCGATGGGCGTATCGGCGTAGGCCTGGTTGCCTAGGAAATGATCGGGATGGTGGTGGGTGTTGATGGTCAGCGCGACCGGCCGGGACGACACGCGGGCCACGGCCTCCCGCATCTGCCGCCCATAACGCAGGGAAGGGCCGGTATCGATGACGACGACACCGTCGCGGCCGACGATGAAGCCGGTGTTGACGATATTGCCGCCGTTGGCCGGGGAAAAATCCTCGCTGCGGCCAACGAAGACATAGACATCCGGGGCGACCGCCTTGGGCACCAGGCCGTAGTCGAAATCCGCCCCGGTGGCAACGCCGGCCACCAGCGCCAGGGCGAGGGCAAATCGGCGCATCATGGCTCTATGCGGGCGGAGAAGGTGTTGCCGTTGTTGTCGCGGCCGGTGGCCACGACGGTGCCGGGCACCGTCCCGCGATGGAGGGTGAAGACCGGGTTCTCGCTCACCGGCTCGTAGGTTTGAAGGCGCATCAGGCGCTCGCCGGCGGCGTTCTTGAACTCGATTTCCTCGAGATGGAAGGCGGGGATGCCGGCCACCAGGCCGGTATCCATGGGGTGGACGATGCGCATGCGCAGGCGGCCGGACTGCTGGCCTTCGCTCCACTGGCGGCCGCTGACCTCGTTGAGGCGCTGCTGCCACTCCTTCGACCCCGAAGCTGCCGAAGGGGCCGTGCATCCGCCGCCGACGGTGTTGACCCAGGTCCCGCCCACATGCCAGACGCCGTCCCCGGTCCGGGCCGCTGCGCGCACCGGTGACGACTGCTGCAGCTTGGCGCGGAAGCCGAGGTAGGCCCCCGCCCCTTCGGGATAGAAGCGCAATATCTGGAGGATGGGATTGAAGTCGGCGAAGACGAGCACTTCGCGGACATCGGGGAGCGCCGTGGCGTCCACCGTGACCGGCACCTGCATGGGGTTCTCGGCAGTCGAGGGAGCCACCACCTTGACCCGGGGATCGAATAGTACCGGCCCGTCTGACAGGAAAGCCCGTCGCATGTCGCCCCAGCGGGCGGAGGCCAGGGGATCCCCGCCTTCCTGCACGGCAAAGGCATCGCCGGGGGGCATCAGCGCCATCAGGGCAATCGCCGCCGCCGCCAACGGTAATTTCATGGTGTCTCCTCATGTCGCCCTACGGCGCTCTAGTTTATGGTTTCGCTGCAAGCAACGTGCCATATTCTACTTGATACACACTGGACCACCCGGCGGACGAGCGGTTCCGTGCGTGGCGACTACCGCCCCGCCCCCATGCCCATGGCGCACAGTCCGGATGTGCAACTTTGGAGCACCTGGTGACATTTGAAACAGCAAAGCCGGCACGGCCCGGGCGTCTTCCGCCGAAAAGCCCCGCAATTCCTTGAATACAGCCCCCCCTTGCCGGCCAGCCAAGAGCCCATGGCCTGTTGGCATAGCTCTTGCGAACAGTAGGCCCTGCCGGGCGGCTGGCTCAGGGAATGGAGAAAATGCCGGCCCGGTGTATCATCCCCGCACGGTTGCCTCCGCAGCCAGGAGTAAGCAACCGGACGTGGAACCGATGGACAACCAAGGAGACAATCCATGCAAAGTCACACTTTCACCCGGCGCAGCTCCGTCACTCTCGCCCTCCTCGTCGCCGCCGCTTTTTCCGGCGCCCCGGCAGTGGCCAAGGGCGTGAGCGACGCTGACATCCTCAACGACGCCAAGACCACCAACGATGTGGTTTCCTTTGGCCTCGGCACGCAAGGCCAGCGCCACAGCCCCTCCACCCAGATCAATGCCAACACCGTCAAGAACCTGGTCCCCGCCTGGTCCATGTCCTTCGGTGGTGAAAAGCAGCGCGGCCAGGAATCCCAGCCCGTCATCGCCAACGGCAAGATGTTCGTGACCGCTTCCTACAGCCGCCTCTTCGCCGTCGACGCCAAGACCGGCAAGAAGCTGTGGAAGTACGAGCACCGCCTGCCGGACGGCATCATGCCCTGCTGTGACGTGATCAACCGCGGCGCTGCCCTTTACGACAACCTGGTCATCTTCGCCACCCTGGACGCTCAACTGGTCGCCCTCGATCAGGATACCGGCAAGGTCGTCTGGAAGGAAAAGCTGGAAGACTACGCCGCCGGCTACTCCGCTTCCGCCGCTCCGATCATCGCCAAGGGCAAGCTGATCACCGGCGTCTCCGGCGGTGAATTCGGCATCGTCGGCCGCATCGACGCCCGCGATCCCAAGACCGGCAAGCTGGTGTGGACCCGTCCCACCGTGGAAGGCCACATGGGCTACACCTTCGACAAGGATGGCAACAAGAAGGAAAACGGCATTTCCGGCACCACCAACGCCACCTGGCCTGGCGACATGTGGAAGACCGGCGGCGCCGCCACCTGGAACGGTGCCACCTACGACCCCGAGACCAACCTGATCTTCGCGGGCACCGGCAACCCGGCTCCCTGGAACAGCCACACCCGCCCCGGTGACAACCTGTTCTCCTCGTCTACCGTGGCCATCGACGCCGACACCGGCAAGATCGCCTGGCACTACCAGAACACCCCGCACGACGGCTGGGACTTCGACGGTGTCAACGAATTCGTTTCCTTCGACTTCAAGGATCCGAAGACCGGCAAGGTCATCAAGGCTGGCGGCAAGGCCGACCGTAACGGCTTCTTCTTCGTCAATGACCGTACCAACGGCAAGCTGCTGAACGCCTTCCCGTTCGTCAAGCAGATTTCCTGGGCCAAGGGCATCGACCTGAAGACCGGCCGCCCCATCTACAACATGGATAACTACCCGGGCGATCCTTCCAAGGGCGCCGACGGCAAGAAGGGTGAAACCGTCTTCGCCGCCCCGTCCTTCCTGGGCGGCAAGAACCAGATGCAGATGGCCTACAGCCCGAAGACCGGCTACTTCTATGTGCCTTCCAACGAATGGGGCATGGACATCTGGAACGAGCCCGTCTCCTACAAGAAAGGTGCTGCTTACCTGGGTGCCGGCTTCACCATCAAGGCCCTTCATGACGACTACATCGGCGCCATGCGCGCCGTCGATCCCGCCACCGGCAAGATCGTCTGGGAAAACAAGAACTTCGCTCCCCTGTGGGGCGGCGTCCTGACCACCGCCGGCGGCCTGGTGTTCTACGGTACCCCCGAAGGCTACCTGAAGGCGGTCGACGACAAGACCGGCAAGGAACTGTGGTCCTTCAACGTCGGCACCGGCATCGTCGCTCCCCCGGTCACCTGGGAACAGGACGGTGAGCAGATGATCGCCGTGACGGCGGGCTGGGGCGGCGCTGTTCCCCTGTGGGGCGGCGACGTGGCCAAGCGCGTGAACTACCTGGAACAGGGTGGTTCCGTGTGGGTCTTCAAGCTGCACAAGTAATCGCCTAGTTTCCCCCTGTTGGAAGGCCCTTCGGGGCCGATAGCAGGTTGAGGCACGAGCGCTCCGGCTTCGGCGCTCGTGCCTTGTTCTTTTTGGGGCCTGCCCTGTGCGATTCCCGGCAACCGCCTGGCCGCCGCGCATCGGAAGAAGTACCCCACTTGTGTTCATCGCTGTACCGGTGAGTCTACGTAGGATTTCAGTGCCCACACCAGCTCCTGCGAGAGAATACCTTGCCAGGCCGGCATGTGCAGGACGCCTACCTTGGTTCGTCCCCGCAGGACTGCCTTTAGGAAATAGGCATCGTTATCCTGGAAGCACGCGCGCTGCATATCGGCATCCGTAATACGCTTGCAGTAGGCACTCAGGCGCCGTAAATTGGGGGCGGGCCCTCTACCCAACGCGTCTGGCCCATGACAGCGCTGACAAGCCTGATCAAAGGCTTGACGACCGACGGCAATGGCGGTTGGATCGTTGCGATACGGATTTTCTTCGCGCCAATCGGCCCCCAGTCCCTGCAAACCAGAGAAATCCACGGCAGGCGCTTCAACACGCTCCGTTGGGCTGGTCGATTCCGCAACGACCACCGTTGCCACCGCCAACCCAACGATGCCAATTGCAATTGCGCGCCATTGAGGCACCACCCTCCGACTCATGGCCACTCCTTGGGATCTGGGCATCCTTTGCAGCCCTCGAAGGAAGAGTCAGGGAATATCGTGTACTTCAAATAGCTGCCTTCCAGATTGGCATCCCGTAGATTCACCGCGACAAATTTGGTTTCTTGGAGATTGGCATTGGTCAGCCTAGCACCCGCAAACCAGGCAAAATTGAGGCGCGCCATTTCAAGATTGGCGGCAGTAAGATCCGCCCCCGAAAGATCGCTGTGCATCAGACGGGCAAACTCCAGATCTACGGCGATCAGTTTGGCATTACGAAAAGTCGCGCCGGGCGCATTCACCTTGCTCATCTTGGCACCCGTCAAATTGGCGCCGTCGAGGATTGCACCGGCAAGATTGGTGACGCGCAAATCCGCACGACTAAGGTCGGCTCCTGTTAGATCAACGCCGGCCAAATCTCTGGCCGAAAGGTCAGCATGCCGCAAATCCGCACCACGACAGCGCGCGTAAGGCCACAACTTGCAACCGTTGATGACCAGTGGCTCCACCGGTCCCTTGCTGGGTTCAGCGTTTGCGGGTTCCATCAACACGGCGCCAGCCATGGACAAGAGCAGCACAAGACCAGCTCTCAATCGTTGAGCTCTGAGGGGGTTCAAGATTTTTTCTTCATTGGCCATGGGAAACCGACAAAGGGGCCGCACCTGCGGCCCCTTCCGTCATCACCGGCTAGACTTCGGCAGCTTGAAGACCCACATGGACGAACCTTGGGTCACCTGCTTGGTCAGGTCGGCCATATCGCCGCCCCACAGGGGAACCGCGCCACCGTAGCCGGAACTGATGCCGATGTACTGCTCACCATCCAGCTCCCAGGTAATGGGCACGGAGACCACACCGGAACCCGTCTGGAACTTCCACAGTTCCTTACCGCTCTTGGCGTCGAAAGCCTTGACGAAGCCATCGGAGGTACCGGTAAAGAGCAGGCCACCAGCGGTAGTCAACGTACCGGCCCAGAGCGGGAAGGCTTCCTTATGCTCCCAGACGATCTTGCCGGACTTGGGATCGATGGCGCGCAAGATGCCGACGTGGTCATCATAGAGCTTCTTGATGCGGAACCCCTGGCCGAGGTAGGCTGAACCCGCCTTGTAGGTCAGCTTTTCGGTCCAGTAGTCCATGGCCCAGTGGTTGGCCGGGATGTAGAACAACTCTGTCTGGGGGCTGTAACTCATGGGCATCCAGTTGGTACCACCCAGGAACGGAGGGGAGACGAAGATGGAATCGCCCTTGTCGGCACCATCCTTGGGTTTCGGCGGATGCTGGCCCTCGACAATGTTCGGCTTGCCGGTCTTCAGATCCCAGCTCTTTGCCCAGGTAATGCCATCAACGAAAGGCCACGCCCCGACCAGGGAAGTCGGCTTGTTCGGATAGCCGGCGCCGGAAGAAAGTTTTTCGCGGTCGGTCACGAAGAAGAAGCCGTTGCGGTCGGCATGGGCAGAGGCCTTGACCAGCTTGCCGGTCTTGGGATCCTTGTACTCGAAGAGCACCACGGAGTTGTTGCCGGAGAAGTCCCAGGCATCGTTGGGGGTATGCTGGAAGAAGCCCTTCAGCTCGCCGGTACTGGCGTCCACGTAGGCCTGACCGGAGGTGAAGAGGCTGTCCCAGTTGCGGGGGTCGTCCCCTTCCTTGGTCCGGTGCCAGGTGTTCCACGGTGCCGGGTTGCCGGTGCCGATGACCACCATGTTCTTTTCCACGTCGAAGCTGGCAGTCTGCCAGGGGGCGCCACCACCGTGGTTCCAGGCGTCCACCAGCTTGCCATCCTTATCCCGCGGCCACGAGGGTGCCTTGGCGTCCCCGGTCGGCGTGCTGTCCTTGCCGTTCAGGCGGCCCATGTGGCCTTCGACCATGGGGCGGGCCCAGACTTCTTCGCCAGTCTCGGTGTCACGGGCGAAGAGGTAGCCCACCACGCCGAATTCGTCCCCGGAAGATCCGTGCACCAGCAGCACACGGCCGCTCTTCTGATCCTTGACGATGAAGGGGGCGCCGGTCATGGTGTAGCCGATCTTGTGGTCGCCCCACTTCTTGCTCCAGGCCACCTTGCCTGTGTCCTTGTTGAGGGCGACGATGCCGGCATCCAGGGTGCCGAAATAAACCTTGTCACCGTAAATGGCGAGGCCGCGGTTGACCACGTCGCAGCAGGGACGGATGTCCTCCGGCAGGCGGTGCTGGTATTCCCACAGGCGCTTGCCGGTCTTGGCATCGATGGCGAACATACGGGAATACGAAGCGGTGATGTAGATCACCCCGTCGTGCACCAGGGCCTGCCCTTCCTGGCCCCGCTGCTTTTCGCCGCCAAAGGAGAAACTCCAGGCAGGAACGAGATTGGCGACGTTGCCTGTGTTGATCTTGGCGAGCGGACTGTGGCGCTGTGCCTTCAGACCCAGGCCGTAGCTTAGAACGTCGGTGCCGGTCTTGTCGTCGTTGAGAATATCCTCCCAGGTCACCTTTGCGCCGGCGGCGTAAGCCGGAACGCTGAAGGCGGTTGCCAGGACGGCGGCGAGCAGGGTCTTGCGAGGACCGAAGCGGCTTGATTCCATGTTCTTGTATGTCTCCTTGGTTGCGGTAATTGCGATCCCGGGCGACCGGGCCGATCCATCCACCCTGGAATGGCAGGGCGAGTATAGGAATGGCCCGGAACCGTTGTCTCGGGAGGCGCTCCTGCGCATTTCGGGAATTCTTCCCGGGAAAGGCAGAGCCTCCCGCCGGTACGATTCCTGCTGATGGCACCGCTCCACCGCACCCACCGAACATGGACCATGGATCTTCGCCGACGACTCGTGACATTCCTGGGAATCCTCCTCGCCGGCTTGGTGATGGTGGCCATGGGCATTCACGTCCACTCGCTGCATGGCGACATAGCCGAAGAAATCCGGGCATCCGAACAACTGGCCCATACCCTTCTGGCGGTCGGCCGCATCGACCCCGCCGTGCCGCCAGAGGAGGCTGCCCGGCAGTTGCGCGCCATCCTCGGGAGCGCGCCCCTGCGCCACCTGCACATCACTCTCGACGGGCAGCCCCCGGCTCCGTCCACCGGCACCGCCGCCAGGCTCGCCGGGTGGTTCGGCATCGCCACGCAACCCACCAGCGGTGAGCTCGTCCGCGTCGGCATCCATGCTTTGCGCATCGCCCCGAACCCGGTCTCGGAAATCGAAGAACGGCTGGGGGACGGCATCCGCCTCTTCCTTACCCTGCTGCTCTTTTCTGGAGCAACCCTGGTCGTTGCCTGGTACTCGGCTCATTTTGCCCTTTCCCCGGTGCGCGAACTGGAAGCAGGCCTGCACCGGCTGGCGAATGGCGCAACCCACGCCGAACTGCCGGGTTTTCGCTTGCTGGAATTCCGGCGGATCGCCGGTGCCATAGATTTCCTTGCCCGGGCGCTGAGCGAGTCGCGGGCCGCCCAGCGGCAACTATCCCGCCAGCTCATGACAGTTCAGGAGGATGAACGGCGACAACTGGCAAGGGAATTGCATGATGAAATGGGACAATCCTTGACCGCCATCGGTGTGACCGCAGCCTATCTCGAACGTAATGCCGGAATTCTGGACGCCCAGCGCATCACCCAATGTGCGGCGGACCTGCGCCAGGCCGTTCGTTCCAGCCATGCGCAGTTACGCGGCCTGCTCCGGCAGCTGCGCCCCCACGGCTTGGACAGCCAAGGCCTGGCAGCGGCCCTCGACGAACTGGTCGGGAGCTGGCAACAGCGGGAAGCCGGCATCGACTTCCGCCTCGATATGCCCATGCCCCTTCCCGAGGTCGACGAATCCATTGCCCTGCCCCTCTATCGCATCGTCCAAGAAGCGCTGACCAACGTCGTGCGCCACAGTGGCGCGCGCCACTGCCGGGTTCGCATCACCCATGCGCACGGGGTTCTGACTCTTTTTATCGAGGATGACGGCACAGGAATCCCGGATGATGCCCAGCCCCCCCGTGGCGGGCTCTGCGGCATTGCCGAACGTGTGGACATGGTCGGCGGCCGCCTGGAGATTCGCCGCGCCGAGACGGGCGGCGTGCATCTTCGGGTGGAACTACCGCTCACCTCCGCGGGAGTGGACAACCAATGATCCGCATCATGCTGGTGGACGATCACGCCGTAGTCCGCGGCGGATACCGACGTCTGCTCGATGCCGAACCCGGCATGACCGTGGTCGGCGAGGCTGCCAGTGCCGACGAAGCAAACGCAATGGTACTGCGTACGAACCCGGACGTGGCGGTTACGGACCTCAGCCTCAAGGGCAGCAGCGGCATCGAGGCGATTCGGGGCATGCTCGCGCGCTGCCCCGGTTTGAAGATTCTGGTCCTTTCCATGCACGAGGGTGCCGGTTTTGCACTCCAGGCGCTGCGCAGTGGCGCCTTGGGGTATTTCACCAAGCATAGCGAACCGGAAGTCGTGATCGACGGCATTCGCCGCGTTGCTACCGGCAAAAAGGCGCTGGCGCCGGATATCTCGGAAGCCCTTGCCTGCCAGGCGGTGAGCGGAGATGATGCCCTGGAAAACCTGACCCCACGGGAGTTTGAAGTACTGCGCATGCTGGTTCAAGGGGAAACCGCTGCGCAAATCGCCAGTTCCATGCATCTCTCGCCCAAGACCATTCTCAACTACGTTTCGCTCATTCGCCAGAAACTCGGTGTGGAAAACGATTTCAAGCTCCTGCAGGTGGCCGTCCGGCACGGGGTGATACCCTTGCACACCCCATTGCAGCCCTGAGCCATGGCAATGGCTATCGCCTTCATCCACAACATCCACCATAATGCTTAGTCAACAGGTTCCCCCGCGGATCGCCCCGCCTTGCACGTCTTCAACAACTTTTTTCAGGAGGTAAATATGACCCACCCCAAGTTCGTCGCAGCCCTGCTCGCCTGCAGCCTGGTCAGCCCCTTCGCCCTGGCCGATGCCAAGAAGGACTCCCAGATGCTCAAGCTCGCCACCGATAGCGGTTGCATGACCTGCCACAGCATCGAACCCGGCAAGTCCGGCCCGGACGGCCTCAAGCCCATCGGCCCCGCCTGGCAGGATGTGGCCAAGCAGTACAAGGGCAAGCCAGGTGCCAGCGAGTTCCTCACCCGTGTGGTTCTGGAAGGTTCCAACCCCTACAACAGCCACTGGAAGGACAAGGTCAGCGGCCTCTCCATGCCGCCCAACGCCGTCGCCATCACCGAAGGCAACGCACGCAAGCTGGTCAACTGGATTCTTGCCCTGCACTGATAGGAACAAGCGCCCCGATCGACAGGCCGGCCTTAGGGCCGGCCTTTCTTTTTGCATCCCGTCAGACCGGGATTTCCTGCTGCTTGGCGCGCGTCCCAAGCAGGCGGTAAAGCGTCGTCCGGGTGATGCCGAGCTCCCGCGCTGCCGCCGAGATGTTGCCGCCGTGGCGATCGACACTTTCCCGGGCCAGGCGCGCCTGCACGTCCCGCAGCCCCGTCGCCGGGCCGTGGCCTTCGGCGATGCGCACCTCGGAGGGCAGATGTACCGGAAGCAGCGTCCGGTCGTCACCGAGCAGGGCGATGCTCAGCCTAAGGACGTTGCGCAATTGCCGCAGGTTCCCGGGCCAACTGTAGCGGCGCAGGATGGCGAACGCCTCGGCGTCGATGCGCACCGCCCGCTCCGCACTCTCTTCCGCCACGATGCGGCGGACCACGGCGTCGAAATCGCTTCGCTCACGCAGGGGCGGCAGGACGATGGTCATGCCGGACAAACGGAAGAACAGATCGGCCCGGAATGCCCCCTGGCCGACCAGATCGCGCAGTGGCTGGTGGCTGGCGCAGACCAGGCGGATGTTGACGGGCTCGTCGCTGTCGCCACCCAGGGGAGTGACCCGGCGGGTTTCCAGAACGCGCAACAGAACCGCCTGCAGGGCCAGGGGCATGTCACCGATCTCATCGAGGAAGAGGGTGCCGCCATCCGCTTCCCGGATCTTGCCCCGGGCGCCATAGCGACGGGCACCGGTAAAGGCGCCCTCGCCGTAGCCGAACAGCTCGGCTTCGATCAGGGTCGCCGGTATCGCGGCGCAGTTGACCGCCACGAACGGGCCACTGCGGCGGCTTCCCGAATGGTGGAAGGCCTGGGCGAACCATTCCTTGCCGCTCCCCGTCTCCCCCTGGATCAGGAGGGGAATGTCGCACTCTACGATCCGCATCGCCTTGCGCATGGCCTCGGCAATGCGCGGGTCGTCGCTCCCCAGGCTGGCGAGATCCCTCCCGCCGCTGCTGGCCGGCTCCGGCCGTCGTTCCAGGTGGAGTTCAACCCGGGCGTACAGCGTCTGGCCAAGGACCGTCTGCAACGCCAGGGGCTTGCCCCCTGGCGTTTCGCCCGACTTGAGCACCTCGGCCCAATCGGTAGCGAAGCCCCGCGTGAATCGCGCTCCCGGTTCCAGGGCCGGCGGTACCAGGCTCGACGAGCGCTAGTTGCGTCCAAGCAAGCGTCCGTCTTCGGAAAAACGCAGCCAGCCGCATAGCGGCGAACCGAGCAGTTCCTCCACCGGATGAAGCAGCAATTCGACGCCGCCAGGCGGCTGCATCGCCCGCAGCCGCTCCTCGATGAAGCCGGCGTGCATTTCGACCATGGCCAGCGCATGGGTACGCGGGAAGTGGGCGGGGCCGAACAGGGCCAGCACCCCCGCCACATCCCCCCAGGGGCCGGGGACGAAGATCGGTACCGCCACTCCCGCCAGGAAGGCCAGTTGCTCGAGGAAATGATCGGTTCCCGAAACCTCGAGGGCCGATGCTTCCACGAGGCAGGTGCCGATGGCGTTGGTGCCGCAAACCGATTCCGCCCAGTTGGCGCCTGGTTGCACACCCGCCGGCGCGGCAATCGCCGCGAAACCCTCGTCTCCGCATGTCGCCAGGATCAGCCCGCCGGCGTCAGCCAGCACGACCACGGTCGGCGTTCCGGCGATCTGCCCGGCCAGCGCCTCCATCACCGGGCGCCCGATCGCCTCCAGGGCCGGAATCGTATCCACCGTCGCCGCCATGGCGTGGCCCGCCGGTCCGCCGCCCTCCGTAAGGCCGGCAGCGCGGGAACGCTCCCAGGAACGCGACAGCAATTCCCGGTAACGCAGGACAGGATGTTCGATATTCACGACGACCGCAAAGGCATGTTTCATGCCGACCGATTTGGCCGCCGCCGGCGCGGTCCATCCCCTTTCTGCTGTTGCAGCGGTGAGCAATTGCTTCAGATTTGATCAGCGCAATACAGCAACCAACCCGTTACGCTGGACAAGAAATCACGCTTAACAATTGATTAACAAGAACTTTGACAAACACCCCGACTCTGGCACGTGCTGTGCGCTAGGAAACTCCGGACATCGTCGGACGTACCCAGCCCGTTTCATCCCTACCCTCGCGGAGGCCAGGCTCAGGATGCCACCGAAACATCATGGAAACTGACGGGCCAGGGAAAATCTGACGAACTGATCTTTGCTCCTCCACTCGCCTTTGCTACGTCACGAAGTGCGAGCATCTCCTTGGGGGCGGGCGACCGCCCCCCTTTTTTTGCTGGAGAAAACCAGAAAATCTGGCAATCATGTCATCGCCCAGCGCGATGGAACGTTTTTTCCGAGAGGTCTCCGGAGAGAGTTCTCGGCCCCGCTCCCGCCCCTTCGCCGGCGCGAAGCAACCCGCACTAGAAGACGCCAGCCGCGTCTAGTTTCAACACCAACCAAAGGAGAGCCATAGTGTTCCGCAAATTCCTTCTGCCGCTCATCGCTGCGGCGCTAACCGTCACCACCGCCCATGCCTCGGAAGCCATCGTCAAGAAGGCCCGTTGCGTCTCCTGTCACGCTGTCGACAAGAAGATGGTCGGCCCGGCCTACAAGGACGTGGCCGCCAAGTATCGCGGCGATGCCGGTGCGCCGGCCCGTCTGGCGAAAAAGGTCCGCGACGGCGGCGCCGGTGCCTGGGGCGACATCCCCATGCTGCCCCACCCTGCCGACAAGATCAGCGACGCCGACCTGGCGGCAGCCATCGACTGGATTCTCAGCCTGCAATAAACAGCCGGCCATTCAGGAAAAAGGCCGCGGATTCGCTCCGCGGCTTTTTATCGCCCGGACATGCTCAATAATGCAGCATGTCCGATACAACTGTTCAACGATTGGACACAAAAAACGGTAGCATGCGGCCCAGCACCCCGTTGGGGCCCAGACCATGACGAAGGGCACCGACGACATGGAGCCCGATGATGCCGGCCCCGATCCAGACAGCCCCCTTGTGGAACAGTTTGAAGGCGGTGTTCAAGGCCTCGTCCGGCGCTGCCAGGCGCGGCAGTTCCAGACCGAAGAACTTCACCGCGTAAGGCGTGTAGGCCGAGGCGAGATAGCCGGCCAAAGGTGCCGCCACCATGAAGAAATAGAGCAGGCCGTGCACCACTGCCACCAGGCGGACTTCACCCGGACTCATGACCAGCGGTGGCGGCGGGTTGCGCCGGCGCCAGGCCAAGCGGACCACGACCAGGAGCAGGGCCAGCAGGCCCAGGGATTTATGCAGGCCATAGGCGGCGCTGCGCTCAGCCCCCTTGGGCAGGTCGATCATGGTCCAGCCCAACCACAGAAGCCACAGGATCAGGAAGGCCTGCACCCAATGCAGGAAAATCGCCGGAAGGCTGTATCGCGCCGTATCGCTCATTGCATCGTCCCTGGCTAAGCGAAAAAGGAAGCCGGCGGCAAGTTTTCACCTACCGCGACGTTCGGCTCCACAACAAGATTTGGGGGCCATCAACGGCCCCCGAGGATTCTACCGGCAATCTGTGCAGGCTTCGTAAAGCCCCGCTAGGCCGGCTGATGGGTGATGCCATGGCGCTTGAAGATCGCCGCGACGGTACCATCGCTCCGCAATTCAGCCAGCGCCTTGGCGATGGCTTCCGCCAATTCGTCCTCGTCGGCCTTGACGGCCATGCCCAGGGGCCAGTTGTCAACGCGAAGTTCGGCGAGCTTGACCGGTTCGACGACAACCCGCGTCTGCCCCCGCAGGGCGTCTTCCAGTTCGGCACGGGTGGCCAGGACCGCCGCCAGTTGCCCATCGGCCAGTGCCTTGGCCGCCTCGGCAACCGTCTTGAAGTGGACGACGTTATCGCGCAGGCGCCCGTTGAGGGCACTCAGGAGAAAGGAATCGGCAAGGGTCGCCGTCTCAACACCAACCTTTTCCCGAGTGAAGACTTCCAGGGCGACTGCCGCCGAGCCCGCCAGTTGCTGCACGCGGGCGGGATCCCGGGCAACGGCCACCGACTCGCGATGGTAGGGACCGAATATGCGCACCTTGTCGTTGGCTCGGGCAAGGTGTTCGTCCACCGGCACATGCATCATCACATCAGCGGGCTGTGTGCCGAGGTAGTGCCCTTTCCAGACCATGTTGCGCAGGTCGTCGTTCATGTCCTCATCGGCATTGAAGCCGACCACTTCCGGCACCAGGCCAAGCTTCTCGGCGATGGCCCGTCCCAGATCGACATCGATACCCTTGACACCGCCAGTGGCGTAGGGCGAGAAGTTGTTGTAGACAGCGATCCGCAGGCGCCCGCGCTTGCGGATCGCGTCAAGATCGCCGGCCACCGCCGGCAGTCCCTGCGCCAGGGCCGCAGCTCCGAGCGCCTTCAACCACAGGCGACGGTCACTCCACATGAACGGTTTCCAGGTAGGCACGGATGGTCCACATGGCTTCCTGGCTGAAGATGCCTTCGAACGGAGGCATGTAGACACGGCCGTCGCGGACGGAACCCTTGCGGATGCGCTGCATGAAGATTTCGTCGCCTTCGTCGCCCAGGGGCAGATAGCGCAGGTCGGGGGCGATACCGCCGGAGATGGCTTCCAGGCCATGGCAGCGGGCGCAATTCTGATTGTAGGCAGAGGTACCGATGCGGATGGCTTCCTTGTCCTTGCGGTAGGGATTGCTCGTCCGCCATTCGGGGCCCAGGGACTTGAGGCTGGAGACATCGACGGCCTGGGGCACGACGTCACCGTGGGCGAAAACCTGCTGGGCAGCAACGCCGATGAAGAGGGCCGCCGAGGCTGCCAGAAGGTTGCGGAAGGAATGTTTCACGTTGGCTCCTTTATTGGTTGGGATTGCTACCTTTAAAGCAGGGCGGCTATTGCAAGGCCCGTGCCAGCAATCCGGCCGTCGGGGGTTGGGGGGGTGATACGATCTATTACGTTAGTTTGGCAAAAAAATGACCGCCAGTCCAAAATTGGCACACCAATTGCAATACACTGCCCCCGTGTGCTCGCCACATTGCTACTAAAATGGGCAGGTGCTACATTATTCAGCAACTCCAAGACAATAACGACGGCAGGGAGACTCTGGAGGACAGATGGGACAACTAGAAGCAATGGCGGACACCCATGCCCGCCGTCTCCGGCAGGCGAGAGAGCTGTTTTTCGACCGTGGCGACATGCCGGCAGGTCTGGTCGACCCGTTGGTCATCCGCTCGTGGGAGCGTTGCCGGCGTTTCGGGCTGACGGAGACGGGCGGCACCCCGGTGGTGGAATCCCTTGACCGGATCGCCCTGAAAACGGAGCAGGAGCGCAACCACCATCTCCTGTTCCAGGGCCGGCCGATCATGGAGCACGTGTACGAGCAGATCCGCGAATCGGGCAGCATGGTGATTCTCGCCGACGCCAACGGATTGCTCCTGGATACTGTCGGCGACCCCGATTTCCTCGACCGCGCCCGCCGCGTCTATCTGTCGGCCGGCGCCTCCTGGGACGAAACCCGTTGCGGCACCAACGCCATCGGCACCGCCCTGGCCGAGGAAACGCCGACCGAAATCATCGGCGCGGAACACTTCCTCGAACACAACGGCTTCCTCACCTGCTCGGCCAGCCCCATCTTCGGCCCGGACGGGCGCCTCGTGGGCGTCCTCGACATTTCCGGGGACTACCGCGGCCACCAGCGGCACACCATGGGCCTGGTCCGGCTCTCCTCCCAACTGGTCGAAAAGCGGCTTTTCGAATCGGTCCACTCCCGGGACATCCTGGTCTGCTTCCACCATCGCCCCGACTACCTGGGCAGCCCCAAGGAAGGCCTCGCCGCCGTCTCTCCGGATGGCCAGGTGCTGGCCATCAACCGCAGCGGCCTGGAGATACTGCGCATCCGCCAGGTAGACGCCGTGCGCCGGGATTTCGCCATGGTCTTCGAGAACAACCTCTCGTCCCTGGTCGATCGCCTGCGTCTGGACCCCCAGTCCACCTGCGAGATTTCCGTCGGCAGCCACCGCTTGCACGTACAGTTGCGCGGCCAGTTGCCCCCCCTGGCGGTGGCCGGCCGGGTCTACGACGAAACACCGACCCAGCGCCCTGCCCGCCGCGTGGAAACACCGGGGCAGCCTGCCCTCACCCTGGACACACTCAATACCGGCGACCAGCAGTTGCAGAGCGCCATCGACCGGGCCCGGCGCATCCTCGGGCGGGACATCCCCATTCTCATCCAGGGCGAATCCGGCGCAGGCAAGGAAATGTTCGCCAAGGCCTTCCACAATTCCGGCCCCCGCCAGGGCGGCCCTTTCGTCGCCCTCAACTGCGCGGCGATCCCGGAAACCCTGATCGAGTCGGAACTCTTCGGCTACCAGGGCGGCGCGTTCACCGGTGCCCGCAAGGAGGGCGCTCCCGGCAAGATCCAGCAGGCCCACGGCGGCACTCTTTTCCTGGACGAAATCGGGGACATGCCGCTCAACCTCCAGGCCCGGCTGCTGCGCGTGTTGCAGGAGCGCAGCATCACGCCCCTGGGTAGCACGCGTACCATCCAGGTGGACATTTCCCTGGTCTGCGCCACCCACCGCCGGCTGCGCGAGGAAGTTTCCCGCGGCACTTTCCGGGAGGATCTCTACTACCGCCTCAACGGCCTGTGCGTGACCCTTCCCGCCCTGCGGGAACGGACGGACATCCGGGAACTGGTCACCAAGCTGGCCAACGAGGAGGCCCGCAACCGCCCGCTCGTGGGCTTCTCGGAAACCGCCCTCGCCGCGATGGCGCGCTATTCCTGGCCCGGCAACATCCGCCAGCTCTATAACGTCATCCGCGTGGCCATCGCCCTGCTGGACGAGAACGAAACGGTCATCACCGAACACCACCTGCCGGAAGAACTGTTCGAAGGTCCGGCCGGCACTGCGGAGCCCTTCGAAGCGGCCCGGGACAGCCTGGCCTGGCAGCCGGCCCCCCTCGACAGCGGCACGGGAGGAAGCCTCGAGGAAATCGGGCGTCAGGCCGCCCTGCGCGCCCTCGATGCGGCCGGGGGCAACATTTCGGCGGCCGCCCGGCAGTTGGGTATCAGCCGGAATACGCTGTACCGCAAACTCGGGCGGCTGTAGGTTAGTTTCCGCCGGCGAGCCGGCCACAGGGGAAAAGAGGCCGCGTAAAATCGGCCTCCTTCCGATTCTTCGCACATCGATACCATGCGCCATCCTGCCGAAGTCCTGTTCGCGGGCGAGAAGCCCTTTCCCGCCCTGCCTGCCGTCGACCACTACGCCGGCTCGGAAAAGCTGATGCGCAAGGCCCTGGCCCTGCAAAAGGAACTGGGCCCCATCTTCGACGTCACCTGCGACTGCGAGGATGGCGCCCATGCCGGAGCGGAGCGGGAACACGCGGAAATGGCCGCAGCGCTCATCATGAGCGAGGACAACGCCTTCGGTCGGGTGGGCGCCCGCATCCATGACGTGACCCATCCCCACTGGCGGGAAGACATTGCCATCCTCGTTTCCCGCGCCGGCTCCCGGCTGCCCTTCCTGACGCTGCCCAAACCACGCAGCGCCGACGACGTGCGCATCCAGATCGAGGCCCTGCGGGAATGCGAGCAGGACCACGGCATCGATCGCCGCATCCCGGTCCATGTCCTCATCGAAACCCACGGCGCGCTGCACGAGGTCTGGGAAATCGCCGCCCTGCCCGGGGTCGAGAGCCTGGATTTTGGCCTCATGGACTTCGTCTCCGGCCACCACGGGGCGATACCGGGCAGCGCCATGAAGAGTCCGGGCCAGTTCGACCATCCTCTGGTGGCGCGGGCCAAGGCGGAGATCGCCGCGGCAGCGCTGGCCAACGGCGTGGTTCCCTCCCACAACGTCACCACCGAGCTGAAGGACGTCGAGGTCATCGGCAACGACGCCCGGCGGGCGCGCTGCGAATTCGGCTACCTGCGCATGTGGAGCATCCATCCCAACCAGATCCTGCCCATCGTCGCCGCCATGCGCCCGGATTTTTCCGAGGTGGCCGCCGCCGGGGAAATCCTCGCGGCTGCCCAGGATTGCGGCTGGGGGCCGATCCAGCACGAGGGCAGATTGCATGACCGCGCTTCCTACCGCTATTACTGGGAGCTTCTCCAGCGTGCGCGGCTGACCGGCATGGATATTCCCGCCCCGGTCGCCGAACGCTTTTTCCGGCGGTGAGCGCCGATCGGGAAACCCTCCCCATCCTCTATCGGGACGAGTGGATGGTCGCCGTGCACAAGCCCGCCGGGCTGCTCGTCCATCGCACCGGACTGGACCGCCACGAAACCCGTTTCGCCGTACAGATGCTGCGGGACCAGCTGGGGCGCCGGGTCTGGCCGGCCCACCGGCTCGACAAGGGTACCTCGGGGGTGCTCCTCTTCGCCTTCGATGCCGGCGTCGCCGGCGCCCTCGGCGGCCAGTTCGCCGCCGGTGCGGTGGCAAAGCGCTACCTGGCGGTGGTGCGAGGCCATCCGGCGCCTGAAGGCAGCATCGACCATCCGTTGACGCGGCAACGGGACGACTATGAATTCATTGCCGGGGAGGACTGCAGCAACGAGCCCCAACCGGCGTCGACACGTTTCCGCCGCCTGGCGACGACGGAACTGCCCCATGCCGTGGACCGCTACCCCACCAGCCGCTACGCCCTCCTCGAGCTGGAACCCCTGACCGGCCGCAAACACCAGTTGCGACGCCACCTCAAGCACATTGCCCATCCCATCATCGGCGACGCCACCTACGGCAAGGGCGCCCACAACCGGCTCTTCACCCGGCTGTTCGGCTCCCGCCGGCTGCTGCTGGCTTGCACCGGCCTCGGCTTGCGGCACCCGGGCGATAACAGGGAAATCGCCATCACCGCACCCCCGGCCGACGATTTCGCCGCCGTCCTCGGCCACCTGGGCTGGGAAACCCCGCCCGATCCGCGTTTTGGGCCAGCCGGGCCGGGGAACGCTCAGTAGCCGATGGAGCCTTCCAGCTCTTCCCGCCGGCGGATATCCCGTTCCAGGTCCACGATGTCCTGGCCCAGGGCATCCCGAGCCGACACCATGCCCAGGGGGCATCCGTCGTCGTCCACCACCGGCACGTGGCGGAAGCCCCCCTCGGCCATGAGGTGAAGGGCATAGGCCAGGGGCTTGTCGGCGCGAATGGTCTGCAGGTCGGCGACCATCACGTCGGCGATGCGGGTGGAGTCCGGGTCCAGGCCGGCAGCGAGAACCTTGTTAAGCGCGTCCCGTTCGGTGAAGATGCCCGCCATGCGGCCCTTCTCGACCACCAGCAGGGCGCCGATCCGTTTCTCGGCCATGAGTTTGCAGGCGGCGCGGACAGTAGTGTCCTTGCCGGTCGTGAACAGGTTGCGTCCCTCGATCACGTCGCTAATGAGTCTTTTTGCCATGGTGTGTCTCCTTGTCGTTATCTCTGAATGTTGGCCGACTTCGCCAGGGGATGCAAGCCTCGCCCCCATGCGACTGTAGGCCGCCGTTCATTGCGAGCGGATGACGATCACCGCGATGACGATGAAGGTAATGACCATGCCGATCAGTTCGATGTTCATTCGTCGGGATACCTCGGTGGGCGTCCTTCCCGCCTCGCGGCAAGGGCTTCCTGCAGATCGTCGGAAAGGAGCATGGCAGCATTCCAGGCGGCCACCTGGCGGAGGCCGTCGGCCAGCGTGTGGTCGCGGGCGTAATTCATGGCTTCCTTGACACCGCGAATGGCCAGGGGCGACTTGGCGGCGATGGCGGCGGCGAGTTCGCGGACGCCTTCCCACAGTGACTCGGCGGTCGGGAAGACCCGGTTAACCAGGCCCAGCCGTTCCGCTTCGACAGCATCCACCGAGCGCCCGGTATAGGCCAGCTCCCGGGCCATGCCCTCGCCGACCAGACGGGGCAGGCGTTGCAGGGTGCCGACGTCGGCAACCATGGCCAGATCGATTTCCCGAACCGAAAACACCGCGTCGGCCGCGGCATAACGCATGTCGCACCAGGTGGCGAGATCCAGCCCTCCCCCCACGCAGGCGCCGTGGATGGCCGCCAGGACCGGCTTGCGGCAGCGCTCTATCGCCGCGAGGCAGTCCTGCAGGTCGAGGATGATCCGCCGCAGGCGCTCGCGGCTACGCGCGCCGTCGGCATGGGCCACCTCGCCGGCCACCTGGCCGAGCATGGCCAGATCGATACCTGCGCAGAAATTGCGTCCGGCGCCGGCGAGCACCACGGCCCGGACCGCCGGCGCTCCGTCGAGCCAGCGGAAGCAGTTGCGCAAGTCCTGCCAGAGTTCGGCGTTCATGGCGTTGGCGCATTCCGGGCGATTGAGGCGGACCTCCGCCACCGCCCCGGCAACGGCAACATGGAGGGTGTTCAACTGGGGCCCCTGGCTTGCCATGGCGAGCTCCTGTTCGAAAAGGCGGGTGGATTCGACTGCCTCCCGATTATGCCACCGGCGCTCCCGGGCGCCGCGGAAGTTATTGACGTATGCGCGAAAACTGACATTATTGAAGCCATTGAGGGAAGCGACGACGCCATGGCAATCTCCACCGACACCGAAACCTGCTCCACCCGCGACGCCGCGAAACTCCTCGGCATCAGCGTCCGCACCGCCCAGATGTGGGTGGAAGAGGGCCGCCTGCGCGCCTGGAAGACCCCCGGCGGCCACCGGCGCATCCTGCGCGAATCCGTGGATGCCATCCTCCAGCGGCGCCAGCAGGAAACCGCCGGAGTTCCCGACGATTTCGACATCCTCGTGGTCGAGGACGACCGCGTCCAGCGCCAGATCCTGGAAAGCAAGCTCGCTGCGCTGCGCCCCGGGCTGTCGGTACGCGTCGCCTACAACGGCATGGAAGGCCTCATCAAGATCGGCGAGCGCCAGCCCCAGCTCCTCATCACCGACCTGGCCATGCCCGGCATCGACGGCTTCCGCATGCTGGCCACCCTCACCTCCACGCCCCTGCTCCGGCCCATGCAGATCATCGCCGTCACCGGCCTGTCGGAGGAGGAAATCTCGGCCAGCGGCGGCCTTCCCGCCGGCGTCGCCGTCTTTCACAAGCCGCTCAGCCTGCCGGCCCTGCTCAACCTGGTCCTCGCCTACCACGACCTGTGGTCCCTGGGACGCCAGAGCGCCCGCTGAATCCCGCAGGCCGGCGCGTTAAGTAGTTCACTATGCCGGACGCAAGCCGACCCTATAATCAGGGGGCTCGCCTCCCGGCGAGGCCATTGCGCCTGCCTCCCAACCCAACCGCCCAAGCCATGCGCCTCCAAGTACGCTCCGCCCTCATCGCCGGCATCCTGGCCCTCGTGCCGCTGCTCGCCGCCGCCGCCGATCCCAAGGCCGCCCGCTACTACGAAGACGCCCTGGGGCGTTACGAGAAGAAGGACATGGCCGGCGCCGTCATCCAGCTCAAGAATGCCCTGCAGATCGACCGCAGCATGCTGGCGGCCCATGTCCTCCTCGGCAAGGCGCTCCAGTCCAACGGCGACCTGCCGGCCGCCGAGGCGGCGTTCGAGGAGGCGCTCCGCCTCGGCGTCAACCGCGGCGAAGTCATTGTGCCCCTGGGCCAGATCTACCTGCTGCAGGGCAAGTACGAAACCCTGCTCGAACGCATCACCACCGCCGGCCTTGCCGCGCCCCTGCAGGCGGAAGTGCTCGTGCTGCGCGCCAATGCCCTCAACGAGCGGGGCGACAAGAACGCCGCCAGCCGCGCCCTCGACGAGGCCCGCCAGGCCGACCCCGCTTCCCTGAGCGTCCGCCTCGCCCAGATCGCCCTGTTCCTGCGCAACGGCGATCTGGCCCGGGCCGCCAGCCTGTCGGAAGACGTGATCGCCCAGGCCCCGGGGGACGCGTCGGCCTGGAACGCCCGCGGCTCCATCCTGCACATGCGGGGCGATGCCGCCGGTGCCCTGGCCGCCTACGGAAAAGCCATCGCCCTCGGCGAAAAGTACTTCGACCCCCGCATCGCCCGCGCCGGACTCCTCATCGACCAGGGACGCTGGACCGAGGCCGAGGCCGACGTGACGGAACTCCAGCGCCTGGCCGGCGAAGATCCCCGGGTCGCCTACCTGCGCTCCCTGGTCGCCGCCCGGCGGGGCGATGCCGCCACCGTCAACAAGGCCCTGGCCGACATCACCAAGGCCCTCGACCAGGCACCCGCCGCCCTGCTCAACGCCAACCGCCAGATGCTCTTCCTGGCCGGCCTGGCCCATTACGGCCTGCGCAACCACGAAAAGGCCGTTGACCACCTCTCCAACTACCTGCGCCAGTACCCGGGCGAACCCGGCCCCACCAAGCTGCTCGCCAGCCTGTATCTCGAACGGGGCGACAGCACGCGGGTCATCGCCCTCCTCTCCCCCCTGCTGCGCACCTATCCCAACGACGGCCGGGCGCTCGCCCTCCTCGCCAACGCACACATGCTGGAACGCAACTACCGGCAGGCGACGGCCCTGCTCGACCAGGCGGTGAAGGCCTCCGGCGGCGCCAGCGACATCCGCACCGACTTCGGCCTGAGCCTGGTGGTCACCGGCAACAACGACAAAGGCATCGAGCAGTTGCAGCAGGTGTTCGCCAAGGATGCCCGGCAGACCCGGGCCGGCCTGGCCCTGGCCATGCTCCAGATGCGCAACGGCCAGCCCAAGCGCGCCCTGGAAGTCGTGGAAAGCATGGTCAAGGCCGCCCCGGCCAATCTCACCGCCCTCAACATGGCCGGCGCCGTCCGTCTGGCGACTGGCGACGCCGGCGGCGCCCGCAAGGCCTACGAGCAGGTGCTGGCCCAGGATCCCGGCTATCAGGCCGCCATCCTCAATCTGGCCCGCCTCGACGTCCGCGAAGGCAAGATCGAGGCGGCGCGCCAGCGGCTTGCCCAGATACTCAAGTCCGACATCGTCAATGTCGATGCCATGATCGAACTGGCGGCGGTCGAAGAAAGGGCCGGCCGCGTCTCCGAAGCGGTCCGCTGGCTCGAAAAGGCCCGCTCGGAAAGCAAGGGCACCGTGCGCGGCGGCAGCCTGCTCGCCGAACTGCACCTGCGCACGGGCAATCTCGACCAGGCCCTGGCCGTCGCCAAGGACACCGCCGCAAGGCTACCGGAAAGCCTCTCGGCCCTGGGCATCCTGGCGCGAACCCAACTGGCCTCCCGGGACAACCGGGGCGCCCGCCAGACCCTGGCGGACATGACCCGCTACGCCAACTACGACCCCGACGCCCAACTGGAGATCGCCCGGCTGCAAATGGCCGCCGGCAACGATTCCGGCGCCACCTACAGTCTCGAGAAGGCCCTCGGCACCCGCCCCGACTGGCTGCCCGCGCTCGTCATGTACGCCGAAGTGAATATCGCCCAGCGCGACTACGCCAAGGCCGAACAGCGCATCCGCGGCATTGCCGAGAAATACCCGGGCAACGCCGTCATCAGCCGCCTGCAGGGAGACCTGGCGCTGGCCCGCGGCCAGCACGCCGCGGCCGTCGCCAGCTACACGGCCGGACTGAAGAAGGACTCAGCCCCCGACCTCCCCCTTCGCATCTTCCAGGCCCACCTCGGTGCCGGCGAGTTGAACAAGGGGCTGGCTTTCCTCGAGAAATGGCAAAAGGAGCACCCGGGCAATGCCACCGTGCTGCGCACCCTCGGCGACGCCAACCTGCGCGCCGGCAACCTGCAGGGCGCTCGCAGCGCCTACGAGCAACTGTTGAAGATCAGTCCGGACGATGCCGATGCCCTGAACAACCTGGCCCAGGCAGCCCTGAAGCAAAACGACAAGGCGGCCGTCGGTTTCGCCGAAAGGGCCTTCGCCCTACGCCCCAGCGACGCCGGCATCATCGATACGCTGGGCTGGATACTGGTCCGCCAGGGCCAGCTCGACCGCGGCCTGGCCCACCTGCGTGACGCCCGGCTGCGCAACCCGGACAATCCGGAAATCCGCTACCACCTGGCTGCGGCTCTCAGTCTCGCCGGCCGCAAGAACGAAGCCCGGGAAGAGCTCACCCAATCCCTCAAGACCGGCATCGCCTTCCATGGCATCGACGACGCCCGCAAGCTCCAGGCCGAGCTCGCCCGATAGACGCATCCACCGGCGCCCCCGGCCGATGCCATGTCGGAAGACTTTACACCCCTCCGTCGCCGGGGCCGATATTTGCACACATCACATTGATTTAACACATAAAAATGTTTTTGGCGCAGAAATTGCTACCTGCTCATCATCAACAGGTGCATGCCCGACCGCAATAGAGAGCCCGCCATGAAAACCAAGACCTCATTCCTCGCTTCCGCCTTCGCCGCCCTCCTGGCGCTGGCTTCCGATGCGGCCCTGGCAACGACGAGCTGGTCCGCCACCGGCGCCGACCTATACGCCTCCACGGATGCGACGGCCTATGCGAACAACGGCACCGGCGGCACCCTCAAAGAAGGCAACAAGGCGCTCTGGGGCGACAACTTGGGCATATCTCCGAATGGCGTGAGCGAAACGAGCCCTCAGCACGCGGTGGACAACAGCGGCTATACCGAGTCCCTGCTCCTCAACTTCAGCTCCATGGGCACCGCCGTGCTCAACGCCATCACCATCGGCTGGAAATACAACGACGCCGACGTGTCCATCCTGGCCTACACCGGCAATAACGTCGCCGCCGACAACCCCAGCGACGTCAGCGGCAAAACCTACTCCGGTCTGCTCGGCAGCGGCTGGGAGATCGTTTCCAACCAGGGAAATCTCAGCACCGGCGTCACCCGCAGCTTCAACACCGGGCCGGACGCGGTTTCCTCCAGCTACTGGCTGATCGCCGCCTACAACACCGCCTTCAGCAGCCTCGCCTGCAGCGGCGGCGCCTGTGGCGGCGGCAACGACTATTTCAAGATTTCCGCCCTGGGCGGTTCCGTCACCCCCCCGGACAACAAGGTTCCCGAGCCCTCTCCCATGGCCCTGCTGGGTGCTACCCTGCTTGGCGCCCTGGCCCTGCGTCGTCGCCAGAAATCCGACGCTAGCTGACCAGTCAGGAAGAGACACCCGCGAAACGGCCTGCCATGCAGGCCGTTTTTTTGTGCCCGCCTCAGCAGGGTTTGCCTGCCTTGCACCCCTTGAGAATCCACAGCGAGATGACCCCGGCGGCCTCGTGGGCCATGGCTTTGCGGGCCATGGAGGTGGGGTCGCGGCCGGCGTTGGTCTTGGCCATGGGGTCGGCCCCCGCTTCGAGTAGCAGCTGGGCGTGCCGGGCGTTCTGGGTATAGGCGGCCATGTGGAGCGGCGTCGCCCCCTCGTTGTCCCGGGCGTTGGGGTCGGCACCGGCGGCGATCAATACCTTGAGGGCCGACAGGTCCGGATTGGTGGCGGCCAGGTGAAGAGGTGTCGAACCCGCCGGCGTCCGGGCATCCCTGGCGGCGGGATTGGCTTTCAACAGCCGTTCGACGTCGGCGCCCCGGCCGATCCGGGCGGCGTCGTGGATGGCCAGATCGCCGGCACCGAGCGTCGCCCCCCCTTCCTCCGCTGTGGCGCCGGATCCGGCGAGCAGTGCCGCCAATACTGTGCAAGCAATGACAAATATCTTCAAGGCGATTCTCCTGGCTTTGGCAAGCGGGAAAGGAGTCTAACGGAACTTCGACAGTGCCGGCTTTGACTTATATCCCCTCCGCGCCGATGGCGGATAGGCGGCAGCAGGAGATGATTTGCCTCAAGGCCCGGCGCCCACTTAGGTTGCTATCCTTCGCCCATCCTGCAGCGGGCCGCGCCATGGGCCATGGCCGCCACTTTCCCCAACGCGCTCTCCCCGCGCCAACAACCTCTCGACCGTCGATGCCGCTTCGTTCCCACCCCTTGTGGCTGGTTGGCTTCCGCCCCTTTTTTGCCCTTGCCTGTCTGGCCGGGATGAGCCTCCCCGTCCTCTGGACACTGGTGTTCTCCGGCACCGTTACCCTCCCGGGGTCCCTGCCCGCCCTTCGCTGGCACGCCCACGAGATGTTCTACGGCTTCGGCTGGGCGGTCCTCGGCGGCTTCCTTCTCACCGCCACCAAGAACTGGGTCCAGGTTCGCGGCTACCATGGTCCCGCGCTCCAGTTGCTGGTTGCCGCGTGGCTGCTGGAACGCATCACCCTGTGGTGGGGCAGTGGCTGGCCGCCCGCCCTGTTCCTGGCCGGGGCCAATCTGTTTCTCGGCCTGATCGTGGCCATGCTGGCGGCTACCCTGATACGCCATCGCCGGCGCGATAGCTACCGCGACAACTATTTCTTCCTACTCGTCCTGCCGGCCTTCATCGTCGCCAAGAACCTGCTGCTGACGGAGGCCGGCTTTGCCCTGGGCTGGAGCATGACCCTCGGCCTCTTCCGGATGGCGTTCCTGGTAATGCTGGAGCGTACCCTCACGCCCTTCATGAAGGGTGCCTTCCAGGTCGACCTCCTCCGTTACCGGCCCCTGGACATGTCCATCAAATTCCTCGGCCTTGCCCTCGTCCTCGAAGCGGCGATGCCGACGACGGCGGCCGCAGCCATTGCATTGCTGCTTGCCGCACTGATGGCCGCCAGGCTGTGCTGGTGGCATCCCCACCGCGCCCTGCGCCGGCTCGACATCGGCATCATGTACCTAGGCTACCTGGCCCTGGTCGGCCAACTCCTCCTGGACGCCTGGGAAAAACTGGCCGGCACCCCCTGGGTCGGCACCCTGCCGCTGCACGTCTTCACCTTCGGCGCCATGGGACTGGTCATCCCGGCCATGATCCTGCGCATCGCCAAGGGGCATACCGGCCGCAAGGTGGTGTTCGCGCCGGGCGACAAGGCGGTGTTGTGGATCATGATCGCCGCCTTCGCCATCCGTACGGCCGCACCCCAACTCTGGCCGGCGGCCTATCTGAGGTGGATCGAACTGGCGGCCGTCGCATGGTTCGCCGCCTTCGCCCTCCTTGCCTGGCGCACGCTGCCTTTCCTGCTGCAACCGCGGGTGGACGGCAAGGAACACTGACCGACCTGCTGGGACGACCCGCCGGCCCTACAACACCGTTTCGAACAGTTCCAGGTGGGGTGGCCCCAGGTAGAAATCCCGGGGCGAGTTGCCGGCGGCCACATGGGCCTTGCGAAAGGCCTCGGACTGGGTCCAGTCGGCGAAGGCCGCCTCCGACGCCCACATGGAATGGGAGGCGAAGAGGGTGAACTCGTCGTTGCTCTCGCCCCGCAACAGGTGGAAGCCGAGAAATCCGGGCACCTCGTCCAGGTAGCTGTTGCGGTTGCGCCAGTGCTCGACAAAGGCATCCTCCTTGCCACGGGCGATGCGAAAACGGTTCATGGCGAGAAACATGGGGAACTCCTTTCCAATTTCGATATCCACAAATTTTATGTGGCTTTTTCAGCCCTTCCACTTACCATCGGCTCTCCCCAACCGACAGAAGACAAATCATGACGCTATTGGACAACGAAGACGCTCTCGACTTCGGCCCTTTGCCACCCGCCATCGACGCCTTGCTGCAGGCCGGCGTCGCAGCCCACTTCACCGACCCCGAGCAGGCCGAGGCCCGCTTCCGGGAGGCAATCGCGCTGGCCCCCGACATCCTGCCCGCCCACCGCTGCCTGTTCAAGCACTACAACCGGCGCCGCCAGTTCGCCGCGGCCCACGCGGCGGCCGGCGCCTGGCTCGCCGCGGCATCGCGCCAGGCCGGCCTGGCGGACGACTGGCGTGGCTGGACTGACGCCCCGGGCTACGCCCTGGCGGCCCTCAAGGGCCTCGCCTTCATCCTCCTGCGCCTCGGCCGCCGTGACGAGGCCGCCGCCGCCCTGGACGTGCTGCTGCGGCTAGACCCCGAGGACGGCGTTGGCGGTTCGGTGGTGGCTGCCCTCCTGCCGGAGGCCGAGGCAACCTAGCCGGGAAGTTCCCCCAGATCCATGCCGCGGAACACGGAGCAACGCCGGAACACCTCCGGCGTCGGCGGCACTGCTTTCTGGTTGCAGTACTTGGCCACCAGCTTGGCCAGCCCCTTGATGTCGCGGCCCGTTGCCGCCGGGAAGGTATCGGCCAGGTGGTCGATGGTTTCCGGCGCCACGGGCAGGGCGAACTGCTCGGTCATGACCTGCCAGATCTTGCGCCGATCCTCCCGGCCTGGCGGGTGGAACTTGATCATGGCGATACAGCGGGAAACGATGGCCTCGTCGATGTCGTCCACCCGGTTGGTAGTGAGGAAGAGCAAGCCGTTGAAATACTCCAGGACGCGCAGGAACACCCCGACCACGGCGTTCATGGTGATGTTGTCGTCCCGCCGCTTGATATAAACGTCGGCCTCGTCGATGAGCATGACCGCCCCCCAGCGCTGGGCGCGGGTGAGCACCTCCTTCAAGGCCGTCTCCATGGCCGCCACGTTGAGCCCCAGTTGGCCGGAATGGACACGGTAGAGAGGCCGCTGGATGATCTCCGAATAGACTTCCGCCGTCAGGGTCTTGCCCACCCCGGCCGGGCCGGCGCAGAGCACGGTGGTGCCGCCGGATTTGCCGGCAACCACGTCGTCCATGAGCACGTCCATCTCGGCGGTGAGGATGTCGATGAGATCGGTCTGCTCCGGCGGCAGCACGAGCTTCTGCTTCAGTGCCGGCTGGTAGGCGTAGGGCGCCATGTCATCCACATGGACCCAGACGTAGTGGTGCAGCTCCAGATGGAACATGAGGATATAGAAATGCACCGGCAATTCGGTGAAAAGACCCTTGGGGATGGCCGCCTGGCTCTCTTCCACGGCGCTTTCCTCGGCGCCGCTCAGGCGGGCGGTGCGGGTCACACGGCGCAGGTACTTGCTGAGGATGTCGCCGGTGGCGTCCAGGGCCAGGGGCCGCTCGCTGAGGATGCCCTCGTCGTTGACCAGCCGTGCCGGCGTGCCGGAAGACGAAAGGATGATCACGTCCTTGCGGGCATAGTCGGTATCCCGGTGGGTCGCCGTCGGGTTATCGGCGAAATAGCCGACCCCCCGGCCGGAAAACTGGGCGCCGTAGCGGGCCCGCCAGTCGAAGTAGCGGCTCGCCGCCTCGTCGTACGCCTGCAGGAGTTCCGGCGTCTCCTTGACGAAACCCTTGGCGGCGAGGATTTCCGCCACCGTCCGGCCGGCGATGTCGGGGCCGGCGATGCGGATGGTGGCCGTGGCCAGCCGGGCCTTGGCGTTGGCCTTCATCTCGATGAAGACCTTGCCCGTCTCCTCCTCCGACGGCGGAGTGAAATCGAGGCGGGTCACCACGTAGGCCAGGGGCTTGCCAGTGACATGGGCGGAAAACAGCCAGCCCCGGGCCGAACCTTCGGCCAGGTAGCGGGCCAGCGCCGGCACCAGGGCCTCCAGGTCCTCGGCGGCGAAGCGGGCCCCTTCCTCCCGCAAGGCCTTCCGCAGGGTGGCGATCTGGGCCGCCCGTGCCCGCAGTTCCGGCCCGCCAGCCGCATAAAGGCCGGCCAGCATCGACAGTTCGTCCTCCTGCAACTGGTTGAAGGCGACTTCGACGCGGTTGCCGAAACGCAGTTGTTCCCGCAAATCCGCCAGGCGGGGAAACCTGGCGATCATGGCTTCGATGTGGGATCGCTCGATATGCAGCTTCATGACACGCTCCGGAAGGTTACCAACCCTATCGAGCGATTAGCGTGCCATGGCGAGCGTTTCAAAAAACGCAAAAAACAACCAATTATTCAGTATGTTATATGGACATCCAGCGGCAACCCCCTGTCGCGGATGCGACAATAAGCCCGGCACCGGGCCGGGCTTGGGGACGCGAACAAGGGATCAGGCCGCCTGGATTTCCGGCAGGGAGACCTGGTCGTCCTTGCTGAACTGATAGTCCTTGAAAATATGCTCGGCGGTCAGGATCTGATAGCTGCCGTCGGCGTGGCGCCGGGTGGTGTCCTTGAGGCGCCAGGTGAGCTGGCCGCAGGTCCAGATGTCGAAATTGCGCATATGGGTGCATAGGCAGGTCTTGTCCCACACCCGCACCTTGCGGGCTTCGGGATGGGCTGCCACTTCCCGGTTGTAGGAAGTGATGTAGGCGCACTTGCCGTTGGCGTCGAGGAGGTAGCCGTAGGCCTCGCAATTGGGCCGGATGCCGTCGCCGATGCCGGGGCTCTTCTTGATCATGCGCATCGGGTAGCCGGTAGGGGAAATCTGGTTGACCTCGATGTCGTCCTCGTTGGCCTTGAAGTATTCCTGCTTGACGTCGGTGGGCAGGCCGCATTCCTCGGAAACCGTGAAGCGGGTCGCCACCTGCACGCCGCCGGCGCCGGCCTCGAGGAAGCGTGTGGCGTCGGAGCCGGTGAAGATGCCGCCGGCGGGAATGACGGGAATGTCCAGGTGCTCGTCCCGCAGGTACTGGAGTACCTCGGCGACGATGGTGGCCAGGTCGTATTCGGCCCAGTCCATGCCAAAGCCCAGGTGGCCGCCCGCCAGCGGCCCTTCGACGACCACGTAGTCGGGCAGGCGGTTGGTGCGGGCGCTCTTCTTGAGGAAGAGCTGCAGGGCGCGCACCGAGGAAACGATGATGCCCAGCTTGGCGTCGCGGAACCGGGGGTGGTCTTCGATCAGGGCGAAGGAGCCCAGATGCAGGCCGGCGGCCAGGGTGATGCCGTCGATGCCGGCGTCGAGGGCCGCCGACATGCGGACCTTGAGCGTCTCCCGGGGGGCGTTCATGGTCAGCTTTTCCATGCAGTTGATCAGCACCAGGCCGGACCCCTGCTTGCGCGCCATGGTGGCCTCCACGTGCAGCCGCGTGGCCTCTTCCAGCCGGCCGAGGTCGAACTTGACCGGCGACTTGTCCTCGTTATGGACGTTGTACTTGTAGAGGGCGAGCTTTTCCTTGACGTGCTTGGTGTCGTAGCGGCGATCGGCGACGGTGTTGATCATCGCGTCCGAGATGTGGCCGACGCCTCCCAGGCGGGCGGCCTCCAGCGCCAGATCGGCGGTCGAGATATCGACGCCCATGCCCCCGATCATGATCGGCACCAGCTCGTGCTTGCCCAAGCGCAAGCGAAAATCGTCCACGCACTTCATCTTCATCTTTCCGGAAACTTCACCGGCAAACCGCGCCGGCGGTAAAGGCAGAAGTGTACGCGAATGTGACGAAACCCGCTCGTCCGTTCAAATGAACTTGTAAAAAAAATGTGCTGGGGAAGGCCGGAAACCGCCCCTGTGCCCATGCACCGCTCACTGGAAAGCGCCCGGAGCCGGCGAACTGGACAGGGTGACGGGCCGGGTTCCGACGGGAAACACGAATTCGGCCCGCGGGGACAGATCCTCGCCGCGCGCGCTGCCGGGCGGGCGAATCGTGCCGCGCAGGGGATGGAGGTTGGTCAGCCGCAGGGGGATGCCGCCGACGGCGGCCAGCTCCGCCCGACTCGCCAGGCTCTGGTTCCCTTCGAACCGCCCCCGGGCCGGGGGAAATAGGTTGCCTTGCCCCACCGTCAGGTTGTTGAGAACCCAGATCTCCGCATCGGCGGGAACCTTGTCCTGCCACACCTTGAGAAAATCGCCGTGGTGGCCGTCGTTGGTGAGGGTGTTGTGGACCAGGTAGAGGCCGTTCTCCGGCCAGCGCACCCCTTCCGTCCCGTAGGCGACGAGCACCGGATCGCCGGTGGCAGCCGACTGCCCGATGGTGTTGCCCACGACGAAGGCGAGGCCCCCCCGGGGAAACTCCAGTTCGTAGGCGGCCCGGCCCTCCGGGCCGTCGAGCAACATGTTGTGGTAAATGCGGCTGACGCGGGCACCGGTCCGCACCAGCGCCCCCCGGTTGCCGCCGTAGAGCCGGCTGCCCGTCAGGCTGAAGCTGCCGATCTCGCCGACCAGGAGGAGATGGCGGGCCGGTCCCGGGTGGGCCGGGGCCGAGCCGAATTCGCTGTCGGCGACCTCCAGGGCTGTTTCCGGCGAATCGCCGGCGACGAGCCCCGTTTCGTCGTCGAAGAAGGCGCAGCGGCGGACGGTGAGCTGGCCCTTTTCAAGACGGATCCCCGCCCCGCCCCCGGCCGGTGCCCGGGCACCGCGGAACTCGATGTTCTCGATGCGTACCTTGCCACCGCGGACCACCCAGATGCCCTTGCCCTCGGCACCGGCACCGGCACCGTCGCCGATCATCACCGGCCGCTGTCCGCCACCGCGGATGACCAGGTTGTCCTGGGTCCACACCGCGGGCTGGCGGCGATAATCCCCCGGCCGGATCTCGATGACCTCGCCATCCCTGGCCAGCCGCGCGGCCTCGGTAATGGTGGCGATCCGTTCGCCGGGGCCGACCACCATGGTAGCCCGGGCACGGACCTCCCCGGCGGAGGCGGCGGCGCCCTGTACCTGGGCGGGCACCACCATCAGCCTCCCGTCGGCCCCGCGGCGGATTTCGCCCCGGTAGTCGGGCGATGGGGGCAGGTCCTGCCCGACCTGCCCCCAGGCGCCCACGGCGACGGCTGCCAGCCAGAGGCCCGGCAGAATTCCCCAGAAACGATTCTCCGCCATCGCAATCCAACCCTCCCCGGTGCCCATGTCCCCATCATGGTACCCCACCGGGCCCGGAGCGAGGGTTTCGTTTCATCGCCCCCCATCGGTTATCCTGGCGCCCTTCGTCACACACCGCTCCGTGAGAAACCATGTCCACCATCCCCGCCTGCCCCCAGTGCACCCTGGAAAACACCTACCCTGACGGCACCAACTACGTCTGCGCCGACTGTGGTTTCGAATGGCCCCAGGCCGAGGCTGCAGCGGACGAAGGCGGTGAGCGCATCGTCAAGGACGCCAACGGCAACGTCCTGCAGAGCGGCGACACCGTCGTCCTGATCAAGGACCTCAAGGTCAAGGGCAGTTCAACCACCTTGAAGCAGGGCAGCAAGATCAAGGGTATCCGCATCGTGGACGGCGACCACGAGGTCGACTGCAAGACCGACGCCGGCCCCATGCTGCTCAAGGCCTGCTACCTACGCAAGGCCTGACCGCCCCAGGGGACGAAAAAAACCCCGCCGGATCGCTCCGGCGGGGTTTTTTCCAGCGACGCTGCCGCTTAGGCGTCGACGGTCTCGGCAACTTCAACGAAGGCCGGGATCTGGTCGAAGTTCATGTAGCGGTAGATGTCGGCGGCCTTGGCATTCACCACCTGGATGTACTGCATGTACTCTTCCTTGGTCGGAATCTTGCCCAGCAGGGCGCACATCGCGGCCAGTTCGGCGGAGCCGAGGTAGACGCGGGTGTCGATGCCCAGGCGGTTGGGGAAGTTGCGGGTCGAGGTCGACATCGCCGTGGAACCCTTGCGAATCTGCGCCTGGTTGCCCATGCACAGCGAGCAGCCCGGCATTTCCATGCGGGCGCCGGCCTTGCCGAGGACGCTGTAGTAGCCTTCTTCGGTCAGGATCAGGGCGTCCATCTTGGTCGGCGGGGCGATCCACAGGCGGGCCGGGATGTCGCTCTTGCCGTCCAGCACCTTGCCGGCGGCCCGGAAGTGGCCGATGTTGGTCATGCAGGAACCGATGAATACTTCATCGATCTTGTCGCCGGCGACTTCGGACAGGACCTTGACGTCGTCCGGATCGTTCGGGCAGGCGACGATGGGCTCGGTAATCTCGGCCAGGTCGATCTCGATGACCGCCGCGTACTGGGCGTTGGCGTCGGCCTTGAGCAGTTCACCCTTGGCGATCCATTCTTCCATGGCGGTAATGCGGCGCTTCAGGGTGCGGGCGTCCTGGTAGCCTTCGGCGATCATCCACTTCATCAGGGTGATGTTGGAGCGCATGTACTCGACGATCGGCGCCTTGTTGAGGGCGATGGCACAGGCAGCGGCAGAACGCTCGGCGGCGGCGTCGGACAGCTCGAAAGCCTGTTCGACCTTGAGGTCCGGCAACCCTTCGATTTCGAGGATGCGGCCGGAGAAGACGTTCTTCTTGCCCTTCTTCTCGACGGTCAAGAGGCCCTGCTTGATGGCCCACAGCGGAATGGCGTTAACCAGGTCGCGCAGGGTGATGCCATCCTGCATCTTGCCCTTGAAGCGGACCAGCACGGATTCCGGCATGTCCAGCGGCATGACGCCGGTGGCGGCGGCGAAGGCGACCAGGCCGGAGCCGGCCGGGAAGGAGATGCCGATGGGGAAGCGGGTGTGGGAGTCGCCGCCGGTACCGACGGTATCCGGCAGCAGCAGGCGGTTCAGCCAGGAGTGGATGACGCCGTCGCCCGGACGCAGCGCGACGCCGCCGCGGGTGCTGATGAAGGACGGCAGTTCGCGGTGCATCTTGACGTCCACCAGCTTCGGATAGGCGGCGGTGTGGCAGAAGGACTGCATCACCATGTCGGCGGAGAAGCCGAGGCAGGCCAGGTCCTTCAGCTCGTCGCGGGTCATCGGGCCGGTGGTGTCCNNGCGCGGCCGACCATCTTCTGGGCCAGCGAATAGCCGGTGCCCGGATCGTTCGGCTGCTGCGGCAGACGGAACAGGGTGGAAGCGGGCAGGCCCAGGGCTTCACGCGCCTTGGCGGTCAGGCCGCGGCCGATGATCAGGGGGATACGGCCGCCAGCGCGGACTTCGTCGAGGATGACCAGGGTCTTGAGCTGGGATTCGGCGATCACGGCACCGTTCTTGGTGGCGGTGACCTTGCCGGTGGCGCCGTCAACCTTCAGTTCGATCTCGTCGCCCATGTCCATCTGGCCGGCGTCGATTTCGATCGGCAGCGCGCCGGCATCTTCCATCGTGTTGAAGAAGATGGGGGCGATCTTGGAGCCGAGGCAGACGCCGCCGAAACGCTTGTTCGGCACGAAGGGGATGTCTTCGCCGGTGAACCACAGCACGGAGTTGGTGGCGGACTTGCGGGAAGAACCGGTACCGACCACGTCACCGACGTAGGCGATCAGGTTGCCCTTGGCGGCCAGCTTTTCCAGCTGCTTGATCGGGCCGCGGACGCCGGGCTCGTCGGCTTCGATGCCCGGACGCGGGTTCTTCAGCATGGCCAGCGCGTGCAGCGGGATGTCCGGGCGGGACCAGGCGTCGGGAGCGGGAGAGAGGTCGTCGGTATTGGTTTCGCCGGTGACCTTGAAGACGGTCAGCTTCTGGCTGGCCGGCACTTCCGGACGGGAGGTGAACCACTCGGCGTCGGCCCACGACTGCATGACGGCCTTGGCGTTGGCGTTGCCGCCCTTGGCCAGCTCGGCGACGTCATGGAAGTAGTCGAACACCAGCAGGGTCTTCTTCAGGCCCTCGGCGGCGACGGCGCCGCAGGTGGGGCAAGCCAGCAGGTCGATCAGCGGCTTGACGTTGTAGCCACCCAGCATGGTGCCGAGCAGTTCGGTAGCCTTTTCCTTGGAGATCAAGCCGCAGGACTCTTCACCCTTGGCAACCTTGGCCAGGAACTCGGCCTTGACCTTGGCGGCGTCGTCCACGCCGGCGGGAACACGATAGGTGATGAGCTCGACCAGGAAGGCTTCCTCGCCGGCCGGGGGATTCTTGAGCAGGGCGACGAGGTCGCTGGTCTGCTGCTTGGAAAGGGGGAGCGGGGGGATACCGAGGGCAGCACGTTCGGCGACGTGGGCACGATAGGCTTCAAGCACGGCGACTTCCTTTCGTAGAGGGTGGCTCAGTAAAACAGTCATTTTACGACACTGCGTTCAGCCCTTTGGTTCGTGGCCAGGCCTTCGCAAGTCTTATATATTTTATATGTTAGAAGTTCTGACGGGAAGGGTAGCCGCCACGACGCCCATCCGTGAATTTTTTCACCCCCGACGGCAATGTCGGACGCCGGCGCGTTGCCGCTCCCCACGGCCCGTGGGATCATTGAAATACCATGCTATCCCGCCTGCTTCCCCCTCCCCCGAGCCAGACGCGAGGGCTTCCCAATCTCATGGCCAGCCTGGCCGAAGCCTTCGGTGCCGCCGCCGGTGGCGTCCCCCCTCTGCCGGATCTGCCCAGCGAACTGGGTTCCGCTCGAACGGTCATCCTGCTGGTGATCGACGGCATGGGGGAAGCCCAGCTGCGGCGCCACCTGGGGGACACCTTGCTGGGCAAGAGCCCCCATCTGGCGCTGGACTCCGTCTTTCCCACCACCACGGCCACCGCCATCGGCACTTTCCTTACCGGCCTGGCGCCAGTCGGCCATGGGCTGACCGGCTGGCACCTGTGGAGCGAGGAAGTGGGGGAAACCCTCGCCGTCCTGCCCATGCGCCGGCGCAGTTCGCCGGTTCCGGCACCGGAAGCCGAGCGTTGGGCGGAGCGCATCCTCAACCTCACCCCCTTCGCCGACCGCCTGCCGGTGGCCACCACCCACGTGATGCCGGCGTGGATCGCCCACTCCCCCTTCAACCGTCGCATGGCCGGACACGTCCGCCATCAGCCCTACGGCGCCACGCCCGACCTGTTCACCGCCGTGGAAAGGGCCATGGCCGGCGAGCGGGACCGCCACTTCATCTACGCCTACTGGCCCGACTACGACACCGCCGCCCACGACCACGGCCCCGACGCGCCGCTGGCGGTCGGTCGCCTGCGCGGGCTGGTGGCCGAAATAGAAGCCTTCGTCGCCCGCCGGCAGGGCGCCGACGCGCTACTGCTGGTGACGGCGGACCACGGTTTCATCATGGCGCCGCCGGAGCGTCAGATCGACCTCGCCGATCACCCGGACCTCGCCGACTGCCTTTCCCTCCCCCTTTCCGGCGAACGCCGGGTGGCCTACGCCCACGTCAAGCCCTCGCGCCGGGCCTATTTCGCCGAGACCGTGGTGGAACGCCTGGGGCACGCCCTGTGGCTGGTGGACAGCGCCAGCCTCGTCGACGGCGGCTGGTTCGGCCGTGGCCACCTGCACCGGCACTTCCTCAGCCGCATCGGCGATTTCACCCTGATCCTCAAGGAAGACTGGACCATCCTCGACACCCGCCCCGGCGACCGGCATCACCCGATGCTGGGCATGCACGGCGGCGTCAGCGAGGCGGAAATGCGGGTCCCCCTGTGCTGGATAGCGCTGTAACCCACGCCTGGAACCTTGCCCCCCGGGAAGCCATCGCCCTGCAGCGGGAGTTGGCGCCCCGCGTCGAGCGGAACGACCGTCTCGGCCCGGTCGAATGCGTGGCGGGCATCGACGTCGGCTTCGAGGACGACGGACGCGTCACCCGGGCGGCGGCCGCCCTGCTCTCCTTTCCCGGCCTGCAGCCCCTGGAGCACGCCATCGCCCGGGAACCGACGCGATTTCCTTATATCCCCGGCCTGCTGTCCTTCCGCGAGGTGCCCGCGGCCCTCGCCGCCCTGAGGCTGCTTTCCCGCACACCGGATCTTCTCCTGGTGGACGGCCAGGGCCTCGCCCATCCGCGGCGCCTGGGTGTCGCCTGCCACCTCGGGCTGCTGGCGGACCGGCCCGCCATCGGCGTCGCCAAGACCCGGCTGATCGGCGAGGACTGCGAACCGGGGCCGGAGAAGGGGGACTGGGCGCCGCTTTGCGACAAGGGCGAAACCATCGGCGCCATCCTTCGCACCCGCCGCGGCGTCAAGCCGCTCTACATCTCCATCGGCCACCGGGTTTCCCTGACCACCGCCCTGCAGTTCGTGCTCGCCTGCACGACCCGCTACCGTCTGCCGGAAACCACCCGGGCAGCGCATCGCCTGGCCTCGGGCTGACAGAATTCGCCCATTTTTTGGGCAGAGCGTGAAAAACCCTTGCTGGACGGGCAGTTGGCGGCGTTGTCCAGAACATATCCACAGGGTTGCCCGACCGGAAAGGGGATAACCCTTCCACCCGGGAGCAGCGGCCGAGATATCGAATATGGATCACAGTGTGAAATATTTGGCATAAGCCAGCCCATGGCAAATGCATTGCGACTATTACTTAAGTTAGTATAACGAAAGTATTAATCGTCACTGAGGGTGGGCTTGGCCCGCCCTTTGTTCATTTCACTCTTTTGTGGATGCTCTTTATGAAAGCCAAGAAACTTGCCCATGCCGGCGATTCCGCGCCCGCCCGGCTGCCGGCGCCGGTGGTGGCGGAATGCGAGCAGGTGGCGGACCTCATCGTCGCCTACCTGGAACAGCTCGGTGTCGACTTCGTCTTCGGCGTCCCCGGCGGCGCCATCGAACCCCTCTACAACGCCCTGGCCCGCAGCAGCCGGCGGGGCGGCCCACGCCCGGTGGTAGCCCGGCACGAAGCCGGCGCCGCCTTCATGGCCGACGGCTATACCCGGGAAACCGGCAAGCTGGGCGTCTGCTGCGCCACCTCCGGCCCCGGCGCCACCAACCTCATCACCGGCGTCGCCTGCGCCTACGACAACGGCGTCCCCATGCTGGTGATCACCGGTCAGCCTTCCCTGCCCTCCTTCGGCAAGCGGGCGCTGCAGGAATCGGCCTGCACCGGCATCAACACCCTTGGCATGTTCCGTCACTGCACCCGCTACAACTCCCTGGTTTCCCACCCGGACCAACTGGAATCGAAGTTGATGACGGCGTTGCAGCGGGCGGTCCGCGCCCCCCGCGGCCCGGTCCATCTCAGCATCCCCCTGGACATCCTGAAGAGCCCGAGCCCGGTGCGCCGCCCCTCCTTCCGCCTGGCCGACGCCATCCGCCCCTCTTCCCTGTTCGATCCCCAGGCCACCGACGAGCTGTTCGAACTGCTGGAAACGGCGAAAAACCCCCGCATGCTCATCGGCGGCGCCTGCGGCGAAGCCATCGGCAGCATCCTGCAGCTCGCCCTGCAGCGCAACATCCCCTTCGTGACGACGCCGGACGGCAAGGGCCTGGTCGCGCCCACCCATCCCCTCTTCGACGGCGTCTTCGGCTTCGCCGGCCATGCCGCGGCGGCGGATTCCCTCAACGACGAAACGGTGGACCTGATCGTCGCCGTCGGCACCAGCATGAACGAATGGACCAGCAGCGGCTGGAGCGACGCCCTGCTCAACGACAAGCTGGTGCATGTCGACGAATCGGCGGAACACCTGGCCCGCTCCCCCATGGCCCGCCTGCGCGTGCGCGGGCGCATCCTGACCATCTTCGACCGCCTGTTGAGCCGCCAGCAGGCCCGCCACAAGGAACAGCACCGCTGCCTGCACTTCCCCTCCAACTCCCGGGAATTGCTGGCCGATGCCGAAGCCTTCGTCAGCGACGCCACCCCCATCAAGCCCCAGCGCCTGATGCACGACCTCGGCCGCCTCTTCCCCGCCGGTACGCGCTTCCTGGCCGACGCCGGCAACAGCGTCGCCTGGTCCACCCATTACCTGCAGCCCCGGGACCGCCGGCAGGGCGAGCGCCGCCTTACCAGCCACCGCCGCTTCGACAACGGCCGGCGCAAGAACGACGGCAGCTGGCTGCGGGTCACCATGGACTTTGCCCCCATGGGCTGGGCCATCGGCGGCGCCGTCGGCACCGCCCTGGGCAACCCCGGCGTGCCGGTGGTCTGCATCACCGGCGACGGCAGCCTGCTCATGAACGGCCAGGAAATTTCCGTCGCCGTGGCGGAGGGCCTGACCGTCATCTACGTCGTGCTCAACGACGCCTCCCTGGGCATGGTCAAGCACGGCCAGCGCCTGGCCGGCGCCGAGCGCATCGCCTTCGAACTCCCGCCCACCGACTTCGCCGCCGTGGCCCGGGCCATGGGCGCCCAGGCCCACACCATCCGTTCCCCGGAAGACCTGGCCCGCCTGGACATCGAGTCCATCTGCACCCACCCCGGCCCCACCCTGCTCGACGTCTATATCGACGGCGAGGAAGTCCCCCCCATGAACCTGCGCATGCGGATCCTGGGCACCGACCTGTAAGGAAAAGAACAATGAAACTCCAAGGAAAAACAGCACTCGTCACCGGCGGCACCAGCGGCATCGGGCTCGCCACCGCCCAGCTTCTCCAGCGCGAAGGCGCCCGCGTCGCCGTCACCGGCCGCAGCCCCGAGAACCTTGCCCGGGCCCGGGAAGCCCTCGGCCCCGATGCCCTGGTCATCGAAAGCGACTGCGGCCGTCTGGCCGACATCGGCCATCTCGTCGAAACCGTCGGTTCCGCCTTCCGCCACCTCGACATCCTCGTCCTCAACGCCGGCATCGCCTCGCCGGCGCCGCTGGAAGCCGTGAGCGAAGACGCCTTCGACGCCATGGTTTCCACCAATTTCAAGGGCGTCTTCTTTACCCTGCAGAAGGTCCTTCCCCTGCTGCAGGAAGGCAGTTCCGTCGTCGTCACCACCTCCATCACCAACCGCCTGGGCACCCCGAATTTCAGCGTCTACGGCGCCTGCAAGGCCGCCTTGCGGGCCATGGTCGGCTCCCTGGCCCTGGAACTGATCCCCCGCAAGATCCGCGTCAACGCGGTCAGCCCCGGCCCCATCGCCACCCCCATGTTCGATCGCTTCGGCCTGCCGGCGGAAGTGAGCCAGGCCATCCAGCAGGAAATCCAGAAGAAGTCGCCCATCCAGCGCTTCGGACAGCCCGAAGAACTGGCCCGCGCCATCCTCTTCCTGGCCTCGGAAGATTCCTCCTACATGGTCGGGGAAGAAATCGTCGTCGATGGCGGCATGAGCCTCCTTTGATGCCATGACGCAGGCAACACTGACCAGCCGGCTGTGGGACGAAGAGGCCGAGGCCGACGACCCCTTCGCCGCCCGGACCTGCTATTGCAGCGGCTACGACGTCTACGGGGAAATCCTCGCCCAGGGCAGCTATATTGAATACCTGTTCCTGCTCTTCCGGCGGGAACGGCCGAACCGACAGCAAGCGCGCGCCCTGGACGTCCTGGCCATCGCCCTGGCCAATCCCGGCCCCCGCGACCCGGCGGTCCATGCCGCCATGGGCGCCGGCGTCAGCGGCTCGCCGGCGGCGGCAGCCCTGATGTCGGCGCTGGCCGTCGGCGCCGGTTCCTCCGGCGGCGCCCGGGAAGTGCTGCTGGCCATGGAACGCTGGCGGCGCTGCGGCGCCGACCTAGCCGCCTGGGAGGCAGACCTGCGCGACCCGCCCCGGCCCACCCGCCTGGAAGTCTGGCCTGACTGCGACCATCCTTCCGGCTTCGCCCCCTACGGCAACACGACCGCCCGGCCGGTCGTGCAGACCCTGGCGGCCCTCGCTGCCGCCCTGCCGGACGGAAACGTCGCCTGGCTGGCCGCCCGCCGCGAAGCCCTGGAGGCCGTGGCCGGCCGCCCCCTGGCCCTGATAGGGGTTGCGGCCGCGGCCCTGGCCGATCTCGGCTTCGCTCCGCCGGAAGGCGAGATGCTCACCCTCCTGCTGCGCCTCCCCGGTGCCGCCGCCCATGCCCTGGAGCAGGGCGAGATCGGCTTCCGGCATTTCCCCTTCTTCGCCCTCGACATCGAAAACGATCCCGGCCCCGTGGCCGCTCCCGGAGCCTGACCATGACCGTGGCACATCCCCTGGCATCCTTCGAAGGCCACCTCCGCACCACCATGGGCGGCTGCTTCCCCGGCGAGCGTGCCGTCATGCGCGGCCTCGACATTCATGCCGCCCTGCGGGACGCCGACTGGATGGACATGTACCTCTTCGCCATCACCGGCCGGCGCCATACCCCCGCCCAGTTGCGGGTGCTGCACGCCATCTGGACCAACACCAGCTATCCCGACGCCCGCCTGTGGAACAACCGCGTCGCCGCCCTGGCCGGTAGCACCCGCAGCACTGGCATCCTGGGCATCAGCGCTGCCCTGGCGGTTTCCGAAGCGTCCATCTTCGGCGGCCAGGTGGAACTGGCCGTGGCCGACTTCCTGGTCCGGGCGCGGCAGGCCATGGAATCCGGCAGCGATCTCGCCGACATCGTGACCGAGGAACTGCGCGTCAACCGCGGCATCGGCGGCTACGGCCGGCCAGTGGGAAGGTCGCGGCCCGACGAACGCAACGACGTGGTGGTCGGCATCGCCCGGCAGGAGGGCCTGGCAAACGGCATTTACCTGAAACTGGCCTACGCCGTGGAGGGCATCCTCCTGAGCGGCCGCTGGCGCATGCGCATGAATTACGCCGCCATCGCCACCGCCCTCTCCCTGGATCTCGGCCTGTCGCCCCGCGAATACTACCTGTACATGTTGCCGGCCTTCCTGGCCGGCATGCCGCCCTGCTACATCGAAGCCGCCGAGCGCCCCCAGCAGGCCACCTTCCCCCTGCGCTGCACATCCCTGAGTTACGAAGGCGCGCCACGGCGCTCCTGGGCGGAATCCGCCTCTGGCCACGGTTAGGCGCCAACGACGGCACTCCCCGGCGGGAAAATTCTGGCATTATTGTCGTTGCATCATCGCCGGCCGGGCTTTCGACAAGAACAACAGGCGCCGCCGGCAGAACCATACCAGGGGGATTGTCATGCTGATGAAAACGGGAAGAATCGCCGCCTGCCTCGCCGTTCTCTGGGCGGGCGGGGCGCTCGCCCAGACCGAGCTGGAAGAGGAAGACCTGGCACTGGCCTACGGCGACAAGAACTTCGTCAGCATCGCCACCGGCACCCGGCAACTGGTACGCAAGGCGCCGTCGGTAGCCACCGTCATCACTGCCGAGGACATCGCCGCCATGGGGGCGAAAACCGTGGACGAGGCCCTGGAATCGGTGCCCGGCCTCCACGTCTCCCGGTCGTCGGTGGGCTACACCGTGACCTACGGCCTGCGGGGCATCCTCACCTGGGCCAACCCCCACGTCCTGATGATGGTCAACGGCATTCCCATGACCAGCATCTACCAAGGCAACCGCGGCGACCTGCCGGTGTCCCTGCCGGTGGAAAACGTGGCGCGCATCGAGGTGATCCGCGGCCCCGGCTCCGCTCTCTACGGTGCCGACGCCTTCGCCGGTACCGTCAACGTCATCACCAAGACCGCCCGCGACGTGGACGGCACCTCCTTCGGCCTGCGGGCCGGGTCCTACAACAGTTGGGACACCTGGTTCCAGCACGGGGGCAAAAACGGTGGCCTGGAGATTGCCGCCTTCCTCAAGGTCGGCAGCACCGACGGGCAGAAACGGACCGTCAAGGCTGACGCGCAAACCGCCATCGACGCGCTGGGCTTCGCCCCAGCGGTATCCCTCGCTCCCGGGCCAGTCAGCCTCGGGCACAACGATATCGACGGGCAGTTGGACATCGCCTACGGCAGGTACCGCCTGCGGGCCGGCTATGTGGAACGCGACGATAACGGCGTCGGCGCCGGCATCGCAGGCTCCCTTGATCCCGTGGGGCGCTCCCGGCATCGGCGGGTCACCACCGATCTGTCCTGGAACGACGAGAATTTCGCCCCCGACCTCGCTGTAGGCCTGCAAGCCTCGTACATGCAGACCGCTTACGAAGTCACGACGCCCTTGCTCCTCTTCCCGAAAGGCGCCTTCTTCGGACTCTTCCCCAACGGAATGATCGGCGCCCCGGAAAAATGGGAACGCAATACCCGTCTCGCCGCTTCGGGCATCTACTCTGGTTTTGCCGACCATCGTCTGCGCTTCGGCGCCGGCCACGACGTGATGGACCTGTACAAGACCCGGGAGAGCAAGAATTTCACCCTCTTCGGCGGCCCGTTGCCGACACCGGTTCCCTACGGTCCCTCCAGCGGCGCCAATCTCTTCATGGCCCCCCACAAGCGGCACCTCAGCTACCTCTACCTGCAGGACGAGTGGAGCTTCGCCAAGGACTGGACCCTCACCGCCGGCCTGCGCCACGACCGCTATTCGGATTTCGGCAGCACCACCAACCCGCGCCTGGCCCTGGTCTGGGAAGCCCGCCACGACCTCACCGCCAAGGTGATGTACGGCACCGCCTTCCGGGCGCCCTCCTTCGTCGAGAAGTACGCCACCAGCAACCCGGTGGCCCTGGGCAATTCCGCCCTGCAGCCGGAAAAGATCAAGACCCTGGAAGCCGCCGTCACCTGGCAGGTCCGACCCAATCTGGAGACGACCCTGAGCGTCTTCCACCACGAGATTTCCGACGTCATCGGCATCCCGGTTGCCTCGACCACCTATCGCAACGGCGGCAAGCAGCGGGGCAGCGGCGGCGAGCTGGAGGCGGCCTGGAGCGCCTCCGCCAACCTGCGCCTGTCGGGCCACTACGCCTACCAGAAGAACATCGACGAAACTACCCGCCACGACGCCGGCTATGCGCCCCACCACCATTTCTACGCTCGCGCCGACTGGCGCCTGATCCATGGCTGGCTGCTTTCCGGGCAGGTCAATTACGTGGCCGACCGCAACCGCGCCTGGGGCGACACCCGCGCCCAGATTCCCGACTACACGACGGTGGACCTGACCCTGCGCAGCGAGCGCACCAAGTCGGGCTGGGACTTCTCCGCCAGCATCTACAACCTGTTCGGCGCCGACGTGCGGGAACCCAGCACCCCCGACTCCGGCATCACCTTCGACCTGCCGATGCCGGGGCGGACGATCTGGCTTCAAGGCCGATACAGCCTATAATGCCGTCATGAAAACGGGCTTCCCTCGCCTTCCGTTGCTGCTAGCGCTGGCTTGCCTCGCGGGGAACGCCGCGGGCGCCGGCCCGACCCGTATCGCCGTCATCTACGCCGAGACGGAGGCGGTAGCCGGCGGCGGGGTTGCCAACCTCATCGGCAGCATCGAAAACACCCCCGGCGTCGAAGTCCTGCGCGTCAACCTCGACGCCCCGCGGGACGAGATCGTCAGCCAGTTGCTCCTCGCCGCCGGTCCCGGCGGACCGGTGCGCCTGGCGGCGGCGGGCGGGACCATGGGCCCCATCGCCGTCATCTACCCGGACATCGGCGAACCCTACCGCAGTGTCTTCTCCAAGATCATCGAAGGCATCGAGGATCGCGCCAAGACCCGGGTCGCCGCCTACGCCGTGGGCAACAGCTTCAACGCCCAGGAACTGTCCGGGGAACTGAAGAAGCAGGACATCCGCGTGGTCATCGCCCTCGGCCGCAACGGCCTCAAGGCCGCTTCGACCCTGGACAAGGAGATCGGCGTCGTCGCCAGCGGCGTCATCTCCGTCCCCGAGAACGAGGTCCGCGCCGGCCCCATCCTCAGCCTGGCGCCGGACCCGGCCCTCCTCTTTGCCCGCCTCAAGGCCATTTCCCCGACCACCCGCCGGGTGGTGGTCATCTACGAACCGCGGCAGAACGCCTGGCTCATCCGCCTGGCCAAGGAGGCCGCCCGCAACGCCGGCTACGAACTCGTCGCCCAGGAGGCGGCGGACCTCAAGGCGGCCGTGTTCCTCTACCAGGGCTTTTTCGCCGAGGCCGACGGCAAGCGGGACGCCCTCTGGCTGCTCCAGGACAGCACCACCGCCGACGAGGCCACCATCCTGCCCCTGGTGCTCCAGGAATCCTGGAACCGCATGATCCCGGTATTCTCGAGCTCCGTCTCCCACGTCAAGCGCGGCGCCCTCTTCGCCCTCTACCCCAACAACATCGAACTGGGGCGCAACCTCGCCAACTCGGCTCTCAACATTGCCGGCGGCAACCAGCCCAACCGCGGCGTGCTGCCGCTGCGCGACGTCCTCACCGCCTTCAACACGCGAACCGCCAGCCATCTCGGTCTCGCGCGCGGGTCGTCGCCGCTCCCCGCCTTCGACCTCACCTTCCCGGAGCAATAGTCGCCAAGATGGCGGTCGTCCAGTCCCTCGCCAACCGTTTCCGCCGCTCCACCTTTCGCCGCCAGCTCACCCTGACGGCCGCCCTCGGCATCGTTTGCGTCACCCTCCTCACCGCCCTGCTCAGCGCCTGGCAGGGCAGCCGCCAGATCCGCGCCACCCAGGTCGAGCAAGGCATCCGCCTGGCCCAGAGCCTGGCGGCCCAGAGCCGCCTGGCCCTGCTGGTGAGCGCCCAGGAGAACATGGAGGAGGCGGTGGCGGCGGCCCTGGCCTTCCCCGACGTGGTGGACATCGAGGTCTGGCACGCCGACGGGCGCATCCTTCTCCATCGCAGCCTCACCCGCGCCTCCGGCGGCCCCCGGGGCGGGCCGGCCATCAGCCCGGTGGCCCGGCTCGAGGCCGAAACCGCCGATGCCTGGCGGTTCGTCGCCCCGGTGCTCTCGGTAACCGGCGCCGATTCCCCCTTCGACACCACCGAGGCAAAGTCCACGACCCTCGGCTACGTGCGCGTCACCCAGAGCAAGGTGACCGTCACCCGGCTCGTGGCCGAAGTCTTCTCGGTCAATCTCGCCGTCGGTCTGTTCTGCGCCCTGATCTTTCTCTTCCTGCTCCGCCTCCTGGCCAAGCGGCTGACCCGCCCCCTGGCGGAGCTGGCCGCGACCATGGAGCAGGCGGAAGGCGGGCAGACCGGCCTGCGCGCCCGCCTGGAAGGGCCCCGGGATCTCTATCACATGGCCCACGCCTTCAACAGCATGATGGAGGCCCTGGAAGAGCGTGAATCGGAACTGCGCACCGCCCGCGACAGCGCCCTGCGCTTCGCCAGGCTGAAGGCGGATTTCGCGGCGACGGTGAGCCACGAAATCCGCACCCCCCTCAATGGCGTCATCGGCACCCTGGACATGCTCAAGGCCGGCAACCTGGGTGGCCGCGACCGGGAACTCCTCGACCTGGCCTGGGACTCCTCCCAGTACCTGCTGGAACTGATCAACAACATCCTCGACTTTTCCAAGCTGGAAGCGGGCAAACTGGAGCCGGAGAAGGCCATTTTCGACCTGCACGCCCTGGTCGGCGAAACCGTCCTGCTGTTCCAGCCCCAGGCGGAAAGCCAGCGCCTTACCCTCACCAGCCGCATCGCCGAACAGGTTCCCCGCCTTGTTTCCGGCGACCCGGCCCGCATCCGGCAGCTTCTCACCAACCTGATCGGCAACGCTCTCAAATTCACCGCCACCGGCGGCATCGCCGTCACGGTCGACGCCGATGGCGCCGACCGTGTGCGCATGACCGTCGCCGACACCGGCATCGGCATCGCCAAGGAGGACCAGGCGCGGATCTTCGACTCCTTCACCCAGGCAGACACCTCCACCACCCGCCGCTTCGGCGGCAGCGGGCTGGGCCTGGCCATCTGCAAGCAACTGGTCCGCGTCCTCGGCGGCGAGATCGGCGTCGAGAGCTTCCCCGGCCACGGCAGCCGTTTCTGGTTCGTCATCCCCTGCCCCGTCGCCAAGGCCTTGCCCATCCCGGCCGAGGGACCGGCACCGGCGCCGGTGGGCCACCGCACGGCACCACGCATCCTGGTGGCCGAGGACAACCGCACCAACCAGGTGGTGGCCGAAGGCATGCTGCAGATGCTGGGCTGCCACTGCCAGCTTGCCGCCAACGGCCGCGAGGCGGTCAAGGCCTGGCGCGAAGCCGCCTGGGACCTCGTCCTCATGGACTGCAACATGCCCGACATGGACGGTTTCGAGGCCACGGCGCTGATCCGCAGCGAGGAAGCCCGCGGACAGCGCCTGACCATCATCGCCATGACCGCCAACAGCATGCCCACCGACATCGAGAAGTGCCTGGCGGCGGGCATGGACGGGCATCTCAGCAAACCGCTCACCCTGGAATCCCTGGCCGCCTGTCTGGAGCGCTGGCTGCAGTGGCATGCGCCGGTGCCCCCGGTCCAGGATAACGGCGACAAGGGCAGCGCCCCCCTCGACATGGCCGTCCTGGAACGCTTGCGCGAAGCCCTGGGGCCGGCCGTGGGCGAAGCCATCCGCCCCTTCGTGGAGGACATGCCCACCTATGTGGCCCGGCTGGAGGAAGCGGTCAACACCGGCGACGCCGCCGTCCTTCGGCAGACCGCCCACGCCATCAAGGGCGCCGCCAGCAACCTGGGGGCCGGCCACCTGGCCGCCGTCGCCCGGGAAATGGAGGTCCATGCCGAGGCTGGCGCCCTGGCCGAAGCGGCAGACCTGCTGGTCAGCCTGCGCACCGAATACGCCCTGGTGGAGCCGCTGCTGACCGCCGAGCTCGACCTCCCGGCCGTCATGGAACCGCTCTTCCGCGACGACGACGCCCCCCGTGTCCTCATTGTCGACGACGACCGCAGCACCCGCTCCGCCCTGCGCCACGCCCTGCGCCGCGGTGGCTTCGTGGTGGACGAGGCCCGCGACGGGGTGGAGGTGCTGCTGAAGCTGGAGACCAGCCTGCCCGACGCCATCCTCATGGACGCCCTGATGCCGGAACTGGACGGCTTCGCCACCTGCGCCGAACTGAAGCGCCACGCCCTGTGGAAGGACATTCCCGTCCTCATGATCACCGCCCTCGAGGACCGCCCCTCCATCGAACGGGCCTTCGAGGCCGGCGCCAGCGACTTCATCCCCAAGCCCATCCACCTCTCCGTGGTCAATCGCCGGGTGCGCCGCGTCATCGACGCCAACCGGGCCGAGCGGCAGGTGCGCCACCTGGCCTACAACGACCCGCTCACCGGCCTGGCCAACCGCCGCCTCTTCCTCGAGAACGCCGAACGCTCCATCGAGCGAGCCGAGGCCCACCAGGGGCGCCTGGCAGTCCTCTTCCTCGACCTCGACCGCTTCAAGAACGTCAACGACACCCTCGGCCACGAGTGCGGCGACCAGTTGCTGGCCATCGTCGGCCAGCGCATCAAGGGCTGCGTGCGGGCCGACGACTGTGTGGCCCGCCTGGGCGGCGACGAATTTGCCGTCGTCCTCGACAACCTGCCCAATATCGGCGTCGCCTCCGGCGTGGCCCAGAACATCGCCCGCATGCTTTCCGGCAGCGTCGAACTGGCCGGGCAGGAAATCGTCGCCACCGCCAGCATCGGCATTTCCATCTATCCCGACGACGGGCGCGACGTCAGCACCCTCCTGCGCCACGCCGACACCGCCATGTACCGGGCCAAGCAGGGCGGGCTGGGCGTCGCCTTCTACGAAGCGGCCATGGAAGCTGCCGTGGCCGACCGCCTGCGCCTGGAGAACGCCCTGCGCCGCGCCCTCGAGCGGGACGAGATCGCCGTCTTCTACCAGCCCGTGGTGGCTGCCGACGGCGCCATCAGCAGCGTCGAGGCCCTGGTCCGCTGGCGCCACCCCGAGCGGGGCATCGTCTCCCCGGCCGAATTCATCACCGTCGCCGAGGACACCGGCCTCATCCTCCAGCTCGGCGAACGCGTGCTGCGCATGGCCTGCGCCCAGGCCCGGGCCTGGCTCGACGACGGCCTGCGGGTGCGCATGGCGGTCAACCTCTCGGGCAAACAACTGCAGCAGGCCGAACTGCCCGAAGTGGTGGCCTCGGCCCTGGCCGACAGCGGCCTGCCTGCGGAGCTGCTGGTCCTCGAAATCACCGAATCCGTCCTCATGGAGCGGGCCCACGAACCGGTGGAAATGCTCCACCGCCTGCGCAGCCTGGGCGTGCGGGTGGCCATCGACGATTTCGGCACCGGCTACTCGTCGCTCGCCTACCTCAAGCGTTTCCCCATCGACTACCTCAAGATCGACCGTTCCTTCGTCCAGGACCTGCCCGACGACCCGGACGCCGTGGCCATCGCCACCGGCATCGTCGCCCTGGCCCACAGCCTGCGCCTCAAGGTCATCGCCGAGGGGGTGGAAACCCCCGCCCAGCGCGATCTGCTCACCCAGATCGGCTGCGACTACCAGCAGGGTTACTACTACGCCCGGCCGCTGCCCGCCGACGTGGCCAGCTCCCACCTGCTGGCCCACGCCCAGGAAAGGGCGCCTGCCAAAAAAATGGGCAAAGCGTGAAAAACCCTTGCCGGACGGCCACTTGGCGGGTTTGTCCCGAAGATATCCACAGACTTACCCGACCGAAAAGGGGATAACCTTTCCCCCGCCGCTTCCCCTACAGGGGCGGCAGGCCATGCTGGCGGCGGGCCCGGGCGCAGGCGGCGTGCTCGGTGTCGAATTCGCGGCAGGGTGATGGACGGGCACCGTAGATGGTGCAGGCCACGGCCACGCCGACCTCCCCGGCCAGGGCGGCGCAGCGGGGCGGGGAGCGGTCGGTGCCGGCCATGCGCACCAGGTTGGCGGTCACCGGCACGGTCAGCGCCGCCGGCACCCCTTCCTCCCAGGCAAAGGCGCCGCCGGCCAGCTCGGCCGGATGGAAATCGACGCGGAAGGCGGCGCAGCAGGCGCCGCAGGACTGGCAGGGCGAGGTCGGGACGGACATGGCCGGCAATCTAACCCCCTGCCGCGGCCCCGGCAAGCCCTTGCGCCGCCCCTGGCCTCCTGCCACCATCCCGGGGCATGGCCCGCCCCCTCTTCGCCTTGGCCGGGGCCTTCGACCGGCACAATTTCGGGGATCTGCTCTTTCCCCACATCCTGGACGCCCTGCTGCCGCCCGGCGAACGCCGCTGCGTCGGCCTCGCCGCGCGGGACCTGCGCCCCTGGGGCGGCCACGCGGTCCGCACCGCCGTGCCGCGCCAGCCGGTGCCGGCCGCCGTCATCCACGCCGGCGGCGAGATTCTCGACACCAGCGCATGGGAAGCCGCGGTGATGCTCGCCCCCGACGGTCCTGCCATGGCCGGCCGCCGCGGCCTGCCCGACATCGCCGCTGCCGCCTGGGCGGGCAGCATCCTCGGCATCCCCGACCGGGCACCCTACGTCTTCGGCGAAGACCGCTGCGGTGCCGGTGTGGCACGCGTTTTCAACGCCGTCGGCGGCAGCGGGCTGGCCCACCGCGATCCTGCCTTCGTCGCCGAGGTTACGGCCAAGCTTGCGACCGCCGCCCATGTCGGCGTGCGGGACCGGGTCACCCGGGATTTCCTGGCGGCCCACGGCATCGCCGCCGCCCTGACCCCCGACCCGGCGGCCATCGTCGCCCGCCTGTTCGGACCCGCCGTCGCCCGCCGACGCCGCCAGGGAGCCGCCGGCGAATTGGGCGGCATCTGGCGGGGAGGCTACCTGGCCCTCCAGTTCAGCGCCGATTACGGCGACGACGCCACCCTCGACGCCCTGGCGGCGGCACTGCGCGCCTGGCCGGCCGACCGCGGCATCGCCCTCTTCCAGGCCGGGGCGGCGCCCTGGCATGACGACCCGGCGGTCTACCGGCGCCTGGCGGCCCGCCTCCCCGCCCGCCGGGCGGTGCTCTTCGAGAGCCTGCATTGGCGCGACATCGTCGCCCTGCTGGCCGGCGCTGCCGCCTTCGCGGGCAGCAGCCTGCACGGGCGCATCGTCGCCACCGCCTTCGGCGTTCCCGCCGTCAGCCTGAGGAGCGAAGGTACGTCCCCCGGCAAAGTGGCCGCCTACCTGGCGACCTGGGAAGACGACGCAGCGCCGGTCACCCCCGCCACCCTCGCCCCGGCCCTGGCGGCCGCCCTGGCGGGGGGCTACCGCCGGCGCGACCTCGCCGAGGCACTGGCCGACGCCTACCTGCGCTATTTCCGGAGCTGGTCGGCGGCGCTTTGGCCGAGGTCGGCCACCAGGCGGTAAAGGGACTGCCCCGAGGCCAGGTACTTCCGTTCGAACGGCGTCAACGGTTCCCCCTTCGGCAGCCACGGTTCGACGCTGACGGCCAGGCCGGCGACCCAGCCGATGGCCAGGGCCAACTCCTCCACGTAGGTCCGCCAGTTGCTCCGGCACTCCAGGATGCCGCCCAGGGCCAGCAGGTCGGGAAAGACGGCATGGCCGTGCCAGCGCCGCGCCAGGTGGCCCACCTTTGGCCAGGGGTTGGGATAAAGCAGGTAGTGACGGGCCAGGCGGACATCCTCGCCCTTGAGGAGGCGCCAGAAATCCACCAGGTCGGCGCGAACGAAGGCGGCGTTGGCGGGCAGCGGCAGGGGCTTGCCGCGGGAGAGGCGATCCAGGGACTGGTCCACGCCGAGGACGAAGTGGTCGGGATAGGCCCCGGCCAGTTGCAGGGTGCTCCAGCCGACGCCGCAACCGGCGTCGAGGATGAGCGGCGAGCGCCCGTTCCAGCCCCGCCAGGCGGCCATGGCCATGGCGAAAGCCCGCCGGTTGTAGTCGAGGACGGGTTTCTGGAAGGGATGCCCGGCGTGGCGCCGCACCAACTTTTCCAGATCCCGGTGGGGGCCGGGCTGGCTGCTGGTGACAAGGCGGGAGTTGCCCTCCGGGCCGGTCATGCCGCCGTGCCTGCCGCCAGTTCGAGGACGCCGCCGACCTCGGCCGGCTGCCGCAGGGCGCGCACGGCCCAGTAGAGGGCGTCGGCCTCCGGCCAGGTGCGCCGCAGGTAGCTGAGGAGCAGCTTCAGGCGCCCGGGCGCGTGGCAGGGCAGCACCCGCTGCGGCACCTTCTCCCAATATTCCCGCAGGCTGGGCAGGAGGCGGCGCCAGTCCTCGGCGGATGGCCTTTCATCGGCCTCGCCCCGGATGCGGCGGGCGAGGAAGGGGTCGGCGACGGCACCGCGGCCGATCATCACGTCGGCGCAGCCGGACACCGCCCGGCAGCGGCGCCAGTCGGCCACCGTCCACACTTCGCCGTTGGCCACCACCGGCACCGCCACGGCGTCGGCGATACGGGCGATCCAGTCCCAGTGGGCGGGGGGGCGGTAGCCATGATCCTTGGTGCGGGCGTGCACCACCAGGGAGGCGGCGCCCCCTTCCGCCAGGGCCCGGGCGCAATCGATGGCCAGGACCGTGTCGGAAATGCCCAGGCGCATCTTGGCCGTCACCGGCACCTCCCCGGGCACCGCCCGGCGCACCGCCGCGACGATGCGGTGAAGCAGGTCGGGGTCGCCCAGCAGCATGGCCCCGCCGCCGTGCCGATTGACGGTCTTGGCCGGACAGCCGAAATTGAGGTCCACGCCATGGGGAGAAAGCTCGGCGGCCCGGGCGGCGTTGGCCGCCATCCATTGGGGGTCGCTGCCCAGGAGCTGCACCACCATCGGCGTGCCGGCCGGGGTACGGCAGCCGGCGGCCACTTCCGGCACCAGGCGCTGGTAGGTGCGGAGCGGCAGGAGGTTGCCGGATACCCGCACGAATTCGGAGACGGCGCCGTCGTAGCCGCCGATGCGGGTCAGCACGTCGCGCAGGACGTAGTCGGCGAGGCCCTCCATGGGGGCGAGGAAAATACGGGACACGGGCGGTGGGGCAAAGGGGCGAGGGGGAATTCTAGCCCGGAAATCCCATGAGCAGCCCTGCCCGCCGCCCCGTCAGGGCGAATAGAAGACCAGGATGCCGCCCCCCAGGTCCGGGCTGGCGGCAGAGAAGCCGGTCACGACGTAGCCCTGCACCTTCCAGGCATCGCCGAAGCGGTGGCTGACGAAGACCGTCGCTTCCCGCACCGGGGCGCCGGTGGCCTGGAGCTTCTCGCGGTAGTCGTAGGTCAGGCCGGCACTGGTGGCCGGGGTCAGGCGCTGGGACCAGCCCAGCGTCCCGTACAGGGGGTTGGCCAGGTCGCTGCCCGCCGGGTCACCCATCCAGCGCTTGCCCAGGGTGCCGAAGATGGTGCCGCTGCCGAGCTTGCGATAGACGTCCACGTACAGCGAATAGTCGTTCTCGCCGGTACTCAGGCCCTGGTCGGCGTCGCCCGTGGCGAATTTGGCCTTGGCGCCGAAATCCACCAGCCAGCCCGCTTCCTGCCAGGCGGTCCAGGCCGCCCCTGCCACTACGTCGCCCGGTCCTTCCGCCTGCCGGTGCCCGCTGTTCCGCCCCTGCAGGGCGATGCGGTCGCCACCGCTGGCCACCACGTTGGCCGGCCCGCGCATGACCACGTAGGGAACGGTGAGGCGCAGGGTCCACGGCTGCGCCTCGTACTTGATGCCCAGGGGAAGGGTCAGTGTCTCGGTATGGCCGGAGTCCCCGTACTTGCCGGAGGAGTGGTCGACGCCGGCGCTGAAGGTCCAGGCGCCCTGCGCCTGGACAAGGGAGGCGAGAGTCAGGCCGGCGCAGGCCAGCAGGCTACGGAAAGGTATGGTCATGGCAGGGGTCAGGGAAGTCGCCGGGGAACGGCTGGCGGCTAGTGGCGTTCCGCTTTCTCGGGTTTTTCGGGTTTTTCTGGTTTTTCCGGCTTCTCGGGTTTTTCCGGCTTCTCGACCTTCTCGACCTTCTCGACCTTCTCGACCTTCTCCACCTTCTCCACCTTCTCGACCTTCTCCACCTTCTCCACCTTCTCCACCTTCTCCACCTTCTCCACCTTCTCGGCCTTCTCGACCTTTTCGGCCTTCTCGGTTTTCTCGGCCTTTTCCGTCCGCTCGGTTCTTTCGGCGCGGCCGCCGAGCTCGGTTTCGGTCGCCCTTTCCGTCCTTTCCGTCCGGCGCGACCCACCCTCCCGGGCAAGGTCATCCCCGGCCTTGCCGTTGGTCGCCGCCGGTGGTCTGGCCGGTTTCGTCAGCCCGGGACGGGCCGGTTCCAGGGAGTCGATCCGCTCGGCGTGGAGCACCCGGTCGGCCCCCATGCGGCCGTCCACCACCACGCGGCCGCCCGCCACCCCGGCGCCGGCGGGCAGGCGGGTATCCGCCGTCACCACCGTCCGCACCCCGGCCACCGTCATCTTCCCGTCCCGCAGCCCTTCCTGGACCAGGCCTTCGACCACCACCCGCTCCGCCTTGCCGGCAAAGCGGAGGGTCGGGTCGGTTCGCACCGACTGCACCACCAGGGCCTGCCCGTCCCAGCGGCCCTTGACGATGACGCTGCCGCCGCCTGCCAATCCTGAAACCTCGACGCCGGCAACCTTGCCCGACCGGCCGCCGCCAGCCACCGCCCAGCCGGCGGCGCTCGCTTCCTTGCCCCCGCCGACGGGTTGCAGGCGGGTCGCCACCAGTTGGCCCTGGGCGTCCAGCATGCCGCTCACCCGCACCGTCTGTCCCGGCGCCAGCGACTTGCCGCCGCCGGGCCCGCGGGTGTCGGGGCCGATCAGCACGGTCTGACCCATGACCTGCACGGCCTTGCCATGGCCATGGACCTGGGTGACCGGCCCGACCAGGACGTCGATGATGGCGATGTCCCGGGCGCGCAGGCCTTTCGCCGTCGCCACCGCCTCGATGGACACGGTCTGGCCGACGGCCAGTTGCCCCACCGAGGCCGCCTCGCCGTTTTCGCTGACCGGCACGCGGTTGTCGTAATGCACTTCCAGGCCGTTGACGCAGACCGAGGCGAAGCCGGTGACCGTACCGACGATGCCGACGGTGCTTCCTTCCGCCAGGGGGCTGCCGGTACCGCCGATGCCGCCGCTGCCGTTGGCCGTGGCCCCGGTACCGCCGATGCCGCCGGTGCCCTTGTCGTCGCCCCGGGCCGCCGGCGCGCCAGTGCCACCGATGCCATGGGCGAGGGGCACTTCGACGCCGGGACGTTCCGGATCGACGCAGACCGGCGCCGCCAGGGCACCGGCCGCCCAACCGGCCGCCAGGGCCAGGAACCAGAGAAGCCGGTTCATTGCGACTCTTCCCCGTCCACCGGGGCGCTGTAGAAATACACCCCGCAGGTGAAGCGGCGATCCTTGGCCTGCCCGTCGCCATCGGGCCGGGAAGCCTGCTGGTGCAGATCCTGCAGGAGGGACATGCCCAGGGCCGCCGCCTTTTCGCGGAGGGCATCGACCTCGCCCACGCTCAGTCCCTGGTGGTGGACGCTGCGCTCGAACCAGGGCTTGCCGATCTCCAGGACGTTGTCGGTGGCGGCGGCGATGTGGTCGCCCAGGTTGAGGCCGTAGTAGGCGAGCTTTTCCGCTTCGCCGTGCCGCGGGATGAAAGCCTGCTCCTGCAACTCGACCTCGTCGGCGGCATTGACGGCGACGACTCCCAGCCGGATCCACTCGTCGAGCACCGAACGCGGGCGAATGTCACGGCTGACGCTGGCCACCAGGGATTCGAAGGAACAATCGCCGCCGTTGCTGGCCAGGCGCGGCAGGGGTCGGGGCCGGCCCTGGCCATCCTGCCATTCGGGGCGGGTGGTCCAGGCGGCCACCAGCTGGGCGCCGAGGGAAACCTTTTCCGGCAGCTCGTCCTCGACGCCGGGCAAGGCGCGCAGGCGCCGCACGTCCTTGCGATGGACGCCGGTGAGCAGGCTGATGCGGCTGTCGGTGGCCGTCTTCTCGCCCAGGCGGAAATCCCGCTCGGCGACGTCGACGAACACCCGCTTGAGCAGTTCCACCGCCATGGGCAGGGTAATCCCCCGGGCCAGCATGAGGCGCGCCACGGGGGATAGCAGGCGATGCAACGCTGCCAGCAGGGCCGGACTGATCTGGGAAGTCGGCACGATATCGAGATTGAACTTATTTGATAACAATTCTCACTATACCAGTAACAAATGCCTGCTCGTCATGGTGCGTTAGACCGGGGGGCGCCGGCTACTTGCCGGCCACCAGCTCCAGTTTGAGATCCTGCTGCCCCGGGCGGGCGCGCACCGGAACGCTGGAGAAATCGCCCGGCTGGGGCTTGGCGTCCCCGCTTTTGGACAAGCGCGCCGTGACCACGACCTCGCCGGCGCCGGACAGGGTTCGCCCGGGCACCATGGCCATGGAATCGTCCAGCACGAAACGGATCGGCAGTTCGCCGGCGGTGTAACGCTGCGCCGCCAGCGGCGCCCCGCCGCCTTCGATCCCCTTGGCCACGACAAAGACCGTGTCCCCGGGGGCCACCTTGTCCCGCAGGCGGGCATCCAGGCTGATGACGCCGGCGATGGCCGCGCCGCCGGCCTGCGCCCCGCTGCCGGCTCCCCCCTTCTTGCCCCCCATGGCGGCCGTGGCCTCCTGGATGTTGGCTTCCGCCAGCTTGGCATCCATGGAATCGGCCGGGGCGGCGGCCTGCATGCGCTTCCAGAAACCGATGGCGCTCTTGTGGTCGCCCCGCTCGAAGGCCTCGCTGCCGGCCAGGGCCAGGGCCTTGAGGTGCTTGGGGTCCGCTGCCAGGGCGCGCTTGACGATGTCGCGGGCCGCGTCGTCCCACTTGCGGCCGTGGGCGACCACATGGGCGTCGGCCCAGTCGGCCAGGAGGTTGGCGTCCGGCGGCAGGAGCGCCGCCGCCCGGGCGTAGGCCTTGGCCGCCGCTTCCGGCTGGCGCAGCTCGCCGTAGGTGCGGGCGAGGAGCAGCCAGCCTTCGCCGTTGTTGGGATCCTTCTCCATTTTTTCCGCCAGCCGCTTGACCATGGTGTTGAGATCCCCGGCGTTGGCGGCCTGGCCCTTGGGTTCCATGGGCGATCCCGTCAGGAGTGGCGGCTCGGGCACCGCGGCGGCCGGCACCCCCGCGCCGCCACGCTCGTCCACAAATACGTAAAGGAGCACTGCGGCCACGGCCACCACCGCCGGCACTGCCCACAGGGCGGCACGCCGGCGCCCGGGGGCAGGCGGGGCGGCAAGCAGCGCGGCATGGAGGGCCGCCTGCCGCTGTTCGAACTCCTCGGCGCCGATGCGCCCTTCGGCCCGGGCCAGGAGGAGTTCGCGCAAGGCGGCGGCGGCATCGCCGCCCACCGCCTTGCCGAAGGGGAGCAGTTGGAAGCGCCACAGGACGAAGGCAGCGACCAGGGCGACGAGGATGAGGATCAGGGCAGTCAAGAGAGTTCTCCGTCAGGGCCGGGCCCGGGCGCCGCTCAGCGGAAGTCCCAGCGCAGGCCCATGTACATGTAGTTGCGGGTGACGTGGTCGCGGCTCAGGGCACTGGAGGAACGGGAGGTCTCCTTGCCCATTTCGCCTTCCACGTAGAAGCTGTTGCGCCACTGCCAGGATACCTTCAGGCTGGGCGAGAAGCGCTCCTGGCTGCCGCCGGCGTCGTCCTTCTGGGTGTAGTAGCGCAGGTTGGTGTCGAAGCGCCACTGGTCGCCGACCGGCAACACGTAGCTCAGGGACGAGGCCTGGCCGTCGTAGGTGGGGGCGTAGATCAGGCTCAGGTTGGCGACCCCCACGGCGTTGTTGAAGAAGAGGCTGTTGCCGATGGCCTGGAAGGTGACCACGTGGTTCTGGCCGCTGCCCTGCTGGGAGGCGGTATTGAGGATACAGGTGTTGTTCACCGGATCGATGATCCCGAGGCAGGTGCCGATCACCGCCAGGGGAATGACGGCATTCACCGGCGCCGTGCTGGAGATTTCGGAAAGCCGGTAGTCGACGCCCACCTGCCAGCGTTCCGACAGGGGATGGGTCACCCCCACGGCGAACATGTCCGACATGGCCGTCAGGTGCTTGGCCTCCTGGCGCACCATGTCGAGGCCCTGGGCGTCCACCAGGTCCTTGAGGCTGAGCCCCGGCGCCCCGGGCAGGGCGTTGGTCAGGCTGTAGGACGGCGCCCGCCGGTGGTCGATGACGAAGAAGTAGTTGTTGCCGGCTTCGTCCAGGTAGTTGCCCTGGAGCAGGGCGATATTCACGCCCTTGTAGAGGACGTCGTAGTCGAGCATGCCATAGGCCGTGGCCCGCCCGTCGAAGTAGCGGCCTTCCAGGCCGAAAGCGCGGCGGTTGAGCAGGCCGTCCAGGGTTTGCTCGATGCCGTAGGCGGTGATGCCCGGCTTGCCCGTCACCGGCAGGAGGTCGACGCTGGCGCCGTAAAAGACCTTCTTGAAGGGCGAGTTGAATTCGACGGCCTCGCCATAGACGCCATTCACCCGCCAGTCCGGATTCAGGTTGTAGCCTCCCTGGAGGCCGTCGAAGCGCTCCAGCACGCCCATGCCGCTGGGGTTCTGGCGGCCGGCCCGCACGTAGTAGCCGTTCTTGCGGTCGGTATGCTCGACGTAGGCGGAATAGACGCGGTTGTAGCTGCGGTCCGGGCGCAGGTAGTTGTGGTTGTCGGTATCGCGGAAGACGATGCGGGTGTCGGTGAAGGCGTCCCGCCGGCGGGCGTTGAGGTTCACCGTGGTGATCAGGGCATCCTGGTCCACGGCGGAGAGCGTGTCCCGGTTGAAGGTGAGCAGGCCGGAGGGCGACGGCGTCAGGGTCTCGATCTGGGACTTGCCGGTGTAGTAGTAGGAGGAAATGCTGCCGAAGAAGGTCCATTCCGCCGGCCCGGCCTCCTTGGGCAGCGGCCTGGGGGCACCGGCCCGGGCGGCATCCTTGGGCAGCGCGGCCAGGCGTTCCTTGACGCGGGCGGCCGCCGGCCCGGTGGGGAAGAGCTTGAGGTAGACGTCGTACTCGGCCTTGGCCTTGAGGAATTCGCCGTTCAGCTCCCGGGCTTCGCCGATGAGGGCCTGGGCCGGTTCCGTCTGCTCGTTGCGGGGCAGGCTGAGGATGCGGTTGAGGCGGTTGATGGCGGTGGGCGCGTCCTTGGCCGCCACGGCCCGGCGGGCCTCGTCCATGAAGCCCTTGGCCCGGGCCTCGACCTCGGCTGCGGGCATGGGCTGGGGGGCGGGCGCCTCGGCCAACGCGGCCGGCGGTGCGGCGGCCTCGGGGGTGGGTGCCGGGGCCGGCACAGGAGCCGGAGCCGGCACAGGAGCCGGAGCCGGC
>JRYJ01000132.1_pt1 | contig 80265 bp, 75 predicted proteins | sample 235371 | NCBI WGS metagenome assembly JRYJ01 (sample SAMN03074219, study PRJNA261477) | activated sludge metagenome | biome: Wastewater Treatment Plant; feature: Wastewater; material: Activated sludge; isolation source: activated biomass of a wastewater treatment plant treating hydrocarbon... ... | reverse complement strand
CAGGTGGAGCATCCGGTCACCGAGATGATCACCGGCCAGGATCTGGTGGAATGGCAGTTGCGCGTCGCCGCCGGAGAGCCCCTGCCGCTGGCCCAGACGCAACTGGCGATCCGCGGCCACGCCATCGAGGCGCGCCTTTACGCCGAGGACGCCGACCGCGGCTTTCTCCCGTCCATCGGCCGCCTGGCTAGCCTGAAGCCGCCGGCGGAAAGCATGAATGTCCGCGTCGACACCGGCGTCGAGGAAGGCGACGCCATCACGTCTCACTACGACCCCCTGCTGGCCAAGCTCATCGTCTGGGACGAGAACCGGGACGCTGCCCTGGCCCGTCTGCGGCAGGCCCTGGCCGACACCTGGGTGGCCGGGGTGACCACCAACATCGATTTCCTCTCCCGCCTGGTGGCCTGTCCCGCCTTTGCCGACGCCGACCTGGACACCGGCCTCATCGAGCGCCAGCGGGAACTCCTCTTCCCCCCGCCCCGCCCCGTGCCCCGGGACGCCCGGCTGGTGGCCGTGGTCGGCGAGTTGCTGTGGGAGCAGCACCAGGCACGGCAGGCCGCGAGGACCGGCGGCGACCCCGGCTCCCCGTGGCACGCCCGGGACGGTTGGCGCCTCAACCTCTCGGCGGCCCGCATCATCGGTTTCCGCGACGGCGACGCCCTGGTCGAGGCCCAGGTCCGCTACGGCCCCGGGCACTGGCAGGTTACCCTCGAGGGCACCACCACCCTGGCCCGCGGCCGCAAGCTGGAGGACGATCGCCTGGCCGTGGAACTGGACGACCGGCGCCTGGTGGCCAGCGTCGTGGCGGTGGCCGACAAGCGCCACATCTTCCTCGGCGGCGCCACCCACGTGCTGCGGCGGGACGATCCCCTGCACCTGGTGGCCGCCGGGGGCACCCCCGGCGGCGGCCTGACGGCGCCGATGCCGGGCAAGGTGGTCGCCCTCCTCGCCCAGCCCGGGCAGCCCGTGGAGAAAGGCGCCCCCCTGCTCATCCTCGAAGCCATGAAGATGGAGCACACCATCACCGCCCCGGCGGCCGGCACCGTCGCCGCCTTCCGCTTCGCCGCCGGCGAGCAGGTGGAAGAAGGGGCGGCGCTCCTTGAATTCGTGCCGGCCAAGGGCTAGTATTACGAGTGTTATAACATCGTTCCGGAGCCCGCCATGCATGCCCTCAAACTGACTCAGATCGGCAATTCTGTCGGCCTTGTGCTGCCCAAGGAACTCCTCGCCCGCCTGCGCGTGGAAAAGGGCGACACGCTCTACGTCACCGAGTCGCCCCAGGGCCTCGCGATCACTCCCTACGACCCCAGCATTGCCGATCAACTGGCCGAAGGCCGCGAGTTCATGCGCGAGTACCGCGACGCCTTCCACACCCTGGCCAAGTGAATGACGTTCCGCTGGCTCGATCCCCGGGCGCTCATGCTGCTCCATGACGAAAGTCTTGCCATCCATGGCGGGGCGCCGGGCATCCGCGACCAGGGCCTGTTCGAGTCGGCCCTCGGCCGCCCGGTCAATCTCTCCGCCGACGGCGACCCCGACGTGTTCGACTGCGCCGCCTCCTACGCCTACGGCCTCGCCAAAAAAAATCCGTTCGTGGATGGCAACAAACGGGCCGCCTTTCTCGCCGCCGGCCTGTTTTTGCGCTTGAACGGCCAGCGCCTGGCCGTATCCCAGGTGGATGCCATACAGACCGTGCTCGCCCTGGCCGCCGGCGACCTCGACGAAGCCGCCTTCGCCGCCTGGCTGCGCGGCGGCAGCGTGGAGTACCGTCCATGACCCTGCCCGCCCGTGTCCGCGTCGTCGAGGTCGGCCCCCGGGACGGCCTGCAGAACGAGCCCCAGGTCGTTCCCACCGCGGTCAAGGTCGAACTGATCGAGCGCCTGGCCGCTGCCGGCCTGCCGGCGGTTGAAGCCACCGCCTTCGTCTCCCCCAGGTGGGTGCCCCAGATGGGGGACGCCGGCGACGTGCTCCGCGGCATCGGCAGGAAGCCCGGGGTGGCCTACCCGGTGCTGGTGCCCAACCTGAAAGGCTTCGATGCGGCGGTGGAGGCCGGGGCGACGGAGGTGGCCATCTTCGGCGCCGCGTCCGAAACCTTTTCCCGCAAGAACATCAACTGCTCCATCGCCGAGAGCCTTAAGCGCTTCGAGCCGGTGGTGGCCACCGCCTCGGCCCTGGAAATCAAGGTACGGGGCTATGTCTCCTGCGTCGTCGGCTGCCCCTACGAGGGCCCGGTGCCTCCCGAAGAGGCCGCTGCCGTGGCCCGCACCCTCCACGACATGGGCTGCTACGAGGTGTCCCTCGGCGACACCATCGGCGTCGGCACCCCCGCCAGCGTCTCCCAACTGCTCGAGGCCTGCGCCCGCCACGTGCCCATGGCCCGCCTGGCCGGCCACTACCACGACACCTACGGCATGGCGGTGGCCAACATCTACGCTTCCCTGCAGCTGGGCATGGCGGTCTTCGACAGCTCCGTCGCCGGGCTCGGCGGCTGCCCCTACGCCCGGGGCGCCACCGGCAACGTGGCCACCGAGGACGTGGTCTACCTGCTGCACGGCCTGGGCATCGAGACCGGCGTCGATCTGGCGGAACTGGCCGGCGTCGGCGCCTGGATCTCCGGGCTCCTGGGCCGCCCCAACGGCGCCAAGGCAGGTCGGGCCCTGACCGCCGGGAAGGATTGACGCCATCGATGGTTGCCTCCCCCTGCATCAACGTCTGTAAGATGGACGCCGACACCGGCCTCTGCCAGGGCTGCCTGCGCACCCTGGACGAAATCGCTGCCTGGGGCGGGGCGGACGAGGAAGCCCGCCTGGCCATTCTGGCCGCCGTGGCCCGGCGGCGCCAGGAGGACCACCCCTGGGACGGCGAATTGCGTTGCGACTGCGATCAATGAACGACGAAGAAATCTACGTTTGCGTGGGGATCTGCCAGCCCGATCCCGATTCCGGCTACTGCCTGGGCTGCGGCCGGCCCCCGCTGGAGAGCCCGGCCGTGGTGGCGGAGGTCGAAACCGTCCGCCCCGCCGGGGCGCCCCCCACGCCCTCCGGCGACCCGGACACCCCGGCATGAACCTTTCCCCTTCGGTGCAGGTGCTCGAACGGGGCTGGCTTTCCGCCAACAACGTCCTGCTCATCGACGGCGACCGGGCGACCCTGATCGACAGCGGCTACGTCACCCACGCCGCCCAGACCGTCGCCCTGGTCGAGCGAGCCCTTGATGGCCGCGCCCTGGAACGGGTAGTGAATACCCACTCCCATTCCGACCACATCGGCGGCAACGCTGCCCTGCAGGCCGCCTTCGGCTGCCGCATCGTCGTCCCCGCCGGGCTGGCCGCCACGGTGGCCGAATGGGACGAGGATTCCCTGCTCCTTTCCCCCCTCGGCCAGCAGGCGGCCCGCTTCCAGCACGATGCCGTGGTGCGGGCGGGCGAAGAACTGGTGATGGGGGAACTGGCCTGGCGGGCCATCGCCGCCCCCGGCCACGACATGGAGGCCCTGGTCTATTACAACCCGGAGCGGCGCCTTCTCGTTTCCGGAGACGCTCTCTGGCGCAACGGCTTCAGCGTCATCTTCCCGGAACTGCTGGGGGAGGCGGAAGGGCTGGCCGCCACCCGGTCCACCCTGGAAATGCTCGGCCGCCTGGCGGTGGACGTGGTCATCCCCGGCCACGGCAGCCCCTTCACCGACTTCGACGCCGCCCTCGAGCGGGCCCTCGCCAAGCTGGCCCGCTTCGAGGCCAACGTCGAGCACCTGGCCTGGCACGCCATCAAGGTCATCGTCTCCTTCGCCATCATGGAACGGGGCCGCCTGGCCCGTGACGAGGTGGCGCCCTTCCTTTCCGGCCTGACCTTCGCCAACGACGTCAATGCCCGCTACCTGGGCCTTTCCGACGACGAGCTGGCGGCCCGGGTGGTGCGCGACCTCCTGGCCGCCGGCGCCCTGCGCCGGGAAGAAGGGAACCTGCTCCCGGCCTGAGGTCTAATTCCCATCCGCGCGCCGGTCGGCGCGCACGGTTCCGGTAGCAGCCCGGTGCTACCCGCGGGGGCCAGCCTTTGGGCACACTGGAACAGCCATCCACACCACACCGAGGAGACAGACATGGCTGCCAAGAAGATTCTCATGCTGGTCGGCGACTACGCCGAAGATTACGAAACCATGGTGCCCTTCCAGGCCCTGCTCATGGTCGGGCACACGGTCCATGCCGCCTGCCCGGGCAAGAAGGCCGGCGAGGCGATCCGCACCGCCGTCCACGATTTCGAGGGCGACCAGACCTACAGCGAAAAGCGCGGGCACAACTTCACCCTCAACGCCACCTTCGCCGACCTCCAGGCGGCAGACTACGACGCCCTCCTCATCCCCGGCGGCCGGGCACCGGAATACCTGCGCCTCAACCCCGAGGTGATCGCCGCCGTGCGCCATTTCGCCGGGGCCGGCAAGCCCATCGCCGCCATCTGCCATGGCGCCCAGTTGCTGGCCGCCGCCGGCGTCCTCAAGGAGCGCACCTGCAGCGCCTACCCCGCCTGCGGCCCGGAAGTAGCCCTGGCCGGCGGCAAGTACGCCGACATCCCGGTGGACCAGGCCCACACTGACGGCAACCTGGTCACCGCGCCGGCCTGGCCGGCCCACCCGGCCTGGCTGGCGCAATTCCTGCGCCTGCTGGGCACCCGCATCGAGCCCTGAGTCGCCGGGCGGCTCCCGGGCCGCCCGCCCCCACCGCGGAGCCACGTCCATGTGCAACATCTACGCCAAGGCCGACCCCATCCTCTACGAGTCCCGCGCCCGTTCCCTGCGCATCCACGGCTGCGTCACCAAGATCCGCCTGGAGAACCTTTTCTGGGACACCCTGGCGGAACTGGCCGCCGGCGAAGGGATGACGACCAACCAGTTGATCGCCAAGCTCTACGACGAGATCGTGGCCTTCCGCGGCGAAATCGACAATTTCGCCTCCTTCCTGCGCGTCACCTGCCTGCGCTACCTGAGCCTGCACCAGGACTCGGAGCGGCCCGCCCTGAGCGTCATCGGCGGCCGCGCAGCCTAGGCGGCCACGGCCACCTGGTTGCGGCCGCCGGCCTTGGCCTTGCGCAGGGCGGCGGCGGCGGCTTCGCACAGTTCGCCGTAGGACTGGCCGGGCCGCCACTGGGCGATGCCGCCGGAGACGGTGAGGGGCAGCGCCAGTCCGTCGGGCAGCTGCATGGCGGCGCCGGCGATGGCGGCACGCACCCGTTCCGCCATGAGACGGGCCCGGGCCGCCTCGGTGGCGGGCATGAGGATCATCACCTCGTCGCCCCCGAAACGGGCGCCCAGGTCGTTGCCCCGCAGGTTGCGGCGCACCAGCCGGCCCACGTGGCGCAAGGCCTCGTCGCCGGCGGGGTCGCCGTAGAACTCGTTGAGGCGGGCGAAATAATCGATGTCGAGGACGAGAAGCGACGCCGCCTGGCCGGTGCGTTCGCACAAGTCGAGCTGGCGGGGCAGCACGTCGTCGGCCCAGGCCCGGGTGCTGAGGCCGGTGAGCTCGTCGGTTTCCACCGCCCGCACCTGGTCCCGCCGCAGTTCCAGGCCGGCGTGGATGACGGCGTTGTTCTCGCGGATGCGCTGGGCGAGGATGCGCAGCAGGTTGAGGGCGGCGGCGTGCTGGCGGCGGAAGAGCTGCCAGAGGACGGACTGGGGGATGGCCAGGAAGCGGCAGGCGGTGGCGGCCAGGATGTAGGCCGAGGGCAACTGGTCGTCGATGATGGACAACTCGCCGACGCAGTCGCCGGCACCCAGTTGGGCGATGGGGCTGGCCGGATCCGGGGCCAGGCAGACCAGCACCTGGCCGTCGAGGACGATGAAGATGTCGCTGTTGGGCCGGGCCGGATCGAGAAGTATCTCCCCGGCCGGCAGGTGCACTTCGCGGCCTTCGCTGACGCAGGCGGCGAGTTCGTCCCGGGAAACACCCAGGAACAGGGGCGCCGCGGCAAGCAGGTCAACCAGCGTTTCCATCCTTCCCCTCCCTCCCGGCAGTCGGCGGCTCAGAGCCTGGGCAGGGCGCGCTGGACCAGCCGCACCCAGTAGGCGACACCCAGGGCCAGGATGTCGTCGTTGAAATCGTAATGGGGATTGTGCAGGGTGCAGCCGCCGGTGCCCGGGCCGTTGCCCAGCCAGACGTAGCACCCCGGCTTTTCCCGCAGCATGTAGGCGAAATCCTCGGCGCCCATGGAGGGCAGCACGTCGGTGAGTACCTGCTCGGCGCCCAGCACCTCGGCGGCGACGCTCCTGCAGAACTCGGCCTCGGCCGCGCTGTTCACCGTCGGCGGATAGCGGTGGTCGAAGCGCACCGCTATCTGCGCCCCATTGGCCGCTGCCACGCCGCTGCACAGGCGCTCCATGGCCCGCTCCACGGCCTCCTGCACCTCCGGCTTGAAGGTGCGGATGGTGCCGCGCAGGACCACTTCCTCGGGGATGATGTTCCAGGCCTCGCCGGCGTGGAACTGGGTGACGCTGACCACCGCCGCCTCGCAGGGGTGCAGGGTGCGGCTGACCACCGTCTGCAGGGCCTGGACCAACTGGCTGCCGGTGACGATGGCGTCCACGCCCTGGTGGGGCATGGCGGCATGGCAGCCGTGGCCGCGCACGGTGATCTCGAAGGCGCAGGTGCCGGCCATGACCGGCCCCGGCATCACCGCCATGCGCCCGACAGGGATGCCCGGCCAGTTGTGCAGGCCGAACACCGCCTCGACGGGAAAGCGCTCGAAGAGGCCGTCCTCGATCATGACCGCCGCGCCGCCCTCCGATTCCTCCGCCGGCTGGAAGATGAACACCGCGGTACCGTCGAAATCGGGGTGGCTGGCCAGGTGGCGGGCGGCGCCCAGGAGCATGGCGGTATGGCCGTCATGGCCGCAGGCGTGCATGCGGCCGGCGTGGCGGGAGTGGTGGGGGAATTCGTTGAGTTCGGCCAGCGGCAGGGCGTCCATGTCGGCGCGCAGGCCGATCATGCGGCTGCCGCTCCCCGCCCGCAGGACGCCGACGACGCCGGTGCGGGCGATGCCGCGGTGAACCTCGAGGCCGTGGCGTTCCAGTTCCGCCGCCACGACGTCGGCGGTCCGCTGCTCCTGGAAAGCCAGTTCCGGGTGGGCGTGGATGTCCCGGCGCAGGGCGGTCAGTTCGGCGAGGAAGGGAAGATCGAGGGACTGCATGCCAATTCTCCTTTGCAAGTATTATGCCGCGCCTTGATCCGGGGGGGACTGTTCATTATGCTCCGGGGCATGGATCTCATTCTCATCAGCGGCCTCTCCGGTTCCGGCAAGTCCGTCGCCCTCAATCTCCTGGAGGACGCCGGCTACTATTGCGTAGACAACCTGCCGGTGGTGATGTTGACGGTCCTCGTCCGCATGCTGGGAGAAGAAGGCATCCGCAAGGTGGCGGTGGGCATCGACGCCCGCTCCGGCGACGGCATCGAACTGCTGCCGGGCAAGCTGAAGACCCTGGAGGAAGAATGCGACCGACTGGTCTTCCTCTTCCTCCACGCCAAGGAGGAAACGCTCCTCAAGCGCTATTCCGAATCCCGCCGCCGCCACCCCCTGGCCTCGGAAGGCCGCACCCTGGAGGAAGCCCTGCGGGCGGAGCGGGAACTCCTCGACCCCATCGCCGACCTGGGCCACCGCATCGACACCAGCGACCTCAAGGCCAACGCCCTGCGCGACTGGGTGCGCCAGTTCATCAACGCCGAACCGGGCCGGGGCCTCATCCTGCTGTTCGAATCCTTCGGCTTCAAGCACGGCGTGCCTCTGGACGCCGATCTGGTCTTCGACGTGCGCTGCCTGCCCAACCCCTTCTACGACCCGGAACTGCGCCCCCTCACCGGCCTCGATCAGCCGGTGGCCGATTACCTGGAGGCCCAGGAAGAAGTGCGCGCCATGCGCGACGACATCGGCCGCTTCGTGGCCACCTGGCTGCCCGCCTACATCCGCGACAACCGCAACTACCTGACGGTGGCCATCGGCTGCACCGGCGGCCAGCACCGCTCGGTATACCTGGCCGACTGGCTGGGCCGCGAGTTCCGCGACCGGGCCCGCGTCCTCATCCGCCACCGGGCCCTGGCGGGCGCCGGCTGAGCGCGATGGCCTGGCTTGCCTTCCTGCGGCCCGGCGACTGGCTGCTGATCCTCGCCGCCGCCGCCGGCGTCGGCGGCAGCCTGCCGCTCCTCTGGCAAGGGGGATTCGCCGACCGGGTGGTGGTGCGCCAGGAGGGCCAGGTTTTTGCCGAGGCCGACCTCAAGAGCCGCCGCACCATCGACGTTCCCGGTCCCCTCGGCACCACCCGCATCGCCATCGAGCCGGGCCGCGCCCGGGTCATGGCCGACCCCGGCCCCCGCCAGTATTGCGTGCGCCAGGGCTGGCTCTCCCGGCCGGGCGAAATCGCCATCTGCGCCCCCAACCGGGTCAGCCTGCAGGTCCTGGGGCGCACCAAGGCCTATGACAGCCTCAGTTACTGAACTGGCCATCACCGGCCAGGACCGGCGCATCGCCCGCCTGGCGGCGGCGGCGGTGGGCCTGTCCCTGGTGGACGCCGCCATCCCCACGCCCTTGCCGGGCATCAAGCCCGGGCTCGCCAACATCGTCACCCTGCTGGTGCTCTCCCGCTACGGCTGGAGTACCGCCGCCTGGGTCACCGGCCTGCGCATCGTCGCCGGCAGCATCCTCCTCGGCCAGTTCCTCGCCCCCGGCTTCTTCCTCTCCCTCACCGGCGGCGTCCTCAGCCTCCTCGTCCTGGCCGCCGCCCGCCACCTGCCGCGGCGCTGGTTCGGACCGGTGAGCTGGAGCATCCTCGCCGCCTTCGCCCACATCGGCGGCCAGCTACTGCTTGCCCGGGCGTGGCTGATCCCCCATGATGGGGTTTTCATGCTGGCGCCCCTGTTCGGCGCCGCCGCCCTGGTCTTCGGCATCATCAACGGGCTGATCGTCGCCCGCCTGCTGCTGGACGCCCGGGAGAAGGAGTCGTCCCTTGCCTGAAACCGTCTGCCTCGCTCTCACCGGCGCCTCCGGCATGCCCTACGGCCTGCGCCTGCTCGAATGCCTGCTGGCGGCTGGCTGCCGCGTGCAGTTGCTCTATTCCCAGGCCGCCCAGGTGGTGGCCCGCCAGGAGATGGGCCTCGACCTGCCGGGCCGGCCGGCGGAAACCCGCGACGCCCTGCTCGCCCGCTTCGGCGCAAACCCCGAGCGCCTGCAGGTGTACGGCCGGGAGGAGTGGTTCGCCCCGGTGGCCTCCGGTTCCAACCCTCCCGACGCCATGGTGGTCTGCCCCTGTTCCATGGGCACCCTGGCCGCCATCGCCCAGGGACTGGCCGACAACCTGATCCACCGGGCCGCCGACGTAGTACTGAAGGAAGGCCGCAAGCTCATCCTGGTGCCCCGGGAGACCCCCTTCTCCGCCATCCACCTGGAAAACATGCTGCGCCTCTCCCGCGCCGGCGCCGTCATCCTGCCGCCGAGCCCGGGCTTCTACACCCACCCGCAGACCGTGGCCGACATCGTCGATTTCGTCGTCGCCCGCATCCTCGACCAGTTGCGCGTGCCCCACAGCCTCGCCCGACGCTGGGGGGAATGATGGGCATACTCGACTTCCTGCACCGGCCCGCCCGGCCGGAAACCCTGGACATCCCCCTCTTTCCCCTGCACACCGTGCTTTTCCCCGGGGGGGTGCTGCCCCTGAAGATCTTCGAGCAGCGCTACCTGGACATGGCCGCCGCCTGCCTCAAGGACAAGACCCCCTTCGGCGTCTGCCTCATCGACTGCGGCAGCGAGACCGGCGCTGCCGCCGAGCCCCATACCGTGGGCACCCTGGCGGAAATCACGGCCAGCGACATGGAGCAGTTGGGCATCCTCCTGGTCACCGTGCGCGGCGGCCGGCGCTTCCGCATCGTCAGCAAGGCGGTGGCCCCCGACCACCTGCTCACCGGCCGGGTGGAACTGCTGGCGGAAATGCCGACGGTGGCGGTCCCGCCCGAGCGGCAGCGGCTGCTGCCCTTCCTGCAGCGCGTCGTCAGCGACCTGGACCCGGCCCGCATCGCCGAGCCGCACCGTTTCGACGACGCCGGCTGGGTGGGCTGCCGCATCACCGAAATCCTCCCCGTCCAGAACCTGGCCAAGCAGAAGTTGCTGGAACTGGACGATCCCCTGGTGCGCCTGGAAATCCTTGAAAAATACCTGGACCAGCGTCGCCTGCTAGGCTGACCCAGGGTTGAGGGCCGAGGCGACCTCGACGCGGAAGACCTGGACCCGGTTGCGCCCCTGGCCCTTGGCCCGGAACATGGCCACGTCGGCCTGGGCAAGGAGGGTTTCGGGGCTTTCCGAACTGTCGGGATAGATGCTGACGCCGATGCAGGCGGTGACGGCGATGTTCTTGCCCTCGACGACGAAGGGATCGCACACCGCGTGGCGCACCTTGTCGGCCACCGCCACCGCATCCGAGGCATGCTGCAGCCCCGAGCAGACGAGGACGAACTCGTCGCTGCCGAAGCGCGCCACCGTGTCGCTTTCCCGCACGCAGCCGGCCAGCCGGCCGCCGGCCAGCTGCAGGACGGCATCCCCCGCCCGGTGGCCGAAATGGTCGTTGACCTGCTTGAAGGCGTCGATGTCGACAAAAATGACGCCCACCCGCTCCCCCTGCCGGCGCGCCAGTTCCAGGGCCCGCTGCAGACGGTCCTCGAGCAGGCGGCGGTTGGGCAGGCCGGTGAGCTGGTCGTGCAGGGCAAGGTGGCGGATCTGTTCTTCCTGGGCATGGATGCGCCGCCGCAGCCGCTCCTGGCTGAGCATGTGGAACACCAGGGCCGCCAGGGTGAGACCGGCCAGGAGAGCCACGCCGAGGACGCCCGGGGTCAGCAGGTCGCCCAGGCGCAGTTGCCGCTCCAGGGTCAGCCGGAAGGGCTGCTCCACGTCGGCGAAGTCCCGGCTGAAGACCAGCCGCGGCAGCAGCCACGACTCCAGGGCGGATGCCGGCCGGGCGGGCAGGTCGAAGATGGCGTCGCCATGGACCGTTTCCCCGTAGCCACGATGGCGCAGGAAGTAGCCCACCTGCCGGTCCCGCTCGGCGAGATCGGGCTGCAGGCCCGCCACCGGCACCACCAGCAGGGCGTAGAGGGTGCCGCCGAGGAGGCTGCCGTTGTCGGGATGCGGCACGGCCCGGAAGAGGGCGAAGACGCTGCCGGCCCCGTCGGGGGAAGGATAGATCGGCGTGACGAAGAGCCGTTCCTTGAGACCGGCTTCCTGCAGGCGCTTCTCGAGGAAGGGCACCGTGCCCAGGTCGAGGCCGAGGCTGGAGGCTTCCGGCCGTTCGGGGGGATGGACGAAGACGAGGGGAAAATAGAAATCGTTTTCCGGCACCGGCGCCCGGGCCGACGTGTCCTCCGGGGCCAGCCCGCGCAGACGGAAATCCCGGTGCAGCAGCCGCCGGGCCTGGGCGGTGAATTGCGGCAGTTCGGCATGGGCCACCTGGCGGGCGACCTGGAAGCGATGGGTGCCGGGATACTGGCGCATCAGCGCCTCGGCAAGCTGGCGGGGAGTCCGCAGGTCATCGCCGGGCAGGGCGGCGAGCAGGCTGGCGAAGCCGAAGAGGGCCGCTTCGTTCACCTGCAGCCGGTCATGCAGGCCGACATAGATCGCCTCAGCCCGGCGCTCGAAGTCCGCTGTCGCCGCCCGCAGGCTCTCCTGCCCCACGGCCACCAGGGCGATGACCGACAGGACGCCCCAGGCCAGGACCGCCAGCATGTAATAAGCGAGGAAGCCACCCGGCCGGGGCCAGGCTTGGCCTACGGACGGACGGCCGGAAAGGGGGGCGATGGGCACGGCCTTGGAGATTCGTCGGTGGGGCACCAAGTATTTCAAAGGTGCCGGCGGCCGGCAATATGACGTATGTCTTAGGCGCGGAAATTGGAGCGGGTGAAGGGAGTCGAACCCTCTTCATCAGCTTGGGAAGCTGAGGTAATACCGTTATACGACACCCGCCCGGGCCGACCGGGGCATTCTAAGCGCAGACGGCAGCCGGTTCAATCCTTGGCGAGGAAGCGGTAGCGGCCACCATGGAAAAGCAGGGGGTCCATCCCCGGCACCTGGTCGAAGCGGACGACCCGGCCGACGAAGATGAGGTGGTCGCCGCCGGGGTGCTGGGTTTCGTTGCACACCTCGAAGCGGGCGCAGCAGCCGGCCAGGACGGGGGCGCCGCCGCAGCCCGGCTGCCAGGGCAGGCCGGCGAAGCGGTCGGTGGGCCAGGTGGCGAAGCGGTTGGAGAGGTCCATCTGATCGGCGGCGAGCACGTTGATGCAGTGGTGGCTGGCGCGGCGGAAGGACTCGAAGTTGTGGGAACCGCTGGCCAGGCTCCACAGCACCAGCGGCGGCGCCAGGGAGACGGCGGCGAAGGAATTGACGGTGAGGCCGATAGGATGGCCGTCGCCGTCGATGGCGGTGACCACGGCGATGCCCGTGGCGAAGCGGCCGAGGGTGTCGCGCAGGGCGCGGGAATCGATCTCGCCGGCCTGGGCGGTGCAATCGCAGGCCATGGCCGGCGGGGCGGCCAGGGGATCGGTTTCGGCTTGGGGCATCGCGGTTCGGTGATGGGAAACGGGAGGCGTATTATCCGGCTTCTCCCCTTCTCCGTCGAGGCAAGCCTTGCCCCCTGCGTTTCCCGACTTCGCCGCCCGCATCGTCGCCTGGCAGCGCCGCCACGGCCGCCATGACCTGCCCTGGCAGAACACGCGGGACCCTTACCGCATCTGGCTGTCCGAGATCATGCTGCAGCAGACCCAGGTGGCGACCGTGATTCCCTATTACGGCCGCTTTCTCGAGCGCTTCCCGACGGTGGCCGACCTGGCCGCCGCCCCAGCCGAGACGGTGGCCGAATTGTGGGCCGGCCTGGGCTATTACAGCCGGGCGCGCAACCTGCACCGCTGTGCCCAGGCAGTGGTCGCCGCGCACGGCGGGCGCTTTCCCGAGGCACCGGAGGCCCTGGCCGCGCTGCCCGGCATCGGCCGCTCCACCGCCGCCGCCATCGCCGCCTTCGCCTGGGGCCGGCGGGCGGCCATCCTCGATGGCAACGTCAAGCGGGTGCTGTGCCGGCATTTCGGTGTCGAGGGTTTTCCCGGCAGCGGCTCCGTGGAAAAGGCGTTGTGGAAGCTCGCCGAATCGCTGCTGCCGGCGGCGGGCATCGAGGCCTACAGCCAGGGGCTGATGGACCTGGGCGCCGGCCTCTGCGGCCGCAGCCGCCCGCGCTGCGGGGAATGCCCCGTGGCCGAGAGCTGCGTCGCCCGGCGCGACGGCCGCCAGGCGGAACTGCCCGCCGCCCGCCCGCGCCCGCCCCTGCCGGAGCGGGAGGCCGCCTTCGCCTTGCTCAGCGACGGCCAGGCCGTCCTCGTCGAACGCCGCCCCCCGAGCGGCATCTGGGGCGGACTGCTGGTGCCGCCGGAGGGGGATGCGGCGGCCCTGGCCGCCACCCTGGGCTGCACGGCCGTCGCCTGCCGGGAGCTGGCGGGCATCCGCCACACTTTCACCCATTTCCGCCTGCACATCCGGCCCGTGCTCTGCCTGGTGGACCGGGCGCCGGCCCTGGGCGAGCCGCACCGCTACTGGCTGCCGCTGGCCGAAGCGGGACAGGCTGCCCTGCCCGCCCCCTTCCGCCGCCTGCTCGCCAGCCCGGACTTCAGGCCGGCTGCCAGCGCAGGGGGCTGAGGCCCCAGTCCTCGAAGTTCTCGCTGCGCACGATCTGGCCGTAGTGGTTGCCGTAGCTGGCGGCCAGGTCCACCACCACCGGCGTCACGTAGCGCCGCCGGCCGGCGTGGTAGATGACGCGGACGATCGGACTGAGCAGGGAGTCGGGATGCAGCTCCTCGACCACCGCCAGGTGGCCGCTTTCCAGCCGCACCAGGGTGCCCACCGGATAGATGCCGACGGCGCGGACGAAGCCGGACACCACCTCGGGGTCGAAATCCTGGCCGCCGGCCTCGAAAATCTGGGCGAGGGCGGCGGTGGGAGAGACGGCAGCCCGGTAGGGACGGTCCGAGGTCATGGCGTCGTAGGTGTCGACCACCGCCACCATGCGCCCCACCGCCGAGATGGCGGTGCCCTGCATGTGGAAGGGGTAGCCGGAGCCATCGAAGCGTTCGTGGTGCTCGAGAATGGCGGCCACCGAGGTTTCGGCCAGGCGGGCGGTGGCTTCGAGCACGGCCAGTCCTTCTTCGACGTGGCTTTCCATGACCGCCCGCTCGTCCAGGGAAAGGCGGCCGGGCTTGGCCACCAGCTTGGCGTCCAGGGCGGCGTGGCCGACGTCCTTGAGCAGCGTGCCCATGGCCAGCCGCTCCAGTTCGGCCTGTTCGAGCCCCTGCTGGCGGCCGAGGGCGACGACCAGGGCGGTGGTGGCCAGGGCGTGCTCGGTGGCGTAGCTGCCCTGGAGCTTGAGCCGGGACAGGGGCGGCAGGGCGTCGGGGTTCCTCAGCACCGATTCGATCATGCGTTCGGCGAAGGGCTCCAGGCGGCCGATATCCACCACCCGGCCGAGGCGGGCATCGACCATCAGCTCGCGCAGGGTGCCGTTGGCTTCCCGCAGGAGCAGCGCCGCCCGCCGCCGTTCCTCGCCGAGGGAGAGGGTGGACGGCTTGCCCCGCAGCCGCTCGCCCCGCGACACGAAAGTGCTGGCGGCCATCACCAGCCGCGGCTCGGGGGGCGCCGGCAGGTCGGCGCCTCGCGCGGTGTCGATGGAGACTTCGGTGACGCCTTCCTCGATGAGCCGGCGCACCATGGCCTCGTCCCGCACCGGGAAGCGGCGGCGCCAGAAGGAATGTTCCAGCCAGCTCCGGTGCAGGTCCACCACGTACATGCCGGGGACCAGCTTATGGACGGGAATCTTCCGGATCACGCCCGCGGCTCCGGCTCAGGGCGCGCCGCGCTGCTCGCGCTGTTGGGCCTTTTCCAGCTTCTCGGCCACCTTGCGCTCGTGCTTTTCCCGCTTCTTGCGCAGGCGCTCGGCGTCGTCGGCCTTGCGCCGGGCGCCTTCCTCGGCCTGCCGCTCCTTGGCGGCGGCCCGCTCGCCGCGGCGGGCTTCGGCCGCCCCCCGTTCCGCCTGCACGGCGCCTTCCTTGTCGCGCAGTTCGGCTTCCTTGGCGGGGGCTTCGTCCCGGCGGCGCTGATCCTTGTCCGCCAGTTGCTCCTTCTTGACCTGGCGCACGATGGCGGCGCCCTCGGTCTCCAGGCGCCGGGCTTCCCGCGCTTCGGCCACGTAGCGCTGGCGGGCGTCGCCCTGGCAGTCATACACCCGGAATTTCTTCAGGCAGGCCGTCTTTTCCTCCTCCAGCAGGGCCTTGGCCGCCTCGGTGCGGGCCTTGCCCCGGGCCTGCAATTCCTTGCCCCGGGCGAGCCGGGCATCCCAGTCGGCCTGGGGGTCGGCCCGCAGGGGCGCCGCCAGGGCCAGGCCGGCGATCAGGAGGGCAGCCACTGGTAGGGATCGATGTTCCATTTTTCGTAGCTCTCGAAGGCGGAAATGCGGTCCTGGGACTTGGCCAGGTCCACCACCTCCGGCGGGATGTAGTAGTGCTTGCCGGCGTGGTAGAAGACGCGTACCACGGGTTCCAGCAAGTTGTCCTCGTGCTGCTCGACGACCACGCCCAGGCGGTTGCTTTCCAGGCGCACCAGGCTGCCGGTGGGGTAGATGCCGATGGCCCGGATGAAGGCCTGCACGAGGGCCGGGTCGAAATGGTGGTCGCTCCATTCGAGAAGCTTGCGCAGGGCCTGGGTGGGCTCCATGCCGCGGTGGTAGACCCGTTCCGAGGAAATGGCGTCGTAGACGTCGACGATGGCCGCCATCTGCCCGAAACGGGATATGGCCTCTCCCTGCAGCCGGTTGGGATAGCCGGAACCGTCGAAGCGCTCGTGGTGCTGGCCGGCCACCTGCAGGGCGGCCTCGCCGATACCCGGCGTGTTCTGCAGGATGATGACGCTCTGCACGACGTGGGACTTCATCTGCTGGAATTCCTCGTCGGTGAGCCGCGCCGGCTTGTTGAGGATGTCGTCGGGGACCCGCGCCTTGCCGACGTCGTGCAGGAGAGCGCCCAGGGCGATTTCGCGGATCTCCTCCCGGGGCAGCTTGAGGCCCCGGGCGAAGGTGACCATCAGGGCGGAGACGCCGACGCAGTGCTCGAAGGTGTAGCTGTCGTGGTGCTTGAGGCGGGCCAGGGGAAGGAGGGCGTCCTGGTTGCGGAAGATGGAGTCGATCATGCCCTCGACCATGGGTTCGAGCTTTTCCACCTCGATCTGCTGGCCGAGGCGGATGTCGCCCATGAGGTTGCGCACGATGCGGTTGGCCTCGCCGTGCAGGCGCTTGGCCCGCGCCGCTTCCTCGCGCAGCTCGGCGGCGATGGGCTTGTCTTCCTTCTTGCCGGCGATTTCCAGGAGCTGGCGGTCGAGGTCGGCGCTGACCTCCTGCTGGGTGCGGGCCGGGAAGACGTCGGCACCCTTGATGGTGTCGATGTATAGCTCGCGGATGCCGAGGGCGCGGATCTTGTCGATGGTGGCCGCGTCCCGCAGGTGGAACTTGCTCTTGAGGAAGGGGTGATCGAGCCAGCCGCAGTTGAGATCGTGGATGAACATCCCCGGTTTGAGCTGGTCGATGCTGATCTTCTTGATCATCGTCGGGCCGGAAAAGGTATCGGGAAATTCTATCTCATATAATGCCGCACCCATGATTGCCCTCAAGAACGCCACCCTCACCCGCGCCGGCCGCCCCCTGATCGAGGGCGCCAGTTTCCAGATCCACCCCGGCTGGCGGGTGGGCCTGGTGGGGGCCAACGGTTGCGGCAAGTCGAGCCTGTTCGCCCTCCTGGCCGGCGAACTGCACGCCGAGCAGGGGGACGTGGAGCTCCCCGCCGCCTGGCACATCGCCCGGGTGGCCCAGGAAACCCCGGCCTTGCCGACGCCGGCCATCGACTTCGTCCTCGACGGCGACACCGAGCTGCGCCGGGTGGAGGCCGACCTGGCCGCCGCCGAAGCCGCCGGCGACGGCGAGGCCATCGGCCACCTGCACGCCCGCTACGGCGAGATCGGCGGCTATGCCGCCCGCGCCCGGGCGGCGGAGGTGCTGCACGGTCTCGGCTTCACCGACGCCGATTTCGCCAAGCCGGTGGCCGAATTCTCCGGCGGCTGGCGGGTCCGCCTCAATCTCGCCCGCGCCCTCTCCTGCCGCGCCGACCTGCTGCTCCTGGACGAGCCCACCAACCACCTCGACCTCGACGCCGTCCTCTGGCTGGAGGGCTGGCTGAAGGCCACTCCGGCCACCCTGCTCCTCATCTCCCACGACCGGGATTTCCTCGATGCCGTGGTGGGCCACGTCCTGGCCATCGAGCAGCAGCGCATCGCCCTCTATTCCGGCGGCTATTCCGACTACGAACGGGCCCGGGCGGCCCAGCTCGCTGTGCAGCAGGCCACCTTCGAAGCACAGCAGAAGCAGATCGCCCACCTGCAGCGCTTCATCGACCGTTTCAAGGCCAAGGCCACCAAGGCCCGCCAGGCCCAGAGCCGGATCAAGGCCCTGGCGCGCATGGAGATCGTCGCCGCCGCCCACGTGGATTCGCCCTTCCACTTCGACTTCCGCCTGCCGGAGACCCTGCCCGACCCGCTGCTGGTGCTCACCGGCGCCGCCGCCGGCTACGGGGATAAGCGCATCCTGGAGCGGGTAAACCTTACCCTGCGCCCGGGCAGCCGCCTCGGCCTGCTGGGCCGCAACGGCGCCGGCAAATCGACCCTGGTCAAGCTCCTGGCCGGCGCCCTGCCCATGGCCGCCGGCGAGCGCCACGAGGCCAAGGCCCTCAACATCGGCTACTTCGCCCAGCACCAGTTGGAGCAGTTGCGTCCGGACGAGTCGCCCCTGCAGCACCTCACCCGCCTGGAGCCGACCACGCCGGAGCAGGAACTGCGCGACTACCTGGGCGGCTTCGATTTCCGTGGCGACATGGCGACACGCCCGGTGGGGCCCTTCTCCGGCGGCGAGAAATCGCGGCTGGCCCTGGCGCTCCTCATCCGCACCCGGCCCAACCTGCTGCTCCTCGACGAGCCCACCAACCACCTCGACCTGGAGATGCGGGAGGCGCTGACCTTCGCCCTCCAGGATTTCGAGGGCGGCGTCGTGCTCGTCTCCCACGACCGCCACCTGCTGCGTACCTGCGCCGACGAACTGTGGCTGGTGGCCGACGGCACCGCCGCCCCCTTCGACGGCGACCTCGACGACTATGCCGCCTGGCTGGCCACCCAGCGCGCCGCCGAGAAGGCACCGGAATCCGACGCCGCCGCCCAGAAGGCGGAACGCAAGCAACGGCGCGAGGAGGAAGCCGCCGCCCGCCAGGCACTGCTTGCCCGGCGCCGTCCGCTCGTCAAGGAAATCGAGCAACTGGAAAAGAAGATGGCGGCATGGAACATGGAAAAGCAGGCCCTCGACACGCGGCTCGCCGACCCCGCCCTCTACGCCCCCGGCGCCGACCGCAGCGGCATCGACGAGCTGCACCGCCGCCAGGCCCAGCTCACCGCCGACATCGCCGCCGCCGAGGAGCGCTGGCTGCTGGCCCAGGACGAACTGGAAAGCCTTGCCGAAATTAACTGATTCGTAATAAGTTAAGAAATGTGTAAGCATCCGCGGCGCGAAGGCAGACCGACAAGCAATAGCCGCGCAGGGGGGAGAGCATGACCGGCATCATCATTGCCATCGCCAGCATCACCTTCATCATTGCCCTCGTCTTCTACGGCATGACCCGGATGCCGGTACGGCTCATCGGCGAATCGTCGCCGGCCGACACCGACAACCTGCGCACCCTCCTCAACGCCGCCGACGAGACGGTCATGCTGCTCACCGCCGACGGCGAGATACTGGAAGTGAACGAAACGGGCTGCCAGCGCTTCGGCCGGCCGCGCCTGGAGTTGCTCACCCGCTCTCTCTTCGAACTGCTGCCGGCGGACCTGGTAGGCCGCCGCCGGCGCGCCCTCGAGGATGTCGTGGCTTCCGGCGCCCCGGTGGCCGGCGAGGACTGGTTCGAGGGCCGCTGCCTGGCCTGGCGCATCCATCCGGTCCAGGGCAGCCGCCAGCGCGTCGAGCGGGTCTGGCTGTTCGCCAAGGACATCACCCGCAAGCGGCAGTTCAAGGCCATCGAAGCCGTCTTCCGCCAGTTCGACCACCGCCTGCTGCGCCACCAGGCCACCATGCGGGAGCTGGCCCAGCACCTGTGCGCCGAGTTGCTGCCGCTGTTCCCCCTCCACGCAGTGTGGGTCGCCCGCCAGGAGAAGCCCGGACAACTCGGCTTCCTGGCCGGCGCCGGCGACGACGTGGCGGACATCGTCCGGGCGATGCTGGCAACGCCGGTGGCCAACAGCGCCCTGCATCCGGTTTACGGCTGCCTCTGCCACGCCGAACCCCGGGTGGTGCGGCCCGGCGACCCGGCCTGGGAAACGCTGCCCGCCGGTTGCCGGCCCGGCGATTGCAGCCTGGTGGCGGTGCTGCCCATCTACGTGGCCGACAGCGTTTTCGGCATCCTCGCCCTGCACGGCAACCCGGCCGGCGAGGAGGCCCTGCTTGCCCTGTTCGACAGCACCAGCACCATCGCCATGCACGCCAGCCTGGCCTTCGAGGCGGCCTACGACCAGTCCCGGCTGCGGGTCTACGAACAGGCCCTGGCCTCCACTGGCACCTCGGTCTTCATCACCGACCCCCAGGGCCACATCACCTGGGTCAACGAGGCCTTCGCCCGCATATCCGGCTACGCCAAGCGGGAGCTGATCGGCCGCCCGCCGTCGCTGTTTTCCTCCGGGCAGCACGATCCCGGCTTCTATGCCGACATGTGGGAGACCCTGCTCGACGGCCGGGTGTGGCGGGCGGACATCGTCAACCGGCGGCGCGACGACAGCCGCTACGTCGCCCACCAGATCATTTCGCCCATCCACGGCGAGGATGGGCAGATCACCCACTTCGTCTCGCTGCTGGAGGACATCACCGACCAGAAGCGGGTGGAGGAACGCCTGGAGCACCTGGCCAGCCACGACCCCCTCACCGACCTGCCCAACCGCCTGCTCTTCGAGCAGAACCTGCCCCGGCTCATCGCCCTGAGCCGGCGCAACGGCAATCGTTGCGCCCTGCTCTTCGTCGATCTCGACCAGTTCAAGCCGGTCAACGACACCTACGGCCACGCCGTCGGCGACAGCCTGCTCAAGGAAATGGCGCGCCGCTTCGAGGGCGTCGTGCGCCTTTCCGACAGCGTCGCCCGCTACGGCGGCGACGAATTCGTGGTCATCCTGCCCGACCTCCACGACCGGAACAGCGCCGCCCTGGTCGCCGCCAAGCTGATCGACGCCAGCGCCCAGCCCTTCCACCTGGGCGACCTCCGCATCGAGCTGGGGGCCAGCGTCGGCATCGCCATCTTCCCCGACGACACCACCGACAGCGAGGCGCTCCTGAAGCTGGCCGACGATGCCATGTACCAGGCCAAGATGGGGGGCCGCAACGGCTATCGTTTCCACTCCGGGTAATGGGATAATTGCGGTTTTTCCATTGCGGAGCAGGTCATGCGCATCGTCTGTCTGGACCTCGAAGGGGTCCTCGTTCCCGAAATCTGGATCGAATTCGCCCAGCGCACGGGCATCCCCGAACTGAAGCGCACCACCCGCGACGAGCCAGATTACGACAAGCTGATGACCTACCGCCTCGGCATCCTGCGCCAGCACGGCCTGGGCCTGCCGGATATCCAGAAGGTCATCGCCGAGATGGGCCCCATGGCCGGCGCCCGGGAATTCCTCGACGCCCTGCGGGAAGCCTATCAGGTGATCATCCTTTCCGACACCTTCTACGAGTTCGCCAAGCCCCTCATGCAGCAACTCGGCCTGCCCACCCTCTTCTGCCACTCCCTGGAGGCCGACGGCGACGGCATGCTGGTCAATTACCACCTGCGCATGCCCAACCAGAAGCAGGAGGCGGTCAAGCGCTTCAAGGAACTGAATTTCAAGGTGGCCGCCGCCGGCGACAGCTACAACGACACCGCCATGCTGGGCGAGGCCCACGGCGGCATCCTCTTCCACCCGCCGGAGAACGTCATCCGCGAATTCCCGCAGTTCCCGGTGACCCTGAACTACGACCAACTGCGAAGCGAAATCGACAAGGTGTTCGAACGGGTCTGAGGCCATGCACCGCGACCGTTTCTACACGCTGACGGCCTCCTGTCCGGACCAGGTGGGCATCATCGCCAAGGTTTCCGGCTTCATCGCCGGGAACGGCGGCTGGATACTGGAGTCGAGCTTCCACGCCGACGACGTCACCGGCCGCTATTTCATGCGCATCGAGATCAAGGCAGATTCGCTGCCCTTCCTCCTCGCCGAATTCCGCGAGCGCTTCCGGGACGCGGTGGCCGCCCCTCTGGGCATGGACTGGCGGATCACCGACAGCGCCGTCAAGAAGCGGGTGGTGGTGCTGGTTTCCAAGCAGGAGCACTGCCTCTACGACCTGCTGGCCCGCTGGCAGGCCAAGGAACTGGATATCGAGATCCCCTGCGTCGTCTCCAACCACGACACCTTCCGCGGTTTCGTGGAATGGCACGGCATTCCCTTCCATCACGTGCCGGTCACCGCCGACAACAAGGCCGGCGCCTACGCCGAGATCGCCCGCATATTCGACGACGTGCGCGGCGACTGCATGGTGCTGGCCCGCTACATGCAGATCCTTTCGCCGGAGCTGTGCGACGCCCTGCCGGGGCGCATCATCAACATCCACCACTCCTTCCTGCCCAGTTTCGCCGGCGCCAAGCCCTACCACCAGGCCTACGAGCGGGGCGTCAAGCTGATCGGCGCCACCTGCCACTACGTCACCGCGGAGCTGGATGCCGGGCCGATCATCGAGCAGGACGTGATCCGCATCGACCATTCCGACTCCCCGGAGGACATGGTGCGCTACGGCAAGGACATCGAAAAAACCGTGCTGGCCCGGGGCCTGCGCTATCACCTGGAAGACCGGGTGCTGGTCCACGGCAACAAGACGGTGGTTTTCCGCTAGGGCCAGGAGCAGAATAACGAAACTCGCCGGCCCCACCGGGTCGGCCGGCCCTCGAGGAAATGCGCGTGCCCTCCGACTCGCCCCCGTCCAAGCTGCTGGTTCTCGACCTGCGCCGCCGGCGCGGCGAAGCAGTCGTCACACCGGCAGGGTTCGCCGCCCAGGCGCCAAGCGGCGAGTGCGACATTGCCGGCTCCCTCGCCGTCCTGGTCGTGATCGACGGCAAAGAGGCGCTCAACGACTGGCGGGAGCGCTTCCATCCCTGCTGCCCCCCCGGCTTTCCCCACCTGCTGCTGCTCGACCCCTACTCCCCGGCACTGGCGCGGGAAGGCGTCAGGGGCGGCGCCCAGGACTGCCCGCCCCTCGGCGACACGGAGAGGCTGGCCCTGGCCCTGCTGCGCCTCCAGCGGGAGGCCGCCCCGACTTCGGTCACGGCGCCGGAAACGACCTACGCCATGCGCCTGCAGGCGGCCCTGGACACCCTGCCCACCCCCATCTTCGTCAAGGACCGGGATTGCCGCTACCTGGCCTGCAACCGGGCTTTCGAGGAATACCTTGGGCTGCCCCGCCAGGGCATCGTCGGCGGCACCGTCTACGACGTGGCGCCGCCGGAGCTGGCCACCGTCTACGAAGCGGCAGACCGCGCTCTCCTCGCCGACGGGGGTACCCAGATCTACGAGGCGAAGGTGCGCTACGCCGACGGCAGCCACCACGACGTGGTCTTCCACAAGGCCGTCTTCCGCGACCCCCTGGGGGCCGCCGACGGCATCGCCGGCGCCATGCTCGACATCTCCGAGCGCAAGGCCCTCGAACAGCGGCTGGAGGTCATGGCGGCGACCGATTTCCTTACCGGGGCCTACAACCTGCGCACCTTCTATGATCTGGCCAGCAAGGAGCTGGCGCGGGTGGAACGGGGCAACCCGCCCTTCGCCGTCATCGTCATGGATATCGACCACTTCAAGGAAATCAACGACCGCCTCGGCCACGCCGCCGGGGACGAGGCCCTGAAGCTGGTGGTCGGCGCCGTCCGCGCCAACCTGCGGGAGCAGGACATCTTCGCCCGGGCCGGGGGCGACGAGTTCCGCATCCTCCTACCCGACACCTCCCTCGCCGGCGCGCTCCAGGTCAGCGACCGCATCCGCCAGGCCGTCGGCAACCTGCGGGTCGCCGGCGCCAAGGGGGAGGCCGGCCTTTCCGTCAGCATCGGCGTCACCGCTTGCCGGGCCGGCGACACCAACCTGGACGATGCCGTCGCCCGCGCCGACGAAGCGGTGTACTGCGCCAAGTCTTCCGGCCGCAACCGCGTCGTCGACATCGCCTGAGACGGATTCGTCGCCTCAGTCGGTATAGGGCACCACCGGGGCCATCGCCAGAGGCACATAGTGGCTGCGCAGGGGCGCCCCCGCATCCCAGTCGTGGACGAGGAATCCCCCCGGTTCCAGGGTGTAGGCCAGAGGACCGGCCTGGAGGGCGATCTGGTGCGCCGGCGACGGCGCCACCAGGGCGGGGCGGCCGGCAAACACCGTGACGATGCAGCGGTGCACGTGGCCGCAGAGCACCGCCACCACCTCGGGATGACGCTGCAGCCAGGCCGCCAGCGCCCCGGTCCCGCGGCAGCCGATGGCGTCCATGCCGGGTATGCCTACCGGAAACGGTGGATGGTGCAGGCAGAGCACGGCCGGGCGATCACTGTCGGCCGCCTCCTCCAGCCAGGCCAGGTGACGCTCCCCCACCAGGCCGTATTCTTCCCCCGGCACCAGCGTATCCAGGCACAGCAGCAGGCCGGGGGCCAGCTCCCGCGCCTGGCAGCACCAGTCCGCCCTCGCCCAGGGCTGATCGGGAAAGACGGCCCGCAGGGCGGCCCCGTCATCATGATTGCCGGCCATGACCACCCAGGGCACGCCGACATCCGCCAGGGCCTCCCGCAGGCGGCGATAGGCCGACAGCTCGCCGCCGTTGGCGAGGTCGCCGCTCAGGAGCAGGAGATCGGGGGCCGGGTCCAGTCGGCGGACACGTGCCAAGGCCATGGCCAGCGCCCCATCGGTATCCACCGATCCGTAGAGGGGCGCGCCGTCGGCGGTGAGATGGAGGTCGGAGAGCTGGACGATACGCATGATCCCAGCCTAGCAAAGGGATCAGGCAAAAAAAAGCGGGCGCCCTGGGGCGCCCGGAAGGAGAGAGACAAGTACTGCTGATCAGTGGTGATAGGCGGATTCGCCGTGGGAGGTAAGGTCGAGGCCTTCGCGCTCCTCGTCTTCCGGAACCCGCAGACCGACGACGATATCGACGATCTTGTAGCACACCAGGGCGACGACGCCGGACCACACCAGGGTGATGCCCACGCCGGTGGCCTGGACGATCAGTTGGTCGACGATGGAGTAGTTGTCGGCGACCTTGTTGGCGACGTAGTCGTAGATACCGGTGCCGCCCAGGGAGGGGGCAGCGAAGACGCCGGTCAGCAGGGCGCCGAGGATGCCGCCCACGCCATGGACGCCGAAGACGTCGAGGGAGTCGTCGGCACCGAGCATCTTCTTCAGGCCATTGACGCCCCACAGGCAGAGGATGCCGGCCAGCAGGCCGATGACGATGGCGCCCATCAGGCCGACGAAGCCGCAGGCCGGGGTGATGGCCACGAGGCCGGCGACGGCACCGGAAGCGGCACCCAGCATGGAGGGCTTGCCCTTGAAGATCCATTCGGCGAAGAGCCAGGACAGGGCCGCGCAGGCGGTGGCGATCCAGGTGTTGAGGAAGGCCAGGCCGGCGGTGCCGTTGGCTTCCAGGGCGGAGCCGGCGTTGAAGCCGAACCAGCCAAACCACAGCAGGGAGGCGCCGATCATGGTGAAGGTCAGGCTGTGGGGGGCCATGGCGACGTTACCGAGGCCAGTGCGCTTGCCCACCATGTAGGCACCGACCAGGCCGGCGATGGCGGCGTTGATATGGACCACGGTGCCGCCCGCGAAGTCGAGGGCGCCCTTCTGGAACATGTAGCCGGCGGTAGCGTTCAGCTTGTCGGCGGCAGCGGCGTCGATGTAGCCGTCCGGACCGGCCCAGTACCACACGATGTGGGCGATGGGGGTGTAGGCGAAGGTGAACCACAGGACCATGAACAGCAGCACGGCGGAGAACTTGATGCGCTCGGCGAAGGCGCCGACGATCAGGCAGCAGGTGATGGCCGCGAAGGCGCCCTGGAAGGCCACATACACGTATTCGCTGACGACCACGCCCTTGGAGAAGGTGGCGGCCACGGAATCCGGCGTCACGCCCTTCAGGAAGAGCTTGTCGAGGCTGCCGAAGAAGGCGTTGCCCTCGGTGAAGGCGAGCGAATAGCCGTAGATCACCCAGAGGACGGAGATCAGCGAGAAGATGACGAAGACCTGCATGAGCACCGACAGCATGTTCTTCGACCGCACCAGGCCGCCGTAGAAGAGGGCCAGGCCGGGGATGGACATGAGGATGACGAAGGCGGTGGCGACGATCAGCCAGGCGTTGTCGCCCTTGTTGGGCGCCGGGGCCGGCGCGGCAGCCGCTTCGGCAGGGGCAGCGGCGGCTTCGGCAGCCGGGGCGGCGGCAGGGGCAGCAGCGGCAGGGGCGGCCGGCGCAGCGGCGGTCGCGGCGGGGGCCGCTTCGGCAGGCTTTTCGTCAGCCCAGGCCGGGGCGCCGAAGGCGACGGCGCCCAGCAGGGCCAGCATTGCGAATACGCGTTTCATGGGTCGGCTCCTTAGAGGGCGTCCGTGCCGGTCTCGCCGGTGCGGATGCGGATGACTTGTTCGAGGTCGAAGACAAACACCTTGCCGTCACCGATCTTGCCGGTGCTGGCGGATTTTTCGATGGCTTCGATGACCTGGTCGAGCTGGTCGTCCTTGACGGCGGCCTCGACCTTCACTTTGGGGAGGAAATCGACCACATACTCGGCACCCCGATACAGCTCGGTGTGCCCTTTCTGCCGGCCGAAACCTTTTACTTCCGTGACCGTGATCCCCTGCACGCCGATGGCGGACAAGGCTTCACGCACTTCGTCAAGCTTGAACGGCTTGATGATGGCGGTAACGAATTTCATGAGTAGATCCTCACAAGGTTGGGAATTTGTTTTCCCCGCCGGCGCCGGCCGGGTCGCCAGCGGGGAATGGGTCAAGCCTGATTAGAAGGTCTTGGAAACGGAGAGCACGCCGATGCCACGACCGGCGTTCTTGAACTTGCTGCCCAGATCCCCGTCGTCAGCCCAGGAATTGGAGAAGCAGTAGAACTCGGCCTTGGAGCAGTTGCCCTTGGCGTTGGTGTCCACATAGGACAGGCCGAAGATCCAGCCGTCGATGTCCTTGGTCACGCCAACCTTCCAGTCGGTGTAGCTGATGCTGCGGCTGCCGGTGGTGAATTCGTAGGTGTAGTCGTTGGCGTAGAGGTGGCCGACGTGGCCGTTGATGCCCCAGCCGTTGCCCAGGTCGTAGTTGGCGGACAGGTCGAGGTAGCTGGTGCCTTGGGAATCGGGCAGTTCGAAGTAGTCGCTCAGAGCGTAGCTGTACTTGAGGGTGATGAACTTCCAGCTACCGGCCACATAGAGTTCGGTGTTGTTGACCGTGCCGCCGGAACGGGCGCTGGTGTGCTTGTGGTTGCTGTTGGAGAGGGTGCGGGCGCTGGAGCCCGGGTAGTAGTAATGCAGGACGCCGACGTCGACGCCGAAGTCGCCGAAGGCACCCTTCCAGCCGCCGTAGAAGTCCATTTCCAGGTTGCCGCTGGGATAGCCGGCGCCGGAGCTGACATTGGAGTTCCAGTTGCCGGCGTAGAAGCCGCTCTCGTGGCTGTAGTCGATGCCGCCTTGCAGGGCCGGCTTGCCGAAGGTCTGGTCGATACCACGGAAACGGTAGCTGGTGAACAGCCCGATGTTCCCGGTGATGGTATGGGGGCTCTTGGCCTCCGGAGCCGCCGGCGCGGCGGTCTGGGCGAAGGCCGGAGCAACGAAGCCAGCAGCAACGGCAAGGGCGATCAAGGTTTTTTTCATCATGTCTCTCCCGACATTAAAGTGAAAAATTGAAAAGAAAATTGTGCAACACAGCAATAGCATGACCTGTGCCAGAGGCGTTTTTTGATCCGAATCAATGCCTTGCACAACCACATAGGCGGAATGGCCTAGGGCGACGCACCAATAATGTGCATTGTCGCCACTGGGCGCACCACCACCGGGCACGACGACGTCCCCGGGTGCAGTCGGGGGCTATGCTAAACTGCTGAACCTCGGAGGATATCCCATGCTCGACCCGAAAGCCCTAGACGACCTTGGCGCCAAGCTGAGCGCCCTCATCGCCGCCAGCCCTGCCCGGGATCTGGAAAAGAACGCCAAGGCCGTTCTTTCCGGTTTTTTTGCCAAGCTGGACCTGGTCACCCGGGAGGAATTCGACATCCAGGCCCAGGTGCTCGCCCGTACCCGGGAAAAACTGAGGGAACTGGAAGCCCGGGTCGACGCCCTCGAACGCGGCCGCCAGGGCCAATAATTCCCCGCCCCCCGACCCATGGCGCTGGCGGTCGTCCATAGCCGGGCCCTGGATGGCCTCAACGCCCCGCCGGTCACCGTCGAAGTCCATCTCGCCAGCGGCCTGCCCAGCTTCACCCTGGTAGGTCTGCCCGACACCGAGGTCAAGGAAGCCCGTGACCGGGTCCGCGCCGCCATCGTCAATTCCGGCTTCGACTTCCCCGCCAAGCGCATCACCGCCAACCTGGCCCCCGCCGACCTGCCCAAGGAATCCGGCCGCTTCGACCTGCCCATCGCCCTGGGCATCCTGGCCGCCAGCGGGCAGGTGCCGGCCGGGTTGCTGGACAGCCACGAATTCGCCGGGGAGTTGTCCCTCACCGGCGCCCTCCGCCCGGTGCGGGGCGCCCTGGCCATGGCGCTGCAGGCCGCCGGAGGCGGGCGTCGCTTCGTGCTCCCTGCAGAGAGCGCCGGGGAAGCAGCTCTCACCGGCCGCGACGGCATCCTGGCGGCCACTTCGCTGCTGGCGGTATGCGCCCACCTCGCCGAGCGGGAATCGCTGCCGGCCGCCCAGCCCCCCCAGGCCGCCCTCCAGCCGCCCTATCCCGATCTCGCCGAGGTGCGCGGGCAGGCCCAGGCCAAGCGCGCCCTGGAGGTGGCGGCGGCCGGCGGCCATTCCTTGCTGATGGTGGGCACGCCAGGGGCCGGCAAGTCCATGCTGGCGGCCCGCCTGCCCGGGCTCCTGCCGCCCCTGGCCGCCGCTGCCGCCCGCTCTTCTGCGGCGGTGCACTCCCTGGTCGGGCGATTCGATCCGCAGCGGTTCTCCCAGCGCCCCTTTCGCTCGCCGCACCACACCGCTTCGGCGGTAGCCCTGGTCGGCGGCGGCAACCCTCCCCGGCCGGGGGAGATTTCCCTGGCCCATCAGGGCGTGCTCTTCCTTGACGAACTCCCCGAATTCGACCGCAAGGTGCTGGAAACCCTGCGGGAGCCGCTGGAATCGGGCCGCATCCATATCGCCCGGGCGGCCCGGCAGGCGGAGTTTCCCGCCGAGTTCCAGCTGGTGGCGGCGATGAACCCCTGCCCCTGCGGCTACCACGGCCACCCCGGCGGGCGCTGCCGGTGCACGCCCGACCAGGTGAGCCGCTACCGCGGCCGCATCTCCGGCCCCCTGCTCGACCGCATCGACCTCCAGATCGAAGTCCCCACCCTGCCGGCCGAGGCCCTGGCGGGCAAGGCGGACGGCGAAGGGTCGGCGGCGGTCCGGGAACGGGTGGCGGCGGCCCTGGCCCGGCAGGAAGTCCGCCAGGGCAAGCCCAATGCCCGGCTCACCCCGGCGGAGGTGGACTGCCACTGCACGCCGGATACCGCCGGTGCCGCGCTGCTCAAGCAGTCCATGGTCCGTCTCGATCTCTCCGCCCGGGCCTGGCACCGCATCCTCAAGGTCGCCCGCACCGTCGCCGACCTGGCGGACAGCGCCGAGGTGCGCGCGCCCCACGTGGCCGAAGCCATCCAGTACCGGCGCCTGGCCCGTGACTGAAGCCGCGTCCCGGCCCCCCGCCCCGCCGCCCGGCATCGCCTTCCTGCTGGCGGCCCTGTCGGCCCTGGGGCCCTTCGCCATCGACACCTACCTGCCCTCGTTCCACGAGATCGGGGAGCAACTGCAGGCCAGCCCCATCGAGGTCCAGCAGACCCTTTCCGCCTACCTGCTGCCCTTCTCCCTGATGACCCTGTGGCATGGCGCCATCGCCGACGCCCTGGGGCGCAAGCGGGTCATCCTCGCCGCCCTCGCCCTCTTCGCCCTGGCTTCCCTGGGCTGCTCCCTCGCTACCCGCATCGAGCATTTGTGGCTGTTGCGCGGCCTCCAGGGCATCACCGCCGGCGCCGGCATCGTGGTCAGCCGCGCCATCGTCCGCGACCTATTCGACGGGCCGCCGGCCCAGCGGCTGATGGCCCACATCACCATGATGTTCGCCTTCGCGCCGGCGCTGGCCCCCCTCATCGGCGGCCAGTTGCAGCACTGGTTCGGCTGGCGCTCGGTCTTCGTCTTCCTGGCGCTGATGACCGCCGCCCTGGCCCTGGTCTGCTGGCGCCGCCTGCCCGAGACCCTGCCGCCGGAAAAGCGCCAGAGCCTGCGCCCCCGCTACCTCCTGGCCACCTACCGCACGGTGCTGACGTCGCCCCGCTTCCTCTTCGCCTGCGGGGCGCTGGCCTGCAATTTCGCCGGCTTTTTCATCTACGTGCTGTCGGCGCCGGTGTTCCTGATGACGCACCTGGGAGTGTCGGAAACCGGCTTCCTGTGGCTGTTCGGACCGACCATGTGCGGGCTGCTCACCGGCTCGTGGATTTCCGGGCGGCTGGCGGGCAAGGTTTCCCGGGACCGCACCATCGCCCTCGGCTTCCTGGTCATGGGTTGCGCCGCCCTGCTCAACATCGCCATCAACCTGGCCCTGCCGCCGGGCCTGCCGTGGAACGTGCTGCCGCTGCCGATCTATACCCTGGGCATGTCCATCGCCACCCCCTGCCTCACCCTCTACGCCCTGGACCCCTTTCCCCAGCAGCGGGGCCTGGCTGCCTCCTGCCAGACTTTCCTGCAGGCAGCGGTGAACGGCATTGCCGCCGGCCTGCTGGCGCCGCTGCTGTGGTCGTCGACCCTGACCCTGGCCCTGGGGATGACCGCCCTCCTCGCCACCGGCGCCTTCGCCGCCTGGCGGCACCGGCGGATCGTCGCCGGATAGCCGTTACGACTGCTGCCAGGGCAGGCCGGCATGGCGCCAGCCACCCAGGGTGCCGCGGTGGAAATGCTCGTCCAGGGGCCCCTCGAAGCCTTCGAGGACATTGATGACGTCGGTAAAACCCGCCTCCTCCAGGCAGAACCCGGCTTCGATGGAGCGCTGGCCGCTGCGGCAGATGAGGACCACCGGCCGGTCCAGGCTGCCGCCGGCGAGGCGCCGCATCTGCTCCGCGAAGCGCGGATTGACCTCCCAGTCCGGACCGTCCTGCCAAGCCAGGTGTTCAGCACCCACCGGGTGGCCCACGTACATGAACTCGGTTTCGCTGCGGCAATCGACGAAGAGGGCCCGCTCCGACTGCCGCAGGAAGTCGTGGGTCTGGCGCGGAGTAAGATGACGCATGGCGGGTGGGAGAATTAGTGAACGCCGATATTATCCCGATCCCAGCCAGCGGGCGTAAAGTTCCGCCATCCACCTCAGGAGACGCCGCCATGAAACTCCCTGCCTGGATCGCCACCGCCACCGCCGCCGTTGCTGCCGCCCTGCTCCCGGCCTGTGACGGCCCCGCCCTGCGGGAACTGAAGCCGGGCATCGCCACCGCCGCCGAAGTCCGCGCCCGCCTGGGCAACCCCGGCTTCGAGCACCGCAACGACGACGGCACGGTCACCTGGGAATACAACCGCCAGCCCAACGGCATCGAATGCCACATGCTCACCTTCGACGCCAGCCAGGTGCTGGTGCGCATCGAACAGGTGCTCGCCGCCGAGTACCTGGCCCGGGTGCAGGAAGGCATGGATCGGGCGGCAGTGCGCCGCCTGCTGGGCAAGCCCGGCTCGGTCCAGGTCTTCGACAACCTGCAGGAAGAAATCTGGGACTGGCGGGTGGCCGGCACGATTCCCACCGAGGAGGCCCATTTCCACGTGCATTTCAACCTGGGCGACGGACTGGTGAAAAAGACCTCCCGCCGCGTCGAAACGCGGGGCTGACCCTGCCCTTGGCATCGCCCCCGGCGGCAAGTAAACTAGCGGGTCTGCCGAGGAGCGCTGCGACCCCTCCCCACTGCGGGGGCCAGGCTCGGCAACGATCAACGGCGCTCGCAAACCCAGCCGGTTTGTGGCGCCGTTTGCTTTTGCGGTGTCTCCGGTGCATTTCTGCTTTGCCGAGGTGATCCATGCAGCCCGATCGTACATCCGAACTCTCCGCCCTTCTCGCCCAGCGCCTCCTCGTCCTCGACGGCGCCATGGGCACCATGATCCAGCGCCACGGCCTGACCGAGGCGGATTACCGCGGCGAGCGCTTCCGGGACCACCCCCACGACCTCAAGGGCAACAACGACCTGCTGGTGCTGACCCGGCCGGACATCATCGGAGGCATCCACCGCGATTACCTGGAAGCCGGCGCCGACATCCTCGAAACCTGCACTTTCAACTCCACCGCCGTCTCCCAGGCCGACTACAACCTGACCGAGATCGTCTATGAGCTGAATTTCGAAGGGGCACGCCTGGCCCGCCGGCTGTGTGACGAATTCACCGCCGCCAACCCGGCCAGGCCGCGCTTCGTCGCCGGCGTCCTCGGCCCCACCAGCCGCACGGCGTCGATCTCGCCGGACGTGAACGACCCCGGCTACCGCAACGTCAGCTTCGACGAGCTGGTCGCCAACTACGTCGAGGCCGCCACCGGCCTGTGCGAGGGCGGCGCCGACATCCTGCTGGTGGAGACGGTGTTCGACACCCTGAACGCCAAGGCCGCCCTCTTCGCCATCGAAAAATACTTCGACGCCGCCGGCCGGCGCTGGCCGGTGATGATCTCCGGCACCATCACCGATGCCTCCGGCCGCACCCTGTCCGGCCAGACCGCCGAAGCCTTCTGGAATTCCCTGCGCCACATCCGGCCGCTCTCCTTCGGCCTCAACTGCGCCCTGGGCGCCAAGGAACTGCGCCAGTACGTGGAGGAACTCTCCCGCGTCTGTGACTGTTTCGTCTCCGCCCACCCCAACGCCGGCCTGCCCAACGCCTTCGGCGGCTACGACGAGACGCCGGACATGCTGGCCGACGAAATCGAGAGCTGGGCGAAGGCCGGCATCGTCAATATCGTCGGCGGCTGCTGCGGCACCTCGCCGGACCACATCCGCGCCGTCGCCGAGCGGGTGGCGGTTGTCACGCCACGCCGGACGCCAAAAATCGTACCGGCCCTGCGCCTGTCCGGCCTTGAGCCCTTCAACGTCCTGCCCGGTTCGCTCTACGTTAACGTCGGCGAGCGGACCAACGTCACCGGCTCCAAGGCCTTCGCCCGCATGATCCTCGAAGGCCGCTTCGACGACGCCCTGGCCGTCGCCCGCCAACAGGTGGAGAACGGCGCCCAGGTCATCGACATCAACATGGACGAGGCGATGCTCGATTCCATCGCCGCCATGGACAAGTTCTTGAAGCTGATCGCCTCGGAACCGGACATCTCCCGCGTGCCGATCATGATCGACTCTTCCAAGTGGGAGGTGATCGAGGCCGGCTTGAAGTGCATCCAGGGCAAAGGCATCGTCAACTCCATTTCCATGAAGGAAGGCGAAGCCAAGTTCATCGAGCAAGCCCGGCTCGCCCGCCGCTACGGGGCGGCGGTGATCGTCATGGCCTTCGACGAAAAGGGCCAGGCCGACACCTATGCCCGCAAGATCGAGATCTGCGGCAAGGCCTACGCTTTGCTCACCGGCATTGGCTTCCCGGCGGAAGACATCATCTTCGACCCGAACATCTTCGCCATCGCCACCGGCATCCCTGAGCACGACAACTACGCCGTCGATTTCATCGAGGCCACGCGCTGGATCAAGGACAACCTGCCCCACGCCCACGTTTCCGGCGGCGTGTCGAACGTGTCCTTCTCCTTCCGCGGCAACGACCCGGTGCGCGAAGCCATCCACACCGTCTTCCTCTACCACGCCATCCAGAGCGGCATGACCATGGGCATCGTCAACGCCGGCATGCTGGGCGTCTACGACGACCTGGAGCCCGAACTGCGGGCCAAGGTCGAGGACGTGGTCTTGAACCGCCACCCGGGCGCCGGCGAGGCCCTGGTCGAGTTCGCCCAGACGGTCAAGGAAGGCAAGGCCAAGGATGCCGGCCCCGATCTCTCCTGGCGCGAGCAGCCCGTGGAGAAACGCCTGGAACACGCCCTCATCAAGGGCATCACCGATTTCGTGGTGGCCGATACCGAGGAAGTCCGCGCCAAGCTGGCCGCCGAGGGCAAGCCGCCGCTCGCCGTCATCGAAGGCCCGCTGATGGCCGGCATGAACCACGTCGGCGACCTCTTCGGCGCCGGCAAGATGTTCCTGCCCCAGGTGGTCAAGTCGGCCCGCGTCATGAAGCAGGCCGTGGCCCACCTCGTCCCCTTCATCGAGGAAGAAAAAGCCCGCTCCGGCATCGGCTCGAAGGGCAGGATCCTGATGGCCACGGTCAAGGGCGACGTGCACGACATCGGCAAGAACATCGTCGGCGTGGTGCTCGGCTGCAACGGCTACGAGGTCATCGACCTCGGCGTCATGGTGCCCTGCGAGAACATCCTGCACGCAGCTCGGGAGCACAAGGCGGACATCATCGGCCTCTCCGGCCTGATCACGCCCTCGCTGGAAGAAATGGCCCACGTCGCCGCCGAGATGAAGCGCCAGGGCCTGACCCAGCCGCTCCTGATCGGCGGCGCCACCACCAGCCGCGCCCACACCGCCATCAAGATCGCCACCAACACCGATGGCCCGGTGGTCTATGTGCCGGATGCCTCCCGCGCCGTCGGCGTCGCCACCAAGCTGCTTTCCGCAGAGCAGAAGGCCGGCTATGTCGCCGAGATCGCCGCCGAATACGAAACCGTGCGGGCCGAGCACGCCGGGCGCAAGGGCGCAACCCTGGTGTCGCTGGCGGAAGCCCGCGCCAACCGTTTCACGTGGAACGAACCCTACACGCCGGCCCGGCCGGCCCAGCTCGGCCGGCGGACCCTGGACATCCCCCTCGCCGACCTCGTCGCCTTCATCGACTGGTCGCCATTCTTCCAGAGCTGGGACCTGGCCGGCCGCTACCCGGCCATCCTCAACAACGAAACGGTCGGCGAAACCGCCCGCCAGCTCTTCCACGACGCCCAGGCCATGCTGGCGAAGATCGTGGCGGAAAAATGGCTCACGGCCCGGGCGGTCTTCGGCCTCTACCCGGCCCGGGGCGACAACGAGGACATCGTCCTCTACGCCGATGAATCGCGCAGCGCCGAAGCTGCCCGCTGGATCGGCCTGCGCCAGCAGATCAAGCAGCCCGCCGGCCGTTTCAATACGGCACTGGCCGATTTCGTCGGCGACAACGATTACGCCGGCGCCTTCGCCGTCACCGCCGGGCTGGGGATCGAGGCCAAGATCGCCGGCTTCGAGGCTGCCCACGACGACTACTCGGCGATCATGCTGAAAGCCCTCGCCGACCGCCTGGCCGAAGCCGCCGCCGAGTGGCTGCACAGGAAGGTGCGCACCGAATTCTGGGGCTACGCCGCCGGCGAAAATCTCGCCAACGACGCCCTCATCGCCGAGCGATACCGGGGCATCCGCCCCGCCCCCGGCTACCCTGCCTGTCCGGACCACACCGCCAAGCGCGACCTCTTCGCCCTCCTGGACGCTCCCGCCATCGGCATGGGTCTCACCGAATCCTGCGCCATGACGCCGGCGGCCTCGGTATCGGGCTTCTACCTTGGCCACCCGGCGGCAACCTACTTCGCCATCCCCAGGATCGGCCGCGACCAGCTGGAAGACTGGGCCCGGCGCAAGGGCCTGCCCCTCGAGGAAGCCGAGCGCTGGCTGGCGCCGCTGCTCTGATAGCCGCCATGCCCCCGATCCAGGCCGGCGTCGACCTCGCCCCCCTCAACACCCTTGCCCTCCCCGGCAAGGCGGCCGGCTATGCCCGCATTACCGCCGTCGAACAGTTGCACGACCCGGCGCTAGCCCGCAGTCCGCGCTTCGTCCTCGGCGGCGGCAGCAACCTGGTGCTCACCGGCGACTACGACGGCCTGGTCCTGCACATGGCCATTCCCGGCCGACGCCTGGCCGGGGAGGACGCCGATGCCTGGTACGTGGAGGCGGGCGCCGGCGAGAACTGGCACGATTTCGTGGAATGGACCCTGGCCATGGGCTGGCCCGGCCTGGAGAACCTCACGCTCATCCCCGGTACCGTCGGCGCCGCCCCCATCCAGAACATCGGCGCCTATGGCCTGGAGGTGGCGGAACGCTTCCATCGGCTAACCGCCTACGACTTTGCCACCGGCTGCCTGGTGGCCTTCCCCCGCGAGGACTGCCGCTTCGCTTACCGGGACAGCATCTTCAAGCAGGAGGGCTGGCATCTTTCCGGCCGCTTCGCCATCGTCGGCGTGACCTTCCGCCTGCCCCGGGCCTGGACCGCCAACATCCGCTACGGCGACGTGGCGGCGGAGCTGGCCTCCCGGGGCATTGCCACCCCTCGCCCCGGCGACGTGGCCGAGTCCATCGCCGCCATCCGCCGCCGCAAGCTGCCCGACCCGGCGGCCATCCCCAATGCCGGCAGCTTCTTCCACAACCCCGTGGTGGATGCCGCCACGGCCGAGGATCTGGCCCGGCGCCATCCCGGCCTGCCTTGCTACCGGCAGCCGGATGGCCGGGTGAAGCTGGCCGCCGGCTGGCTCATCGAGCAGGCCGGCTGGAAGGGGAAAGCTCTCGGGCCGGTGGCCATGTACGAAAAACAGGCCCTGGTCCTGGTCAACCGGGGCGGTGCCACCGGCGCCGACGTGCGCGCCGCCATGGCCGCCGTACAGGGGGACGTCCTCGCCCGCTTCGGCGTCCGGCTGGAACCGGAGCCGGTATTCCTCTGAACGCCCGGATCCCGCATGCCCACGAATTCCCTCGTCACCTTCGCCGAAATTCTCGAACCGGCCATCGACCATCCCCGCCCCGACCGCCGGGTCGACGGCAACCCCACCCGCAGCACCTGGAATCACTTCACCGACGCCAGCGGCGAAATGTCGGCCGGCATCTGGGCCTGCGAGCCGGGTGCCTGGAACATCGCCTTCCCACCGGGGAAGGACGAGTTCTTCTGCGTCATCAGCGGCCGCATCCGCATCAGTGATGGGGAAGGCCGCGCCCGGGAATTCGGCCCCGGCGACGCCTGCGTGATCCCGGCGGGCTTCACCGGCACCTTTGCGGTGCTGGAACCGGTGCGCAAGTATTACGTGGTCGTGGAAAGGCGCGCCTGACCGCGGCCTCAGAAATCGGCCGCAGCGTCCCAGACGATATTGGCCTTCGGACCGCCCCGGGCGGTCCGCTCCAGCATGTCGATGAAAGGCCAGGCCCGCCGGCCGAGGGCGATGGGCTGGACGTCCTCGTCGCCGTCCGCCGCCGCCGACGGGGGGGCTTCGCCGCGCTCGACGGCCTGCCGCAGGCGCGCCGCCGCGCCCGCCATTTCCTCCACGGTGAAGGCGCCGTGGGCTGTCGTCGCCTTGCCGCAGGCCTGCAGCAACTGCCGGGCCACATCGGCAAACATCAGCAGTTCGCCGGTTTCGCTCGAAACGAAAGTCACCAACATCGCCGCTCCTCCTACTTTGGTGAGTGTTGTCAGATCAGCCTTCCCTGATGCAGAATCCTTGCAGGAGGAGTGGCCATGACCACAAATATTATCGCCAATCCGCTGCACGCCGGCACCGACGAACTGGAACGCCTGGTCTTCGAGGAAATCGTCAAGCGCCGCCGCTTTGGCAACACGGTGCGCGCCCTGGTGGTTCCGGCGGGCACGGGAGACCTGGCCATCGCCATGGCCAAGCTCGATTGCAAGGTGACCGCCGCCGACGCGGCGGAGGTCGAAGGCAGCGTAAGGGGACGCATCCTGGCGGCCGGCCTGAAGGATGCCATCCATTTCATGCCCTGCGACCTGCCGTCCATGACGGATCCCTTTCCCGGGGAGCCCTTCGACATCATCGTCTGCCGCCGGGGCCTGTGCAGCATGCCCTACGACAAGGCCCGCCGCCTGGTGCGCCATCTGTTGCTGCAGTTGAAAATCGGCGGCAAGCTCTACGTGTCCATCCTCGGCCTCCATTCGGAGCTGGGGGACGACTACCCCGGCCGCGACCAGCCCCTGGAGGGGCGCTTCTGCCCCCTGGCGCCAGCCATGGCCGACAAGTACGACATCCGGCGGTCGGTCTGCCTCTATTCCGAGCGCAACCTGTTCTCCCTGCTGCTGGAAGCCGGCGGCAGCGTGTTGCGCACCTTCACCTCCACCCACGGCAACGTCAAGGGCGTCGCGGTCAGGGTTTAGGGTTCCGGGCCTCGGGTAGAATGCGCCCCAGTATCCTTGGAGCGCATTCATGAACAGCATCGAGCATCTCTTCGAGAAAAACCGGGAGTGGTCCGAACGCATCTGCGCCGAAGACCCCCAGTTCTTCGACCGCCTGGCCAAGATCCAGAGCCCCGAGTACCTTTGGATCGGCTGCTCCGACTCCCGGGTGCCCGCCAACCAGATCACCGGGCTGTTGCCCGGGGAGGTATTCGTTCACCGCAACATCGCCAACCAGGTGGTCCATAGCGACCTCAACTGCCTGTCGGTGCTGCAGTTCGCCGTGGACGTCCTGCGCGTCAAGCACGTGCTGGTGGTCGGCCATTACGGCTGCGGCGGCGTCAAGGCGGCCCACGACAACCTGCGCCTGGGCCTGGTGGACAACTGGCTGCGCCACATCCAGGACGTCAAGCAGAAACACGACGTCACGCTGGATGCCATCGCCGACGACCGCAAGCGCGTCGACCGCCTGTGCGAACTGAACGTCATCGAACAGGTGCTCAACGTCTGCCACACCACCGTTCTCCAGGAAGCCTGGAACCGGGGCCAGCAGATCACCGTCCATGGCTGGATCTTCGGCCTCGACGACGGCATCATCCGCGACCTCAAGGTATCCATCGCCAACCAGCGCCAGTGCCAGGACATCTACACCGCCGCCCTGGCGGCCCTGCAGGAAACCTGAGGTGCGCCTGGGGGTCGACCTGGGCGGCACCAAGATCGAGATCGTCGCCCTGGACGATGACGGCACCGAGCGCCTGCGCCGGCGCATCCCGGCCCCCCGGCACGACTACCTGGCCACGGTGACGGCCATCGCCGGCCTGGTGGAAGCCGTCGAAGCCGAGCTGGGCACCCGCGGCAGCGTCGGCGTCGGCATCCCCGGCGCCGAATCCCGGAAGAGCGGCCTCGTCAAGAACGCCAATTCCACCTGGCTCAATCGCCAACCCCTGCGCCGGGACCTGCAGGCCCTGCTGCAGCGGCCCGTGCGCCTGGCCAACGACGCCAACTGCTTCGCCCTCTCCGAGGCGGTGGATGGCGCCGGGGAAGGGGCGGACACGGTCTTCGGGGTGATCCTCGGCACCGGCGTCGGCGGCGGCATCGTCGTCGACGGCCGGCTCCTCGTCGGCGGCAACGCCATCGCCGGCGAATGGGGCCACAACCCGCTGCCCCTGCCGGTCGGCGACGACCTGCCCCTGCCCGCCTGCTATTGCGGCCGTGCCGGCTGCATCGAGACCTATCTGTGTGGCCCGGCCCTGGCCCGCCAGCACGCTGCCCGCACCGGACAGACCGGGGACGCGGCAGCGATCGCCACTCGCGCCGCCGCCGGCGACGCTGCCTGCCAGGCCACCCTGGATGCCTATGCCGGCCGGCTGGCCCGGGCCCTGGCCTCGGTCATCAACCTCCTCGACCCGGAAGTCATCGTCCTCGGCGGCGGCCTCTCCAACATCGCCTGCCTCTACGAGGCCGTTCCGGCCCGCTGGGGCCGCCACGTCTTTTCCGACGAGGTGCGCACCCGCCTGCTGCCCGCCCGCCATGGGGACTCCTCCGGGGTACGGGGGGCCGCCTGGCTGTGGAATGATTGAGCCATGACCGGCGGTCCCGTCACCCTCTTCGCCGGCGGCATCCGCCTCCTTCCCGACAGCAGCCGCAGCACCGGCATGTACAAGGAGGCGCTCGCCGGGCCAGTGGCCTTCGGCCGCGAGGGCCTGGCCGGGGACCAACAGGCCGACCGCCAGGTCCACGGCGGCCCAGAGAAGGCCGTCCACCTCTACCCGGCCGGGCACTACGCCCGCCTCGCCGCCCGCTTTCCCGAAGCGGCGGCGGTCCTGGTCCCGGGCAGCCTGGGGGAGAACATTTCCTGCGCCGGCCTCACCGAGGCCGACGTCTGCCTGGGGGACGTCTTCCGCCTGGGCAGCGTGCGCCTGCAACTGAGCCAGCCCCGCAGCCCCTGCTGGAAGATCGACACCCGCTTCGCCTGCGACGGCATGGCCGCCTTCATCGCCGAAACCGGGCTCACCGGCTGGTACTGGCGCGTCCTGACGCCCGGGATGGCGCAGCCGGGAGACATCCCGGCCCTGGAGGAACGCGCCTCCCACCCCATCCCCCTGGCCGACGCCATGGCCCTGTGGCGGGCCCACCGGCCGGGGGCGGCGGCTCTGGAGGCCGTGGCCGCCGCCCCCGGCCTGGCGGAATCCTGGCGGGCCAAGATCCGGCAGCGGGCGGAGTGGCTGCGCACCCGGCCGGATGCACCGCCGCCGCCGGGCTTCCACGCCCGGCCCGACTAGACGCGCGTTTGCGGCAGGGGTAGCCCACCGCCCTCCTCGCCATCCGGCCAGACTCCGGGCGCCATTTTCGTCGGAGGTGGAGACCTGGCGGCCGGGTTTTAGAACTCGATGGGGTCCACCTCCAGGTGCCAGCGCAGCCGCGCCGGCGCCTTGAGGCCCTCGATGGCTTCCCGCCAGCGCGGCAGGAAGGCCTGCAGGGCCCGGCGGGAGGACGATTCTGCCAGCAACTGGCCGCGCTCCAGGTTGGCCAGGCGGGAGAGGTGCATGGGCACCGGGTCGTAGAGGCTGACCTCGGGGTGCGCCGCCACGGCGGACAGGCTGCGGGCGCTGGCGAGGAAGGCGATGGCGTCGGCCATGTGGGGCGCCTCGGCCCGCAGCATGGCCTGGAAGGCATAGGGCGGGAAGCCCGCCTGTTCCCGCTCCCGCAGCAGGGTGGCGGCGAACCCAGGGTAATCGTGGCCGGCCAGGGCGGCGTAGAGGGGGTGGTCGGGGTACTGGGTCTGGATGAGTACCTCCCCCTTCAGTTCCGCCCGCCCGGCCCGGCCCGCCACCTGCATGAGCTGGGCGAAGAGCCGCTCGGGCGCCCGCCAGTCGGCCGCGAAGAGGGCGGCATCGGCCCCCAGCACGCCCACCAGGGTGAGGCGGGGGAAATCGTGGCCCTTGGCCAGCATCTGGGTGCCCACCAGGATATCCGCCTCGCCGCCGTGGATGCGTTCCAGCACCGCCTCCCACTGCTTGCGGCTCTTCACCGCGTCGCGGTCCACGCGGAGAATCCTGGCCTCCGGGAATTCTCCCTGAAGCCAGGCCTCCAGCCGCTGGGTGCCGCGGCCGAAGGGGTGGATGTCCTGGTTGCCGCAAGTAGGGCAGCTTCTCGGCACGCGGGCCTCGAAGCCGCAGTGGTGGCAGCGCAGGCGCTTGTCCGCCAGGTGCAGGACCAGGTTGGCGGCGCAGCGCCGGCAGCGGGATATCCAGCCGCAGGCCGGGCAGGCCAGGACCGGGGCATAGCCGCGGCGATTGAGGAAGAGCAGGCTCTGCTCGCCCCGCGCCAGGCGCTCCCGCACCGCCGCCAGGACCGGCTCGGCGACGCCCTCGCGCACGACGAGGCGGCGGGTATCCACCAGGCGCACCGGCGGCAGGGTGGCCTGGGCGTTGGCCCGCTCCTGCAGGGTGACCAGGCGGTAACGCCCGCTGCGGGCGTTGGCCCAGGACTCCAGGGAAGGCGTGGCGGAGCCGAGCAGGATCGGGATGCCGCGCTCCCGGGCCCGGAAGACCGCCACGTCCCGGGCGGAGTAGCGCATGCCGTCCTGCTGCTTGAAGGAGGGGTCGTGTTCCTCGTCCACGACGATGAGGGCCAGGGCCGGCATGGGAGTGAACACGGCCAGCCGCGTGCCCAGCACGATGCGGGCCTCGCCGCTGAAAGCCGCCCGCCAGTTGCGTTCGCGGGCGGCCTCGGCGAGCTCGCTGTGGAGCGCCGCCACCGGCGTACCGGGAAAGCGGCGGCGCACCCGTTCCTCGAGCTGGGGGGTGAGGTTGATCTCCGGCACCAGGACCAGGGCCTGGCCGCCGGCGGCGAGGATGCGCTCGATCAGCCGCAGGTAGACCTCGGTCTTGCCGCTGCCCGTGACGCCGTGGAGGAGGAAGGGGGTGAAACCGGCGGCGGCGCCCACCGCTTCCACGGCGGCGGCCTGCTCCCCGGTCAGGGCCGGGGGCGGCAGGGCGTCCGGCGCCTTGGGGCGCCGCCCCGCCCGGCGCTCGGCGGGCACCGGCCGCTTGAGGCCCGGCGGCAGGGCCTGCAGCAGCACTTCCCCCAGGGGGGCCTGGTAGTAAGCGCTGGCAAACTTGCAGAGGCCGATGAAATCGGGTGGCAGCGGCGGCAGGTCGGCCAGCACCGGGCCGGCGTCCTTGAGTTGCTCGCTGGGCCAGTCGCTGCTGGCGGCGATGCCGACGATGACGCCGACGCGCTCGCCGCGGCCGAAGGGCACCACCACCCGGTGGCCGACCTCGGCCCCGGCCTCCGCCTCGATCCGGTACTCGAAAAGGCGATGCAGCGGGAGGTCGAGGGCGACGCGGAGGATCGGCATCAGGCCCCCGACACCCGGAAAGCCCCGCCAGAGCGCCGATTCCGCCGGCTGGAGTTAGTGTCGATTCTGTGAAATGTCATGCAACCCATTCAGCGGACAGGGATTTTTCAGTTGTCCCCAAAATCTGTGGATAACTTTGTGGATTGCTTTTGGATGATTCGCCTAACTGCCCCATCCAGAAGGATTTTTGTCACTTTGCCGAAATTTTCGGCAAGACGATATTTCTTATTTTTCAACAACTTGACAAAAATCCCGGCTGTCAAGGCCGACAGCCGGGATTTTTTTGCCCGAGAACGCCTCGCTGTGCATAAGTCAAGCCCGACGTCCAGTTTATGGACACTTACTTACGTAATAGGCGGCTATGGGAATGGACCGCTTCCACCAGGGCCGTGACGTTGTCCGGCGGCGTGAACTGGGAAATGCCGTGGCCCAGGTTGAAGACGTGGCCGGTGTTGCCCGGCCCGAAGCTGTCGAGCACCTTGCGTGCCTCGGCGGCGACGATCTCGGGGGTGGCGAAGAGGACGTTGGGGTCCAGGTTGCCCTGCAGCGCCACCTTGTCCCCGACCCGCCGACGGGCTTCGCCGATGTCGATGGTCCAGTCCAGCCCCACGGCGTCGCAGCCGATGGCGGCGATTTGTTCCAGCCACAGGCCGCCATTCTTGGTGAAGACGATGGAGGGAATGCGCTGGCCGTCCTTTTCCTTCTTCAGGCCGGCGACGATGCGCTGCATGTAGGCCAGGGAGAATTCGGGGTACGCCGCCGCCGAGAGGGAGCCGCCCCAGGTGTCGAAAATCATCACCGCCTGGGCGCCGGCGTCGATCTGGGCGTTGAGGTAGGCGGTGACCGCGTCGGCGGTGACGGAGAGAATGCGGTGCAGGAGGTCCGGCCGGCGGTAGAGCATGCCCTTGATGTGGCGGAAATCGCTGGAACCGCCGCCTTCCACCATATAGCAGGCGAGGGTGTAGGGGCTGCCGGAGAACCCGATGAGGGGCACGGAATTGTCGAGGGCCCGCCGGATTTCGCCCACCGCGTCCATGACGTAGCGCAGGTGGTCGTTGGGGTCCGGGGCGGTCAGGTCGTTGATGGCCCATTCCTCGCGCAAGGGGCGTTCGAACTTGGGCCCCTCGCCCTCCTCGAAGTAGAGGCCGAGGCCCATGGCGTCCGGCACGGTGAGGATGTCGGAAAAGAGGATGGCGGCGTCGAGGTCGTAGCGGGCCAGGGGCTGCAGGGTGACTTCGCAGGCCAGCGACGGGGTCTTGCACAGGTTGAGGAAGTTGCCGGCGCGCTTCCTCGTCTCGCAGTACTCAGGCAGGTAGCGGCCGGCCTGGCGCATGAGCCAGAGGGGCGTGTAGTCAGTGGGCTGCTTCTGCAGGGCGCGCAGGAAGGTGTCGTTGCGGGGTCGGGTCACGGGGGGCTCCGCCGGAAATTCGGAAAGGCGAGATTATCCGCCTTTCCGGGGCAACGGTCACTTGCGCCAGAAATAGGGTGTGAACAGCACCACCAGGGTGAATATTTCGAGGCGGCCGGCCAGCATGGCCAGGATGCAGACCCAGGTCTGGAAATCGGTGAGGGCAGCGTAGTTCTGGGCCGGCCCCACCACGTTGAGGCCGGGGCCGGCGTTGTTGATGCTGGCGACGACGGCGGTGATGGAGGAGATGAAGTCCAGGCCGCTGGCCACCAGGAAGAAGGTCAGTTCGCCCACCGTCAGGATGTAGAGAAAGATGAACCCCAGCACGGCGCCGGCAATGTTCTGGGGGATGAGGCTGCCGCCGATGCGGATGGGATTGACGACGCTGGGATGGATGAGTTTCTGCAACTCCCGCAACCCCTGCTGGGTCAGGATGAGGGTGCGGATCATCTTGATGCCGCCGCCGGTGGAGCCCGAGGACACCGCAACGCAGGACAGGAAGAGCATCCACAAGGGCACGAAGATGGGCCACTGGTCGTAATCGACGCTGGCGAAACCACAGTCGGTGGCGATGGAGACCAGGTTGAAGGCCACGTGGCGGAAAGCGGTGGGCAGGTCGTCGTAGGTTTCCATGTACCACAGGTAGAAGGAGCAGACGACTGTGCTGGCGGCGATGAGGGCGACGAAGGCCTTGGCCTCGGCATCGGCCCAGTAGCAGCGCAGGGAGCGGCCGCGCCAGGCGAGAAAATGGGTGGCGAAATTGATGCCGGCCAGCATCATGAAGACAATGAGAATGCCCTCGACGAGGGGCGAATTGAACTGCCCGACGCTGCTGTCGTGGGTGGAAAATCCGCCCAGGGACAAGGCGGCGAAGGCGTGGCAGATGGCGTCGAGCCAGTTCAAGCCGGCCAGCTTCAGGGCCGCGATGCAGGCCACGGTGATGCCGAAATAGACCAGCCACAGGGCCTTGGCGGTGCCGGCGATGCGGGGGGTGAGCTTGGCATCCTTCATGGGCCCGGGCGTCTCCGCCTTGTAGAGCTGCATGCCGCCGACCCCCAGCAGGGGCAGGATGGCCACCGCCAGGACGATGATGCCCATGCCCCCCAGCCAGTTGAGTTCGTGGCGCCACAGGTTCACCGAGGGTGGCAGCTTGTCGAGGCCGGAGAGGACCGTGGAGCCGGTGGTGGTCAGGCCGGACATGGTCTCGAAAAAGGCGTCGGTGAAGGACAGGCCGGGGATGGTGAGGAGCAGGGGCACGGTGGCGATGGCGGCCATCAGGACCCAGGCCAGGGTGACCAGGAGGAAGCCGTCGCGGGGTTTGAGCTCCCGGCGGAAGCGGCGGGTGGCGAGAACCAGCCCGCCGCCGCAGGCGAGGCAGACCAGCAGGGCATCGACGAACTGGCCGGTGGTGCCGTCGCCGTAGATCAGGGAACTGGCGATGGGCATCGTGTAGGTGGCGCCGAAAAAGATCAGCATCATCCCCATCACGTGCAATACCGGCAGGATGGTATGCATGGTGCCCCCCGCTCAGAAGAAGGAAACGCCGACCTGGAACAGCTCCTCCACCTTACGCACCAGGCGCTTGCTGAGGCAGAAGACGATGACGTGGTCGCCGGCCTCGATCACCGTTTCGCCGTGGGCGATGATGACGTGCCCGGCGCGCCGGTCGGCGGTGCCGTCGTCGCGGACCCGCAACACCTCGTAGTGCTCAAAGTCGCGGACCAGGGCGGCCACCGTGACACCGGACGGCCAGGGTATGTCGGCGACGCGGCGCCCCACCACCGGCGAGGACTTGGCGTCGCCATGGGCGACGATCTCCAGGGCCTCCGCCGCCCCCCGCCGCAGGGAGTGGACCGCCTCGACATCGCCGCGGCGGACGTGGGCAAGCAAGCTGCCGATGGACACCTGGGCCGGCGAGATGGCGATGTCGATGGGGCCGCCCTGGATCATCTCGGCATAGGCCCGGCGATTGACCAGGGCGACCACCCGCCGGCAGCCCATGCGCTTGGCCAGGGAGGCGGACATGATGTTGTTCTCGTCGTCGTTGGTGAGAGCCAGGAAGATGTCCATGTCGGCGATGTTTTCCTGCTCCAGCAGGGCCTCGTCGGTGGTGTCGCCGGCCAGCACCAGGGCTTCCCGCAGGCGGCCGGAGGCGGCCTCGGCCCGGCTCAACTGGTTCTCGATGACCTTCACCTCGTAGCGGCCCTCGAGGGCGTGGGCCACCCGCACGCCGATGTTGCCGGCGCCGCCGATCATCACCCGCCGCACCGGCGTCATCATCCGCCGCAGCTCCAGCATCACCTGGCGGATGTTTTCGCTGGCCGCCAGGAGGAAGACTTCGTCGCCAGCCCGGATGAGGGTCTCGCCGTCAGGGGGAACCGGCTGTTCGTCGCGGAAAATGGCAGCGATGCGGGCGTCCATGCCCGCCGGCAGGTGTTGGCGCATGTCGCGGATGGGCCGGCCCACCAGCAGCCCCCCCTCGTAGGCGCGGACCGCCACCAGGCAGACGCGGCCCCGGGCGAACTCCAGCACCTGCAGGGCCTCCGGGAACTCGATCAGGCGCCGGATGTAGTCGGAAACGAACTGCTCGGGGCAGATGGCGTGGTCCACCGCAAAGTTCTCCGGCGCCAGCAGCCGGGGGTCGTCCAGGAAGTCCTGGGAGCGCAGGCGGGCGATGCGGGTCGGGATGTTGAAGACGCCGTGGGCGAGCTTGCAGGCCACCAGGTTGGTCTGGTCGCTCTGGGTCACCGCCACCAGCAGGTCGGCGTCCTCCGCCCCCGCCTCGCGCAGTACGGAAGGGTAGGCGGCGTTGCCGACGACGGTGCGCAGGTCGAGGCGATCCTGCAGTTGCCGCAGGCGGGCGGCGTCGGTATCGACGATGGTGATGTCGTTCTCTTCCGACACCAGGCCCTCGGCCACGCTGGCCCCGACCTGGCCGGCCCCCAGAATGATGATGCGCATCGCAACCCCCTGCCCCCGCGGGCGCTTATTCTTCGGATTTCCGCCCCAGCGCCACGCCGAGCTGCTTCAGCTTGCGGTAAAGGTGGGTCCGCTCAAGCCCGGATTTTTCTGCCAGTCTGGTCATGTTACCCCCTTCCAGGCGCAGGTGATATTCGAAGTAGAGCTTCTCGAAGGCATCCCGCGCCTCCCGCAGGGGTTGCTCCAGAAGGGGCGCCAGAGGCAGGTTCTCGGCCTCCGCCGCCTCTTCCCGGGGGCACAGCCGATGCACGTCCTCGCCGCCGATTTCCTCCTCCAGCGCCGTCAGGGCGAGGTTTTTGACGAGGGCGTAGAGTTCGCCCCAGGCACCTTCCCCGTTGTGCTTCCAGGGCAGGGTGCGCAAGGCGTTGAGGGCGGCCATGGACAGGCGTCGGGGCGGCACCTCCCCCCGCTCGACGAAGTGGGTGAGCAGGAGGCTGGCGATTTCCGGCAGTTCCTCGGTGTGCCCGGCCAGGGTGGGCAGAGCCACCCAGACTTCGCCCAGGCGGGCCAGGAGCTTGCTGTCCCAGCCTGCTTCGGCCAGCGCCGGCAGAGAACGGCTGCTCGCCGCCACCAGTTGCAGGTTGAGCTTTTCCAGGCGATCCAGGGCGAAGCCCAGGTTCATCTGCTGCAGCTTGCCCAGGGCGGCCAGGTCGGGAACGAAGAGCAGGCCGCCGCTGGCCTTCTCCAGGGTTTCCTGGGCCAGGGCGCTGGTCACCGTGGACAGGTCCAGCCAGGGTGCCCGCGGGGGTTGCAGGGTGCGGGCGCAGATTTCCGCCATGCCGCCAGTGGCGCCCTTGACCAGCAGCACCGACGACTTGCCGGCGGCCTGTTCCAGGCGGCGCTTGAATTCCCGCACGAAGCCGGAGCGGGCGAAGGCCTCCAGGGTCAGCGGCGGGCGCTGGGGCGGCAGGTGGTGCTTGAGGGCCTTCTGCACCGTGGTCAGCAGCTTCTGGAGGGCGATGGGCTTTTCCAGGAAATCGAAGGCACCGAAGCGGGTGGCCTCCACCGCCGTGTCGATGGTGCCATGGCCGGACATCATCACCACCGGCATGGTCAGGTGGCCGCCGGCGTGCCACTCCTTGAGGAGCGAGATGCCGTCGGTGTCGGGCATCCAGATGTCGAGGAGCACCAGGTCGGGCCGCAGTTCGTCCCGCACCCGCCGGGCGGCGGCGGCGTTCTCCGCCAGGCGGACGTCGTAACCCTCGTCGATGAGGATTTCCGAGAGCAGCTCGCGGATGCCCACCTCGTCATCAACCACCAGAATGATTGCCATGCTTGGCTTCCTCCTCTCGGGCCAGGGGCAGGCGAATGTCGATCCTCGCTCCGCCTTCCGGCGCATTGCTTATTTCAATATGGCCATGATGCTCGTCCACGATCTTCTTGACGATGGGCAGGCCCAGGCCGGTGCCGCGGGCCTTGGTCGTCACGTAGGGTTCGAAGATGCGGGGCAGCAGTTCGTTGGGGAACCCGGGGCCGTTGTCGGCCACCAGGAGCTGGGCCTGGCGGCCCTGGACCGCCGTGGTGAGGGCGATGTGGCCCATCTCGTGGCCCTCCAGGGCGTCCTCGGCGTTGCGCAGCAGGTTGTGGATGATCTGCCGCAACTGGGTGGCATCCCCCAGGATCGGCGGCATGGCCGGCGCCAGCTCGGTGTCGATGACGGCATGGGAGGTCTCGTAGAGTCCCAGCACCTCGCCGATGAGGGCGTTGAGGTCCAGCGGCGCCACGTCCGGCGCCGGCAGGCGGGCGTAGTCGCGGAAGTCGTCCACCATGCGCTTCATCGCCTGGACCTGGTTGATGATGGTCTGGGTGCCCCGCTGCAGCATGTCGGCATCGCCGTTCCTCAGCTTGTCGGCAAGCTTGACCTGCAGGCGTTCGGCAGAGAGCTGGATGGGCGTCAGGGGATTCTTGATCTCGTGGGCCAGGCGCCGGGCCACCTCGCCCCAGGCGGCGCTGCGCTGGGCGGCGATGAGGCGGGTGACGTCGTCGAAAACCACCACCTCGCCGCCGCTGGCCGCTTCCGGCAGACGGGAGCCCCGCAGCAGCAGGACCTGGGGCATGCCGTTGGGACGCTCCAGTTCGAGCTGGCCCTGCCACTCGCCATCGGCCGTGGCGGCGAAGCGCTCGCGGATGAAATTGCCCAGGGCGCCCTGGCGGGGCCAGTCCTCCACCGGCGTCGCCACCAGGCCGTCGAAATCGTCGTCGAGGATGGTGAGCGCCCCTTCGTTCACCGTGCGCAGGACGAAATTGCGGTCGAAGACCAGCACCCCCGCCGACAGATTGGCCAGAATGGACTCCAGGTAGCCCCGGGCGGCCTCCACCTCGTTGCGGTGGCGCTCCGTTTCCCGGCGCGCCTCGTCGAGCTGCCGGGTCATGCGGCTGAAGGACTGGGTGAGGATGCCCAGCTCGTCGCGGCTGTAGACCGCCTGCTTGGGGGAGAAGTCCCCCTGGGCCACGGCCTGGGTACCCTCGGCGAGGATGGACAAGGGGGCGGATAGCCGCCGGGCCATGACGAAGGCGAGGGCGAAGGCCGCGAACAGGGCGAGGAGGACGGTCAGCGTCAGCGTCAGGGCGTAGATGCGGGTCAGGCCCTGGCGGGCGAGCTGCAATTCCTGGTAATCCCGGTAGACGGCCTGCACCGCCTCGGCGTTATGGGCCAGCGCCGCCGGCACCGGCTGGACGAGCTGGAGGATGCGCGGCTCCTCGAAGACCCCACGGGCGGACACCGCCACCAGGACGCGCAGAACCATGTCGCCGCCTTCCTGGTCCACCGCGGTCACCACCTGGCTGTTGCGCGCCTGCTTGAGCTGGGCGGTGGACGGCAGGGAGGGCAGGACGCCGCCCCCCAGATCGGCGGTGGCACTGGTCAGCAGTTGCCCGCCCACGGAAAAGAGGGCAGCGGACTGCACTCCGGTGCGTTCCTGCAGGCGGAGCAGCGCCGAGCGGCGGCCCGACTCCGGCAGGTCGGAGAGTTCCAGGGCGATGCTGCGTCCCTTGTCGGCGAGGTCGGTCAACAGCGAGTCGAGGGCAGTGCGGCCCAGGTTGAGGCCGGATTCCAGGGCCTTTTCCACCCGCACGTCGAACCAGCCCTCGATGGAGCGGGTGATGAACTGGACCGAAACCCCGTAGACCAGGGCGCCGGGCACCACCGCCACCAGCCCGAACATGAACATCAGGCGCAGCTTGAGGCGGGCGCCGAAGACCTGGGCGCGATAGTCGCGCCACAGGGAGGACAACTGCCATCCCACCAGGCCGACCATGGCCACGGCGAGGACCACGTTGAGGACGATCAGCAGGGGGTAGTGGCTGGCCAGGATGGTGGTGTCGGCGGCGGTGGATACGAGGAGCAGGAACCAGATGATGGCTCCGAAGGCCCCGACCAGGGCGCCGCCGACGGCGACGAAACGCTTCACTTGGCCTCCGGCGCCGGCAGGGTGAGTTGCCAGGTCTTCCAGTCGGAAGCCAGGTTCCAGTCCTTGCTGCCGAGGGCGGCGATCTGGAAGGGCTTGGGCAACTGGGTGACGTCCAGGCGCAGGCGCAGCGCCGCCTGGTAAATTTCCCCGGCCTTGGGCTGGAGCCCCCCGGCCTTGTCGCCGGCGGGTTTTTCGACGACGACCCATTGGCGCAGGCGGGACAGCATGCGCAGCGCCTCCGACAAGGTGTCGAAGGATTGGTGCAGGGCCCCCGTGGACAGCCGGTACTGGCGGGTCAGGGCGTGGTAGGAAAGGCGATAGGTCTGGCTGCGGCTGACCACCTTTTCGTCGAACCAGTACCAGCGCGGCCGGGTCAGCTCGAACTCGGCAACGAAATAGAGTACCACCCCCTTGCTCACCGCCTCTTCCAGGCGCTGGTTGAACTCGAAGGCGAAGTCCGCCGACAGGGCATAGCCGTCCTCCGTCGCCGCCAGGCGCGGTTCGGCCACCTCGATTTCGGCAGCCAGGGCCAGCCCCCCCCACAGCAGCGCGACGGCCAGCAGCAGGCGGCAGCGGTCACGCCAGCTTTTCGAGGAGGCAGTAATAAAAACCATCGTGCAGGTCGGTGGGTAGCAGTTGTTCTTCCCGCCCCTTGCGGGCCTGGGGTTGTCGGGCCAGGAATCGCGCCATCTGCTGGCCGTTTTCTTCCGGAAAGACCGAACAGGTAGCGTACAGGAGTTTACCGCCGGGCATCACCACCCGCCACAAGGCATCGAGGATGCGTGCCTGGGTGCGGGCGAAGCCGGCCACGTCCTCGTCCCGGCGCAGCCACTTGGCGTCCGGGTGGCGGCGCACGACGCCGCTCGCCGTGCACGGCACGTCCGCCAGGACGGCGGCGAAGGGCTTGCCATCCCACCAGCCCTCCGGGCGGGAGCAGTCGGCCGCCCGCACGGCGGCGGCCAGCCCGAGGCGGGCCAGGTTCTCTTCGACGCGGCGGCAGCGGGCCGGCTTGAGGTCGAGGGCGAGCAGGTCGACATCGGCCCTCTCCAGCAGGTGGGCGGCCTTGCCGCCGGGGGCGGCGCAGGCGTCGAGTACCCGGCTGCCGGGGACCGGGTCCAGGATCGCCGCCGCCCGCTGGGCGCCGGGGTCCTGCACCGACAGCCTGCCGGCAGCGAACCCCGGCAGGCGCTCCACCGGCAGGGGGCGTTCGAGCAGCAGGGCGTCCTCCCCATCCGCCCAGGGCCGGGCGCCGATGCCGGCGGCCGCCAGCTCCGCCAGGCATTGGTCGCGGCTGGCCCGCCGCCGGTTGACCCGCAACGCCATGGGCGGCGGCTGGTTGCCGGCGGCGGCCACTGCCTCCCAGGCATCCGGATAGGCTTGGCGCAGGCGGCGCAGCCACCAGCCGGGGTGACAGCGGCTGGCAGTCTCGTCGGCGGCGGCCGCCGCCAGGAGTTCCTCGCGGCGGCGCTGGAAATTGCGCAGGACGGCGTTGACCAGGCCCCGCAGGCGCCCGCCGGCGATCGCCCCGGCCGCCGTCACCGCCTGGTCCACCACGGCATGGGCGGTCTCCGGCCGGCTTTCCAGGCGCTGCAGGGCGATGAGCAGGAGGGCGCGCACCTCTTCCACCGTCAGCGGGCGCTCCAGCAACCGGGCGAGAAAGAAGTCGTCCCGGCCGTAGCGGCGCAGGGTGGAGTAGACAAGATCCTGCACCGCCGGCCGGGCCCGGGCGTCGACCCGGGCCAGGGCGCCGTCCGCCAGGCTGCGCCCGGCGAAGACGTCCGTGAGGATGCGGGCGCCGGCCTGCAGGGCGTAGGCGAGGGAATCGGTGGCAAAGGGGGACGACATGGGCCGGCATTATCGCACGGGGCATAATGGCGCCATGCTTTGCCTGCGTGCCATCCTCTTTCTCGCGGCCAGTCTCGCGCTCGCGCCGCCGGCCCAGGCCTGGAATGCCGCCGGCCACCGCCTGGTGGCGGCCATGGCCTGGCGCCAGATGTCGCCGGCCGCCCGGGAGGCGGCGGCGGCACTCCTCGCCCGCCATCCGGACTATCCGCGGTGGACCGGCAAGGCCGGCGACGATCCGGCCTACACGGCCTTCGTCGAAGCCGCCACCTGGCCCGACGACATCCGCGGCGACCGCCGTTTCCATAACGAGGAAGAGGAAGCGCCGACCCCGCCCCTGCCCGGCCTGGCCGACACGGCCCGCCACCGGTCCTGGCATTTCGCCGATAACCATGACGACGGCCGGCGGGCCGGCGAGCTGGACCGCCAGTTGCCCCGTCTCGCCGGCGTGCTGCGGGACCGCGGCAACACCGCGCAGGAGCGGGCCTATGCCCTGCCCTGGCTCATCCACCTGGTGGCGGACGCCCACCAGCCCCTGCACGTTAGCAGCCGCGACGACGAGGGCGGCAACCGGGTGGAAATCGAAAACCCTTTCAACCCGCGCTTCCCCCACCCCAACCTGCACACCTGGTGGGACGATCTGGCGGGGCCGCCCTGGCTGCGGGGCAAGCGCCTGGAGCAGATCGCCGAGGCGCTGCTCGCCGACCATCCGGCGCCGCCGCCGGGAGATTTCCCCGCCTGGCTGGCGGAAAGCCGCGCCCTCGCCCGCAGCGCAGCCTATCCGCCGGCCGCGGCGGGTGCCACGCCGGTCGTCACCGCGGATTTCCGGGATCGCAGCCGGGCCATCGCCAACCGGCGCCTGGCCGCCGCCGGCTACCGCCTGGGCCGCCTCCTCGACAGCCTGCTCCCTGGCGTTTCACGTGGAACGCCGTAGAATTCCGTCATGCAAGGTCTCCACCTCATCGCCGACCTCCATGATTGCCGCTGCCCGCCGGCCCTCCTGCTCGACGCCCGGGGCCTGGAAAGCTTCTGCGTGGCGGCCTGCCGGCGCCATGGGCTGACGGTGGTGGGCCGCCTCTTCCATCAGTTCCGCGACGCCGCCGAGGCGCCCGCCGGCGTCACCGGCACCGTCGTCCTGGCGGAATCCCACCTGGCGGTGCATACGTGGCCGGAGGTCGCCGGCGTCACCCTCGACGTCTATGTCTGCAATTTCAGCGGCGACAACAGCCTGGCCGCCCACGCCCTCTTCGCCGAGGTCATCGCCGCCTTCGATCCCGGCCGGGTGGAGCGGAAGGAAGTGTCCCGGGGCCGCCTGGTCGGTTAGCGGCCCATCGCCCGCAAGCGGGCGATCCGTTCGGCGGTGGGCGGATGGGTGGAGAAGAGGCCGCGGATGCCGCCACCGGACAGCGGGTTGAGGATCATCATCTGGGCCGTTTCCGGGTGGGCCTCCGCCGGCGCCATGGGGATGCGCCCCTCGGCATACATCTGGATCTTGCCCAGGGCGTCGGCCAGGGCATGGGGGTCGCCGCTGATCTCGGCGCCGCCCCGGTCGGCCTCGAATTCCCGGGCCCGGGAGATGGCCATCTGGATCAGGCTCGCCGCCAGCGGGGCAAGGAAAGCGACCAGGATGGCGGCGATGGGATTCACCGGCCGCCCCTCTTCATCCCGACCGCCGAAGAACATGGCGAAATTGGCCAGGGCCGAGATGGCGCCGGCCATGGTGGCGGAAATGGTGGAAATGAGGATGTCCCGGTGCTGCACATGGGCCAGCTCGTGGGCCATGACGCCGCGGATCTCCCGGGCCGACAGCAGGCGCAGGATGCCGGTGGTGGCGGCCACCGCCGCGTGCTCCGGGTTGCGGCCGGTGGCGAAGGCGTTGGGCTGGTCCTCGTCGATCAGGTACACCCGGGGCATGGGCAGGCCGGCGCGCTGGGCCAGCTCCCGCACCATGGCGTAGAACTGGGGAGCGCTCCCCTCGTCCACCTCCCGGGCGTTGTACATGCGCAACACCATCTGGTCCGAGACCCAGTAGGAAAAGAGGTTCATGGCGCCGCCGAAGGCCAGCGCCAGCAGCATGCCGCCCCGGCCGCCGATCATGCCGCCGACGATGCCGAAAAGCGCCATGATGGCGGCCATCAGCATGGCGGTCTTGACCCAGTTGAACATGGCGATTCTCCTCAGGGACTGTGCACCGGCAATATGCTGGCGCCCCGGCGCCTTTTCAAGCCGGCAGGTCGAAGCGCTCGCCGGGCGCCAGGGAGTGGCCGGCCAGGAACTGGCCCACGGGCAGGCGCTTGCCGCCGGCCTTCTGCAACTCGGTGATGGCCAGGGCACCGCTGCCGCAGGCGACGACGATGCCCCGCTTGCCCACCGCCAGTATCTCGCCGGGAGCGCCGGCGCCGTCCACCGGCGTGGCCTGCCACACCTTGACGCCCACGCCCCCCAGGCCGGCCAGGGCACCGGGGAAGGGGTTGAAGGCCCGGATGCGACGGTCCACCGCCGGGGCATCCTGCCGCCAGTCGATGGCCGCCTCGGCCTTGTCGATCTTGGCCGCGTAGGTGACGCCCTCGGCCGGCTGCGCCGTCCCGGCCAGGGGCAGGCGCTCCAGGACGGCCACCACCAGGCGGGCGCCCAGTTCCGCCAGGCGGTCGTGGAGGCTGCCGGCGGTTTCCGCCGCGCCGATGGGCAGCGCCTGGGACAGGAGCACCGGCCCGGTGTCGAGCCCCGCCTCCATCTGCATGATGCAGATGCCGCTTTCCGCATCGCCGGCCAGGATGGCCCGCTGGATGGGGGCGGCCCCCCGCCAGCGGGGCAACAGGGAAGCGTGGATGTTGAGGCAGCCGAAGCGCGGCATGTCCAGCACCGCCTGGGGCAGGATGAGGCCGTAGGCGGCCACCACCATGACGTCGGCGCCGACGTCGCGGATTCTCTCCTGGGCCGCTTCGTCCTTCAGGGTGGCCGGCTGGAACACCTCGGCGCCGAGGGTTGCGGCCAGCTTCTTGACCGGCGAGGCGGCCAGGGCCATGCCCCGGCCCGCCGGGCGGTCGGGCTGGGTCAGCACCAGGGCGATGTCGTGGCCGGCGCCGGCCAGGGCGGAAAGGGCGGCAGCGGCGAAGTCCGGCGTGCCGGCGAAAATGATTTTCATGGGTGGCGGCGGGGTGCCCGGTCAGGCAGTGATGCGGGCCTGCTTGGCCAGCTTGGTCTTGATGCGGGTCTGCTTCAACTGGGACAGGTAGTCGACGAAGACCTTGCCCTTGAGGTGATCGATCTCATGCTGGATGCACACCGCCAGGAGGCCTTCCGCCTCCAGGGTGCGCTCCTCGCCGTCGAGGTCCAGGTATTGCACCGTCACCCGCTCGGCCCGTTCCACCTTGTCGTAGATGCCGGGCACCGAGAGGCAGCCCTCTTCCCCTTCCCGGGCGCCTTCGGCCGCCAGGATGCGGGGATTGACGAAGACCCGCAGGTCGCTCTTGTCCTCGGAGACGTCGATGACCACCACCTGCTTGTGCACGTCGACCTGGGTCGCCGCCAGGCCGATGCCCGGCGCCTCGTACATGGTTTCGGCCATGTCCCGGGCCAGGGCACGGATGCCGTCGTCGATTTTCGCCACCGGGGCGGCCACCTTTTTCAGGCGCGGGTCGGGATAACGCAAAATGGGTAACATGGCCATACGAAAAACCGAAGAAAAGCTTGCTCGCTTAAGTAATTATGTGCAGAATCTCAAGCACTTCCCGAGATACGGGACAGGGCCAGTTGCCGGCTCGCCAATGAGACAGCAAAACGGTTTTCCTGTTCCGTCGGCATGAGAGGATACCAACAATGATCCGCATTATATCCGCGCTCCTCCTGGCCGTAGCGGCCACCTGGGCGGCCGCCGAACCCATCCAGCTTGCGGACAATCCGCCGGACCGCCACGTGGTCGTCAAGGGTGACACCCTGTGGGGCATCGCTGGCAAGTTCATGAAGGAACCCTGGCGCTGGCCGGAAATCTGGAACCTGAACAAGAGCGAGATCAAGAATCCCCATCGCATCTACCCGGGCGACGTGGTCCTCCTCGACCTCTCCGGCGGCAACCCCCGCCTCAAGATCGCCAAGCCGGTGCGGGCCCAGCCCCGGGTGTATTCGGACGAGCTGGCCAAGGAAATCCCCAGCATCCCGCCCCACGCCATCGAGCCCTTCATCTCCCAGCCCCTCATCATCGAAGCCGACGGCCTCGACAAGGCCCCCCGCATCGTCGCCAGCCAGGAGGACCGCGTCTTCCTGGGCAACGGGGATAACGGCTTCGTCGCCGGCATCGAGGACGCCAGCGTTGTCGACTGGCAGGTGTACCGTCCCGGCAAGCCCCTCAAGGATCCGGAAACCAGCGAGGTCATCGGCTACGAGGCCTTCTTCCTCGGCAACGCCAGGCTGGTCCAGCCCGGCGCCCCGGCCGTGGTGCGCATCCAGCAGGCCAAGGAGGAAATCGGCCGCGGCGACCGCCTGGTGAAGGCCGGCCTGCCCACCCTCGCCTCCTACATGCCCCACAAGCCGGAACAGACGGTCAACGGCCGGGTGATGTCCATCTACGGCGGCGTCGATGAAGGCGGTCGCCACTCGGTGGTCAGCATCAACCGGGGCAGCCGCGACGGCCTGGAAGTCGGCCACGTGGTTTCCCTGCACCGCACCCGCGTTTCCGACGGCTACGACGACAACGGCCGCCGCGTCAAGACCAGCCTGCCGGAGGAGCGCTACGCCCTGGCCTTCGTCTTCCGCATTTTCGAGCGGGTTTCCTACGCCCTGGTGATGGAATCCGGCAAGCCGGTCATCGTCGGCGACGCCGTCAAGAACCCATGAGCGATGCAGGGCTGGCCGCCTGGCTGCGGCTGACCCTGGTTTCCGGCATCGGCGGCGAGACGCAGCGCAAGCTCCTCGCCGCTTTCGGTTTACCGGAAGCCGTTTTCGCCGCCGGCCGCTCAGCGGTACGCGGCGTGGCGGGCGACAAGGCGGCCGACCTCCTCTTCGACAGCGACGTGAGCGCAGGCGTCGCCCAGGCCCTGGCCTGGGCCGAAGGGCCGGAACACCACCTGCTCACCCTGGCCGATAGCGCCTATCCACCCCGGCTGCTGGAAACCCCCGACCCGCCCAACGTCCTCTACGTCCGCGGCGATCCGACCCTCCTCGCCACGACGGCCATCGCCATCGTCGGCAGCCGCAACGCCACCCCCGGCGGCGTGCAGACGGCGGAGGCCTTCGCCAGGGCGCTGGCCGCCGGCGGCCTCACCATCGTCAGCGGCCTCGCCCTGGGCATTGACGCCGCCGCCCACCGGGGCGCCCTGGCCGCCCAGGGCAAGACGGTGGCCGTCATCGGCACGGGCATCGACCGCCTCTACCCCGCCCGCAACCGGGAGCTGGCCCTGGCCATCGCCGAGCACGGCGCCATCGTTTCCGAATTTCCCCTCGGCATGCCCGCCCTGGCGCCCAACTTCCCCCGCCGCAACCGCATCATCTCCGGCCTCTCCCGGGGCGTCCTAGTGGTGGAGGCGGCGCCCCAGAGCGGCTCCCTCATCACTGCCCGGCTGGGGGCCGAGCAAGGCCGGGAAGTCTTCGCCATCCCCGGCTCCATCCATTCGCCCGTGGCCCGGGGCTGCCACCAGTTGATCAAGCAGGGCGCCAAGCTGGTGGAGACGGCCCAGGACATCCTGGAGGAATTGCGCTGGGCGACGCCGGCGCCAGCCGCCGCGGCCGAGGCGCCGGCCGACGGCGACGACCCGCTCCTCGCCGCCCTCGGCCACGACCCCTGCAGCCTGGACGACCTGGCCGCCCGCACCGGCCGCCCCGCCGACGATCTCCTGGGCGCCCTCCTCACCCTGGAACTCGACGGCCGCCTCGCCACGCTGCCGGGCAACCGCTACCAGCGCCTGAACTGAGCCAACGGGGGATTGCCCTCTTTCGCAGCTTCCGCCTATGCTGGCGGAAACCCGCGCCAGGAGTACGCCCCCATGTCTTCGCCGCGCTGCATCCTCGCCCTCGACCAGGGCACCACCAGTTCCCGGGCCATCGTCTTCGACCACGACGGCGCCGTCCTCGGCCTCGCCCAGCAGGAATTCCCCCAGCACTTCCCCCGCCCCGGCTGGGTGGAGCACGACCCGGAGGACATCTGGCGCAGCCAGGCCGCCGTGGCCGTCGCCGCCCTGGAGCGGGCCGGCGTCACCGCCGCCGAGGTCGCCGCCGTCGGCATCGCCAACCAGCGGGAGACCACCGTGCTGTGGGAGCGGGCCAGCGGCCGCCCCCTGGCCCCGGCCATCGTCTGGCAGGACCGGCGCACCGCCGACGCCTGCCGCGCCCTGCGGGAGGCCGGCCGGGAGCCCCTCTTCCGCGAACGTACCGGCCTCGTCCTCGACCCCTATTTTTCCGGCACCAAGCTGGCCTGGCTCCTCGACCAGACTCCCGGCGCCCGCCGGCGGGCGGCGGCCGGCGAACTGTGCTGCGGCACCATCGACAGCTGGCTGGCCTGGCGCCTGACCGGCGGCGCCCACCACGTCACCGACGCCAGCAACGCCTCACGCACCCTGCTCTGCAACCTGGGCGGGGAATGGGACGCCGAACTCCTGGACGCCCTCGCCATCCCGGCGCCGGTGTTGCCCGCCATCGTCGACAGCAGCGGCGTCATCGGCCCCGTCACCGCCATCCCTGAGCTGGCGGGAGTTCCCCTGGCCGCCCTGGTCGGCGACCAGCAGGGTGCCCTGGCGGGCCAGGCCTGCTTCGGCCCGGGCGTGGCCAAGAACACCTACGGCACCGGCTGCTTCATGCTGCTCAACACCGGCACCAAGCCGGTGCAGAGCAAGAACGGCCTGCTGACCACGCTCGGCTACAAGATCGGCAATCAGCCGGCCGTGTACTGCCTGGAAGGCTCGATCGCCATCACCGGCGCGCTGGTGCAGTGGCTGCGCGATAACCTGGGCCTGATCGCCAAGTCGGCCGACGTGGAGACGCTGGCCAACACCGTGGAGGACAACGGCGGCATCTACTTCGTGCCGGCCTTCTCCGGGCTGTTCGCGCCGTACTGGAAGAACGACGCGCGCGGCGCCATCGTCGGCATGACCCGCTACGTCAACAAGGGCCACTTCGCCCGCGCTGCCCAGGAGGCCACCGCCTATCAGACGCGCGAGGTGCTGGACGCCATGAACAAGGACTCGGGCGTCAAGCTCAAGGCCCTCAAGGTGGACGGCGGCATGGTGTTCAACGACACCCTGATGCAGTTCCAGTCCGACATCCTGGGCGTGCCCGTCATCCGGCCGACGGTGGCCGAGACCACGGCCCTGGGCGCGGCCTACGCCGCCGGCCTGGCGGTGGGCTACTGGACCAACGTCGAGGACCTGCGCGCCAACTGGGCCAAGGACCACGAGTGGAAACCGCAGATGAAGAGCCAGCAGCGCGAGAAGCTGTACGCCGGCTGGAAGAAGGCCGTCACCCGCACGTTCGACTGGGTCGAATAAGCCTCATCCCGCCTCGGCCGCCCGCCGGCGTCCCGCGCCGCGGGCGGCCGTCTGCCCTGCATGTGGGAAGCCTGGAGGCCGGCGGCTTCCAGGCTTCTGTCGTTTGTCGGGCCGGCTTCCGCGCCGGGTGGTAAGATTGCGCATCATCGGGGTTTGCACTGAGTTCTGCATAGCGTAGCGAGGTCCCGCATGGCTGCTCCGCACGTCATCGTCATCGGCGCCGGCTCCACCGGCGCAGCCACCGCCCACGACCTGGCCCTGCGCGGCTTGCGCGTCACCGTCCTGGAGCGGGGGGAGATCGCCAACCAGACGACCGGGCGTAATCACTGCCTGCTGCACTCGGGCGGGCGGTACTGCGTCAAGGACCAGGAGTCGGCCATCGAATGCATTGACGAGAACCTGATCTTGCGCCGGATCATGCCGGACGCCCTGGAGTTGAACGACGGCCTGTTTGTGGCGATCACCGAGGAGGACCTGGCGTTCAAAGCCCAATTCATCGCCGGGTGCGAGGCCTGTCACATCCCTTACCGCGTCCTGACCCCGACGGAGGCGCTGCGGCTGGAGCCCTGCCTGAACCCCAGGCTGCTGGCGGCGGTGCAGGTCCCGGACGGGGTCTTCGAGCCCTGGCGCTTCTGCATGGCCTTCCTGGCCACGGCGAAAAAGAACGGGGCCGTCGTCCGGACCTTTGCCGAGGTCACCGACCTGGTCCGCTCGGGCGGCGCCGTCACCGGCGTGAAGGTCCGCGATTTGCGCACGGGCAAGTCGGAGACCATCGGCGCGGAGCTGGTGGTCAACGCCACCGGGCCGTGGGCCGGCGAGATCGCCCACCTGGGCGGCGTGGACGTCCCGGTCTCGCCGCCCGCCGGCGTGATGGTCACGGTCGGCCGGCGCCTGAACAACATGGTCGTCAACCGCCTGGACAAGCCCTCCGACGGCGACATCGTGGTGCCGCAACGCCAGACCAGTATCATCGGCACCACCTCCTGGACCATCCTGGACCCGGACCAGATCGAGATCCCCAAGGATCACATCGAGAAGATGATCCGCAAGGGCAAAGAGTTGATCCCGTCCGTCGAGTTCGCCACTCTGCGCGGCGTGGGCGCGGCGGCCCGGCCGCTGATCCGCAAGGCCAACGCCGACGAGCGCGAGGTCAGCCGCACCTTTGAGTGTTTCGATCACAAGTACGACGGCGTCGAAGGTTTTGTGACGATCTCCGGCGGCAAGACCACCACCGCCCGNNCGCCCTGGCCGAGCTGCGGGTGGACGGCGGGGCCGCTGCCGACGACCTGCTCCTGCAACTTCAGGCGGATTGCCTGCAAAAGCCCGTGGTGCGCCCCGCCGTCACCGAGACCACGGCCCTGGGCGCCGCCTATTTCGCCGGCCTGGCCGTCGGCTTCTGGCGGGACGAGGCGGAGCTGGCCGGCCACTGGCGAATCGATCGCCGCTTCGAGCCACGCCTCGACGCCGCCACCGCCGCCGCCCGCCGCGCCCGCTGGTGGGAGGCCGTGGAACGCAGCAAGGGCTGGGCCCGCCCATGAAGCGGGAGGACATGCTGACCCGCCTTGCCGAAGGGCGCACCTGGGACCTGCTGGTCATCGGCGGCGGCGCCACCGGCCTGGGCATCGCCGTCGATGCTGCCGCCCGGGGCTATGCCGTGCTGCTCGCCGAGCGCGGGGATTTCGCCCAGGGCACCTCCAGCCGCTCCACCAAGCTGGTCCATGGCGGCGTGCGCTACCTGCAGCAGGGCAACGTGGCCCTGGTCATGGACGCCCTGCGGGAGCGCGGCATCCTGCGCCGCAACGCGCCACATCTGGTGCATGACCTGGCCTTCGTGGTGCCCAGCTACGAGTGGTGGGAGTCGCCCTTCTACGGCGTCGGCCTCAAGGTGTACGACCTCCTGGCCGGGGAATACGGCTTCGGCGCCTCCCGCCACCTGGACCGGGACGAAGTACTGGCCGCCATCCCCACCATCGAGACGGAGGGCCTGCGCGGCGGCACTCTCTATTACGACGGCCAGTTCGACGACGCCCGCCTGGCCATCCACCTGGCCCGCACGGCGGCGGCCCGGGGGGCTGCGCTCCTCAATTATTGCGCGGCGGTCGCCCTGACCAAGGACGCAGCCGGACGCATCACCGGGGCCGTCCTCGAAGACGGCGAAAGCGGCCACGCCCACACCGTCGCCGCCCGCGCCGTCATCAACGCCACCGGCCCCTGGTGCGACGGCGTGCGCCGCCTGGACCGGCCGGACGCGCCGGCCATCATCGCCCCCAGCCAGGGCAGCCACCTGGTGCTGGACCGGGAATTCCTCCCCGGCGGCCACGCCATCATGGTCCCCCACACCGACGACGGCCGGGTCATGTTTGCCATCCCCTGGCGGGGCAAGGCGCTGGTCGGCACCACCGACATCGCCCTCGAAGCGGTGCCGTTGGCCCCCCGCCCCCTGCGGGAGGAAATCGACTTCATGCTGACCACCGCCAACCGCTACCTCGCCCGGGATGCCGGCCACGGCGACATCCGCGCCGTCTTCGCCGGCGTCCGCCCCCTGGTGCGGGCGGACCAGGGGGCCGGCACCGCCGGCCTCTCCCGGGACCACAGCATCCTCATCGATCCCCATTCCGGCCTCGTCTCCATCGCCGGCGGCAAATGGACCACCTACCGGCGCATGGCCGAGGAGACGGTGGATCTCGCCGCCACCCTGGCCGAACTGCCGCCCCGCCCATGCCCCACCCGGGAACTCCCCATTCACGGCCATGGCGCCCCCCTGCCCCCCGACGACCCCCTTGCCGCCCACGGCGCCGACGCCGCCGCCCTGCGCGACCTGATGCGCCGCAACCCCGCCCTCGGCCAGCCCCTCCATCCCCGGCTGCCGGCCCTGGCGGTCGAGGTGGCCTGGGCCTGCCGGGAGGAAATGGCGTGCACGGTGGAGGACATCCTCGCCCGCCGCACCCGCTGCCTGCTGCTGGACGCGGCAGCCGCCGCCGAGGCGGCACCCTTGGTGGCCCGCCTCATGGCCCGGGAACTGGGACGGGACAACGCCTGGGAAGCGGCGGAGACCCGCCATTTCCAGGCCGTCGCCGCCACCTACCTGCCGCCGGCCTGACCGCCCCCTCCTTGCCAAGCGTCTGATTCGGCACTTATCATGCCCCGCACTCAACAGGAAACCCATGGGCAAAAAACTCATCATCGCCGAAAAGCCCTCCGTCGCCGGCGACATCGCCAAGGCGCTGGGAGGCTTCACCAAGCACGACGACTACTACGAGAGTGACGCGTATGTGCTGACGTCGGCCATCGGCCACCTGCTGGAGCTGGCCTGCCCGGAGGAATTCGAGGTCAAGCGCGGCAAGTGGTCCTTCGCCCACCTGCCGGTGATCCCGCCCCATTTCGCCCTGGCCCCCATCGAGAAGACCGAATCGCGCCTGAAGCTGGTGACCAAGCTGATCAAGCGCAAGGACGTCGAAGGCCTCATCAACGCCTGCGACGCGGGGCGGGAAGGCGAACTGATCTTCAATTACATCGCCCAGCACGCCAAGGCCGGCAAGCCGGTGCAGCGGTTGTGGCTGCAGTCCATGACCCAGGGTGCCATCCGCGACGGCTTCGCCCGGCTGCGCGCCGGCCACGAGATGCGCGGCCTGGCCGACGCCGCCGTCTGCCGTTCCGAATCCGACTGGCTGGTCGGCATCAACGGCACCCGGGCGATGACCGCCTTCAATTCCAAGACCGGCGGCTTCCACCTGACCACCGTCGGCCGCGTGCAGACGCCGACGCTGGCCATCGTCGTCGAGCGGGAAAGGAAAATCCGCGAATTCAAGCCCCGCCCCTACTGGGAAGTGGAGGCCGAATTCGCCGCCAAGGCCGGCACCTACGCCGGCAAGTGGTTCGACGAGGGTTTCAAGGGCAAGGCCGATGACGAGCATGCCCGCGCCGACCGCCTGTGGGAAGAAGCGAAGGCCGAGGCCATCCGCGCCGCCACCGAAGGCAAGCCCGGCGAGGTGACGGAAGAAGCCAAGCCGGAGACCCGTCTCTCGCCGCTGCTCTTCGATTTGACCAGTCTTCAGCGCGAAGCGAACGCTCGCTTCGGTTTCTCGGCCAAGACCACCCTCTCCATCGCCCAGGCCCTCTACGAGAAGCACAAGGTCCTCACCTACCCGCGAACCGATTCCCGCTGCCTGCCCGAGGACTACCTGGGCACTGTCAAGGCCACCCTCTCCATGCTCACCGGCGAGGGCGCCGGCAAGGGCCACGACGAAGTCCTGCTTTCCAAATACTCGCCCTTCGCCCACCAGATCCTGGCCCGCAACTGGGTGATCCCCAACAAGCGCATCTTCAACAACGCCAAGATCAGCGACCACTTCGCCATCATCCCCACCACCCAGGCACCCAAGCACTTGAACGAGGTGGAGCAGAAGCTCTACGACTTCATCGTGCGGCGCTTCCTCTCGGTTTTCTTCCCGGCCGCCGAATACCTGGTCACCACCCGCATCACCCGCGTCGCCGGCCACCCCTTCAAGACCGAGGGCAAGGTGCTGGTCAATCCGGGCTGGCTGGCCGTGCATGGCAAGGAGGGCCAGGAAGGCGAGGAAGGCAACCTGGTCAAGGTGGACACCGGCGAAAAGGTGCACACCGAGGCAGTGACGGTGAAGGCCAACGAGACCAAGCCGCCCCCCCGCTACTCGGAAGCCACCCTGCTCTCCGCCATGGAAGGCGCCGGCAAGATGGTGGACGACGAGGAACTGAAGGCCGCCATGGCCGGCCGCGGCCTCGGCACCCCGGCCACCCGGGCCCAGATCATCGAAAACCTCATCGGCGAGCAGTACATGCACCGCGAAGGCCGGGAACTGGTCCCCACCGCCAAGGCCTTCTCCCTGATGACGCTGTTGAACGGCCTGGGCGTCACCGAACTCACCCAGCCGGAACTCACCGGCGACTGGGAATGGAAGCTCGGCCGCATCGAGAAGGGCGAATTCACCCGCGACGAATTCATGCGGGAAATCGCCGAAATGACCCGCCACATCGTCGAGCGGGCCAAGACCTACGACAGCGACACCATCCCCGGCGACTTTGGCATCCTCAAGGCCCCCTGCCCCCGCTGCGGCGGCCTCATCCGCGAGACCTACAAGAAGTTCCAGTGCAGCGACTGCGACTACGGCCTGTGGAAGATCGTCGCCGGCCGCCAGTTCGAGCCGGAAGAGATCGAGACCCTGCTCACCGAAAAGCAGATCGGCCCCCTGACCGGCTTCCGCAACAAGATGGGCCGCGCCTTCGCCGCCGCCATCAAGTTGAACGACAACAACGAACCGGAATTCGACTTCGGCCAGGACCGCGCCGCCGAGGAAGGCGAGGCGGAAGCCGTCGATTTCTCCGGCCAGGAAGCCCTCGGCAAGTGCCCCAAGTGCAGCGCCGGGGTGTTCGACCACGGCAGCGCCTACGTCTGCGAAAAATCCGTCGGTCCCGCCAAGACCTGCGACTTCCGCTCCGGCAAGGTTATCCTGCAGCAGCCCGTAGACCCGGCCCAGATGAAGAAGCTGCTGGCCACCGGCAAGACAGACCTGCTCAAGGAGTTCGTCTCCAACCGCACCCGCCGCAAGTTCTCCGCCTTCCTGGTGGTGCAGGCCGGCAAGGTGGGCTTCGAGTTTGAAAAGAAGGCCCCGGCCGCCAAAAAGCCGGCGGCGAAGAAAGCGAGCAGCGAAGCCTGACGCTGCAACGGCGCCGGTCTGCCGTCGTGGCAGACCGCTCGGGAAATCAGAAGTCGCCGCTCTTGATCGCCTCGTCGCGACGCATGCGCAGGCCTTCCGGCATCTTGAAAGTCACCGGATCCCAGTTTTCCATGGCGAGGATGTCCGCCAGGCACTGTTCCAGCTCGGCATGGGCAGCAATTACCGATTGCAGGATGCGCTCGTGCACCCCCGGGATGGCCTGCGGGCCGCTGATGCACCCGATCTGGTAATGGTGCAGTTCCCGCAGCCGGCGAATTGCGACGACGACCTGGGCTGGGCAGGCGCACATGTAAATGCTCGCTTCTTCGATGATCGTCTCGAGTTGGGCCGCGGAGTAGCGTTCCCTCAGTTCCATGGTCCTGTCTCCTGATCAAACGGTTATCGGCGTTCCACGTGAAACGCCCGCTTTCAACGTACCGCCGTCGCCCCCGGCAATTGGCAGCCCAGCACCGCCGCCTTGACGGCGTCGATGGCCTGGGGCCGGGGAAAGGTCACCCGCCACACCAGCCCTACCCGGCGGGAGGGCGACTGGCCGGCGAAGGGCAGCACCTTGACCAGGGATTCCTTGCCAGCCAGGGGGTCGGCAGCAGTGCTGGGCATCACCGCCACGCCGGCGCCGCTGGCCACCATGTGGCGGATGGTCTCCAGGGAGCTGCCTTCGAGGGAGCTTTCCAGGGCGCCGGGCTCGCTCAGGTGGGGGCAGGATTCCAGCACCTGGTCGCGGAAGCAGTTGCCCTGGCCCAGCAGCAGGAGATCCTGGCCGTCCAGCTCATCGGCCTCGACGCTCCGGCGGCGGGACCAGGGGTGGCCGGCGGGGACCACGACGCGGAAGGGCTCGTCATAGACCGGCTGGGCCACCAGCCCCGGTTCCTCGATGGGCAGGGCGATGACGATGACGTCGAGTTCGCCGGATTTCAGCGCCGGGATGAGATTGCCGGTGAAATCCTCCTTGAGGAAGAGGGGCATGGCCGGGGCGCATTTGTGCAGGGCCGGGATCAACGGCGGCAGCAGGTAGGGGGCGATGGTGTAGATGACCCCCAGGCGCAGCGGGCCGGTGAGGGGGTCGCGGCCTTCCTTGGCGATTTCCTCCAGCTTCACCGCCTCTTCCAGCACCCGCCGGGCCTGGGCCACCACCCGCTCGCCCAGGGGGGTGATGCGGACTTCGGCGGCGTTGCGCTCGAAGAGGGCGCCGCCAAGCTGGCCTTCGACCTTCTTGATGGCCACCGACAGGGTGGGCTGGCTGACGTGGCAGGCATCCGCCGCCCGGCCGAAATGGCGCTCCCGTGCCAGGGCGATGATGTAGCGCATTTCGGTAAGGGTCATCGGCGTCTCCTTGTCAGATTCCCAATTTGGCCAGGTCGGTATCCTCCACCCAGCGCCATTGGCCGGGCTGGAGGTCCGGCGGCAGGGCGAGTTCCCCCAGGGCGACGCGGGCCAGGGCCTCGACCCGGTTGCCGGCCGCTGCCACCATGCGCTTCACCTGGTGGTACTTGCCTTCGGTGATGGTCAGGCGGAGCAGGCACGGTTCCACCGCCTCGGCAGCGGCGGCGCGCACCGGCGCCGGGTCGTCGTGGAGGGTCACGCCAGCCAGCAGGGCATCGATCTGCGCCGCTTCCAGCGGGTGTTTGGTGGTGGCCAGGTAAATCTTGGGCACCTTGTGCCTGGGTGACGACAGGCGGTGGTTGAGCTTGCCGTCGTCGGTGAGGATGAGAAGGCCGGTGGTGTCCTCGTCCAGGCGGCCGATGGGCTGTACGTCCCGCTCCCGCAGTTGAGGCGGCAGCAGCGAGAGGACGCTGGGGTGATGCACCGGCTTCCGGGAGCATTCGTAGCCCGCCGGCTTGTTGAGCAGGAGGGTGGCGAATTCCCGGTAGGGCCAGGGCTGGTCGTCCACGGTGAAGACGAGCCCGGCAGTCGGGATATCGGCAAAGGGGTCGTCGCAGGAGACGCCGTTCACCGTCACCCGACCGTGGCGAATCAGGGAGCGACAGCCCTTGCGGGTGCCGAAGCCGTGCTTCTGCAGGATGCGTTCGAGTTCCATGGCGGCGATGCTACCATTTGGCCATGAACTTCGAGCATCTCATCCAGATCAACGACCCGGGCAACCCCCTCATCGCCAGCCTGACCCGCGAGCAGGTCTGGCAGGGCCTGCTGCACCGGGTGGAAAACCCCCTGCCCTTCCTGCCCGGCCTGGAGTCCTGCACCATCGTCGAGCGCATCGGCGAAACCCTGCTGCGGGAGCTGAATTTCGGCCCCGCCGTGATCCAGGACCGCGTCACCCTGGCCGAGCGGGCCTGGGTCCGCTTCGACATCCTGCCCTCCGCATCCCACGCCGGCGGCAGCCTGACCATCACCATCGAAGAGCCCGCCCCGGACCACCTCTTCCTGCGCTTCGCCTACCGCACCACCCTGGGCGAACAGGCCGGCAGCGAGGACAAGGCCTACGTGGAATACGTCAAGGCGGCCTACCACCAGTCCGATGTGGACTGCGTGCGCCTCATCCGCACCCTGGCCACGGGCGGCCCCATGCAGTGACGCCCCGGCCGGGGCGATGACAACCGCGTCGCCAGTGCGTTAAGATTTTCGCACCTGTCATGGCCCCCGGACTTGCCATCGCCTGCCAGGCCCCGCGCCGCGACGGCGCCCGATCGTTCCGTCCCGATGGAGGTCGCCATGGCCAGTGAAAGCTCCTTCAAGTCTTTCGCCGAAGTCCTCAAGGAAGAGAAGTCGCGGGTGCTGCACCAGCCGGAGCACGGCGGGCGCCCCCTCACCGCCCTCTGCTTCTCGGGCGGCGGCATCCGCAGCGCCACCTTCAACCTGGGCCTCATCCAGGCCCTGGCCAAGCGCGGCCTCCTCGACAAGTTCGACTATCTCTCCACCGTCTCCGGCGGCGGCTACATCGGCGCCTGGCTCACCACCTGGGCCCACAACAGCAAGGGGGGCATGGCCGAGGTCCAGGGCGTGCTCGCCCGCCCCGCCCCTGCCGCGGAGGACCGGGAAGGCCGGCCGGAGCCGCGGCAGCTCCACCATCTGCGCAACTACAGCAACTACCTGACGCCGCGCCTGGGCATCGCCTCCGGCGACGGGCTGGGGGCCGTCGCCATCTGGCTGCGCAACCTGCTGCTCAACGGCCTGCAGATCTGGCCCTGGCTCATCGCCCTGTTTCTCCTGCCCCTGGTGGCCGGTCGGCTGGGCTTCTGGCTGCCGGCCCCGGCCTCCGCCGCGCCGGGGCATTTCGTGCTGGGCCTGGGCACCATCCTCCTGCTGGTCGCCCTGGTCAGCCAGTTGAGCCGCCTCACCTTCGAAAGCGCCGCACCGGTTGCGGCCGAGCCCGTCTCGCCGCTCCGGAGCCGCAGCCTGGCGCCCTTCTACACCATCCCCATGACCGCCGCCATGGGCTGCCTGCTCCTCGGCTGGGTACTGCTCCTCACCGCCCGCGCCCGGGATTCGGTGCATTGGCTGCTGCGGGACCACGGCCTGCCCATCTTCGCCATCCTCTTCCTCCTCTTCCTGCTGGCCACGGGCCTTGCCGCCCTGGTCCGCAAGCCGGGCGTCGGCGCCCTCCCCCCGGGGCTGCGCCCGGCCCTGCTTGGGCTGGCCGCCGCCGTCGCCTCGGCGGCCATCGAGAGCCAGCTGATCTACGTCGTCCTCACCTTCGACCCCCTCTGGCGCTGGTCCGGCGCCCTCACCGGCAGCGGCGACGGAGCGCAGATTCTCGGCGCCGTCGCCACCTGGGCGGCCCCCCCGCCCCTGCCCGACGGGGCCGTCGTCGCCGACAGCGACGACGCCTGGAAGTCGCTGCTCCTCTTCCTCGTCGGCGCCCTGCCCATCTTCCTGGCGCTGCAGGTCGCCGCCAACTGGGTGTTCACCGGCAGCACCAGCCGCATCCTCAACGACGCCTCCCGCGAGTGGCTGGCCCGGGCCGACGGCATCCAGATGGGCATCGCCGCCGTCCTCGCCGGCTGGCTGGCCATCAGCTTCGGCAGCCCTCTCCTCTTCGACTGGCTGATCGGCAACTTCACCGTCCGTTCGGCGCCCTGGACCTGGGTCGCCACCGCCCTGGGGCCGGTGGTTTCCGTGATCGGCGTGTGGTTCGCCCAGAGTTCGCGCACCGCCGGCGCCGCCGACGGCAACGCCAGCACGCGGCGGAAGACCTTCAAGGACAAGGCCATCGCCGCCGTCGGCGCCCTCTCCCTGCCCCTGGCCGTCGTGCTCATCCTGGCCACCCTCGCCTACGCCGGCTACACCCTGGCCAACGCCGCGGTGCCCGACGCGCCGGGGGTCGCCGCCCCCCGCGCCGTCGCCGTCAACCCCAGGGAAATGCTGCCCCACGAGGGCTCCGCCAGCAGCGACCCGCTGTGCACCCCGGAGTGGACGGAGATCCACTGCGTCACCAACGCCGTCACCCTGCGCCAGTGGCTGGCGGCGAAGCACGCTCCCTGGCCCGAGGCCCTGGTCTGCCTGGCCCTGGTGCTGGCCGGCTGGTTCGCCGGCAGCATCTTCAACGTCAACCGCTATTCCCTCTTCGGCTTCTACCGGGAACGCCTGGCCCGGGCCTACCTGGGGGGCGGCCGCACCGACCGCCGCCAGCCGGACCCCTTCACCCACTTCGACCCCAAGGACAACTACCCCTTCGCCCTGGCCCTGCAACGGCCCCTGCACGTGGTCAACGCCGCCATCAACCTGGGCGGCTCCGGCGATCTTTCCTGGCAGGAGCGGCGGGCCATGTCCTTCACCTTCTCGCCCCTCTACAGCGGTGCCGCCGACCTGGAAATCCGCGGTACCACGGTGCGCGGTGCCTTCCGCCCCAGCGCCGACTACACCCAGGGCGTCACCCTGGCCGGCGCCGTCGCCATTTCCGGGGCCGCCGCCAACCCCAACATGGGCTACCACCACTCCCCGGCCATCAGCTTCCTGCTCTCCCTCTGCAACGTCCGCCTCGGCGCCTGGCTGGGGAACCCGGCGGGCAACCAGGCCTGGAAGCGCAAGCACCCCGGCAACTGGAAAAAGCCTTCCGGCGTCTTCATGCTGCAGGAAGCCGTGGGCAAGCTGAGTTCGTGGTCTTCCTGGCTCAACCTCTCCGACGGGGGCCATTTCGAGAACCTGGGCCTCTACGAGATGGCACGCCGGGGCTGCAAGCTGATCGTGCTGGGAGACGGTTCGGCCGACCCGGAGGGCAACTACGACGACCTGGGCCGGGCCATGCGCCTCCTGCGCACCGATTTCGGCATCGAGTTCGAGGAACTGGTGGAGGACGGCATCCCCGTCCCGCCCACCGCGCCGCTACCGCCGGAACAACGGGCGGCGCACCGTCGCTGGCGCCTGTTCCGCCTCCACTACCCGGCCGGCTTCGAGACGCCGGGCACCGTGGAATGGGAGCATTCCGCCGGCGGCAATTCCGACCGCCACGGCTATCTGCTCTATTTCAAGACCGTCCGCCTGGGGGACGAACCCCAGGACGTGGGCTACTACGCCTCCACCGCCCCGGACTTCCCCCACGAATCCACCGGCGACCAGTTCTTCAGCGAATCCCAGTTCGAGGCCTACCGCAAGCTGGGGGAATGGACCCTGGCCCGGGCGGGCGGCGGGGACGGCGTGGACGACACCGCCTTCCGGCACTTCATCCAGGCCCTGGAAAAGGCCGGGACGATGCGAACGTAGCCGCTGTTACTCGACGCCCTGGCTGGCGAGATAGTCCTCGTAGCCGCCCAGGTAGTCGACGATGCCGCCGTCCCCCCGCACTTCGAAGACGCGGGTGGCCAGCGAGGAGACGAATTCCCGGTCGTGGGAGACGAAGACCAGGGTGCCGGGGAACTTCTCCAGGCCGGAGTTGAGGGCCTCGATGGATTCCATGTCCAGGTGGTTGGTGGGCTCGTCCATGATGAGGACGTTGCCCCGTTGCAGCATGAGCTTGCCGAAGAGCATGCGGCCCTGCTCGCCGCCGGAGATGACCTTCACCGGCTTCTTCACCTCGTCGCCGGAGAAAAGGAGGCGCCCCAGGGTGCCGCGGATGAGGGTCTCCACGTCGCCGCCCTCGCCGGCGGAATCGCGGGCGTCCTCGGCGATCCAGTCGGTGAGGCTGATGTCGGACTGGAAAAGGGCCGAGTGGTCCTGGGCGTAGTAGCCGGGCTTGGCCTTTTCCGCCCACTTGAGGGTGCCGAACTGGGGTTGCAGCTCGCCCATGAGGAGCTTCAGGAGCGTGGTCTTGCCGACGCCGTTCTCGCCGATGATGGCGATCTTCTCGCCGGCGTTGATGGTGAAGGTGAGGTTGTTGAAGATCTTGCGGTCGCTGCCCGGGTAGGCGAAGGAGAGGTTCTCCACCTCCACCGCCTGGCGGTGCAGCTTCTCCTTCTCGTCGTATTCGAAGCGGATCCACGGGTACTGGCGGGAGGAGGGCTTGACGTCCTCGGGCTTCAGCTTGTCGATGAGCTTCAGGCGGCTGGTGGCCTGCTTGGCCTTGGAGGCGTTGGCGGAGAAGCGGCGGACGAAGGTCTGCAGCTCGGCGATGCGTTCCTTGGCCTTGGCGTTGGCGGCGGACTGGCGCTCCCGGGCCTGGGCGGCGGCCTCCATGAAGTCGTCGTAGTTGCCGGGATAGACCGTGATCTTGCCGTAGTCCAGGTCGGCCATGTGGGTGCACACCTGGTTGAGGAAGTGGCGGTCGTGGGAGATGATGACCATGGTCGACTCGCGGGCGTTGAGCACGTCCTCCAGCCAGCGGATGGTGTTGATGTCCAGGTTGTTGGTCGGTTCGTCCAGGAGCAGGATGTCCGGATTGGCGAAAAGGGCCTGGCAGAGCAGCACCCGCAGCTTCCAGCCCGGCGCCACCTGGCTCATGGGGCCGTCGTGCTGGGCGGTGGGGATGCCCACCCCGAGGAGCAGTTCGCCGGCCCGTGCTTCCGCCGTGTAGCCGCCGTATTCGGCGAAATGGTGTTCCAGCTCGGCGGCCTTCATGTAGTCGTCCTCGGTGGCCTCGGGATTGGCGTAGATGGCGTCCCGCTCCTGCATCGCCGCCCACATTTCCTCGTGGCCCATCATCACCACGTCGAGCACCCGCATGTCCTCGTAGGCGAACTGATCCTGGCGCAGGTAGGCCATGCGCTCGTGGGGATCCTTGGAGACGTTGCCGGCGGAAGGCTCCAGCGCCCCGCACAGGATCTTCATGAAGGTGGACTTGCCGGCGCCGTTGGCGCCGATGAGGCCGTAACGGTAGCCTTCGCCGAACTTGACGTTGACGTTCTCGAAGAGGGGCTTGGCCCCGAACTGCATGGTGATGTTGGCTGCAACCAGCATGGTGATTCTCGATTCTGGAGGGGAACGCCGGCAGGCGCCGGCAAAGGGGCGAATTGTACCTTTTTTCAAGGACATGCCACGAGCTCCCCGGTAGAATCGGGGGCATCCGATCCCGGGAGGAAACGCCATGACCGCCGCGCCCCGCACCGAGCTCACCGAACGCGAAGCCTTCTACCTGTCCGGCTGGCTGGCGCTCCTGCTCTGGCTCGCCGCCCTCGGCGCCCTGGTCTGGCATTCCCTGGGCGCCCTCCTCGGCGGCTACGGCGCCGTGCCCTTCAAGCTCATCGTCGGCCTGCCGCTGCTGGTCTTCCTCGCCAAGGGCTTCGTCATCCTGGAGCCCAACATCGCCGCCGTCCTTACCTTCTTCGGCCGCTACGCCGGCACCATCCGGGAGGACGGCTTCTTCTGGTACAACCCCTTCTGCAAGCGGGAAAAGCTGTCGCTGCGGGTGGTCAACCTCAACACCCCCACCATCAAGGTGAACGACAAGGCCGGCAACCCCATCGAAGTCGCCGCCGTCATCGCCTGGCGGGTGTCCGACACCGCCAAGGCCGCCTTCGAGGTGGAAAACTACGGCGCCTTCATCCTCATCCAGAGCGAATCCGCCGTCCGGGCGGTGGCCAGCACCCGCTACTACGACGGCGACACCCACGGCCTCAACTCCCTGCGCGGCGACCTGGAATCCGTCGCCGAGCTCCTGGGCAGGACCATCCAGGAACACGTCGCCATCGCCGGCCTGGAGGTGGTGGAAGCCAAGATCGCCCACCTCGCCTACGCGCCGGAGATCGCCAGCGCCATGCTGCGCCGGCAGCAGGCGGAAGCGGTCATCGCCGCCCGCGCCCGCATCGTCGAGGGCGCCGTCGGCATGGTCAAGCAGGCCCTGGACGAATTGCAGCAGGCGGGCGTGGTCACCCTCTCCGACGCCGACCGGGTCAAGCTGGTAACCAACCTCCTCACCGTCCTCGTCTCGGAAACCGAAACCCAGCCGGTGCTGTCGGTGAGCCGCGACTGACGGTGGGTGCCAGAAACCGGGTTTTTTGGCACACTGCGCCCCCGACGCCATGGACCCCACCCTGCCCCGCCCCATCCTGACGACCCCCGCCGCCCCGACCTTCGACGTCGCCCGGCTGGGCCAGGTGTTCACCCCGCCCCGGGTGGTGGCCGCCACGCTGCGCCTGCGCCGCAACGCCGGGCGGGTGCTGGAGCCCTCGGCCGGCAATGGCGCCTTCTCCCGGCACCTGCCCGGCTGCGTCGCCGTCGAACCCGACCGCGGCCACGCTCCCCCGGGGGCGATCATTGGTGATTTCTTTGCCTATCCTGAAAGTGAGCGCTTCCAAACCATCATCGGCAATCCGCCCTATGTGCGCTACCAGGATATCCCCGCGACCACCCGCAGCCTCCTTGCCAGCGAACTTTTCGACGGGCGCTCCAACCTCTACCTGTTCTTCATCGAGAAGGCCGTCCGCCACCTGGAACCCGGCGGCGAACTGATCTTCATCACCCCCCGGGATTTCCTCAAGGCCACCTCCGCCGTCCGTCTCAACCGCTGGCTGTTCACCCAGGGCACCATCACCGACGCCATCGAGCTGGGGGATGCCCGCGTCTTCGCCGACGCCGTGCCCAACTGCCTGATCTGGCGCTTCGAGAAGGGCGATTTCCGCCGTCGCACCCGCTACGCCCACCTCGGCGCTGCCTCCGATCTTGCCGCCGGGCTGGAAAACCCGCCTTTCGAGGAGAGGTCTTTCATGGAAGTGAGCGGCCACTTGCTATTTACCCGGGACGCTTACCCCCTGCACTTGAAGGACATCTGCGCCGTGCGGGTGGGCGCCGTTTCCGGGGCCGACGACCTCTACGCCTCGGAAGCCCACGGCAACCGCCGTTTCGTCTGCTCCACCACGGCCGCCACCGGCGCCACCCGGGCCATGATCTGGCAGGCCCCCGGCTCGCCGGTCCCCCACCCCGCCCAGGTTGCCCACAAGGCGCGGCTGCTCGCCCGGCGCATCCGCCGCTTCGACGAGGGCAACTGGTGGCAGTGGGGCCGCGGCTATCCGGAGAACGACGCGCCCCGGCTCTACGTCAATGGCAAGACACGGCGCCCGGCCCCCTTCTTCCGCCACGACTGCCCCCATTTCGACGGCGCCGTCCTCGCCCTCTTCCCCCATGATCCGACCGTTGACCTGGACGCCCTGTGCGCCGCCCTCAACGGCGTGGACTGGGGGGAACTCGGCTTCCTGTGCGACGGTCGATATCTTTTCACCCAGCGCAGCCTGGAAAACGCCCCCCTGCCCGCCGGCTTCCGCGCATTTTTGCGCGCCGCGAGCTAAGATTCGCCCCAAGACAATCCGGGCCGCCCGGTCGCCCTCCGATCGCCGGGCCGGCCCCACGGAGCAACAGCACACCATGGTTCCCCACCTCACCACCGCCCTGTCGGGTCCGCTGCTCGACCTCGAACGCAGCTTCCTGGAAAACAGCACCGCCATCGAACGCTGGCTGCGGGGCCAGTGGCTGGAGCACACCCCGCCCTTCTACTCCTCCTGCGACCTGAGGAATTCCGGCTTCAAGCTGGCGCCGGTGGATACCAACCTCTTCCCCGGCGGCTTCAACAACCTCAACCCGGCCTTCCTGCCCCTCTGCGTGCAGGCCGCCATGGCCGCCATCGAGAAATTCTGCCCGGAGGCGCGGAATCTCCTGCTCATCCCGGAAAACCACACCCGCAACCAGTTCTACCTGCAGAACGTCGCCCAGCTCGCCGACATCCTGCGCCGCACCGGCCTCAACGTGCGCATCGGCAGCCTGTTGCCGGAGATCCAGGCGCCCACCCCCATCGACCTGCCCAACGGCCAGACCCTGGTCCTCGAGCCCCTCAAGCGCAACCGCCGGCGCCTCGGGGTGGAAGGCTTCGAACCCTGCGCCATCCTGCTCAACAACGACCTTTCCGCCGGCATCCCGGAAATCCTCACCGGCCTCGACGAACAGTACGTCCTGCCGCCGCTCCACGCCGGCTGGGCGGTGCGCCGCAAGTCCAACCACTTCGCCGCCTACGACCAGGTGGCCAACGACTTCGCCAAGGAAATCGGCATCGACCCCTGGCGCATCAACCCCGCCTTCTCCGTGTGCCGCAGCGTCAATTTCCACGAGCGCCAGGGGGAAGAATGCCTGGCCGCCAACGTCGCCGCCGTCCTCGACATCGTGCGCGAGAAGTACCGGGAATACGGCATCGACGAGACCCCCTACGTGGTGGTCAAGGCCGACGCCGGCACCTACGGCATGGGCGTGATGACGGTGCGCGACGCGGACGAGGTCATCGCGCTGAACCGCAAGCAGCGCAACAAGATGAGCGTGGTCAAGGAGGGCCTGGAGGTGTCCGAGGTCATCATCCAGGAGGGCGTGCACACCTTCGAGACGGTCCATGAGGCGGTGGCCGAACCGGTCGTCTACATGATCGACCGCTACGTGGTGGGGGGCTTCTACCGGGTCCATACCGGCCGCGGCAAGGACGAGAACCTCAACGCCCCCGGCATGCATTTCGAGCCCCTGGCCTTCCAGACCTGCTGCAACCTGCCCGACGCCGGCTGCAGCCCGGACGACCCGCCCAACCGCTTCTACGCCTACGGCGTCGTCGCCCGCCTGGCCTGCCTGGCCGCCGCCGTCGAACTGGAGCGCACCGCCCCCGAGCTGGAACCGGCCTGACCGCCATGGAACTGCCCCCCTCCACCCCGACAGCCGGCCGGCCCCTGCGCCTGGCCTTCGTCGTCGATCCCCTCGACCACCTCAAGGCCTGGAAGGATTCCTCGGTGGCCATGATGCGGGCCGCCGAGCGCCACGGCCACGAGGTCTACGCCATCGACGCCGCCAGCCTCGGCTGGCGCCTGCCCCGGGACGGCCAGGGCGGCGTCTTCGGCGAGGCCGTCCATCTCGCCACCCGCGCCGACGACCACGACTGGTACCGGGAAACCCGCCGCGCCACGGTGCCCCTGACCACCTTCGACGCCGTCCTCATGCGCAAGGACCCGCCCTTCGACATCGAGTACGTCACCGCCACCTGGCTCCTGGAACGGGCCGAGGCGGAAGGGGTGCGGGTCTATAACCGGCCCCGGGCCCTGCGCGACCACTCGGAAAAGCTGGCCATCGCCGAATTCGCCCGCTTCGCCCCGGACAGCCTGGTCAGCCGCGAAGCAGGCCCCCTCCACGCCTTCATCGACGACGTGCGCGACGTCATTTTGAAACCCCTGGACGGCATGGGCGGCAGCCAGGTCTTCCGGGTGCACCGCAACGACCCCAACCGCAACGTCATCGTCGAGACCCTCACCCGGGAAGGCAGCCGCACCATCATGGCCCAGCGCTTCCTGCCGGAGATCACCCAGGGCGACAAACGCATCCTGCTCATCGCCGGCAAGGCGGTGCCCTACAGCCTGGCCCGCATCCCCAAGGCCGGCGAGACCCGGGGCAACCTGGCCGCCGGCGGCACCGGCGTCGCCCGGGAACTCACCCCCCGCGACCGGGAGATCGCCGAAGCCCTCGGCCCCGTCCTCTGGCAGCGGGGGCTCCTCTTCGTCGGCATCGACGTCATCGGCGACCACCTCACCGAAATCAACGTCACCAGCCCCACCTGCATGGTGGAAATCCGCCAGCAGACCGGCTTCGACGCCGCCGGCGCCTTCATCACCGCCCTGGAACACGCATGCGGCAGCGCCTGATCGCCCCTTTCCTCGCCCTACTCTTCGCTCTCGCCCTCGCCGCCTGCAACCGCACCCCCATCCAGCAACAGGAAGCCTACGTCTTCGGCACCCGGGTCGAAGTGCTGGTGGTGGATGCCGAGCCGGCCCAGGGCCGCGCCGCCATCGCCACCGTGCTGCGGGAATTCGACCGCCTGCACCGGGCCTACCACGCCTGGCAGCCCTCCGAACTGACCGCGCTGAACGAGGCCATCGCCGCCGGCCGGCCCCACACCGTCACGCCCGAACTGGCCGCCCTCATCCGCGAGGCCCAGGAACTCTCCCGCCAGGGCCACCACCTGTTCGACCCCGGCATCGGCCGGCTCATCGCCCTGTGGGGCTTCCAGGCCGACGAATTCAAGGCCGAACTGCCCGACCCGGCGGCCATCGCCGCTTGGCGGGCCGGCCACCCCTCCATCGCCGACCTGACGGTGGAAGGCACCACCGTCACCAGCCGCAACCGGCAGGTGGCCCTCGACTTCGGCGGCTACCTCAAGGGCGTGGCCCTCGACCGGGCAGCGGCCATCCTCAAGGCCCAGGGCATCCGCAACGCCCTCATCAACATCGGCGGCAACATCCTGGCCCTGGGCAGCAAGGAAGGGCGCAAATGGAAGGTGGGCGTCCAGCACCCCCGCCAGCCCGGCCCCCTGGCCACCATCGAACTCGAAGACGGCGAAGCCATCGGCACCTCCGGGGACTACCAGCGCTACTTCGAGGTAGGCGGCAAGCGCTACCCCCACCTCCTCGACCCCCGCAGCGGCTACCCCGCCGACCACACCCAGGCCATTGCCGTGGTCATCCCGCCGGGGGAACGCTCAGGCACCCTCTCCGACGCCACCTCCAAGCCCATCTTCATCGCCGGCCGCGGCGGCTGGCGCGAGGCGGCCCGGGACGAGGGGGTCAGCCAGGTGCTGCGGGTCGATGCCGACGGCAGCCTCCAGGCCACCGCCGACCTCGTCCGCCGGTTGCAGTTCGTGGGATCGCCGCCGGCCGTGGAAAGCGTTCCCTGACCGGCGGCGGGCACGCAGCTCAGAAATCGCCGCGGATCACGGGAAAGCCCAGCGCCTCCCAATCCAGCATGCCGCCGCGGTAATAGTAGATTTTGTCCGCCGGGAAGCCGTCCCGCACCATGGCGGTGATGGCCGTCGGGCTCTGGGGGCACACCGGGCCGTTGCAGAAGGCGTAGACCTTCTTCGCCGTTGCGCAATTCCACTTGCCGCCCTCCTTGCCGCAGCCCAGCTCGTTCAGGCGGGCGGCCACCTCGGTATAGGGGATGTGGTAGCTGTTGGGGATGGTGCCCTTGATGCGGTCGTCCGGCTCGCGCATGTCGACCACGATCGCCTCCTTGTCGTTGAGGGCATGCAGAATCTCGATCTCGGTCACCGGATGCACCCCCGGCACCGGCACCAGGGGCTGCAGCCAGCCCTTGTTCTTGGCGCAGGGCGTCATGGTGCGGGTGATTTCCAGGGGGCCGTTCTTGGTCTGCACGACGAATTTCTTGTCCTCGCCGATGATGCGCAGCAATTCCTTTTCCTGGGCGGATACGGCGCCGGTCGCCAGCAGGGCGGCCAGGGCCAGCAGCAGTTTGTGCATGGGGGTCTCCTCGTTCAATTAATAAGTGCATGCATATATTCGCATATACGCATATGAAGGATACCGCAAAAAACCTTTGCTGTAACAGGGTCTTCCCTGCGGCGGCGCCATTCTTGACACCGGCATGGGCCCGGCGTATACGTCGGAAACGCCGAGGATTCGCTGCCCACGAGCGGCGCCGGCCCACGCACATCCCCCGCCAGGGGCAGGAGGAGCCAGCTTGATCGGGGGTATTCCCTTCCGCAGACCCAGTTTTGCCAACAGCCTGATCCTGCGCATCGGGCTGCTCATCCTGCTCGCCCTGGCCCTGTTCGCCGCCGGCAGCTACCGGCTCATCCTCCAGCCGGCCGTGCAAGGCCTGGCCCAAGCCCAGATGGGGCAGGTTTCCGAGCAACTGGAGGCCCGGGCCCTGCGGCTCTTCGACACCGTCGAGGTGACCCTGCGCATCAGCCGCGACTGGGGCACCGCCGAGGGCAATGCCCTGCCCCAGCTCCAGGCCTTCAACGATTTCTTCCTGCCGCGCATCGCCAACCACCGGGAAATCTCCTCGGCCATCCTGGCCGACGAAGAGGGCCGGGAATTCTTCCTGACCCGCGCCGCCGACGGGCGCTGGATCAACCGCCTGAGCGACCCCCGGCGCTGGGGCCGCCACAGCTACTGGCTCACCTGGAGCGCCGACCGGCAACTGGAAAGCGTCGACTACCGGGAGACCGACTACGACGCCCGCCAGCGGCCCTGGTTCCGCGGCGTCATGGAACAAGGCGGGGACGGCGCCATCTTCTGGACCGCACCCTACACCTTCTACACCACCGGCCAGCCCGGCGTTACCGCCGCCGTCCGCTGGACCGACGCCGCCGGCCGCCGGCACGTGGTGGCCCACGACGTGGGCCTGCTCAAGCTGTCGCAATTCACCACCTCCCTGGCGGTGGGCAACGCCGGGCGGGCCGGGCTATTCCTCGGGGATGGCCGCATCGTCGCCCTGCCCCGCTACCCCCAGTTCGCCGACGCCGCGGCCCAGGAGGCCAGCCTGCTCCGCAGCGCCGCCGACCTGGGCCTCGCCGAGATCGCCGCCGGCCAGCCCGGGGAGCTGGAGCCGGGCATCCACGGCTACCGCTTCGGCGGGGAACAGTGGTTTGCCCTGTTCCGGCCCGTTCCTGCCGGGAACCGCCAGCTCTGGCTGGGGGTCTTCGCCCCGGAGGCCGAATTCGTGCCGGGCTCCCGCCACGACCTCCTGTTCCTCGCCCTCATCGCGCTCCTCGCCCTGCTGGCGGGAATATTCGTCGCCGTCCGGGTGGCCCGCCAGTTCGGCCGCCCCCTCGCCGCCCTGGCCCGGGAATCGGCCCGCATCGGCCGTCTGGAGCTGGCCGACCCGGTCCGCGTCAGGGCGCCCTGGCGGGAGGTCAAGGAACTGGCGCTGGCCCAGGAAACCATGCGCCAACGCCTGCAGGAGGCCAATGCCGCCCTGGAATCCAAGGTGGAGGAGCGTACCCGGGCGCTGGCCCGCCAGTTCGCCCTGCTCGAGGCGCTGCTCGACACCATCCCCAACCCCATTTTCTACAAGGGCGCCGACGCCCGCTTCCTGGGCTGCAACCGGGCCTACGAGGCGGCCTTCGGCACCGACCGCCGGCGTTTCGTCGGCAAGCGCGTCCTCGATCTCGACTACCTGCCGGAGGGAGACCGCCTCGCCTACCAGGTCGAAGACGAAAGGGTCATCGCCGAGGCCGGCCGGGTGGTGCGGGAAGTGCCCATGGTCCTGGCCGACGGCGAACGCCACGACACCCTCTACTCGGTCACCGGCTTCCGCAACCCCGACGGCACCCCCGGCGGCCTCATCGGCGTCATCGTCGACATCACCGCCCTCAAGAACGCCGAGCGGGAGGCCCACCAGGCCCGCCTGGCGGCGGAGGCGGCCGCCGCCGCCAAGGCCGATTTCCTGGCCAACATGAGCCAC